>OGIE01003056.1_pt1 | contig 18965 bp, 17 predicted proteins | sample 1571581 | NCBI WGS metagenome assembly OGIE01 (sample SAMEA2582021, study PRJEB24529) | metagenome | biome: Human gut stool | place: China | collected 2011
AGTAAGACCTGCTATTTTAGTAGGCAAGTATCGTTTGTATCCAAGAATCCCCTGCATTTAGGCATGGGGAGTATGTCAAATATATATGATATAACTCATTGTGCTAGTTCGTTTTTTATTGTATAAACTAATAAACATTGTTCCAATCTTAATCGAAATCCTAAAATAGATTGTACTCTTATTCTTTCTATATCAAATAAATTTACTAATTTAGAAAATACTGTCTCTATATATTTCCTCTTCTTTTTTAGAAATTTACTATTTTCTTGTTTCTTTTCTTTCATATTTTTTCTTGATGGTGTCCAAAACCATATTCCTTCTTTTTTCAATTTCTTTTTTAATTCATTACTTAGATATCCTTGGTCTGCCAAAATATATTGACATCTATATTGTCTTAATAAATCTTCTACCATTTTTATATCATGTTTAGATGCTTTACTCAATGCATATGCCCAAATGTGTCCATCACTTCCTACTTCAAAGCTACCCTTCAACTCATAATAATATTGCTTTTTAGTGGCATTATAGCCAATATCTGCATAATCTGTAAGCACTTTACATCTTTTATTACGAATAGGTTGACATAATGGTAGTGGTAAACTGTCAATAATTGTGTATTTAGGATTATTTGAATGTTGTCTTAATATACCAATGCGTATCCATTGCAAAAAACAGAAAGCATTATTGCAAATACGATTAAAACGTGAACGCTCAGGAAGAGAAGATTTAGGAAAAATATTATTTTGCAAAAAATAATAAAAACGAAGCTGAGTAGTAATTTTAAGCTCAACTTGCCAACAAAGTAAAGAAATAACAAGGACATCATCTAATTTACAGTGCTGAATATTTCTGCGATGGCGAATAGAAGAAGGAACATATTTTTGGTATAAAGGTTGAATAAATTTGTACCAATTTAATAAATGAGATTGAAATTTTAAAGTATTTAGCTTACAATGAGATTGGTTCAACATTAGATACACTTCTTTGTGATGAAATACTTAAAAATGTACTCTTGTTGAACTTTTTTTGCAAGTAAAAATTTTAACTAGCACAATACGTATGATATAATATAGAATTAGTTAAGAATGGATTTATAAATTAATAATAAAATTTGTGGAGGATTTTATGGGAAGATTTTATAAAAAAGCGATAGTTACAGCTTTATTAGTATCAGCATTATCAACTACTGCTTTTGCGGCGCCAGAAGATGTATATACAAATATTGCTGATAGTGCAGTGATCATGGATGCAACAGATACTTCAGTGTTTAAACCAGCATCTTTAAAATCATTGGATGATTATGATGAACATTATCGTTTATATAAATATGATACGATATCAATTAGAATTATAGGCTACAAAGATGCTCAGGGATTAGATAGCATTATGATCGGTACAGATGGCTATGTAAATCTACCTTATGCTGGTAGCGTAAAATTAGCAGGTCTAACTATTGAAGAAGCAAAAGAAATATTGACTGCGAAATTTGGCAGATATATTAAAATACCTGATATGTCAATAATCGTCACTAATTATGGACCTAGAAAGGTACAGGTATTAGGAGAAGTGAATGCTCCAGGTACAGTGGAATTAGCTTCTGATGATATGAATGTATTGGCAGCTATTTCTAAAGCTGAGTGGGTGACTACATATGGTCGTATCAAAAAAGTACAAGTCATTCGCATAGATGATGGTGTTATGTATGTGAAAGAAGCCAATATTAAAGATTATATAGAAAAACATGATATCAGTCAGAATTTTGCCCTAGAAGATGGAGATATCTTATATATTCCTAAATCTAATAAAATTGACTTCCATAAAGACGTATTACCAATTATCAATGTATATAGTACGTATAGAGCATTGACTGATTAATTAGGAGTGAAATAATGGATATAAATAATGCAAATGATAATGATACAATTGATTTAAGAAAATTGTTTTCTTTAATGATTGAAAAGAAAACGATAGTTATAGCGATAATAGTAATTTGTACTATTATCGCTACTATAGTGGCTTTTGTCTTACCAAAATCTTATCAATCTACTACACTTGTGCGTGTAAAATCTGGTAGTTCTATGTCAGGCTATGCAGCTATGGCAGCTGGTTTTGGTATAGATATAGGTGGAGGAAGTTCTGGTTCACCTGAATCTTATATTGAATTGATGAAATCTCGTGAAGTCTTAGAGCCTATTATTGCTAAATTAGATTTACCAGATGAAGATAAAGAAAAATTAACAGCAGAAGGTTTTGCAAAGAAAAATTTAGAAGTTACTAATATTAAAAAGACAGATTTAATAACTATAGCTGCTTATGGTAAGACTCCAGAGGAAGCACAGATGATTTCCCAAGGGGTAGCAGATAATTTTTTAGCTTTGATGACTAAATTAAATAAAGAAGATAATTCTTCTGTATTAAAATTCCTTGATGAACGCATGAAAATCGCTAAAGAAGAGATGGAAACAGCGGAAAATAAATTGCAAGCATATCAGCAGGAACATAAAATCTATGCACCAGATGCTCAAACTAAATCTATTATTGATAGTTTAAATACTTATGATAATAGTATTGCACAGCTTCAAGCTCAGAGTGAAGGAAATAGTGCAAAACTTGCTGGCGTGACTAGTCAATTAGAACAACAAAATGCTTCTTTATTAGAATATAATGTTTCTGATAATACAAATATCGGCAATATCCGTGAGTCTATAGTCAATAAACGTGTAGAACTTGTAGGACTTCAGCAACAATTTACTGATGAACATCCAGATGTGATTAAAGCGAAAGAAGAATTAAATAGCCTAGAAAAATCATTATCTGATGAGATCGCAAAGGCTGTAAATTCTCAATCAGTGACTTTAAGCCCAGTGCAATCTAATCTTTTAAAAGATAAAATCAGTACAGAAGTGCAGATATCTGTAAATAATGCTTCTCTAGAAGCTTTGAAAGCAAAACAAGCAGAAGCTCAAGAGAATATAGCTACATTATCTGCCGATAGTGTGGAATATATGCGTTTAGAACGTAATGCTAAAATTACAGGTCAAGTATATACTTCTCTTGTACAAAATTATGAACAGACTAGAATTCAAGAAGCAAAAGACTCTATGGATATCCAGATCATAGATGCAGCAGATTTACCAAAAGAAGATATGCCAGCTAAGCCAAATAAAAAATTAGTTGTAGCTATCGGTTTTGTTTTAGGTATAATGATCAGCTTTGGCTATATTTTATATAATTATAGTAGAAGATATGGTTTATAATAGGAAATAGATGTAAAAGGAGAAGTATAGATTTTAAGATAAATATAGCTTCTCCTTTTATACTATAATTAAAAATAAATGCAATGTAGGTGAATTTATTGGTACAAAATTATAAAACTAATCTAAAACAGAATATCCGCATAATTTGGTCCGGTATATCACTGATGGCAGATTATCTGGCAGTATTATTAGCAGAGATGATAGCTATATATTTTAGTGAGGAAAATCTTCGCTATATAGATTTATTTATCGTTATACCGTTTATTTATATAGCTTTTATCGCTGCTGCTAGGACTTATCGTCGTATTATTCCTTTTTGGCAAAGAGTAGAATCGCTTTTTTATAGTAGTATTTATAGTATTATTGCTATTTTATTGTTCTTTTTTGTAAGCGCTAATTCTACTGAACATAGTATAGCTTTTTTAGCATTACTTTGGTTAGCTAGTTTTATATGTCTGATAATTGTGCGTTATTTATTGAAACGTATATTAGATGAAAGAAAAATATTTAAGATACCTTTATTAATTATTGGGGCTCAAGAAGAAGCATTAGCTTTTACAAGAAGTATAAATAATGATATAGGCATGAGCTCTTATAAAATAGTAGGTTTAATCAGTGATAAAATTCCTGTAAAAGGATTAGAAAAATATCCGTTATTAGGTGATTTTAAGGATATTGAAAAGATAATTAAAACTACAGGAATAAATAATGTATTAATAGCTATTCCTTATTTAGAACAAGCAAAAATGCAAAATCTTATTCATCGTGTACAGCCATTGGTAAAAAATATCTGTATCATTCCTAACTTACAAGCTATTCCTATGGGAGGAGCTGATTTAGAAACTTTTTTTGATGAAAAGTTTATGCTGATAAAAGTTCGTAATAATTTAGCTCGCAATATCAATAAATTTATTAAATTAATTTTTGACATAGTAGTAGGTTTATTGATTTGTATACCGGTGATTCCAATAATAATAGTTTGTGCTATATGGGTAAAATTAGATTCTAAAGGTCCTATTTTTTATAATGCGAAACGCATTGGCAAAAACGGCAAAGAATTTACTTGTTATAAATTTCGTTCCATGTATACAAATGGTGATGAATTATTAACGCAGTATCTAGCAGAAAATCCAGTAGCTAAAAAAGAATGGGATGAGTTTCAAAAGCTTCATGATTATGATCCTCGTGTTACTAAAGCTGGAAAAATTATGCGTAAAACTAGCCTTGATGAATTGCCACAAATTCTCAATGTATTAAAAGGTGAGATGAGTCTTGTAGGTCCTAGACCATATCTTCCCCGTGAAAAAGAGATGATGGGACATTTTTATAATATTATTATCTCTACAGTGCCAGGGATAACAGGTTATTGGCAGGTAAATGGCCGTTCTGATGTGACTTTTGAAGGTCGATTGAGAATGGATGATTGGTATATACGTAATTGGTCTGTATGGATTGATGTTATATTGTTAATAAAAACTATAAAAGCAGTATTTTGTAGTAAAGGTGCAGTCTAAGATATATTTTGGAAAGAGTTTAAGAATGAAAATTGTACATGTAATGGAATGTTTTGCAGGTGGAACTTTTAATTTTTTAGTTGATTTGACAAGTGAATTATCAAATGAAGAACATATAGTAATCTATGGTACAAATAGAGAAAATACACCTAAAAACTTTAAAGAGTTATTCAATAAAAATGTTAAATTCATTGAATGGAAAACAGCACAAAGAGAGATGAAGCCCTTAAAGGATATAAAAGCTTTATGGGAATTATATACTATATTAAAAAAGATAGATAATATAGATATAATACATTTACATTCTAGTAAAGCAGGTTTTCTTGGTCGTATAGTAAGTTTTTTATTGGGTAAATCAAAGAAAACGATATATACTCCGCATGCGATATCTTTTTTGCGTTTAGATGTAAGTCTTAAAAAAAGAAAAATTTTTATTTGGATGGAGAAGTTTGCCAGTTTTTTTGGTGGGAAAATAGTAGCTTGTTCTCAATCTGAAAAAGAAGTTATCGAAGAACAAGGAATAAAAAATGTTACTTTTATCAATAATGGAATAAAACCATTACAGATAGAAAAAAAAGAAAATATGAGTGATAAAATAACAATAATTTCTGTAGGTAGATTATCTATCCAAAAAAATCCTAAACTTTTTAATGATATAGCTTTAGAATTCAAAGATAATTCTAATATTCAATTTATTTGGTGTGGTGATGGTGAATTGAAATCAGAATTAAATTCACCAAATATAAAATGCACAGGTTGGATAGAACGAAAAGAGTTAGAATGTTATTTAGTTAATGCAGATATATATTTATCTACTTCATTATGGGAAGGGTTACCATTGTCTGTATTAGAAGCTATGTCTGTAGGTTTGCCTGTTGTATTGTCTAATTGCGTAGGAAATAGAGATTTAGTACGAGATAATGGATTTTTATATAAAGATAAAAAAGAAGCTACTAACAATATCAATGAATTAATAGAAAATAAAGAGTTAATTAATAAAAAAGGATATAATTCAAAAATATTAATGGATAATAATTTTTATATAAAGAATATGGCAATATCTTATTTAAATATTTATAAAGGAATGAAAAGCTAGTGAAAAAAGTTGGTATCGTATCATGTTATTTTCAAAAAAATTATGGAAGTATGCTTCAAGCATATGCTACCCAACAAGTTATAGAAAAATTAGGTTATAAATCTGAAACAATTTGTATTGATGGTATAGCTAAAGAAATTCGTAATGCAAAATTAAAATATTATATGAGACAATTACATGATTGGAATGTTGTTAAAGGAAAATTAGGTTTTATAAAAAGGTTTTTCTTAAAGAAAATGGATAATAACTTTAAGGAAAATATATTAATTAGAGATAAAAAATTTAATGAGTTCAAAAATACTAAATATAAATTATCTCCGATATATAATTCAAAAAAAGAAATAGGAAATTATTGTAATAATTATTCATCTGTTCTTGTTGGAAGTGATCAATTATGGTTGCCTTCAAATATTGATGCAAATTATTATACTTTAAATTTTGTTCCTAAGAATGTGAATAAAATAGCATATGCTACAAGTTTTGGTGTTTCATCTTTACCTAAAAGACAATGGAATTTTGCTAGTAAATTTTTAAATCGTATAAATTATGTATCAGTACGTGAAGAAGGTGGGAAAAATATTGTAAAACAAGTAGCTCATCGTGAAGTACCTGTAGTTTGTGATCCTACTTTATTATTTACAAAAGATGAATGGCTTAATTATTTTCCAAATAAAAGATTGTACAAAGATAAATATATTTTTTGCTATTTCTTAGGAAATAATCCTGAACAGAGAGAATTTGCAGATAAAATTAGAAAAGTAACTGGATATAAAATTGTATCTTTATTGCATATGGATGAGTATATAAAAAGTGATATATCTTTTCCTGATTATGCACCATATGATATAGGTCCAGAGGAATTTGTAAATTTAATTCGAAATGCAGAACTAGTTCTTACAGATTCTTTTCATGGAACAGTATTTTCTGTATTAAATGGTAAGAAATTTTTTACTTTCAGACGATTTAAAGAAGGATCTATATTATCTACTAATTCTAGAATGCATTCACTATTTAACTTATTAAATTTGCATGAAAGATTTATTACATCTGATATGAATGTGAATGATGCTTTAAGCTTAGATATTAATTATGAAATAGTATGGGACAGAATAGAAATATGCAGAAAAAAATCATATGAATATTTAATGAAAGCATTAGAGGCAGGTAAATAAATGATTGAAATAAAAAATAAAAAAAACTGTTGTGGCTGTTCAGCTTGTTATAGTATATGCCCTAAAAATTGTATAGAAATGAAAGCTGATGAAGAGGGTTTTTTATATCCAAATGTAAATAAAGATCTATGTATAGATTGTGGATTATGTGAAAAGGTTTGTCCAATTATAAATAAAGCGGAAGAAAAAGTTTTTGAACAAGAAGGATATTTAATTCAAAATAAAGATGAGAAAATAAGAAAAGAAAGTACATCAGGAGGAGCTTTTTCGGCAATAGCAAAATATGTGCTTGATAGAAAAGGTGTTGTTTTTGGTGTCCAATATGATGATAATTTAAATGTGGTTCATAGTTATATAGAAAATGAATTAGATTTAAGATTATATAGAAATAGTAAGTATGTTCAAAGTAAAATAGGTGAAACTTTTAAACAGGCTAAAATTTTTTTAGATGAAGGTAGATGGGTATGCTTTAGTGGAACAGCGTGTCAAATAGAAGGTTTGAAAAAATATTTAAGAAAAGATTATAATAAACTTATAACAGTAGATGTTGTCTGTAGAGCAGTGCCTTCTCCATTATTGTGGAAAAAATATGTTGAATATCAGAAAAGTAAATATGGTAATAATATAAAAAATATATTATTTAGAGATAAATCTTTTTATGGATATAATCATTCTCAAATTTCTATACAGTTATCTAATGGTGAAAAAGTATATCATAATGGATTAGAATCTGATCCGATGCTTAGAGCAATGTTTTTAAATATTTGTCATCGACCTTCTTGTTATGATAGTTGTGTATTTAAAAAACAATATAGAATAAGTGATTTTACTATTTGGGATTGTTTTGTTACAAATAAATTTACTAAAAATCTTGATGATAAGGGAACAACAAGGGTTTTAATTCATACAAAAAAAGGGATTAAGATTTTTAACGATATAAAAAACAAAGTTAATTATGAAAGAATAGATATTAATTTTCTTACAAAAGATGTAAAAGAATTAAATACTTCTGTAGAAATGAATTATAAAAGAATAGGTTTTGTAAGAGATTTGCAGGTTTTAAATGGAGATGAGTTATTTAATAAATATTTTAGAGAAACATTGAAAATAAAAACAGAAAGAATAATTAGACGTCTATCAGCTAAATTGGGAATATATAGTTTTATAAGAAGTATATATAATAAATTAAAATAATTATATATTTTAGAGGAATATAAAATGAATAATATAAAAGTTTCTATTATTGTACCTGTATATAAAGTGCCAGAAATATATTTAAGAAAATGTATAGAAAGTTGTATAAATCAAACTTTAAAAGAAATAGAGATTATTCTAGTAGATGATGGTTCCCCGGATAATTGTGGAGAAATTTGTGATGAATATGCTATGAAAAACAAAAAAATAAAAGTTATTCATAAAAATAATGAGGGATTATCTTCAGCAAGAAATACAGGAGTTATGTCATCAAATGGTGAATGGATAATGTTTGTGGATGGTGATGATTGGATAGAAAATAATATGTGTGAAGTAATGTATAATGAGGGAACATATATATATGCAGAATTAGTAGTATGTGATTATTTAAGAGATTATGGAAATAGAAAAGAATTTCATAATAGTTTTTTAGAGAAAAATAAAGTGTATAAAAATGAAGAATGTAAATTTTTACAAGAGCAAATATTAAATTTTAGAGCGTATTTATCTTCGGCTGTTGCTAAATTATATAGAAGAAATGTATTAGTGGATAATAATATTTTTCATAATGAGCAGTTAAAACAAGGTATAGAAGGAATAGAATTTAATATAAGATTATTTGAAGTATTAAAAAGTGTTAATTATATAGATAAGGCATTTTATCATTATGTATATAATGATGAGTCAATATCATCAATGTATAGTGAAGAAAATTGTTTATATATTATAAAAGGCTTTAAGGAAATAAAAAAAGTTATTGATAAAAGTAATAATAAGGAAAATTTAACATATTGGTTATATAATAGATTACAATATGCAATTATTACAAGTGCTATTAGTAGTTACTTTCATCCATTAAATAAAGAATCATATAAAATAAAGAAAAGAAAATATAGAGCATTTTTAGATAATGATTTAGTAAGAGAAGCTTTAAGTTTAAAGGAAATAAAGAATTTATCAAAACAAAGAAAATTAATATTATGGATGATAAAGCATAATATCTTTTTTTTATTACCTATATTAGCGTATTTACGTTATTGGCAAAAACATAGATAAAAGGAAGGTTGTATATTTTATGAACATATTAGTTACAGGAGGAGCAGGTTATATTGGTTCACATACTATAATAGAATTGTATAATGCAGGTCATAATGTAGTATGTATAGATAATTTTATAAATTCTAGTTTAAAAGTAAAAAAAAGAATTGAATCAATTATAGGGAAAAGTATAGATTTTTATAATATAGATATAAGGAATTCAGTAGAATTAGAAAAAATAGTAAAGCTATATAATTTTGATTGTTGTATTCATTTTGCAAGTTTAAAATCTATAAATGAGTCAATATGTAAACCATTAGAATACTATGATAATAATTTGAGTGGGACAATATCATTATTGAATTGTTTAAAAAAATATCAATGTAAAAATATAATATTTTCTTCATCTGCTACTGTCTATGGAAAGGCAAAGTGTATGCCAATAACAGAAGACACGCCAAAAGAAGAATCTACAAATCCATATGGAGAAACTAAAAATATTATAGAAAGAATTTTAATGGATTTATATAAATCAGATAACGAGTGGAATATAGTTTTATTAAGATATTTTAATCCTATTGGAGCACATAAATCTGGTTTAATTGGAGAAAGTCCAAATGGAATACCAAATAATTTAATGCCATATATTACACAAGTAGCAGCAAAAAAAAGAAAAGAGTTATTAATATATGGAAATACTTATGATACAGTAGATGGAACAGGTGTTAGAGATTATATTCACGTAGTAGATTTAGCTATTGGGCATGTAAAATCCTTAAAAATTATTAAAGAAAAAAAAGGATTAAAAATTTATAATTTAGGAACAGGTAGAGGGTACTCTGTATTAGAGGTAGTAAAAGCTTTTGAAATAGTTAATAATATAAAAATTCCTTATAAAATAGTTGGTAAACGTGAAGGGGATGTAGCTGAATGTTATTCAAATCCTAAAAAAGCAAATGAAGAATTAGATTGGAAAGCTAAGTATAATATTTATGATATGTGTAAAGATGCATGGAATTGGCAAAAGAATAATCCTGATGGATATAAATAATATAATTTTTTATAAAATATTATAATGAGGATTAAGTAATTTATGGATAAAGTATTTAAAATATTACAAGTAGGTTTATCTAGAAACATAGGTGGAGTAGAAACTTATTTAATAGAACAATATCGTCATTTAGATAGAAGTCGTATAGACTATGACTTTATTAATATGATTGGGGAAACAAAAATTGCTTTTGAAGATGAGATAAAAGATAATGGAAATAGAATATACAATATTGTTTCTCGTGGGAAAAATCCTTTAAAACATTATTGGCAATGGATAAAGTTTTTTTATAGATATGCTAAATTTTATGATGCTATTGTTTTTAATACTTGTGATTTATATCATATGTGTCCATTATTTTTAGCAAAAGTATTTAATGTAAAAATTAGAATAATACATTCACATAATTCTAGTAATGATAAAAAGGAAAATTTTTTAAGAAAGATTTTAATAAAAATAAATAAATTTCTAATGAATATAAGTGCAACAAACTATTGGGCATGTTCTACTGAAGCTGGACTGTGGATGTTTGGTAAGAACAAGAAATTTAAAATAATCCATAATTTGATAGATAGTAGAAAATATATATATAATGTAGATGCAAGAGAAAAAATTAGAAAGAATTTAAATATAGAAGATAAATTTGTTATGGGACATATTGGTAGATTTTCATATCAAAAAAATCATGTGTTTTTAATAAAAATTTTTAATGAAATTCATAAAAAAGATAAAAATAGTGTTTTATTATTGATTGGGGGTAAAACTGGTAATCAAAGCTATTATCAGGAAAGTATTAATTTAGTAAATAAAATGGGTTTAGATGACAATGTATATTTTTTAGGAATGCAAAAAAATGTAGCAGATTATTATCAAGCAATGGATTGTTTTATATTACCATCTAGATTTGAAGGATTACCAATTGTAGGAATAGAAGCACAGGCAGCAGGATTAAAAATATTTTTATCGGACATAATAACAAAAGAAGTCCAAATTACTGATTTAGTAGAATATGTATCTTTAAATGAAAGTCCATCTATATGGGCTGAAAAAATCTTAAAAAGTAAAAAATATAATAGAGCAAATATGTATAAAAAAATAGTAAATGCAGAATATGATGTTGAAATAGGAAATAAAATTTTCCAAGAATATTTCGTTTCGATATTAAATAAATAGGAGGGATAATTTGTTATTTTTATTATTTCTATGTTTAGTATTAATATGGATGATTTCATTTGTATTGAGTAAAAAAGATATATTATCTCCACCTAATGCATTTTGTATGGTATTTATATTTTGTATATTATTTGCAATTCCAAATATAGAGATATGGAATTTAGAAATTAGTAATACAACTTTTGGAGTAATATTTTTAGGTGTATTATTTTTTTGTATAGGATATTATTTTGTATTTTATTTTAATTATAATATAGATAAAAATAAAATATTATCGAGAATGAATGAGAATCCTATTTTTACATTAAGTGATAAAAAATTTTATTTATTTTTAGGTATACAAATAATAACTTTATTTGTTATGTATATGGAAATCAATAGAATAAGTAGTAATTTAGGAATTGGAGGAAGTTTATCAGAAAAAATTTTTGCATATAGATTAGCTTCTTTTTTTGGAGATAAAGAAGAGGCTAAATTAGCAACATATGCTAAAGCTTTATATGATTTCTGCTTTTGTTCATCATATTTTATAATGTATAAATTAGTTAATGATTATTTTTTGTTAAAGAAAATTACTAAAAAATATATTTTTAGTATATTATTAACTATGGGTATAACACTTTTATCTGGTGGTAGAGGTGAAAGTATATTTATTATTATAGGTTTAATAGTTTTAATATATATACATTACATGTATATATATAATTGGAGTATAGAATATAAATTTTTAAAAGTAATAAAGTATATAAGTATAATAGTAATTTTAGTAGTAGCTTTTCCTTTAGTTGGCGTTTTTGTTATTGGAAGAGAGACGGAAAATGATACAATAATAAGTATAGTATTTACTCAGTTATCAATATATATATCAGCACCATTAAAATTATTAGATATATATTTAAATGAAGAGTATGTATCTACACCATATCTGCCTATAGGTTATTATACTTTTATAAGACTATATAGTAGAATATCTCAAATATTTAATATTAATTTTGGAATTGTTGAAGATGGAGATTTTGGTTTTAGAGAAATAAATGGTGTTTCTTTAGGTAATGTTTATACAATATTTAGACCTTTTTATGCTGATGCAGAATTATTAGGTATTATTTTATTTTCAATAATAATGGGAGCTGTCTTTGGTTATCTATATTATCATATAAAATATAGTAATTTAAGGTCTATAGAAAATAAGATAAATTATAAATTAATAATATATATATATTTATACATTGGTATATCATTATCATTTTTTTCTAATTTTTTCTATGAAACATTAGTGAATATACAGTTTATAAAAGTATTGATTTATTTTAAGATGTTTGAATTTATTTTTATAAAAATAGATAGGAGGAAAATATGAAGTTAGATTATTTAATAGTTGGTAGTGGTTTATTTGGTAGTATTTTTGCTTATGAAGCTACTAAAATAGGAAAGAAATGTCTTGTTATAGATAAAAGAGATCATATTGGTGGTAATGTTTACTGTGAAAATAAAGATGGTATTAATATCCATAAGTATGGTGCACATATTTTTCATACAAACAATAAAGACGTGTGGAATTATGTAAATCAATTTGTTGAATTTAATAATTATATTAATAGTCCAGTAGCTAATTATCGTGGTGAGATTTATAATTTGCCATTTAATATGAACACTTTTAGTAAAATGTGGAATATAGCTACACCGCAAGAAGCAAAAAATATAATTGATAAACAAAAACAAGTTATAAAAGATGAGCCTAAAAATTTAGAAGAGCAAGCTATAAGCTTAGTAGGAACAGATATTTATACTAAACTTATAAAAGGATATACAGAAAAACAATGGGGAAGAGATTGCAAAGATTTACCAGCGTTTATCATAAAGAGATTACCTGTTCGTTATACTTATGATAATAATTATTTTAATGCACGTTATCAAGGTATACCAATTGGTGGATATAATCAAATTATTGAAAAATTATTAGCTAATTGTGATATAGAACTTAATGTAGATTTCGTAAAACAAAGAGAAAAATATCAAAATATAGCAGATAAGATTATATTTACAGGTGCTATAGATAGTTATTTTGATTATAAATTTGGTCAGCTTGAATATAGAGGATTGCGTTTTGAAACTGAAAAATTAGAGCAAGATAATTATCAAGGTGTAGCGGTTATGAATTTTACAGCTAGAGAAGTACCTTATACGCGTGTTATAGAACATAAACATTTTGAATTCAGCACACAGTCAATAACATATGTTACAAAGGAATATCCATCAGATTGGCAGCTTGGAGAAGAAGCCTATTATCCAGTAAATGATGATAAAAACCAAAAATTATATCAAAAATATCTTGAGTTGGCTAAACAAGAAAATAATGTTATTTTTGGTGGTCGTTTAGGTGAATATAAATATTATGATATGGATAAGGTTATTGAGAGCGTATTAAATTTAGTGAAAAGAGTTATATAAATGATAAAATTTGGAATTGTAATTGTTACGTATAATAGAATAGATAAATTAAAAAAGACATTAAATTGTTATAAGGAACAGACATATTTACCATATAGTATAGTGGTGATAAATAATGCCTCCAAAGACGGAACCAAAGAATTTTTAGAAAATTGGTGTCTTGAAACAGAAAAATATAAAAAATATGTAATAAATTTAGATGTAAATCTGGGAGGTAGTGGGGGATTCTTTTTTGGAGAAAAGAAATCTTTAGAAATTGGAAATGATTGGATTTTAGTAGCTGATGATGATGCATATCCAGATAAAAATTATTTAGAGATAGCAAAAAATTTTATAGAGAAAAATAAAGAAAGAAATATAAGTGCAATTTGTGGAAAAGTATTTCAGCATGGAAGTTGTATAAATCCACACAGAGGTTTTATAAATTATAAATTTAAGTTGGGATTAAAAACCTTTTGTACGAAAAAAGATTATGATAAGGATTATTTTAAATTAGAATGTATATCATATGTTGGTTTAATTATGAAGTCGGAAGCATTGAAAAAAGTAGGACTAGTAAATAAAGATTTATTTATTTATTATGATGATACTGAACATGGAATAAGATTAAATAAATATGGAGATATAATTTGTATTCCTAAAATGGAGTTTTTACATGATGCTAATCCAACGAATATTGATTTAGTATGGAAAAGATATTATGGAGTTAGAAACCAAGTATATATGATAAATAAGCATTTTAAAGGGTTTATTATCATTAATGTTGTTATAAATATTATAAAATCATTTTTATGTGTATTAAAGGGAAAATCTTTTTCTGAAGTAAAAATGCGATTAATAGCAATAAAAGATGGTTTATTGGGGAACTTAGGAAAACATAAAAAATATAAACCTTAAGGAGATATTGAATAATTAGTAATGAAAAAAATAAGTGTGATTATTCCTGTTTATAACGCAGAAAAGTATTTGACAAAGTGTTTAAATTCTATAGTAAATCAAACATATACTAATTTAGAAATTATTTTGGTTAATGATGGTAGTAAAGATAGTTCATTAAATATATGTTATGAATACAAAAAAAAAGATGATAGAATTAAAGTAATAAATAATGATAATCATGGTGCTAGTTATAGCAGAAATTGTGGTATAAGTATATCAACAGGCGAATATATTATGTTTATTGATGCAGATGATTATATTGAAAATAATTTTATAGAGAGATTAATAACTTGTAATGAATATGAAACATACGATTTATTTATATCTTGTTATACGGATTTTTACGATAAAAATATATTTAAAGAGAAAAAATTAATAGATGAGAATATATTGACTTTTGATTTAAAAAAGGATTATTTAAATATAGTAAAGTATCTTAGAACTCCTTGGGGTAAAATATATAAATTAAATATTATAAAAGAGAATAATATAAAGTTTCCAGAGGATTATATAACAGCTGAAGATCAAATATTTAATTTTAGATATTTAAAGTATATAAAAAAATATAGATTTTTAAATGAATGTTTATATTTTTATAGACATGAAAATAAAAATAGTTTATCAAGTTCTAAAAGTTATGAGGCATTTATTTCAAATATAAAAAAATTGAAATTTGAAAAAGTTTTTCTTGATGAAATGAATATAGAAAATAAAGAAAAAATAATGGGGGATGATGCTGTAGAATTAATAGGTGGATATGTATTTTTATCAAATGAAAGTATATTTAATTATTTTAATTATAAAAAAAGATTGAAGTTGATAAAATCTATTTTAGAAAATAAATATGATGCTACAAATGATAAAAAAAATCTTATATTAAAATTTTTAAAATATAATATTATTTTTCCTATATATGTGTATTATTTACTTAATTATATAAAAAAAAGGTGAGTTCATTGTGAATCAAAGAAAGATAGGAATATTAATAAGTTATATTAATATTTTTTTACATGCTGTATTAGGTTTTATATATGTTCCTATATTATTATATTATGTAGGAACCAGTGAATATGGGATATATCAATTAATTGGCTCTTTTATAGCTTATTTTGGAGTCATGGATTTTGGATTAACAGCATCTATTATAAGATTTTATAGTAAATATAGAGTATTAAAAGATAATATTAATATGGAAAATATATTAGCTATTTCGATGAGGCTATATATGTTTATAACAGTAATATTAATAATTATGGGAAGTGGTGTGTATATTTTTTTTGATAAAATTTTTTTGTATAGTATGACGCAATCAGAAATTTATTTAGCAAAAAGAATAATGATATTACTGATAATAAATGTTGTTATTAATATGATGACAATGATTTTTAGGGCGATTATTAATGCGCATGAAAAATTTTTAATTTTAAAAGGATTAGAGACTGTACAGTTAATATTGCAACCTTTGTTTGTCATATTAATTTTACAAGAATATCCAAGTGCTTTTTCAGTAGCATTAGTACAAACAATTTTAAATTCTATATTAGCAATAGTAAGAATCTATTATTGTTTTGTTGTACTGAATGTAAAAATAAAATATCATTACTATGATAAAAAATTATTTAGTGATTTTGGAAAATTATCATTAAGTGTATTTTTAGTAACATTGATAGATCAAGTGTTTTTTAAAACAAATCAAATAATTTTGGGTGCTATAGAAGGAGCTGTTGCTGTTGCAGTATATTCTATTGCAGCAATAATTTATACAAATTATATGCAAATGTCTAATGCAATATCTGGTGTATATTTACCACATATTACAGGATTAGTTATAAAGAATAATCAGGGAAAAGAAATATCAAATTTGTTTATAAATATTGGTAGATGGCAATACTTTTTATTAGCTGCTATTGGAAGTGGATTTTTTATTTTTGGTGAAGATTTTATAAATTTATGGGCTGGTATGGGCTTTGAAGATGCTTATTGGATTACATTATTGATTATTGTACCATTTACAATAGATTTAATACAAAATATAGGATTGGCTATATTACAAGCTCAAAATAAATATGATTTTCGTGCAAAAGTTTATTTTTGCATGGGAATATTTAATTTATGCTTAGCTATTCCATTAGCAAAAAAGTATGGTGGTATAGGTTGCGCTTTTGCAACAGGTTTATCTATGTTTATTGGCAATGGTTTAATAATGAATTGGTATTATTTAAAAATTACTAAATTAGAAATAGGTAGATTTTGGAAAAACATTGGAAAAATAACAATTGGTGTTGTTATTATTACTATAATAGGCTATATCTTTAATGGATTAATAGAAGATAAAAATATTGTAGTATTTGTTATAAAATTATTGATATATACATTATTATATATTGCTATAATGTATAAATTCTTTATGAATATTGAAGAAAAATCTAAAATAAAAAATATGATTTTAAAGTTTAAAAGATAAATGATAAAAATAAATGTATAGTTGTAGTAAATGATAAAAGGGTTTTCAAATAATAGTATTATAAATAAAAATAATATGTCATTTAGAGGTTAAGGAAAGTTTATATGGATAAAATAATAAAACAAAATAAAGTAAGAAATTCATCTATAGAATTATTACGTATTATTGCTATGATTATAATTATTATGCATCATTTTGGAATACATGGAGTATTTCACATGTTAGATAAATCTTATAATATATTAATAGTTGATAATTTATCTTGGCAAATAATATTTACCCAAATTATTAGTTGGGGGGGGGAGAATGGGGAATACAATATTTATTCTTATAACAGGTTATTTTTTGATTAATAAAAAAATAAATAAGAAAAAAATATTGTTATTGTTTATTTCAATGATGCTATATTCATGGATTATTGAAATAATATATTTTTATGGACTAGATATGCCATATTCTATAAAGATGATTATTAGTGAAACTATTCCTATATATTTTGGATATAATTGGTTTATATCATGTTATATTATATTTTCATTTTTTATTCCATTTATAAATAAATTTCTTAATAATATAGATAAATATCAATATGTAAGCTTTTTAGTATTAACTTTTGTACTTTATAGTATTTTACCAAGTTTTAAATTTAATACATTTATGGATAGTAGTTTAATATTCTTTGGTTTTGTTTATTCGATTGGTGGATATTTAAGATTACATTTTTATGAACAAATAAAAGAAACTTATAATGGAAAATATTTAAAATTATTTTTAGTTCAAGTTGGTATAATTGTTGTATCAATAATTTTTTTTGATATGATGGCAATATTATTTTCAAAAAACATATTAATAAAATTATCTATTCCATTTATAAACATTTTATCGATTCCTATGGCAATTACTTTATTTTTATATTTTTTAACAAGAAAACCTATTTATAATAGATTTATAAATATAATAGCAAGTAGCATTTTAGGAATATATTTGATTCATGAAAATAATTTAATGAGAAATTTAATTTGGGATTATATATTTCCAAATTTAGAATATATAAATTCTGATTTTTATATTTTATTTTTTGTAATAAAGGTTAGTTTAATATTTATTATTTGTAGTTTTATCGAATTGTTGAGAAAGAAATATTTAGAATCAGTAGTTAGTAAATTATTAGATAAATATTGGGATAGTTATAGTAATAAAATAAATATAATATTCAAGACTATTATATTTAAATTAATAAGATAAATATGATTAATATATTTAATAAAAGTTAAGCATTTTAGTTTATTTACTTATGTTAGTAATTTAGAGATATTAGAAATAGTAATGAAAAATATTAGTAAGATATCGTACTTATAAATTACCTGTGACTATTTCTCGTTGTTCAAATAACTATGGACCATATCACTTCCCTGAAAAATTAATTCCACTCATGATAGCAAATGCTTTAAATGATAAAAAATTACCAGTGTATGGTAAAGGTGAAAATGTACGTGATTGGCTTTATGTAGAAGACCATTGTTCTGCTATAGATTTGATTATTCGCAAAGGGAAAATTGGCGAAGTATATAATATTGGTGGTCATAATGAACGCACTAATTTAGAAGTTGTGAAAA
>OGIE01003065.1_pt1 | contig 18924 bp, 14 predicted proteins | sample 1571581 | NCBI WGS metagenome assembly OGIE01 (sample SAMEA2582021, study PRJEB24529) | metagenome | biome: Human gut stool | place: China | collected 2011
TGCTTTGGCCGATTTTCTTCGGTCCAGTTTCTCGGGTTGGTATCGTCGGGAGCAATGCCGGCAAGGATGGCTTTATAGTGAGTCACTTTCTCATCCATATATTTTACGGTAGTTTTTGCTTCTTCCAAGCGCTGATAGGCCGCCGCTCTTTCCTATGAAGCATTCTACTGTTCTTGATTGGTCTGTTCCGTGTTCCGCTTCTCCGCCTTCAGCGCCGGCAGAGGAATGTCAATGCCGATAATCAGCTTGAACAGCCACAGGAACAGCAATATCACCAGAATGGGAATCAGGCAGGAGGTAACCAGCAGAATGGCCAGCGCCTCAATGAGATCGTTCAGCGTCTGCTTGAATTTTTCCAGTGTGCCGCTGGCCGCGCTGCCGATGCTGTCCTTGACCTTGGAAAATAGGCCGGAAAGCCCGCTCTGCTGGTCTGTGTCCGCCTCGGTTGTGGCGTCGGTCTCTACTTCCGCAACATTTTTCTTGGCGTCCTCCAGCGTTTCGCTGATGGAGGCCTGATACGTCCGCTCGATCATGGAGGAGGCATAGATGCCGGAGGGGATGACCAGCACCAGCGCCAGAGCAAAGCAGGCCAGCCGCCACGCAAGGACCCGGAAAAACCGTTTCTGGCTGCACACGTATGCCGCCCCCAGCAGGCACGCCAGCGGGAACAGGACATGGAACGCTGCGCTGGCCGTGATGGTCAGCAGGTATTTTTCTAAGAAGATGGCGCACAGGACGATGAGAAAGTACCCGCTGAGGTCCGCCAGCTTTTCGGCCACAGGCGTTGCGATGTCCCCCGGCAGTAGCGTGATGGCCGCCGAGGCCGCCGTGGAGGCGGCTGTCAGCTCCAGCACAGTGGTCTGCTTTTCCTGAAGTGCCGCAAGAGCGCCCTGATAGGTTTCTGGCCGGGTCATGACGGGCGCCAGCGCGAAAATCGAAAGCGCCGCCGCCAGTACCAGCGCTGTAACCCACGTGAATTTTTTTAGAAGCTCCTTTTTCATCCGTGTTCACCTCAAATGCTCAAATTTTCGGGACAAAGCCCATAGAAAAGAGCGGCGCTGCCGGCGCCGCCCAAACTCATAACATAATTATTATAGCAAAAGTCGGTTTTTCAGTCAATTCCTATCCGATTTGGACAAATAAAATCGGAGGAATCCATAGAAGTGCGGCCCTGATTTCATGCAAAAAGCGAATTGCGGACGCGGCTCAAATCTGGTATCTTAAAGCTACAGAAAGTAGGGTGAGTCCAATGTATCAGTAACTTCACAAACTGAAGAAATCGGAGGTAATCATTGATGATAGAGCCCAAGTCTCACGCATGACTCCTGACCGTAGGCGGATGCCCGGTCAGGAGTCATTTTTTTGCCGTGGGGTATTTTGGGCTCGATTTTCCCGAGAGATTCCCAGAGATTCCCACGATTGATATTTTCCTTGACAGCGCAAAGCATGGATTTTATATTAGTATAGATACAGTTCATCCCTCTATGCTTCTCGGCTAAGCGGTAATGCAGTTCTATGTGCTGACCGGACTGACCCTCTTGGCAAAAAGTTTTTGAGGCTGTAAAGGGAAATTTTACAATAGAAAGAAAGTGTCTTCATGAGAAACGAAAGAATGTATCAAGAATTTCTGGAGCTGGTCACCATAGATTGTGCCTCCGGCAAGGAAACCCCCATTGCGGAAAAGCTGAAAGCAAAGCTGACTGAGTTGGGCTTCACTGTGACGCAGGACCAGACCGGAGAGACCTTCGGCGGTGAGTGCGGCAATGTGTATGCAGTCCGCGAGGGCGAGCTGGGCGGCTCCCTGATGTTCAGCTCCCACATGGACCGTGTTCCCAACGGGCTCGGCATCCATCCCGTAGAAAAGGATGGTGTGCTTTATTCTGATGGGAGCACGATTTTGGCAGCGGATGACATTTCCGGCGTCTGCGCCATTCTGGAAGGTGTGCGTCAGGCCTTGGAGGCCAAAAAGCCTCTGCCCCGGTTGGAGCTGTACTTTTCCGTAGGCGAGGAAGCCGGCCTGTATGGAGCCGCCGCAACGGACGTAGCTATTTTCAAGTCCAGAATTGGTTATATCGTGGATTCTCCGGGTACCATCGGCCGCTTTATCACCGCTGCTCCGGGCCGCTATGAGTTGGGTGCGGAGATCATTGGACGTCCGGCTCATGCGGGCAATGAGCCGGAAAAGGGCATCAATGCCGCCAAGATCATGTGCGACATGATTTCCACATTAAAGCAGGGCAGACTGGATCCGGTCTCCACCTCCAATTTCCCCATTCTCTCTACCGGCACCCGCGTGCCCAACGTGGTGTGTGACTTTGCTTCTTTCAGAGGCGAGGCACGGAGCCGGGATTCGAAGACACTTCTGGATTATGTGGCCTATTTTGAGGAACATTGCAAGAAAGTCGCCGCGGAAAACGGAGCCGAAGTGAAGATCATTAAAAAGGAGTCATTCCTGCCTTTCTGCATTGCCGAGGACAACGAGGTGGTTTCCGTGGCGAAAGCAGCCTGTGCCAGGATTGGCCTGACGCCCCGGTTTGAAGCCGGCGGTGGCGGTATGGATGCCAATATCTACAACGCCCGCGGCCTGACAACCATCGGTGTTGCTTCCGGCTACAGCAAGAACCACACGAAAGAGGAACAGTTGGAGCTGGACAGCTTCTTCCAGTCCGGCGATTTGATTGCCGCCCTGATTACGGCCTATGGTGAGACCTGCACTGCTGACTGACAGTGCTTTTGTCAGGTAGGAAATACGAACGCTGAATCTCTTTGCCGGTTAGAAATCCTGTCTGTGAGGCTTTGCTAATGCAGGGTAATATGCCGTGGCGTGCGGCACCTTGGCGATTTTACCAATCGGAAGCGCGTTTTCCGTGCTATTCATAAAATTTCGTCCGAGGCGTAAGCAGTGAGCGCATTGACCCGGCCGCGCAGGCCAAGCGCGCACAGGTGGTCGCCATGATGGCAGGATACCTGAAAAATCTGGAAATGAACTGAGCGCAAATAGAGAGGCAGAAGCCGATATGGCTTCTGCCTGAGACTGTCAGTAAAGTGGTAAATCCTCCGCAACGGTAAGGAAGGGTGTGTGCGGGAAACCCAAGAAGGGTGTCCTGCGCCATTGAAATCCTTAGTTTTCAGAACTTTTATGAAGTTCTGAAAACTTGTTCAGCGGGGAGAAAAGACTTTTTCGACACGCTGAGGCAGAAGCCATATCGGCTTCTGCCTCTTGCGTTATTTCGGTTATGTATTTGCCCGGCGCACAGCAGCGGAAAGGCGGTCGATGACCCACACCAGCAGGATGAGGCCCAAGGCGATAGCGCCCGCCTCCGGCCAGTTGTAGTGGTTCATGGCGAAGATCAACGGCGCGCCGATGCCGCCGGCGCCTACCAGTCCTAAGACCGACGCCTCCCGGATGTTCACATCGAAGCGGTACAGCACAGCGGAGGCAAAGGCGGGGAGGAGTTGAGGCAGCACGGCATAGCGAATCCGCAGCAGCAGCGGGACGCCCATGGCCTCCAGCGCGTGATAGGCACGGAAATCCAGCGCCTCAATGGCCTCGGTGAACCGCTTGCTCAAAAGGCCCACGCTGCAAACGCATAGCGTAAGGACGCCGGTAAACGCGCCGGGACCTGTGACCCGGATGAAGATGAGGCCGTAAATCAAAAACGGAACGGAGCGGATGAGCATGACCGCCACGCGGAACAGCAGCGCGATGGGCTTCGGCACAAGACGGGCAGTGCCGAGGAATGACAGGGGAACAGCCAGCACCACGCCAAGGCAGGTCCCTGCCAGCGCAATACAAACCGTTTCCAGCAGCAGATACCCAAGGCCGCTGGCATCTGTCTCAAAAAAGAAGGCCCAGTCGGGATGCAGCAGGCCGGAAACCATGGCCCGCACGGTCTGGGGACTGGTGTGGGAGAAGTCCGGCGGCTGGAGGGACAGGGTGCACAGCAGAACGAGCAGAGCGGCAGCCAGCCAAAGCACCCGCTTCTGCGCGGCGGACAGGCGCCGTTCCTCCCGGATGATTTGCGACAGAAAGCGGCTGAGGGCCTCAATGGCGCAAACGGTCAGGAACAGGCAGAACAAAATCATGCCCACCTTGCCGTATTCCAGCCACGATATTTTTTCGTTCAGCAGCAGGCCAATGCCGCCGGCACCCACATAGCCCAAAATGGAACTGTGCCGCACGTTGGTTTCCAGCAGATAAAGGACATTGGAAAAATAAGAGGGGGCGATGCCGGGGACAACAGCGCGCCAATAGGCCCTTGCCGAGGCAGCCCCCATGGCGCACAGGGCGCGGTATGCCGTGAGGTCGGCGGTCTCGATGTCCTCATAGGTCAGCCGGGTCAGGATAGCAAAGGTGTAAACCGTGATGGCCACGGTGCCGGAAAAGGTGCCAAGCCCAAACAAAAATGTGGCCAGCAGAGCCAGAATAAGGGCAGGGAAGGAGCGAAGCACCTGAATGAGCAGCCGAAGCAGCGTCCGGAGCGGCCGTGGGGTGTGGAGGGCCTCCGTGCAAAACGGAGCCAAAAGCAGCGCGAAAAAGGCGCCCAGCGCCGTGCCGGTGACGGACATCTGAAGCGTTGCCAGCAATGGCGCAAGGATGCGGGGAGCATAGCCCCATTCCGGCGGCAGCATAGCAGAGAGCAGGTCCGTCAGGTGGCTCCGGCGAGCCCAGAACAGGGCGGGGGAGCAGCCAGTGAACCGCGCCGCCGTGAAAAAGAGCAGGCAGAAGAACAGCACGGAGACAAGCCGCTTTCGGGCAGGGCGGCTCATGACTGTGCCTCCTGTCCGCCGTACACGGCCGGGAGAATCTCCCGGGCCGGGGTGTCGGCCGGACCGTCAAACACCACGGCGCCGCCGTTCAGTCCAATGAGCCGGTTGGAAAACTCCTGTGACAGCTCTAAATTGTGGCTGTTCATGAGAATGGTCAGCTGCTGATCCCGCTGAATGTCCCGCAGAAGCGTTAAAATCTGCCGCCCGGTAACAGGGTCCAGCGAGGCCACCGGCTCGTCCGCCAGCAGCAGGGCAGGGCGGCGCATCAGCGCCCGGGCAATGGCGACCCGCTGCTTCTGTCCACCGGAAAGGCTTTTCACCGGCTCATCTACCTTGTCCAGCAGGCCTACCCGCTCCAGCAGCGCGTCTGCGGCGGCGATGCGCGCCTTTCCGAACAGGCCGCAGACTGCCGGGAGAAAGGCCATGTCCGGCAGACAGGCGTTGAGCACGTTCTGGCGGCAGGTGGCGTTTTCCACCAGCGCGTAATCCTGATAGATCGTGCCGATGGTGGCCTGAATGGTGCGGCGCTGTCGGCGGCCTGCGGCTTCAAAATGGACGCCGCTAACAAGAATTTCTCCGGCGTCACACAAAAGTGCGCCGTTGAGAATACGGAATAGGGTTGTTTTCCCGGCACCGGAGGGACCGATCACCGATACAAACTCTCCCGCGTCCACGGAAAAGCTGACATCATTCAGCGCGCGGGTCCCATTTGGAAACGCCTTGCGGATATGTTGAACTTCCAGCAGCATAAAAAACCTTTCAGCCCCGCAGCTCAAAGAAGCTGCGGGGCACATATTTTTTATAAGGGGATCAGCCCTCCAGAGATTTCAGAAGCTCCTGCGCGGCGCGCTCTCCGTCATAATCGGAGTCCTTGCCCCAAGTATAGCCCACCTGACTGAATACGCTGATGATATCCTTGCCCTCGTCGGTCTCGGCGATCTCGATGAACGCTTCGCCCAGCGCCTTGCGGAAATCCTCGTCCGCCATGGTGTCGGAGCTTTTGCTATAGGCGATCATGTCATTGTAGATGCCCTCGGTGACGCCGATGACGCCGGTCTGCTCCACCATGGGCGCGGTGCCGCCGAAATCGCTCTCCCACTTGGGGGCGTTCTTGATGCGGATATGGCCGTAGGACACCATCACATCCACCTGGCCGGAGGCCAGACGCGCCACGGAGGTGGTGTGAGAATCGGACTGTACAACGTTGTCAAGGTCGCTGATGCCCTTGCCGTAGTGCTCCTGAAGCCACAGGCAGGGATAGATGTAGCCGGAGGCGGAGGTGGGGCTGAGGACGGACCATGTAGCGCTGTTGAGGTCATCCCATGTCAGCTCCTCGCCGTTGTTGACCTTGGCCAGCAGCGCCTGGCCCTTTTCGCTGGGGCCGGCTAAAAGGATGCAGCGATAATACGTGCTCATGTCCTGCGTGTTTTCCTCAATGGTACCGTCATTCCAATCGGCGGGATTGTCGGAGTCCTTGTTGATGGCATAGCGCAGCGCAGTGAGCAGCACATCGCAGTCATCGGAAAACAGCACATAGTTGCCGCCGGAAATAAAGCCGATATCGGCGCTGCCGGCGCTGAGGGCTTCGCCCACGGCGGTGTAGCTGGTGCCGACGGTCATGTCGATCTCCTTGACATCATAGCCCTTTTCCAGCAGCTTTGCCTGCAGGAGCTGCTCCAGCGGCTCCGTGGCCGTGGTGATCTGGTCCGCGTCAGCGTAGGGGGAAAAGGCGATCTTCAAAGAGGGAATTTCTTTGACACCGGTCTCCGCCACATCTTTGCCGGAATTGGCCGCCGGCGTCTCCTTTCCGGCGCAGCCGGTGGCGATACCGAGGCACAGCGCAAGGGACAAAAGCGTTGCAAGGAACTTTTTCATAAGGATACCTCCAGATTTGATTTTCCGCCCGAAGCGCAAAAAAGGTATGTGCCTTGCAGCACATACCGAAGCGACTTCAAGCAGATGCTGACAGTCCTCCCGCGAATCAGGGGAAGACATGGGACGGTCGATTCTCACTGGAATCCTCTCAACCCGGAACACGGGCTCCCTCGCAATCTGGTTTCGTCATCAATCTGAGCGCGGCGCCAAGGCGCTCCCCTTTGCACCGCATTCCGTAACCGATGTTTACCATACCACAGCTTTCCCCAAAATTCAAGCAGAATTTGCAAGCGCCTCCCATTCCTTTATCGATTCGACGATATTCAGGTATTCGTTGGAGTTTATCAGCATTTTTACTTTTCCTACACGGTGCAACAGTTTTTCGTTATCAAATGTTTGTATTTTAACGGTGCATCCGGACAATTCCTTTAAAATGATAGCAATCTACCATCAGTTGACAAGGGCAAACACGGTTTTTCGGAATCGGAAACAACGTCCAGCTTCGTTTTCCTCATTGCCGGGCGGCAGCCCGGCTGCTTCGTCAGCCTCGCTGAGCCGCCGTTTCCGATCCCGAAAAACTCCGAAGGACTTTCCAGCAAGCAAAAATGGGCGCTGATGCGGAAGCGGACGAAGGCTTGCTGGCGCAAGCCAAGGACAATGACAAAATCAGCGGCTATTTAGGCCGCTGGAAAGCATCTTTGCCCTTGTCAACTGATGGTATGTGCCGGAATGAAAATTTGGCGGGCTTTATTGATCATTCACCTTAGGCGCTTTTTGTGAAAACATCCACAGTAGAAAGACAATGGTGTTGGTGGAATAAACAAGGAAAATAAGTAACATTACGTAAATCATGTTCGTTTTTCTGAAAATAAAAAAGCGGGCAAGAAAACCGTTGCAGTTCGCAGATATAGGAGCGTATACTGAGGAAAATTAAAACGCTGAGGAACATTTGATCAGGAGGAGACAATATGGAAAGAACGTTCAAAAAGGTCCTGGTGGCAAACCGGGGCGAGATCGCCATGCGGATCTTCCGGGCCTGCCACGATCTGGGGCTGCAGACCGTAGCGATCTACTCCAATGAAGATACATACAGTCTGTTCCGCACAGCGGCGGATGAGTCCTATCTCATTGGCGAGAATGAAAGCCCTCTGGGGGCCTATCTGAATATCGACCGGATCATTCGCCTTGCCAAAAAGCATGGGGCAGATGCCATCCATCCCGGCTACGGCTTTCTGAGCGAAAATGGTGACTTCGCCCGCGCCTGCGAGGCAGCAGGCATCCAGTTCATCGGCCCCAGTTCCAGGGTTCTCGATATGATGGGCGACAAGCTCTCGGCCAAGCAGATGGCACTGGAGTGCGGCGTGCCCACCACCCCCGGCACGGCAGAGCCGCTGAAAGACCGGGCAGAGGCACAGAAGCTGGCCGTGGAGTTCGGCTTCCCTGTGATTTTGAAAGCCGCCGCAGGAGGCGGCGGGCGAGGTATGCGCCGCTGCGACACCGTGGAAGATGTGGGCGTAAATTTCGATCTGGTGAAGGCTGAAGCAAAAAAGGCCTTCGGCAATGACGACATCTTCATGGAGAAATTTCTGGTGGAGCCTAAGCACATCGAGATTCAGGTGCTGGGCGATGAATACGGCAATGTGGTGCATCTTTACGAGCGTGATTGCTCTTTGCAGCGGCGCTATCAAAAAGTAGTGGAATTCACCCCTGCTTTCTCCGTCGCACCGGAGGTGCGGCAGGCGCTGTGTGATGACGCAGTGAAGATTGCCCGGCACGTAGGCTATGTCAACGCCGGAACGCTGGAATTCCTTGTGGACAAGGACGGCCACCATTACTTTATCGAGATGAATCCCCGCATTCAGGTAGAGCACACGGTCACGGAGGTGGTAACGGGCATCGATCTGGTACGCTCTCAGATTCTCATTGCCGAGGGCAAGCCTCTCAGCGACCCGGAGATCGGCATCACCTCCCAAGAGGACATCCATCAAAACGGCTACGCCATCCAGTGCCGCATTACCACCGAGGACCCGGCCAACAACTTCGCGCCGGACACCGGAAAGATCACCTCTTACCGCTCCTCCGGCGGTTTCGGCATTCGTCTGGACGGCGGCAATGCCTACACCGGCGCGGTGATCTCCCCCTATTATGACTCTCTGCTGGTAAAGGTCACCACTTGGGACAACACCTTCGCCGGCGTCTGCCGGAAGGCCGCCCGTGCCATCAACGAGGTGCATGTCCGGGGCGTTAAGACCAACATCGCATTCATCACCAATATCCTGAAAAACCCCACTTTTATCGCCGGCGGCTGCCATACAAAGTTTATCGACGAGACACCGGAGCTGTTCCAGTTGGGTGAGAGTCAGGATCGGGCCACCAAGATGCTCAAGTATATCGGCAATATCGTGGTAAAGGAGCGGGACGGTCATAAGTTCTACGATGCGCCCCGGTTCCCGCCGGTGACCGGCAACCGTCCAGACGGTCTGAAGCAGTTGCTGGACGCCAAGGGCCCCAAAGCGGTAGCGGACTGGGTGCTGGCTCAGAAGAAGCTGCTTATCACTGACACCACCTGCCGCGATGCCCACCAGTCCCTGCTGGCCACCCGCGTCCGTACCCGGGACATCGTCAAGGGCATGGACGGCACCAGTGAGATTCTGTCCGACGCCTTCTCCCTGGAGTGCTGGGGCGGCGCAACTTTCGACGTTGCTTACCGCTTCCTCCATGAGTCCCCCTGGGAGCGGCTGGACCTCATCCGCCAAAAAGCGCCCAACCTGCTGCTGCAGATGCTGCTGCGGGGCGCTAACGCCGTGGGCTATACCAACTATCCCGATAACGTGATCCGGGAGTTCATCAAGGAAGCTGCCCGCTCCGGCATTGATGTGTTCCGCGTATTCGACTCTCTGAACTGGCTGCCCGGCATGGAGGTTGCCATGGACGAGGTGCTCAAGCAGGATAAGATCTGTCAGGCCGCCATTTGCTACACCGGCGACATTCTGGATCCCAAGCGGGACAAATACACCCTGAATTACTATGTGAAAATGGCCAAGGAGCTGGAGCACCGGGGCGCCCATATGCTCTGCATCAAAGATATGTCCGGCATCCTCAAGCCCTATGCCGCTAAAAAGCTGGTCTCCACCCTCAAGCAGGAAATCGGCATTCCCATCCAGCTCCACACGCATGACACCTCCGGCAACCAGGTAGCTGCCTGCCTGCTGGCAGCGGAGGCCGGAGTAGATGTGGTAGATCTGGCAATCAGCTCCATGGCCGGCATGACCAGCCAGCCCTCCATGAACGCTGTGGCGGCGGCCCTGCAGGGCACTGAACGGGACACCGGGCTGGATTTGGAGCGTTTGCAGTTCCTCACGAACTACTGGGAGGATGTGCGCAAGCGCTATGACTCCTTCGAAGGCGGCCTTCAGTGCAACAACGCGGACATCTACCGCTATGAGATTCCCGGCGGCCAGTATACCAACCTCAAGCCGCAGGTAGAGTCACTGGGTCTCGGCAGCCGTTTCACAGAGGTCAAGGAAAACTACCGGTTGGTCAACCAAATGCTGGGCGACATTGTAAAGGTGACCCCCTCCAGCAAAATGGTGGGCGATTTGGCCATCTTCATGACCCAGAACGATCTGACTCCGGAGACCATCGTGGAAAAGGGCGAGGGCCTCGCTTTCCCCGACAGCGTTGTCAGCTACTTCTCCGGCATGATGGGACAGCCGGCCTGCGGTTTTCCAAAGGAGCTGCAAAAGGTAGTCCTTAAGGGAAAGCAGCCCATCACCTGCCGTCCCGGCCAACTGCTTCCCCCGGTGGATTTTGACGCCAAGAAAAAAGAGATGCAGGCGTTCGACCCCGATCCCAGCCGGCGTGCCGTGCTGAGTTACTGCCTCTATCCCAAGGTAGTGGAGGCGTTCGTCAAGCAACAGAAAGAATACGGCTACATCATGCGGCTGGGCAGCCATGTGTTCTTCCATGGGTTGGCTGTGGGTGAGACCAATAAGGTCAATATTGCCGACGGTAAAACGTTGGTCATCAAGTATCTGGGCCTTGGCGATATAGATAAGGACGGAATGCGCACCGTTATCTTTGAGCTCAACGGCATCCGCCGGGAAGTGCAGGTGCCGGACGAGGCTGCGCAGAAGAATATCGTCAAAGTCCCCATGGCCGATCCGGAGGATAAGAGTCAGGTAGGCGCGTCCATCCCCGGCGCGGTGAGTAAGATCGCCGTAAAGGCCGGTGACCGGGTGGAAAAGAACCAGACGCTGGTCACCATCGAAGCCATGAAGATGGAGACCGCCATTACCGCCCGGATGGACGGCACGGTGGACACCGTGGAGGTCAAGGAGGGTGACACCGTCAAGGGCGGCCAGCTGCTGCTGACCATCAAATAATGTCCTTTCGGGAAAGGGACTGCTTTACCACAGATACGATGGCGTCATTGAGCTTGAGCATGGAATCCTTTCTGTGTTCCGCTATTTATTACCATAAAATGCCAAACCTTCGCTTTTTTGCAGGTCCCGCGGTACCGGAGGAAGTGGGTACACGTCGTAGGCGTGCACCCATTTCCTTCGGCTTCGGCTATATTCGACCAATTAAAAAAATTATTACAAATCCAGCACCAAATCTTGTATTTATATGTCCCTCCACTCATGATTGAACAAAAATTTGTTTTTGTTCAATTATATTGATCCAACAAAATCCTGCTTTCCGCACCCGACAAACGAAATCGTACCAACACCAAACCGTTTACTTTATAAAACAGGGATTGCATTTTTGCGTCAGATATGCTTTAATAAATCCACAACAACGGGGTGCCTGCGTCAGCAGGCTGAGATACGGCTGCCTTTGCCGGGACCCGCGACCTGATTTGGGTAATGCCAACGTAGGGAAATAAACGGTTTGACCTACGAATATGCAGTTATGCATATTCTTTTTTATTGTTCGCAGCGCGCTTGGGCGCGTTTGCAGCGGCGGATCGGGGACACCACCTTCCACCGCTATAAAAAACGAATGCAGAAAAAGGAGAATGACAATGAAAAACGCATTCAGCATTGCCGCGAAGCATAGCGGCAAAGGTGTCGGTATGGAGAACAAGTCTCTCACCATTGCCGGCACACCATCCCTGCACACCCCCCGCACAGAGCACCGCTTCAAGCGGCTGGGAGCGTTGGGTCTCGCCGCAGCCATGGTGCTGGGGCTGACTGCCTGCGGCTCCAAGCAGGAGACGCCCGATTCCCCGGCAGCCGATGGGGCCGACCGCGAAAAGGTTGTGATCTACACCCCCACCGAGGACTATCTCATTGAATATATGCAGCAGCGGTTGGACGAGCAGTTCCCCCAGTATGACATCTCTCTGGAATACTACCATTCCGGCGATCTGGCGGCCAAGCTGAAGGCCGAGGGCGCCGACACCTCCTGCGATATTATTTTTGACTGCGAATACGGCTATCTGGAAAGCCTCAGCGACAATCTGGCGGTGATCGATTTCATTGACCCTGACCAGTTTGTAGAGGATATGCGCTCCCCGGACAACAAGTATATGCCTGTGGACCGCTACAGCGGCTCTGTCATTGTCCGTCCCGACCTGTTGGAGGAAAAGGGCCTGCCTATTCCCCAGAGCTATGACGATCTTTTAGCCGGCGAGTACCGCGGACTGATTGAAATGCCGGACCCCACCCAGTCCTCCACCGGCTATCTTTTCCTGAAAAGCCTTGCCAACGCATGGGGCGAGGAGGAAGCTCTGGCCTACTTCGACAAGCTGGATGAAAATATCCTGCAATATACCGGCGGCGGCTCCGCACCGGTGAAAGACGCAGTGGCCGGGGAATGTGCCATCGCCCTGAGCCTGACCTTCAAGGCCGTGGACCTGATCAACGAGGGGGCCGATCTGGACATCCTGTTCTTCAAAGAGGGCGCGCCCTATACCCCTGCCGGATTGTCCATCATCGCCGGTCACGAGACCCGGCAGCCGGTGATCGACGTTGTCACGTATTTCTACAGTGATGTGATCGACGATTACCTGAGCACCTATCTGCCCGAAAAGGTAAAGGTGGATCAGGTCAACAGCGTTGAAAATTACCCCACGGATATTCCCTACGCCGATATGTCCAACAATACGCCGGATGTGAAAGAGGCTCTGCTGGCAAAATGGGAGCATTAAACCCCGACAGCAAGCTCTGCGTCCTTCATTGCAGCAAGGCGTACAGCGGCCAGCCGATTCTACAGGACATCAGCTTTACCGTCCGGGATGGAGAGTTCCTCTCCATCCTGGGCCCCTCCGGCTGCGGAAAGACCACACTGCTGCGAATTTTGACCGGTCTCGTCTCCCCTGACAGCGGCACGATTCTCAAGGACGGGCAGGACATCACCCACCTGCCGCCGGACCAACGGAAAATCGGCATCGTGTTTCAGAACTACGCGCTGTTTGAGAACATGACCGTGCTGAAAAATGTTGCTTACGCACTGCGTTTTCACGCTGCCTTCCGCGGAAAGGAAGCCGCCATGGCCAAGGACATTTTGGAGCGGGTCGGCATGGGGGACGCGCTGGACAAGTATCCCGCGCAGCTCTCCGGCGGGCAGCAGCAGAGAACGGCCATTGCCCGGACGCTGGTCATGAAGCCGGACGTCATTCTCTTTGACGAGCCCATGGCCGCGCTGGACGCGGAAAACCGCCTGACACTGCGGGACGAGATCAAAAAGCTGCAGCACAGCTTTGACTCCACCATCCTCTATGTTACTCATGACCAGGAGGAGGCATTTGCCCTCTCCGACCGCATTATGGTTTTGGAGCAGGGCCGTATTCATCAGTTAGACACACCGGAAAACCTGCTGCATCACCCGGCGGACAGCTATGTAGAACAATTCGTGGGGCAAAATCTGCTGCGCCGGCTGCGGGATCTACAGCAGTATACCAATATGGCGGAGGAACAGTGACAAAATGGAGAACAAATCTACTTTTGTCAGAAATTCCGTTTGCTTGCTGCTGCTCTTTTTCGCCTGCTTTGTAGTCTGGCCGGTGGGGCGCATGTTTTCCTCGATCACCTGTCAGAGCGCTATGGAGGTGTTTTCCTCCCCTGTTTTCCGTAAGGCGCTTTGTTCTTCCCTTGTTTCCGCTTCTTTCACAACGGTCTTTTCCATGCTGTTGGCGCTCTTAATGGCGCTTTTGGTATGCAGGACCCATGCGGGCGGGGCTATCTGGCAGGTGGTGTTCATTCTTCCCATGCTGGTCCCCTCGGTCTCGCTGGGTACAGGGCTGGTACTGCTGCTGGGGGCCAACGGCTTTTTGACCCGGCTCCTGCATCTCTCCGGCAGTATCTACGGCCTCCACGGCATTGTTTTAGGGCAGGTCCTATACACGGCCCCGGTGGCCTTTTTGCTTCTTTGCAACATTTTGCGGTATGAGGATTATACCCCCCATGAGGCGGCTATGGTGCTGGGCGTGCCTGCACGCAGCCGCTTTGCCAGTCTCACGCTGGGACATCTCCGGCGCGAGAGCATTGCCGCCGCCTTTCTGGTCTTTTCCATGGCGGTCACGGATTACGGCATCCCGCTGGCCGTGGGCGGCAAGGTGAAAACGCTGGCTACGGTTCTATATGCCAGCGTTGCCGGGCAGCAGCAATTCGGCAAGGGCTGTATCATCGGCGTCTGCCTGCTAATTCCGGCCCTGCTGGCCTTTCTCTTTGATTCCGGGCGCAGACAAAGCGCCTCCGGCACAACGCGCAAGGAATTTTTCGTTCCGCGTCGCCCGGCGGCCGACGCAGCCGCTTTCTGCCTGTGCTGTGTCATCGGACTTCTATTTGTCCTGCCTATTTTAGCCTTTCTTTTCACCATGCTGTTAGAGGATTATCCGCTGCACATGGAACTGACATTGCGGCACATCCGGGACTGCCTGAATGCCCGGGGCGTACTGGGGTTAAAGAACTCCCTGCTGCTCTCCGCAGGCACCGCGCTGGGCGGGACAGTGATTGCAGCCTTTGCGGCGTATGCCGCGGCAAGACACAGGGGCAGCCTTGCAAGATCGGTCCATTTGCTTTCCACCCTGACGCTGTCGATTCCCGGCTTGGTGCTGGGCCTTGCCTATGTGCTGGCCTTCAAGCGGACTGCGCTTTATGAGACCATGGGAATCCTGATCTTCTCCAGCATCATCCATTTCTTCACAACGCCCTACCTGATGCTCTATCAGACCTTCGGCAAGCTGAATGCCAATCTGGAGGGCACCGGCCGGGTGCTCGGAGTCCCTCCCTTCCGCCTGTTTGCAAACGTATTTCTGCCCCAGTGTGCCGAAACGCTGCTGGATATGTTTTCCTATTTCTTTTTAAATGCCATGGTCACGATCTCGGCGGTATCGTTTCTGGCCACCGCCCAGACCCGCCCGCTTTCCATGCTGGTCACGCAGTACAGCGACCAGATCAACCCGGAGGGGGCGGCCGTTCTGTCCTTTTTTATCCTTACCATCAATCTTCTGGTACGCGGGATCGTATTTTTACTCAAGCGCCTCCTGCGTACACCGGCCCGCGCCGCGCAGTAAGGGACTTCCCTTTCCTGCCGCCTACTGCCACGGCTTTCCCGTGGTATACCCCTGCTCCTGCCAATAGGCATCGTCAACGGCGGACATTTTCTGCTTTCTGTGCAGGAATTGATAGAGCGTAAACAGGCATTTTACCTTGAAAGATGGGGTCAAATTCGCCGCACACCGCCGGACACGCCGGGCCGTTCGCCGGACCTTGGCTTCCGCCGATGTACGGAAGGACGCGGGCAGGTTCGTCCAATCGTAATTCCACACCTTCTGGGAGAGAATATGGGTCCGGGCAATCCCCCAGTAATCGGTGCTGTCCTTGAGCTCGCGGGTCGTTGAGCGTGTGCCGCCGCCTGCGGCTGTGTTGATGATGACCGCCTGCTTTTTCATAAAGGACAGGTCCGGGCGGTGGACCATCCAGCGGTAAGCGAAGTGGTCCAGCAGTGTTTTCATCTGCCCCGGAACGTGGAACACATACGTCGGTGCACAGAAAATGAGCAATTCGGACTGCTCCATAGCGGCAAGAATCGGGGCAAGCGCGGCAGAGCCGCCGCATTTCTGCTCCTGTCCCCTGATGCAGGCATAGCACCCCATACAGATATGGGGCATATCCTTTGGAAGCTGAAATTCAAAGAGCCGCCCGTTGTCCAAAAGCTCACAGATCAGCAGCCGGGCGAGATTGTATGTACTGGACTGCGCCCTTCTGCCAGTGGCATAAATGACGGTGATATTCATACCCTTTCCCCCTTTTCGCACCGGTCTTCACCGGTGCGTTTCTTTGATTTCCGGCTTCTTTCGATAGCTGGCTTCAACCTGAGCGATAAACCGGTCAATGTGTGTATTCAGCAAGGCCGACACGGGAATTTTGTCCTCCGCACCGTCATAGATGCTGTAGAGCAGGTAGATCGGCCCATAAAACTCCAAGGCCAGCTGCATACCGGTCTTATCATCCCCTGTCAATTCCCGGAAAATCGCCGCTATATAATCAAGGGGTCCGGCTGCAAGATACTTCTGATAAAGCCGCGCAAGGGCCGGGTCCCGGTACTGCTCCAGCGTCAGCATTTTGCGAAAATCTGCGGGAAAGGGCTCCTGTGTCCAATGGTTGAACTGCGCCGTGCTGTAGGCCAAAATCCTTTCGGCAGGCGCACTTAAATACGCCTTTGCAAACTGCGCTGCCTCTGCCTGCGGCATTTGGTATTGCGCGGCCCGCTCACAATCCAGCTCGTTCATCCGTTCCACAATTCGGTCTAAAATTTCCTGCTTACCGGTGTAGTGCTTATATAACGCGGCCTTTGTGATTCCCAACCGCTCCGCGATCATGCTCATGGATGTTCCGAGATAGCCGTTCTGCGCGAACAATTCCAGCGCCGTTTCCAGAATCCTCTCTTTTGTCTCCACTGCTATCATGTCCCCCAAAAAAAGAAGTAACCAATCGGTAACTTATAGTTTAGCTACCGATCGATTACTTGTCAAGAGGCATCTGAAAATTTGCGGCAAAATCCTGTTCGTGCAGGTCATGCGTTCGGCCGCTTACCCGATGCCGCCCACAATGCGCTCGTAGGTGCGGGCTGTCAGGCCGTACACCATGGCATACACAGCGGCAAACATCGCCAGCGTCCCCGCCGTGCAGAGGGCAAACAGCCGCGTGTCATACAGGCTGAACAGCTCCAAAATACAGCAGATCATGGGAAATGCCACTAAGATATGAAGTCCCGCTGTCAGCAGCGGCAGGAAAAATACCAGCAGAATCTGCCCCCGGATGGACAGGGCCACCTCTCCGGGGCTCATGCCTACCTGCTGCATGATTTGGTAGCGCCGCTGGTCCTCATAGCCCTCGGACACCTGCTTATAGTAAATGATGAGCACAGTGTCCAGCAGGAACAGCAGGCCCAAGAAAATTCCCAAAAACAGGAAGCCGCCGTACATGGTATAAAATTCCACCGCCATGTCCTGATGGCTCCTGACACTGAACGCCCCATCGGAAACGGCCAAAAGCGCTTCCGCGCAATTCAGCTTCTCCGCGTCTGTCCCATCTAAATCAAAGCGGAGGCGGAGACTTTTGGAAACCAAGTCCATATCTGCCAGACGGGCCGCAAAGGCATCGTCCGCTACCAGCCCAAGGGCCGCCATGTCCTCGGTCCCATCAGAAGTGATGCTCCCTGCCGGGAATGTGTCCAGCCGGGCCTTAACATGAAGGGGAATATCAAAAATGGTAAAGAATATACTTACTGGCAGGTTGGGTATACAGTTGGGTATGACCCCGGTACAGGAAAGCAGATTCAACGTTCCATATCAGGAAAGACGCAGAAAGTGGTCGCAGAAAAACTAAAAGTCATTACCACAGATCGACTGCGGCTCTTATATAGAGCCCAATAAGCAGACACTTGGGCAGTGGTTAGATACTTGGATGGATACTGATTGCTGAATATCAAGCCCCGCACACTTGATATTTATAAGTCCGACATTCGGCTCCACATCAAACCATTGCTGAGAGCGATCCGCTTAGATATGCTGGATGCTCCAACGATACAGGGAGCTTACATCAATCTTCTGAGGCCTTCTGGAAAGCATCCAAAGGGGTTTTCTCCCAAGACAATCAAAAATGTCCATAGAGTTCTTCATAAAGCATTGCAGCAGGCTGTTCTGATTGGATATATCCGGTTTAATCCGGCGGATACCTGCATTCTTCCACGTGTTGAAAAGGCAAAGGTTGCACCTTGTGATGATGCACAGATTTCGCCTTTTATAAAAGAAGCTCGCGGGAACCGCTTTGAAACCCTCTTTGTTGTCACTCTGTTTACAGGAGTTCGTGAGGGTGAGATTCTCGGGCTGACATGGGATTGTGTGGATTTTGATAACGGTGTTCTGACAATCAATAAGCAGATGCAGCTTCATCAGGATAAGGACATGAAAGCATACCAGCTTGTTTCTACGAAAAACAGCAAGGCCCGGACAATTATTACGGCGGCCCCCTTTGTTATGGAACGGCTGAAGCATCGAAAAGTGGAGCAGACAAAGGAACGGCTTCTTACTGCCCATTGAGGCAGCAGAGCGGCCTTGTATTTACAGACGCAACCGGAAACCACATCACAAAGCCGACCCTATATAGAGCATTTAAGAGAGCTACTGCATCCATTGGCAGACTGGATGCGCGTTTTTATGACCTGAGGGCTACACTGTGGCGACGCTTCGCTCCGGGGACGATATTAAGACCGTACAGGGGAATTTAGGTCATGCCACAGCCACCTTTACACAGGATGTTTACGGCCATGTTACAATGCAGATGAAAGAAGTCAGTGCAGCCCATATAGAAAAACAGTTTCCATGGGATAAAGCGAAGGTACAAAGCAGACCCTGTAGTTCCTGTGCTACAGAAACCTCCTGACCTGGTAAGGCTGAAAATAAGGTTAAATTTGCTCTCGATGACAGAAAAGAACCCCTAAAGCCTTATAGCTCAAGGGGTTTATTGGTCAGGCAGCTTCCATTCGGACGCTTTTACCTCTCGTCTTTTCTAATCAGCAAACAAGATGGTAAAAACGGAACTAACAACCTAATAGTTTCCGTTCTGCTTCCACATTTTCTATGTGCCATCTGGCAATACCTTGTTTCTCATCCTCATATATCGACTTACAACTCGCACTGAGTGCAAGCATACCTTTCTGTAGACAGTCTTCTGCATATATCCAATTTCCACTGAGTCTGAGCACAAAAAAACTCCCCGCAGAGCGAAAACTCTGCGGGGAAATGTGTTGGCGCTATCTATCTTTCCG
>OGIE01003066.1_pt1 | contig 18924 bp, 20 predicted proteins | sample 1571581 | NCBI WGS metagenome assembly OGIE01 (sample SAMEA2582021, study PRJEB24529) | metagenome | biome: Human gut stool | place: China | collected 2011
CGTATAATTTTTGCTTTTGTGCAAGCACAACGCAAAAATTATACGAGCTGTCCCTGCACTGCTCATTGCTATGCACGGACATCGCTATGCGCGAAAGAAGTACCCCACGCCCCACTTGGTGTGGACGTATTTGGGGTCGCTCGGGCTTGGTTCGATCTTTTCGCGGAGTCTTCTCACATGTACGTCCACGGTGCGAACATCTCCGTTTACCATGGCCTTATTGCCCCATACGTACTCTAACAGCGTCTCACGGCTGTAGACCTTGTTCGGATTCGTGACAAGAAGTTCCAGAAGATCGAATTCCTTCGCAGTCAGGTTGATCTCCTTGTCCTTGATGAAGACTCTGCGGCTCTCTCTGTCGAGCTTTAAGTCGCCTTCTGTCACCACACTCGATTCCTGGCGTTTCGCGCCGCCGTTCTTTTTATTATTTCTCCGGATGATCGCCTTGATCCGCGCTTTTACCTCAAGAATATTGAACGGTTTCGTGATATAATCGTCCGCTCCGTACTCCAGACCCAGGATCTTATCCATATCGTCTCCCTTTGCCGTCAGCATGATGATCGGCATCTCGGAAAATTCCCGGATCGTCTGGCAGACCTCAAATCCATCGTGTCCCGGAAGCATGACGTCCAGAAGTACCACATCGTACTCCCGCTCTTTTGCCCTCTCGATCGCCTCATCGCCGTCGTAGGCGCAGTCCACCTCATATCCATCCTGTTCCAGACTGAAGCGGATTCCCTTCACGATCAGTTTTTCATCATCAACTACCAGAACTCTTGCCATCTTACTCCTCCATGTTATGCTGTGATCGATAACAGCTCTCATCAATCCCTGTAACCGGATCTGCCATTTTTCCTTTCCCAATGCAGGATCCGCAAACCTGTTTTTCTGATCTGCTGTCTCTCTTTATGATGTTTTTTCAGTTATACTATACTGTAATACTGTCTTTGATCTTCTGGAATCCAGCTTCCTTGATCCCGGAGATCTTCATGATATCTTCGATCTTCTTAAATCCCCCGCTCTTTTCGCGGTAGCGGATGATATCCTCCGCCTTCGACTCCCCGATGCCCTTTAAGGTCATCAGTTCCTCTTTCGTCGCTGTATTCAGGTTGACAAGTGAAGAAGATCCCGACATCTGATCCTGCCCGGAATTTTTACCTGCTGACGTACCGCCTGCCGGAAGCGATGCAGCTTCTTCCTTATTATAGATCGTGATCTGCATCCCGTCACTGACCTTCGACGCGAGGTTGATGCTCTCACGCGCCGCATTCTCCGTAAATCCGCCTGCGGCATCCACCGCCTCGTAGATCCGGCTGTCCTCGGAAAGCTCATACACGCCGGGATTTGCAACCTCTCCGCAGATATACACATAGATCCCTGCTGCCTTCGAGTTATCCACTTCCACCTGCGTTTCTGAAGGACTTTTCCCCGTCCCGGTTTCATTTCCGGCTTCCCGGGATTCCCCGACGCCGCTCTCACTTTCAGTCTGCGGATTTTTTTCTCCGTCAGAGCCTGATGGATCCGGGAGCAGCCCAACATTTTTTTCAGAACCACGCTTCTCTTTGGATCCCATGAACTCCTTCTGCGACCCGCTCATGACGACCGACCCGGAATCATCCAGCTCTCTGCTCCCGTTCTCTTTCTTTGTCATCCCAAACAAAAGTCCGGCTGCGATCAGAAAAGCCGCAGCCGCCAGAATTTTCTTCTTATTATCTTTCATATGTTTCCCTCCTGAATCTTCAGGGGGATCGTTCTGCCTGATTCTATTTTACCGAATCATAAAGGCAAAAGCAAGAGGGTTTTCTTCTGTCATTTTCCTTCATTGCATTTCAAGACATTTTATGCTATATTTGGCGAAAGATCTACAATATTTACTTTCTAAGGGGAATTGCTGCTATGGAATTACATCTGATCCACTTTCTGATCATCTGTCCACTCGTATTTCTCGCCGGATTTGTCGACGCGGTAGCCGGAGGCGGCGGTCTGATCTCGCTTCCTGCCTATCTGATCGCGGGTTTTCCGGTCCACTTCGCGATTGGAACGAATAAGCTGAGCTCCGGCATGGGAACTCTGATCGCAACCGCAAAATATGCCAAAAACGGCTACATTGCCTGGAAGAACGCAGTTCTCTGTATCATCACTGCTCTGATCGGCTCTTCTATCGGCGCAAAGCTTGCCCTTCGGTTAGATGATTACTACTTTAAACGCCTGATCCTTGTGATCCTGCCGTGTACCGCTCTCTACCTCATGTTCGGAAAACCGTTCATTGGAGAAAAAGAGGCATTTCCACTCCGCAAAATGATCCTCTTCAGCGCATTTATTGCCTTTGTCATCGGCATCTATGACGGCTTTTACGGTCCTGGAACAGGAACATTCCTTCTGCTTCTCCTCACAGGAGTCGCCCACATGGGCCTCAAGGAGGCGAACGGGATCACAAAAGCGATCAACCTGACAACAAACCTGACAGCGCTTGCTGTCTACCTGATAAATGGGAAAGTGATCTTTCTCCTCGGTCTTACTGCCGGCCTCTTCAGTATCGCAGGAAACTATCTCGGTGCAAAGTGTTTCGATAAAGGCGGTGCAAAATTCGTAAAACCGCTGATGCTGGTGGTCCTCGTGATCTTCTTTGTGAAAACACTGAGTGAGATCATGGCAGGGTAAAGGAGCATTGTCCATGAATTTGATCCAGGATCAGGAGATTCTGATCTCCGTAAACGGAATTGTGAAACAATTTTTCTTTTCACCTGCGCTCCCGGATGATGCATCCGCGATCCTTTCCCTCTACCGGTCCCACATCGGCAGAGAATTCTGCGCCTGGACGGATGACTATCCGTCTGCTGATACGATCCGTTTCGATCTCGCCAGAAATTCCCTGTTCTGTTTAAAGACAACGACCGAGCATGATCTCGCCGGAGTGATCTCCTTCGACGCCGATCCGGAGACCGATATCCTGGACTGCTGGTCGAAAGAACTCGTTCCGTCCGTTGAATTTGCCCGGGTCGCTGTTTCCCTGGATTATCAGGGCCGCGGGATTGCCGGAAGGCTTTTTACCTGCGCTATGGAGGAAGCCAAAAGGCGTGGTTTTCGTTCCGCCCATTATCTCGTCGCAAAGACGAACGAAAAGGCGCTCCGCGCGTACCGAAAGCTGCATTTTTCCATGGTCGGTGAATGTGTATATCATGGTGTGGATTACTGGTGCTGTGAAAAAGAACTTTCCTTGATAGCTCAAAAGGCTGCCCGCACATAATGCAGGGCAGCCTTTTCTAATCTGTACTTTCTACTTTTGGACAACGTATGATTCCAATCTCCTGATCCCGGTATTATTTCATATACTCCGGTGTCACATCTCTTCCAAGGCCTTTCAGCATTTTCTTATCACTGCGGATCGTTGCGCATGCAACCGTTGTCAGCATATTGCCGGTAATTGTTGCGGATGCTCCGGAGCAGAATGCGGTCTCACCATCGTTTGTCAGCAGCGCGCGGCCTGCGCCGAGGCGGATGTTTGCCTCCGGATTGATATAGCGGAAGAATGCGATGGTGCGGAGAATATCGTCCTCAGAGATTCTCTCCAGATGTTCCAGAGGAGTTCCCGGAATCGGCATCAGGGCGTTTAACGGAATGGAATCGATTCCAAGCTCCGCAAGGCTCACTGCCATATCGAGACGGTCCTCCCATGTCTCACCCATTCCGATGATGCCGCCGGAACATGCGCACATACCCTCTGCCTTGATCATCTTTAGGGTGTTGATCTTCATGTCGTATGTATGAGTCGTGCAGATGTTCGGGAAGTTTCTTCTGGATGTCTCGATGTTGTGGTGGTAGCTTGTGACACCTGCTTCATGGAGACGGTGAAGCTGTTCCGCGGTCACAAAGCCCATGGACGCGCAGAGGTCGATCTTGCATTCCTTTTTCATAGTCTCGTAGGCGTGGATCGCTTTATCGAACTCCTCCCCCGTCAATGCTCTTCCTGATGTAACGATGGAGAAACGGTCAACGCCCTCTTCCTCATGGACGTGACACATCTTTACGATCTCTTCTTCCGGAAGGAAATCATAGATCTCGCAGCTTGTGTGGTGGTGTGCAGACTGCGCGCAGTACTTGCAGTCCTCTGGACATCGTCCACTCCGTCCGTTGATGATGGAACAGAGATCAACCTTATCTCCCACACATGCCTTGCGGATCCGGTCTGCGCCCTCGCAGAGTTCCTTCAGATCGCATGTCAGAAAGAAATTTAAGTCATCCTCTCTTGTAATTCTTCTTCCGTCGATAATTTCCTGTGCCAGTGTCAGTGCGTCCATAGTATTCTCCTTATTTTTCTGATTTTTATGTGCAATCGCCGTTTTCGTCATCCGGGCTTTGATCTCTGGTCCTGGTCCGTCTTCCGGATTTTTTCTCTGAATTATCATGTTACGATTGTAAACTTTTGCTCTACGTTATAGTTCACAATTATATAAAAAAACGCCGTGAAAGTCAACCGTTTTCCGTTTATCAGTTAACTTTCAAGGTTTTATAATTTTAATACCACTACCAAAAAAGGTCCTTCGATACCGGAATTTATATTCCAGTGCCGAAGAACCTTTTTCATCCACTATTTTCCTGATCGTTCAATAAGCTTCCAATCTTATTTTAACTCGTCCGGGATCCACCATAATCCGTCGTTGTTCTCTTCCATGTACTGCTTGAACTCGTCAGAATGATAAGCGTCCACAATTGCCTTTGCCCACTCTGCGTCCTTGTTCTCTTCCTTCACAACGACCTGAAGTACCAGGTGATCCTGGATATCCTCTGTTGCGAGGGCTGTGGACGGGTCGATGCCTGCGTTGTATACAACGCTGCCGGTAATTGCCACATAGTCAAAGTCCTGGATCGCTGCCGGGATCGTTAAGCTCTTCATCTCTGTGAACTCGATGTTATGCGGATTTTCAACAATGTCATCCTGGGTAACTGCGGACGGATCCACATCATCGGCAAGCTTGATCCAGCCGATCTTCTGAAGCATCAGATAGCATCTTGCGGTGTTGGAGGCATCGTTCGGAACTGCAACCTTCGCACCGTCCGGGATCTCATCAACAGATGTGTATTTTGCAGAATATACGCCAGCCGGTACAGTCGGGATCGGGCTGATCGGCACAAGATCCGCATTGTAGTTTGCGTTGAAGTTCTCAGCGTATGCGGCGTGCTGCTCCACGTTGACATCAACATCGCCGTCGTTTAATCCGATGTCAGCTGTCTGAAGATCAGAGAAGTCCACGCCCTTTACGGTGTATCCCTCTTTTTCAAGAATCGGAACGATGGCAGCCTCAAAGAGCTCTGTGTACGGCCCCTGGGATTTTCCGTAAACGATCTCTTTCTTGTCCTCCGTATCAACCGCTGCCGCTGTGCTGTCTGCACTCTCTGCAGCCTGCGCCGCTGTTGTCTGCGCGGTGTCGCTCTTTCCGCATGCCGCAAGGCTTAACACTGCTGCTCCCATAAGTACTCCCGCAATTGCTTTTCTCATAATTTTTTCTCTCCTCTTATTTAAAATTTATTTATGCTGTCTTAATTTACCAGAAATCGTATTTCCGAGAATCTGTAAAAGCTGTACCAGAACCACCAGGATCACAACTGTGAGGATCATGAGCGGTGTGTTCATCTTTTCATAACCGTATGTCAATGCCAGATCTCCGACTCCGCCGCCACCGACATATCCGGCCATTGCAGACGCTCCAAGAAGTCCGATGGTTCCCGTTGTCAGTGCAAGCACCATGGAACCTAATGTCTCTGGAACCAGGAAATATCGGATGACCTGCCATGTTGTCGCGCCCATGGCCTCTGCCGCCTCCAGGATTCCCGGATCGATCTCAAGCAGGCTGTTCTCCATCAGCCTCGCAAGGTACGGACTTATATAAACTACTAACGGCACCAACGCTGCCGTACTTCCGATGGTCGTTCCGACAATAGCACGGGTGATCGGCATGATCGTTACAAGAAGAATAACAAAGGGGATACTGCGCACCACGTTGATGTAGACGCTGACGATCATATATAACGGTCGGTTCTCCACCAATCCGCCTTTTCTGCAAAGCACCAGGATCAGTGCCAGGATCATTCCGATGATCGTTCCGATGAGAAGTGACCATCCAACCATGTAAAGAGTCTGTCCGCCGTTCAACAGCAGACGCTCCACCGTGACCTTAAAGATCTTTGTTTTCATGAGTTCTTCCATCTTACTCCACCTCCAGTCGTTCTCTTAAGACGCCGTTCTTGTCGATCTCCGCTTCCGCCTTATCGATGCTCTCATCATCGCCGATGAGCTGTAAGATGAAGACGCACATGACGCTGTCCTCCAGCTCCTGTACCGCCGCGCCGAGGATGTTGACCACGACACCCTTTGTCTTGCAGATATCGGAGATTACCGGGCGCTTCACGCTGGAACCGATAAATTTCAGACGGTCCACACGGAAGTTTTCTTTCTGTTCCTTCACGAGGCTTATGATGCTGTCCGGGATCTGGTCCCGGATAACCGTCTGGACGAACCGCTTTGTCACCGGCATCTTCGGGGATCCAAAGACCTCCAGAACGCTGCCGGATTCCACGATCTTTCCGCTCTCCATGACCGCTACCTTGTTGCAGATCATCTGGACGACCTGCATCTGATGGGTGATGAGAAGGATCGTGACACCCATTTTACGGTTGATCTTCTTTAAAAGCTTTAAAATCGATTCCGTTGTCTGCGGGTCCAGGGCGCTTGTAGCCTCGTCGCAGAGAAGAAGTTCCGGGTCGGTGGTCAGCGCTCTCGCGATTCCCACACGCTGTTTCTGTCCTCCGGAGAGCTGACTGATGTAGGTGTCTTTCTTGTCCTCCAGCTCAACGATCTTTAATACTTCCTTAACCTTCTTGTCGATCTCCACCTTCGGAGTCTTTGCAAGGATCAGCGGAAGCGCAATATTGTGGTACACCGTCTTGGATTCCAGCAGGTTGAACTGCTGGAATACCATTCCGATCTTTCTTCTCAGCGCCCGAAGTTCCGGCTTCTTCAATGTGGAAAGCTCCTTTCCACAGACAGTGACTTTTCCGCTGTCCGCCGTCTCAAGACCGTTTACCAGGCGGATCAGTGTGGACTTTCCGGCTCCGGAAAACCCTATGATACCGCAGATATCACCCTTTTCCACATGGATACTCACGTCGTCCAACGCGTGGACGGTTCCGTATTTTCCTGAAAAGGTTTTGCTTACATGTTCGATCTGGATCAATGTTTCTTCCTCCCCATCTGAGAAGCGCGATTTTAGGACTTCTCAAGTTTTCGCGGTCTCTGTGATTCTCCGCGTAAATAAAAAGCCCGGAAGCTTTTACACTTCCGGGCGCATTTTCTGGCATTAACAGGAAACTACTTTCTGTATACAGGTACCTGGCTGCACAACAAAGCACCTGGCCGTAAAAAACGCCCGGAAATCCACATACAACAGCAACAACACATATTGTTCATGTTATTTCTTCCCGCATTTCCCATACCTGTATCTCCTTTCCAACCGCCTGCTATCCTGCAGTCCAATGTTTCCTCATCGTCTGAACTCCCTGTTCGAATCCGATGGCGCTATAATAACCCCTATTTCCTAGTTTGTCAATATGATTTTATTTATTTTAAATCATATATTTAATTTTTTTAAACTTCTTGCATGATCGTTTTAAAATTTTCATATCACTGCTATTCCGAAGCAACACGCTTCTCCCATGCCTATATATTTTCCCCGCGCTGCAAAATTCCTCATAGTTTCGAAAATTTTTATAATTTTATATACCAAACTACCTTGCTATCCCGCATATCCTGTGATACGATATCCACACAAAATCGTAAACTATTCAGTACCTTCATAGTTACGCGCAAAATCTATTCCAGATCAGCTTCGCTGACGGGATTTTTGCCTTCCAGCCTATGTTTTCTTATGGTCAGCGCAGCAAGTGTGCAGACCTGCTGAACAGTTACACATAATCCTATAAAAGCATATTCTCTAAGTTTCTATCCGGACTACGATCCGTCTTTTCACATTTCGGAACTTCATTGCTTTTATATCCTTTACCTATTTTCAATCAATTTAAAAGCAGGAGAATCCGAGATGCATTGGAAAATGGCTGATCATGTTGTCCACTTTGCATGTTCTGACTCCTGCGCAAAGGAGGTATGAACTTGAGCACAATTCCAAGTGCGGACATCAGTGACAAAAAGTTCTTTTCCGACGATGAGCGCTACGCTGACCTGATCAATGGACTCATCTGCCAAGGCAGACCGGTTGTCCGAAAAGAAGACCTGCAGGATCTGGACACCCAGACCGGGATCTGGAACGATCCGGCAATCCACAAATCAAAGAACCGACGACGTGTAAAGCTTCGTGATCTGGTTAAAAAAGCATCCTTTGGCGTAAATTTTCTTGTCATCGGTATTGAAAACCAGCAGACCATCGATTACTCACTGCCGCTTCGCTGTATGACCTATGAAGCCGGTGAATATGAGCGCCAGGCCGCAATGATACGCCGCGCAGTTCGAAATGCCGACATCAAACAGAATCCTGGAGAATATCTTTACAGTTTTTCCAAAGAGAGTCATCTCCATCCTTCAATCATCATCGTTCTCTACTATGGCGAGCTTCCCTGGGATGGATCCGTCGACCTTCACGGAATGATCGATTTTTCCGGGATTCCGGAAGAATTTCATCCTTTGATTCAGAATTACCGGATTCATCTTGTGGATGTCCGGCATTTACAGAATACCGATGTTTTTAAGACGGATATCAGGCAGGTATTTGATTTTATCCGGTATTCTGATGATAAGACGTATCTAAAAAAGTTGTTGAATACATCAGAATATCAAATGTTAGATAAAGATGCATATGAAATGATTGCCACTCATACGAGTATGTCGACTTTACTAGAACCCCGTATGATGCAGACAAGAGGAGGAAAGATAAATATGTGCAAAGCGATAGATATTTGGTTAGCAGAAAGGGAAGCAAAGGGTCTCTCCCAGGGCCTCTCTCAGGGCCTCTCTCAGGGCCTCTCTCAGGGTATATCCCAAGGCAATGATGAAACTAGCTATAAAATGCTCATGAAAATCATTGTCTCGCGCTTCGGCAAAAAGGCAGGAGAACTCGCCTCACCCACAATTAGATACCTCACCTCTGACGAGCGCATAGATCTCGTAGAAACGGCTGCCACCACAGATACCTTCGCCCATTTTCAAGACGCCCTGCGCCGCGCTACCACCGAAACACAACGATCCCCGCAATCGCCAGCGCCGCACCAATAAGCTTCCGCCACTCAAATGCTGCTTTCTCGACGCCGAAAAGCCCAAATACCTCAGCAATATAGGAGACTAATATCTGGGTCACAACAATGAGCAGCGTCGCCTTAGCCGGTCCCAGACCGTCCATGCTTTTTATCACGGTCCAGGTGATGAACGCGCCCATGACACCGCCGAGAAGCATATATTTCCGGTCGATGGAGAACATCCCCCAGATCTCCCCACGCCCGGTAAAAAAATAGAGAACCACACATGTCAGAAACGCCGTCAGCTGCACCCATCCTGCCGCCGCCCAGATACTGCTCTGCTTCGTCACCTCCGTATTAAAGATCCCCTGCAGGCTCATAAGCGCCCCAGAAAGCAATGCCACCAAAATTCCCCACATAAAAAACCTCCTGAAACCATGTTTCCCTTAGGATTCCATAGTCAGGAGGTTTTTATACGGCCTGACTATTCCATATTTTCTTCTGAATACGAACATATTTTTAATTTCTTTTTTATCTCCCAAAGGTAATATTGCGGCATCATTGACAGCACCGCACGCCTTGTAAGAATCATGCTTAATGCATAATTAGAGGTGGCTGACTTCATCAAATAAAATGATAACTCTGCCTTCTTTATCTGTCTAAATAAGAATGTGCTTTGGCACATTCTCGCACCTCGCGCGGTCGCTTGCGACTATCTACATCTTCGCGCGAGTGTGCAGCTTTGGCACGTCAGTGCCTTTTTATGTAACGGGGAATTCCTCGGAATTTCCTGTTACATAAAAATCCCCGGCTATACCCGCCGGGGACCCTGTTCGAAAAATCCTTTATTTATGCTCTTTCCCGAAAAATTCAGAAAATTTACCGATTCACCTTTCTCTCCGCCGCCATCGCCAGATGCTTCGCCAGTACAGCCGTCGTCACAGCTCCGACGCCGCCCGGGACCGGGGTCGCCGCGGAGGCTTTTTCTTCCAGACCTTCCCAGAGGACGTCGCCGCAGAGCTTTCCGTTCTCATCCACGTTGATTCCAACGTCGATCAGCACAGCTCCTTCCTTTAAGAAGGACGCGTCTAACATCTTCGCCTTACCTGCCGCCGCGACGAGAATGTCCGCTTCCCGGCAGACTGCCTTTAAGTCCTTCGTCTTTGTATGGCACACAGTCACCGTCGCGTTTTCCTTCAACATCAACATGGACAGCGGACGTCCAACGACCATGCTGCGTCCGACGATCACCGCGCGCTTTCCTTCCATTGGAATATCAAATGCCTTTAACACCTCAATGACCGCCTCAGCCGTACACGGAGCAAAACCGTCCTTCTCTCCTGCAAACACCTTCGCCGTATTCACTGCACAGATTCCGTCGAGGTCCTTCTCCGGCCGGATCATCTGCTCCGCACGTTTTTCATTGATATACTTCGGCAGCGGGCGAAATAACAGAATTCCGTCGATGGCCTCGTCATCATTGATCTTCTGGAACTCCGCAAAGAACTCCTCCTCTGTGATATCCGCCGGATACACATATGACATTGTCTCCATTCCATATGCCGCAATACGTTTCATGACATTTCTCTCGTAGGAGAGATCATCCGGCCGCTCGCCGATCCGGACGATGGCCGCTGTCGGCACATATCCGCCTAATTTCCCGTTCATTGCGAGAACCTGTTCCTTGATTTTTGCAGAAACCTCTGCACCCTTTAATGTGATCATCCTCTTACCGCCTTTAACGCAATCTCATAGATCCGGTCTGCCTGTTCCGTTCCCTTTTTTATAAGAAGTTCTGCCTGACTATTCACTGTTTCGGCATACTCCCGGTCCTTCATCATCTTCGTATTGATATACACGCTCATGACAGCGCCGAGAAGCGCGGCCCGGATTCCCTGAATTCCGACACCAGCGTCGCTCACTGCAAGACGGCTTCCGTGGAGCGCCAGAAACTCCATATCATCCAACACGCTGACCGCCCGCTCCATGACTTCCACCGGAACCTTCGCGGCAGCCTTCAGGCATTCTTCCATCCGTTCGTCTTTTATCCTCTTCTCTTCCTCTGTCTCCGCCTTCATGCGGTAGACCTCCGACAGTGGCCGGAATGCCTGCTCATCCGCTTTTTCCAGCCGGATAAAATCCATTCTCGCCTCTCCCAGTCTCACAAGGATCCTCTGGACATCTTCCTCATATATCGCAAACTTTTTCTTACCCGCAGTCAGGTTCCCCACCATCTCGCCGAGAGCTGTTCCGATCGCGCCGTAAACCGCTGCCGCGCTTCCTCCTCCCGGAGTCGGTGCCTTGGACGCCAACACTTCCAGATATTCGTTCCACTGTTCCATGAACATATTTCCTTCCAAATTTACTCTCTGCATATCGATTGAATCCCCGCATCCGGAAGTACCTGCCATTGGCTGCTGATCCATACCTGTGAATCCTTCTCTTCCTGCAGTCGATTTGCAGTCTTGAAAACTATTATCCATGATTTCACGACTCTTGTCAATCCTGGCTGTATATTTCCTACTATTTTTATAGGATTGCAGATCCGGCAGCTGCTCTCTTTTTCATTCCGATCCCCCTCCCAATACTTTTTGCCTCCAGACCCTTTCTTTACACAGACCGCTCAGACCATTTCCCTGTGATTCCTAATTTATACATGTAAAGAAGTACATGCTCAGCAATCCTCAAAACATTCGTTATTCGCCTATTTTCTTGAAAAATGACTGCCTGCTCGTGCTTCAAACGTATGCCTCCGACAGCATTTGTATTGCATATTATGCATTGTTTTTTATAAAAATACACTTTATGCTTGACATTATGCATCTTACGATGTATATTTATGACGCACAGAGAAATTAAACTTCTGATATAGATTGGAGGACATCATTATGAAAGAGAAAGTTATTTTAGCATATTCCGGCGGACTCGACACAACAGTTCTGATTCCGTGGTTAAAAGAAAATTATGATTACGATGTAGTCTGCGTCTGCATCGACGTAGGACAGGGAAATGAGTTAGATGGTCTGGAAGAGAGAGCAAAATACTGCGGAGCTTCCAAATTATATATCGAGCATGTTGTCGATGAATTCTGCGACGAATACATCGCTCCGTGCGTAAAAGCAAACGCTACCTACGAGAACAAATACCTTCTCGGTACCGCAATGGCCCGCCCGCTGATCGCGAAGATTCTTGTTGATATCGCGAAGAAGGAAGGCGCTGTTGCGATCTGCCACGGTGCTACCGGTAAAGGAAACGATCAGGTTCGTTTCGAGCTTGGCATCAAGGCCCTTGCCCCGGATATGAAGATCATCGCTCCGTGGAGAACCTGGAATATCCAGTCCCGTGAGGAAGAATTAGAGTACTGCGCAAAACACAACATCGATCTTCCGTTCAAGAAGAACGACAGCTACAGCCGTGACCGCAACATCTGGCACATCAGCCATGAAGGTCTTGAGCTGGAAGATCCGGCACAGGCTCCGAACTACGATCATATGCTCGTACTCGGCGTAACACCGGAGAAAGCACCGGATGAAGAGACTGAGATCTCCATCTCCTTCGAGAAGGGATTCCCGGTTGCATTAAATGGCGAGAAGATGAAATTCTCCGAGATCCTCACAAAATTAAATGAACTCGGCGGCAAGAACGGAATCGGCATCACCGATATCGTTGAGAACCGTATGGTCGGCATGAAGTCCCGTGGTGTTTATGAGACTCCTGGCGGAACCATCCTTCTCGAAGCTCACAAGCAGTTAGAGGAACTGATCTTAGACAAAGAGACATTAAAATATAAGAAGAACATCGACAACGAGTACGCTGATGTCGTTTACTCCGCAAAGTGGTTCAGCCCGTTACGGGAGGCATTACAGGCATTCGTTGAGTCCACTCAGGAATATGTGACCGGTGAGTGCAAGATGAAGCTCTACAAAGGCAACATCATCAAGCAGGGCACAACTTCCCCGTATTCCTTATACAACGAGAGCATCGCTTCCTTCACAACAGGCGATCTCTACGATCACCACGACGCTACCGGCTTCATCAACCTCTATGGTCTTTCCACAAAGGTTCGCGCAATGAAGAAGGCAGAGGTCGAGAAGAACCAGAAATAATAACTCTCTTTCATAAAAAACTTAGGCTTGATCCCGGCAGGACATGTTCCCGCCGGGATCTTTTCTTCAGCTGTTCAGATTCTTTACATTTCTGTCATTTTTCTTTCATTCTCTTCACAAAACCTCTTATATCTGACCGTATTCCTTCATTTTTTTTTGACAATTTGGTCACACTTTTTTGATTTAATATGGATCATAAAGAAAGAGAGAGATCCTTTGAAGCACCTGGATCTTTCATTTTTTCTCTTATATTTTCGATATTAGAAAGGAAGACTTAAATTATTATGAAAAAGAAATTACTTCTTACCACTTGCATCGCAGGTATCATCGCACTGGCAACCGCATGCTCTTCCCAGAGCACAACTGCTGCAACGACCGCTGCTTCTACAACGGCTGAGACAACAGCGGCTGCTGTGAAGGAGAATACAACTGCTGCTGAAAAGGAGACAACTGCCGCTGAAAAAGCAGAAGGCAAGAAAGAGGCTGATTCCAAAGCTTCCGAAAACAGCAGTGAAAAAAGCGACGAATCAAAAGAGTCTACAATAACTGGTACCATCAGTGACATAAAAGATTTCATGTTCACGGTAAGTGCTGATGGAAAGGATTACGCGTTCACCTTCGAAGCCGATAAAAAACCGGAAGGTCTCTCCGAAGTCAAGGACGGCGATAAAGTTACTGTAACTTACACCGGAACGGTCAATGAAGTAGACGCTTTTGATGGAACCATTCTTTCCGTGACAAAGGCTAAATAATATACACACGGGTGTGAAATGCGGCACCGCCAGGTCCCAAAAAAGGACCGGCGGTGCCGCGGCTAAAAGGCTGAAGGTAGTCAGCAGTTAGACTATTGACACACAACGATCTGGATCTTATCAAGCAATCGCTTAAGATTCTCATTTTCTTTCTGAAGTCTGGTGCAGCGCTCCCGGTACAGGTCCCGCTGCCTTTCAATGATACGGAAGTTAACGCAGATCTCTTTCATATCCTCGCTCTCTTCCCACGGCAGGTCAGAAAATTCTTTCCCTGCCGCTGGTTTCAGATTCTGCAGTATCTCCCCTGAACATATTTTCTTATTTGCTTCATCTGTTAATTTTTCTGCTGTTTTCATAATCTATCTCCCCTGACGATCATCCACATTTTCTATCCTATTTATTTCTGTTGTCCAGCCCTGCCCTTTTCATCCAAAACTGGAAAAGTTAAAATTTATCAAACAGCCTTTCTGGCTCTCACAATAAGATGCCAGATTGGAAGCAGATACAAGAACACCGCCGCCCCTATCGACACAAGCGGCGCCGACACAGACGCCAGCGGAACCGCACCCGCGATGGACCACGGAATGAGCGGAGCCGTAACGATTACCGAGTTTTCCATATCTATCGCAAATCTCTGCTGATCCGGCTCCAGATCCTTGCAGACCTGGTCCACCAGCATCGTTGCCAGTGTCTGGTTGCAGGCCACCATCCCCGCCACCATGGACGTCATAAGGATCGTACCAAATACGGTGATTTTTCTGCTCACCAAGCCCATCTTCGATTTTAAACCATTTAAAAGTCCGGTTCCCTCAAAGATACCCGAATAGGAGGACGAAATCGTGATGATCAGTGCCACCCGCACCATGGACATGATTCCGCCGCCGTCGATCATGGACGAGATTGATGGATCCGGAGATTGATAACCGTTGACCAGAATTCCAACGATCAGGAACAGGTCCGTGTGCTGCCAGAAAAGGCACACGCCGAGTGCCGTCATGATACTTGCCAGCATCGCCATCCGCACCTGTACCCGGAAAAGTGACAATACCATGATCACCACCGCCGGAAGAATTGGGATCAGTCCCAGATGGAATACGCCAGAAAAGCTCTCCGTCAGCGACAAATTTCCGGCTTCCGCCGCCGGAAATGCGATTCCGCAGACACCGTAAAAGGCACAGGTCAAAATTAGCGGCACGATGGCCGTCCTCACCATCAGACGGATATTGTCAAAAATATTTGTGTGGGTCAGCTCCGAGACCAGCAGCGCGCTGGTGGATACCGGCGAACACCGGTCCCCGAAGAACACGCCGGAGAGAATCGCGCCTCCCGTCAGGATCTCATTGCACCCCATCGCCTTCGCCATGGTCATGCAGATCACGCCCATGGTCGCCGCCGTTCCGAATGCTGTTCCTGTAAGGACGGACACCAGACAGTTTAAAAGAAATGCCATCAAAATCATTACCGACGGATTCATAAGCCCTGCACAGTAGGAGACAATCGCCGGGATCGTTCCTGCCGCCCGCCAGAGCGCCGTCAGCATCCCGATGAGTAAAAACGTAATTAAAATATTTTTCGCCGTCTTGATTCCCTTCCAGGACATCCCGAAAATATCTCTGACCGTATAACCGCGGTTCAAAGTGTACGCGAAAAAGATCAGATATCCAAGTGCCAACGCTGCCAGGATCGGGATTCCCGCAAGGATGCACCCGATCAGCGTCACCGCGAACACGACCAGAACAGCCGTCTCACTGGTTTGTACCTTCATAATGTTTACCTCTTCCCTGTTTTCTTTCGTGAACCATTCCCTCAGCCAGCTGTTCCCTGTTCAGATATCCTGATCCACCTTTATGATTCTAGTATACGCCTGGATTTTCCGCTTGTCTAACTGTATTTTCCGATATATAATACAGCTAAAAAACTGTATATAAGTTACAGATTTCATTCTTTTACACGATTTTCCCAGTTCATTCTGGCTGTCCCGTATCCTTTATGATCAGCACAGCTGATCCGAGACTCTGCACGACACTTACAAGTCAAGCGGATATTCGCAATCCGCTTCGCTACTTGCTCATAACCCAATAACTGCTCCGCAGTTTATCAGAAGGAGCTTGCACTCCTCCTGATACAAGCAAGTCCCCACCCACTGCTTATTGCTTTTCGCAATTGAAGCAGGGGACTTACTTGATTCGGTTAAACTTTCTTTTTTATATTCAGGAGGTTTTATATGAACTTTCTTTCCATGGACTACTTTCTCATGACCGCCGAGAAGCGCAGCTTCACAAAAGCCGCCGATGCTCTCCACATCACCCAGCAGACCCTGAGCACCCACATCGCCAATCTGGAACAGGAGCTGGACTGCAAGCTCTTCGTCCGCCATGTTCCCCTGGAGCTCACCTATGCCGGAGAGATCTTTTGGCAGTACGCCGCAGACTTCCAGAAAAAATACCGGGCAATGCAGCACGAATTTGCCGACCTGACTAAAAATGAGCAGGGCATCCTGCGGATCGGCATCTCCTTTACCCGCTGCCACGCCATCATGCCTGCGATCATCACGGAATACCAACGCCGCTACCCGCATATGGAGATCCAGGTCATCGAAAATGCGAACTCTGGACTACAAAAAGACCTGATGGAACATAAGATCGATCTCGCCATCGCGAAGTTCCCGGATTTTCTGCCAGGGATCACTCTGAGCGATTTCTATGAGGAGGAGGTCGTCCTTCTGCTTGCTGATTCTCTGTTTCATGAGGTCATTTCCGATGCCGCCCCAGCAGATGCCCTATTTTTACATCTTCCAAAAACTATCTGCTGCTCCGGCTCTGATTTCACTCATGGCACCGCTGGCACTGTCTCCTTTTCTGTCCAGGATCTCCCTGCACTGACAGATTCACAGCCAGAACCGTTAATGTTAAGAAGCCCGGAAGACTTCTCGATCTTCGAACACTGCCCATTCCTTCTAAACTACGCCACAGACATCGCCGGTCAGCTCGGAAGACACTTCATCACCATGGGCAATTTCAAACCAATCGTAAAGACCCAGTCCGACAATATGGGAATGCTTCTGGAACTCTGCGCCGCCGGAAAAGGCGCCTGCATCTCCCCGCTGAACCTTGCCATGAGCTCCCTCTCCCCTGAGCAGCGCAAAAAAATGCGGATCATCCATCTCGGACGATCCGCAAAATATAAGATCCGCTTCGGTTCTCTGGAACAACCTTACCAGTGGAAGGCGATCCGGAACTTTATGGATGCCGCGAACGCTGCACTCACCAGAACCGGCACAACCACCTAGCTTTCCGTTCTCTATCGCATGCGGTGTGCCATTTTTCAAATGAACAAAAATTTCTATCTCTTCTCCTAACTGAAAACGATCGACCTGCCCGGGCCCTCTCACCCTGCCAGATAACACCAGACTGGCAGGGTCAGCATGGACATTAGCGTCGTCATAACCACACATCTCGTTGCAAACAGGGCGTCACTGTCATATCTTGCCGCAAAGATCGCCGCCGTAGCTCCGGCAGGCATGCCGGTCATCAGAACGCTGATTCCCAGTGATATGGCATCAAGTCCAAGTCCAACGACCAGTGCTGCTGCCGGGAGAATGATCAGACGGAATACAGAAAACATGGCTGTATCTTTATTAAAGATCGTTGTAATTTTTACATCCGCCAAAATCGTTCCCACGATCAGCATCGTGAGGGCGCTGTTGCAATCCCCAAGATACTTCACTGTCGCCGTGATGACGGCTGGAAGCTTCACCTGCGTCACCATGCAGATCAAGCCCAGATAAATTGCAACCAGACATGGATGTGTCAGCACGTTCTTCGCGACTTTCTTCTTATCCACCTTCTCATCCGCCACAAAATAAGTTGTCCCCACAGACCACATGATGATCCGCATAGGGATCAGGAAAATTGAAGTATACAAAACTCCGATCTCATTATAGATCGCCTCTGCGATCGGATTTCCGAGGAATCCACTCATCGGAACGATCGTGCAGTACTGGAGGACTTTCCTTCTCTGCGGCACATACCTGTTAAAAATGAACTTATTTAAAATCAGGCAGACCGCCTGCATGATCACCGCCGCCAGTAAAAGCAGTGCGCATGACCGGAATATTTCCATGTTGAATTCAATCAGGCACGACTTAAAGATATTACATGGGATCACCACGTTGATGCATAAATCTGTCAGACATTTCTTTCCATTGGCATCGATGATCTCCTTTTTCTTTAAGATTGCTCCGACAATCATCAGTGCAAACAAGGTTCCCTGAAGACTGAATAGATCGAGTAAATTCATGTATCTGCCTCCCGTCTCTTCCTGATGTAAATAAATTTCTGCAGCAACTTTATAGAAACCTTCTCATTGCCCCTGCATGTTTCTTAAATCTATCATAGCACGGTCATGTTTCTTTGTATAACTGTTTTATTCGGTAAAGTACACAGCTATTTATCTGTTTTTCATTCGAATTTCAAAAAAGTCCCCCAATCGTCGGTCTTTATTACAGCCAACAACCGGGGAACTTCCAGGACTCTATTTTTCTTTACTATACAGCGCCTCTTATAAAAAGCGATTCCAAAACACAGCACCTCATCTTCGATCTTCTGGCTGATATAACCTCCAGACATCAGTATCTCCAGATGAGGAAAAGGTACTTTACTTTGCCCGTAAGAAAAAAGGACATGAAGGCGTAAAGATATCTTGTGATGGTTTTCCAATGCAAAAAGAACACCTGTAAAACAGACGCCGGCACTTTCTTCCGACTATATAGACGCAAAAATCCCCGCCCGGAAACCCGGACGGGGATCATCACCTGTTGTGACACT
>OGIE01003083.1_pt1 | contig 18780 bp, 18 predicted proteins | sample 1571581 | NCBI WGS metagenome assembly OGIE01 (sample SAMEA2582021, study PRJEB24529) | metagenome | biome: Human gut stool | place: China | collected 2011
GATCACGAAAGCCTCTGGGAATCCGAAGAAATCTACGAATATATCATCTGTGCAATCTGTCCGGTTTCCGGTGATTATGAACCTGGTAAACCAGAATGTGGTTTCATTTTTCCGGCATTTAATTCCAGAACAGAAGATCCGGACTACATTGATATCTACCAAAGTAATCCGGATTTTCCCCAAAAAGACTTATTAAAAATATTACAAATTCCTGAGTAAGTATATTTATGCCATCATGGGCATGATCACGTGTTATTTCATCCAATGGAAGACAATCAGACAGATGTTTACTATATAGGCAATGGCGATAAAATATATTGGACTTTTGGAATCTCCGAGCCCACGAAATAAAGTAACCGTGCTTCCAATTGTTCTTTTTTTACGAAAAATTAGTCCTGAAGCAGAGCTTTTTCTACGTTTTCAAAGCCGATACGCTCAATTGTTTCTGCAAAACGTTCTCCTTTGATTCCGTTATCACGGAAAAATAAAATTGCTTTTTCAATAACATTCAGCGCTTCTTCTTTGGATGCGAAGATTTTACTGAGAGATTTTCCGCGAGAAATTTTTTTCCCCCAGCGTCCACCGATATAAATTTTATATCCATAAATACCATCTGCAATTGTATGGAACGGACATTTTCCGACACAGCGACCACAATGTCGGCACTGCATCTCGTCAATTGTGATTTTTCCATCTACAACTTTGGCAACACCATTTGGACATGCTGCTTCAATTGCGCATTTTTTGCAGCCTTTGCAGAGTTCACTGTTTACTTCAGGAATACGCTGACCGATAATACCGACATCATTCAGATTGGGTTTTACACAGATGTTTGGACATCCACCTACTGCAATTTTGAATTTGTACGCAATTCCACGTCACAGCGGCGGTGCGTCCCGGATTAATGTGGGAACCATCCACGGCGGAAGCGGACGTAACGTGATCGCGGATGAAGCTCTCATGGAGATCGAAGTTCGTGGTGAGACCACAGAGATCAACGAATACATGAGCGAATACGCCCGTAACGTATTAAATGGGGCAGCGGCGATGCATGGGGTATCCTGTGACATCAAGGTTATGGGAGCAGCGAATTCCATGACCAGCAGTCCGGAGATGATGGCCCGGATCCGTAGAGTGACAGAAGAGGATCTGCATATGGAGGTTTCCAAGGAAGACAGCCTTCATTCCGGCGGAAGCGAAGATGTATCCTATATGGTAAACCGTGTGCAGGAACATGGCGGTGAGGCATCCTTTATGAGACTTCTAACACCGGAAGCTGGTCCTGGACATAGCCGTACCTTTGATATTGGAGAAGAGGCATTACCGACAGGTGTGAAGATCTTCTGCGGTACGGTATACGATATTATGGGAACAGAGCGATAAGTATACGATGGGCATAAAAATGCAGAGACATTGTGCAGTATTTATTATGAAATCAAGCAGGGAGAAGTAAGATGAGTGAGAAAGCATTAAGAGTTGTTGCAACTGGCGATATGTTTATTACCAGAAGAATTGCAGAAGATGGATATGAGGGATTTGAAGAACTGAGCGACTGTATCAAAGAGCATGATGTTAAGTTCAGCAACCTGGAGATGACATTCCACAACCAGGAAGGATATCCTGCAGCAGTCAGTGGCGGTACCTGGGCAATGATGGAGCCAGAGGCATTAGACGATGTAAAACGTTTTGGATTCAACCTGTATAATACAGCCAACAACCATTCTGGTGACTATGGCCAGGAGGGAGTTCTGGCAACCATCCGTCATTTAAAAGAACGTGATATGGTATTCTCCGGAACCGGACGTAATCTGGCAGAGGCTTCTAAAGCCTGCTATCTGGAGACCAGAAAGGCAAGGGTTGCACTGATCAGCGTTTCCTCTTCCTTCCATGAGGCAGCAAGAGCAGGAGGACAGTCCCACGAGTTAGTAGGTCGTCCGGGCTTAAATCCACTGCGTTTCCAGACCCGTTACCATGTAGACCAGGCACATTATGAGATGGCTCAGGAACTGGTAAAGGTTACGAAAGTGAATGCAATGAAAGAGTTCTCCATAAAAAATGGTTATAGTAACCCATTTGAGGAGGGAACCCTTCCTTTCGGCAGCGCTGGAACATTCTGTTTAGATGATAAGAACTGGATCGAGAGTGTTCCGAATGCAGAAGACATGAAGCGTATCACTGATGAAATCAAAGAGGCCAGAAAACAGGCAGATGTGGTATTTGTCAGCTTCCACGGACATGAATGTGATGAAGAAGATACCACCGTTCCAGCAAGATTTTTAGAGACTTTTTCCAGAGCATGTATTGATGCAGGCGCTCATGCAGTATTAGGACATGGCCCTCACGAGTTAAGAGGTATCGAGATATACAACGGTGGCGTGATCTTCTACAGCTTGGGAAATTTCCTGTTTGAGACCGAGACTGTCAGCCTTCAGCCGTATGACGCTTATATCAACCGTAAAATGCCATTAGATACTAAGGTAGGCAGTTACATGGATAACCGCAGTAAAAACGGAACGGTAGGTTATGGCGTTCTGGAGAACATCTGGAGAGCTGTGATGGGCGCCTTGACCATGGAAGATGGCAAGATCACCCAGGTTCAGTTATATCCGATCACGCTTGGTCTTCATGACAAGAGACCACATAAAGGTCTTCCAAGAATGAGTCATGATGAGAAAACTCTGGAGTATTTACAGGAGTTAAGCAATCCATATGGCACCAAGATCCGTATTGAGAACGGTGTGGGATATATTGATTTAAAGTAAATACTGAATAGTTACGATTTAAAGTAATTGATCACTAGGTGGTTTGTAAAAGAAAGTCAGGATTCTGGTTAAGATGCTGGCTTTCTTTTTTTAAATACTTATGATATACTTAGAGTCAATAGTGAGTATGAAAAAGGTTATTGGATTGTAACAAAACAGAGATGAGAGGAGCAAAAAACATGAAAATAATCCAGAAATGCAAGAAAATGTTGCTGATGGCCATCATGTGCCTGGTATTATCTGCAGGTACTGTTCCAGCTATGAATGCATATGCAGAGACAGTACAGACAGAAACAGTACAGACAGATGCGCAGAATGGCGCACAGACGGCAGAAACTACCGATGCGGCCAAAGAGGACGAGGAGACTTTCTTCTTTCTGATGATGGGCGGCGGGCTGCTGATCATTATTTTTGCAGTAGTAGCGGCTATGTCAACCGTGTCTTCTTCCATTGCAGTTGCAGCTAATATGGATGTGGATGGAGAATAAGAAAATATTGGAGAGAAAACACAATGGATATCAAAATGTTTGGCCAGATCACCAATGCGTTTGGCCCAAGTGGTTTTGAGGAGGAAGCAGTCCGCACCGTAGCGGGCTATTGCCAGAAATTTGAACTGGAAAATGACTCCATGAACAATCTTTACGCCAGAATGCCAGGTGCAAAGGAAGGAAAACCGGTGGTGCAGTTAGACGCTCATCTGGATGAGTGTGGATTTATGGTGCAGAGCATCCGGGAAAATGGAAGCCTTGGGATTTTGATGCTGGGAGGTATGGTGATCACTAATCTGCCAGCCCACACCGTCTGGATCCGTACCAGAAGCGGAAAACTGGTAAAAGGTATCATCACTTCCAAGCCCATCCATTTCATGAATGAAAGTGAGCGGGCAAACCAGTCCTTAAGCATTGAGTCCCTCAGTGTGGACATCGGGGCAGTCAGCCGGGAAGAAGTAACGGATGTGTTTGGCGTATCCATTGGCGATCCTATGGTTCCGGATGTGACGTTTTCCTATGATGAGGAACATGATCTCTGTTTTGGAAAAGCATTTGATAACCGGGCCGGCTGTGCATGTATCATTGATACCATGAACCAGTTGTATGAGGATCGGGAACGTCTGGCTGTTAACGTGGTTGGCGCGTTCGCAGCCCAGGAAGAGGTTGGTATGCGTGGAGCTACCGTAACGTCCCAGGTAGTAAAACCAGATCTGGCTATTGTATTTGAGGGATCTCCATCTGATGATTTTTATTTCAGCACTGCAGAGACCCAGGGACGGATGAGAGGAGGCGTCCAGATCCGTCTCATGGACAAGAGCTATATTTCTAATCCGCTGTTTATCCAGTATGCGGAAGAGGTAGCGAAAAAATATGGCATCCGCTATCAGGAGACGGTCCGCCGGGGCGGCAGTACCAACGCAGGTAAGATCAGTCTGACAGGCAAGGCCGTTCCGGTACTGGTTCTCGGTGTGCCGAGCCGATATGTCCACACCCATTATAATTTCTGTGCAGGCGCGGATCTGGAGGCAGCAGCAGATCTGGCGGCAGAAGTGATCCGGGGACTGGATATCGAGCGGATTCAGCATATCTGCAGACAGGACTTGTTGAAATAAGGCTACCGCATTCCCATCGAGACAAAAATCTCACGGCAGGTCTGTGCCGGGAGACCGATGAGAGAACCGTTGACCCGGAAGGCACGTACACCGCCGGGAACCTTACTTAGGATACAGGTGACGGGACGGCCTGGGATCAGACCGTAGGAGCGGAGCCGAGAGAGCGTAGCTGGGGGACTGGCGATCCAGACGATGGTGCCGGTTTGATCATTTTTAAGACTGTGAATGGGAAGAACCATGATAGTGATCCATGTTTGCCATTATGGTTATTGTATGCAAAAAGAAGAAAAATAGTGAGAAAACACATCCGGCCTTTGCAGAGGCTCTGAGAGAGGCTGCAAAGGCCGGAATTTATGTTCTGGCTTATGACTGCATGGTCTGGGAAGACCATGTTCAGATGGACCAGAGAATTTCAGTTGTGTTGAATTAAGAGTTTCAGACGTATATCTATTTGGTCACTTTGTAAAGAAGTCTGCCGTCAGTAGCAAATCTGCAGCGTCCGCCGTCTAAGTCATAGTAACCAGTAACCATCTTACCATCTTTATCACAGTAATAAGCGTGATCATTCCAGGTAACCCAGCCAGTCTGACGGTAACCTTCTTCATTGAAGAAGTACCAGCTGCAATCGATGTAATCCCAGGTATCGGTAGCGTAGCAGCCATCTGCGTGAATGTACTGCCACTGAGTGCTGCCATTGTCATCAAGGGAAGATACCCACATGCCAGTGGAAACACCAGGGGTTTTGTCATCTAATGGTGCGATGGAAGCCCGATGGCCATCAGCATGGATATGGGTTGGCTGACCCGGACGGGATAAGTAGGTGTTGGAGGTTGTGGTCCACTCAGAAGTCTGATCCTTGATCACAGGGCGAACCTGGAAGGTATAATCTCCCTCATCTGCCAGGGCTTCGATAAAGTCAAACTCAGAAGCGATGGTAGTTTCTGCCTGGACCAGATCATCGTTGCGGAAAAGCTGAACCTCGAAATGATCACATTTACCGGTGTAATTCCAGGAAGCAACGGAATCGTTCCACCATGCATCAGAGATCACAGCAGGTTCAGAAGAAACGCTGGAATCCAGACATTTTCCAACATCACCGGGCATTGCAAAAGCCAGAGAAGCAGAAGAAACAGCCATGGCAGCAGCTAGGGCCAGAGTCAGTATCTTTTTTGAATGACGCATCATAACATACCTCTTTCTGAAATCCTGAAAATAAGGGTTTCGTTACATATTTTAATAGCTTTATCATAGACATTTTGTCGAAAAATGTCAATAAAACGTTGCTGTTTGTGCAACGCGTGAACAGTAACAATGAAACCTTTTGTTGCGTTGCCTGGCAAAATATGCTACAATGCTCACAACATAGTTTTGCAGATTACATTGTTAAAGACAACGTAGAAAGGATGTAACTGTTCAGCAGGAGTGCGCATTTGCTGCGCTGACCGTAAGAGAGCATGGAACTGTGAAGAAACCGAACAGCTACAGAGAAAGGACTTTTGCTATGAGAATATCTTATCAGAGTACCCGTGGAGGTGAGCAGGGAGTAACTGCTTCCCAGGCAATTTTAAAAGGACTGGCCTGTGACGGTGGTCTGTTCATGCCGACAGAGCTTCCGAAGTTAGATCTGACGATGAAAGAACTGGCTGGCAAGACCTATCAGGAGACAGCTTATGAGGTTATGAAGCTGTTTCTCACAGATTTTACCGAAGAGGAGTTAAAATACTGTATTGAGAAAGCATATGATAGCAAATTCGATACAGAGACCATTGCGCCGCTGGTAAAGGCTGATGGCGCATATTATCTGGAGCTGTTCCACGGAAGTACCATTGCTTTTAAGGATATGGCATTGTCCATCCTTCCTTACTTTATGACAACTGCAGCGAAGAAGAATCATGCAGATAAGGAGATCGTGATCCTGACAGCAACGTCCGGAGACACCGGTAAGGCAGCTATGGCAGGATTTGCAGATGTTCCGGGGACCAGGATTATCGTGTTCTATCCGAAAGACGGAGTAAGCCGTGTCCAGGAGCTGCAGATGGTGACCCAGAAGGGAGATAATACCTCTGTTGTGGCCATCCATGGCAACTTTGATGATGCTCAGACAGGCGTGAAGAAGATTTTTGCCGATAAGGAATTCGGCGCTGAATTAGCAGATCATGGATTTCAGTTCTCATCTGCCAATTCCATTAACATTGGACGTCTGGTTCCACAGGTAGTGTATTATGTATACGCGTACGCAAGCCTGTTGGCAAATGAGGAGATCAAAGACGGCGAAGAGATCAATGTGACGGTTCCGACCGGTAACTTTGGCAATATTTTAGCAGCTTATTTTGCAAAACAGTTAGGTGTGCCGATCAAGAAGCTGATCTGCGCATCCAATGACAATAAGGTTTTATATGATTTCTTCCAGACGGGAACCTATGACCGCCAGAGAGATTTTATCCTGACGACCTCTCCGTCCATGGATATTCTGATTTCCAGTAATTTAGAGCGTCTGCTCTATTTAAGTACCGGATGTGATGCAGAGCAGACAGCAAAACTGATGAATCAGCTGGGTACAGAGGGACATTATACGGTAACACCGGAGATGAAGGCGAAGATGGCTGATTTCTGTGGCGGTTTTGCTACAGAGGCTGAGGATGCAGCTGCGATCAGGGAACTGTATGATGAGACAGGCTATGTGATCGATACGCATACTGGCGTTGCGTCCGCGGTTTACCAGCAGTATAAGAAAAATACCGGTGATGAGACGAAAACGGTGATCGCATCTACTGCCAGTCCGTACAAGTTCTCCCGAAGTGTGATGGAAGCCATCAGTGATGAAAAATTGCCAGAGGATGAATTTGCAGTGATCGATGAATTGAGTCGTGTATCCGGTGTGGAGATCCCGAAGGCAGTTGAAGAGATCCGAAATGCCCAGATCCGTCATAATCTGGAGTGCGATGTACAGGATATGAAGAAAACCGTCGCAAAAATTCTTGGAATCTAAGGCTTTTTCGTTTGCAAAACCGGAAAATTCGTGTATACTTAAAGACGTGAGCGAGACGGTCATCTTCGAGATGGCATGATCCATATGCAGCTGTTTGGCAGGCCGTGACATCGTTGTGAGAAGCCAATGGTAGGAGGGTGCTGAAGTGCTGCATAAGCATATAGAAATCGGAGGGATTATAATATGTTAGTACCAGCAAAAGAAATGCTTGATAAAGCAAGAGCAGGCAAGTATGCCGTAGGTCATTTCAACATTAATAACTTAGAGTGGACCAAAGCAATCCTGCAGACCGCACAGGAGTTAAAATCCCCAGTGATCCTGGGCGTATCCGAGGGCGCAGGCAAATATATGACCGGTTACAAGACGATTGTAGGCATGGTAAATGGTATGCTGGAAGAGTTAAACATCACAGTACCAGTTGCTCTGCATCTGGATCACGGCAGCTATGAGGGCTGTTTAAAGTGCATCGAGGCAGGATTCTCTTCTGTTATGTTTGATGGCTCTCATTATCCAATTGCTGAGAATGTAGAGAAAACTTCTGAATTAGTAAAGATCTGCCACGAGAAAGGCATGTCCATCGAGGCAGAGGTTGGCGCTATCGGCGGAGAGGAAGACGGCGTTATCGGTGCGGGCGAGTGCGCAGATCCGAACGAGTGCAAGGCGATCGCTGATCTGGGTGTTGACTTCCTGGCAGCAGGTATCGGTAACATTCATGGTAAATACCCCGCTAACTGGAAGGGCTTAAGCTTCGAAACTCTGGCAGCTGTACAGGAGCTGACCGGTGAGCTTCCTCTGGTTCTGCACGGTGGTACCGGTATCCCCGCAGATCAGATCAAGAAAGCGATCGACCTGGGCGTATCCAAGATCAACGTTAACACCGAGTGCCAGCTGGCATTTGCTGATGCTACCCGTAAGTACATCGAGGCTGGTAAGGATCTCGAAGGCAAGGGCTTCGATCCTCGTAAGCTCTTAGCTCCCGGTGCAGAAGCTATCAAGGCTACTGTTAAGGAGAAGATGGAACTGTTCGGATCTGTTGGCAAGGCTGAATAATTCTGAGATAAAAAGCTTGACTTAGTAAGTTTGAGGGTATACTATACTTATATAAGAAATATTTTTGAAATAAGTAGCATATGCTATTTATATAATTGGGATGCAACTCCTGATTTCTCCGCTGCGGAGAGTTTAAATATGAGCAGAATTAAATTAAAGTTGCTTAAAAAGACTCTGAAGAGATTCAGAGTCTTTTTTGTAAAAGGAGATTAATTTGTACAAAGCCGAAGAATTGTGTGGTCTTTTAATAAAACCCAAAATTAACGATATTGACCTGGATGTTTTGCAAGACTACTATAGAAAATTTTTAAATCCGTTCATTTATCAATATGATATAACAGAAAATGAGAAGCAGAGTTCTATTCAATTAAGGTTTGATGAAGAAAACTTCTGTCATTTGTTAGGAATTGAATCGATTGTAAAATATTCAGTTTCGAAGAAAGAAATACACCATTACAAGGGACAAGGCGGCTGGGATTATATACAGAATACAGGTCTTTGTTTTAATGATCTGAAAAGGATGAATAAGAGCAAATTTAAAAGCATAAAGGCAAAATTTGTTTATTTCTATCTCATGCCGGATATTTTAGAAAATCCGGTTGCAGTTAATTTTAAAAATGAAAATGTAAGTCCTCCAACAAAAATCGACTGCGATATTTTGTTTTATACAAAGGATGAAAATGCAATTATACATCTTGGAATAAAGAAAGATGAGACATTGGGATATTACATTCCCAAAACTTTTTTTGTTGAGAAAATTGGAGAAGATGGAGTAGACATTTACATAGATAAGCAGGAAAAGATTATAGCAACTAAGAAAAATAGAGTTATTATGTTATAGATGTTATAGAAATGAGACTTGTGCCTTGAAAAAGTAGAGGGTACAACATATATTGATGCGACGATAAAAAATTTCCAGAAAGGATAAGAGATGGAGAATTATATCATAGAGCTAATATCGGTGGCTGGAACATTTATAGCAGCCTATTTAGGGTCCCTTTGGGCATTGAAAAATGTTAAAAAAGAAAAATATTTTGAAGAAAGAAAACAGATATATTATGAATTGGCGAGCATATTACCTATTATAGATACATGTATAACGCAGTCTGATTATTTACAGGATTGTCAATTGGGTGGAACTGCGGAAAACAAAATTGTAATTATGGAAATGAAATTGCATGATGCAGAGGACCGACTAAAAATAATGCAAGAGAGCCAGCATACATACAACGAAATGCATGAAGTAGAAATAGAGATTAGTAATTGGGAGTATAGAATAAAGCGACACAAAGAGTACTTGCAAGAAATGGGAGAGCTACATAAAAAACTAGAAGAATTTGATAAAAGTGGGAAGAAAAACTTGTTGAGATTGTTTGCATCTGCGAGAGTGTGGAATAGTTATGTAGAGCTTTCAGTTGCCTTACATAATGAGTATTATTGCAATTTAGGCGTTGTAAAAGAAGACATAGTACATCATGTTAATAATTTGATTTTTTATATGAGGAATGATTTACAGGGATAAAGTTACTTACATATAGAACAAGATAAAAAATAACTATCCGCATTGCTCTGCGATAGTTGAAAAAACCCCTAGAAAGGGAGGATGCCAAGGATCAGGATCCTTGGCATTTATTATGAAAAAGTTTTTTAAACAAGAAACTGTTGTGTGCTTAAGTTTTTGTTTTGTTTGTTTCTATGGTTATAGTATATGAAACAGAAATGTCCAAAACGTGTTATGGAATTGAAGATTCCTTGAAGGATTTGTAAACAAAATATGAACAGCTATTCAGAGGCAAACAAATATGTTCCACTGTACGTCGAATACTTGTATTCGTAAGAACAGTGGAACATATTTATTTGACGAAGTAACCACAGATGAGCAAACAACAAGTAAACTTGTTGTTCAGGAAAGCATCGTAGATGCGATTTTGCGAATGTGGGTCTGAATAGCAACAGCCCTACGGTTCCAGCATTGACTTCACATAATCCTTCGGTGACAGCTTCGTATATTTCTTAAAGATCTGGCTGAAATACTGGGGATTATTGCCGAAACCGACCATTTCCGCTACCGCATAGGGGGATTCTTCTGAGTGCTCCAGTAAAAGTTTTTTCGCCTCCTGAATGCGGAGCTCTGTTACATAGGCGGAAAATTTACTGCCAGTCTGTTTGACGAACATTTTGCTGACATAATCCGGATTCATAAAAAGATAATTTTCCGAGATCCATTTCAGTGAAAGGTTGCTGTCACTCAGATGCTCTCTGATGTACTTTATGACCTTTTCCACACAGTCTGTGTATTTGTGCTGCGGTTCCACAGAGAAGATCGAGGTCATGATCTGCTCCGCACATGGAATCAGGTCATTCATGGTGACACAGACGTTGACTGCCATGAGACTGTCTGTGGTCTGCAGTTTGCTGAGCGGGTAATATTCCTTCTTGGAGGCCTCCATTACCAGACGGATCATCTGGGTCTTGGCCAGATCCACATCCTGTTCCCCGGATAATTCTGTGAAAAATCTTCTCTGCAAAAGTTTTTCCGGTGGCATTTCCGTGAGGAACAGCTGTGTCAGCAGGGAATCTACCCGGGAAGCAGTCTTGCTTTTACAGGTTTCCACACAGGATACGATGACCTGCGTGATCTCTGTTTCATTGGAAGGCTTTAACAGATAGTGTTTCACACCATAGCGCATGGCGGTCCGTGCAAATTCAAATTCACCATATCCTGAGAGGATGATAAACTCTGTGTTCAACTGGGCAGCACGGACCTTTTCAATCAGATCCAGCCCGGATAAACCGGGCATCTTGATATCTGTCATGACAATATCCGGGTATTCATCCAGAATACAGTCAAAGGCTTCAATACCGTCTTTGCAGACAGCAGCCACATCAATTCCCAGAGAATTCCAGTCGATCAGGGAATGGATCGTTTCACGTATGATCTTCTCATCATCCACGATAATCATCTTTAACATAAGGTATCTCCATTTTTACTACAGCAAAATCATTTTCGTTATAGAAGTGCAGCCCGTATTGCTGGCCGAACATCAGCTGGATGCGTTCTTCAATATTTAACAACGCAATGCCCAGACCCTGTTCCTGAATCTTATGTGTCCGGAGATTCTCCAATAAATCATCGGGGAATTCAGATCCGCTGTTTTTCACATAAATCTGTATCAGCCCCTGGGAATACACACAGGTGAGATTGATGATACATTCATCCGTGATCTGCTCCAGTGCATAGTGTACGGCATTTTCCAACAACGGCTGAATGGAAAGCTTGGGAACCTGTGCATCCAGACAAGCATCCGGAATGCTTTCCGTAAAATTCAGACGGTTGTCAAAACGAAGCTGCTGTATAGTCATATAATAATGTATAATATCAAGTTCCTGCTTCAACGTAAAGCGTTCTTTTTTGTTCAGCGTCATCCGCAGGAAATGACCCAGGGAGTCTGCAATCTGTGATATTTCCGGCTCTCCGATGGCCTTGGCCCGCCAGTTGATGGCATCCAGCGTGTTATACAGAAAATGCGGATTCATCTGGGATTCCAGACTTTTTAACTGCGCATCTTTAGCCAGCAGCTGTTGACGGTAATTTTCAACAACCAGTGTCTGGATCCGCTCTGCCATATGTGTAAATTGCCTGTGCAGAATACCAATCTCATCGGTACGATCATTATAATCATAAGGAATCTCTGCCAGTACGGTGGAGTCTTCACCGAACCGCTGCATACGGTAGAGCAGCAGATCAAAATGTCTGGTGATCTTACGTACGATCAGGTGGACGATCAAAATGGAGCACAGGAAACCGCAGAACAGGATCAATACATATAGAAATGCAGTCATCTGCTGGGATTTTGCCACTTCGTCATAAGAGATCAGATGCAGATAATTCCATTCATTGATGTCCATGGTGCCGCGGATGGCAAAATATTTTCTGCCATTCAGGGTGACAACAGCATAACTTTTGATTTTATCATTGATTTTCTGTACTTCCTCTGTATCCAATTCCGGAGAAGAGAACAGCAGCTGGTCTTTCTCATAGATGATCCAGTAGGAACCTTTATATTCATTGCTGATCTTGGACATTTCCGTTACCAGATCTCCCAGATTTACATTGATGATCAATGTTCCGAGATTATCCAGTCGTAAGTTCTTGATCTTTTTGATCTCCCGGACAAGAAATATACCGTGGTCTTCCGCATGGGAAGTTACCCATACCGGGGAGCCTTCCCCGGCCTCTGCCAGAGCTATCAGTTCTTTAGTCAGATCCGCATCCGGCCGACAGGCAATATTTTCATTGGTATAAGTGATGAATCTGGGACAGGAAATTGCCGCCATTTTCAGGTAGGGCTGGCGGTATTCCAGGTAGTGTTTCTGTAAAGCAGAATAAATATCAGAGTAATAATGTACAGCATAGTCTTCCTGGGGCTGGTAGATTTCATCCAGTGTTGATTGGACGGTAGAATCTGAACGGACGATATTGGTCATGGTCACCAGATCCTCCAGCCGGTTAGTAAATTCATAGGAGACTAACGACGAGGAAGACTGCATGGACTGATACAGCAGCTTATGATAACGCGATGTAATAATGGAAAAGGCAGCTACCAGGAAAAAGAACAGAAAGAGAAGGTCAATCCCTATGGTAGAGAGCAGTAACTTGGTTTCTAGCTTCTGATTTGCTATTTTTCTCGAGATATTCTTATTAAAAAATGACATGATATACAAGCCTCCATCAGTTCTTTATTGATTATATACACAACATGCACATGTTTTCAACAATGATATCGGTTTTTTGGTGCAAATAGACGGAAAAGTATATTCCTGGAAAAAATAAGAACTGTTATAATTAGAACATCAAAAAGAAGTAAATCCGTAGCGGATTTACCTTTCGATACCAAAAGGAGGGTTATATTAATGAAAAAGAGAGTTTTATCCCTGTTAATGGCATCCGCCATGATCGTCGGACTGACTGCATGTGGTTCTTCCAATGAACCCGCAGCTACCGCTTCCACCGACAGCGGTAATACCGCAACCACGACTGCTGACAACAGCGGAAGTGCAGCGGCCGGAAATGTATCCATGACATTCACCTGGTGGGGCAACCAGACCAGAAATGAACGTACTCAGGCAGCCCTGGATCTGTATTCTGAGCAGAATCCCGGTGTAACCTTTGATACGCAGCCTGCAGAGTGGAATGATTACTGGACCAAGCTGTCCACCCTGGCAGCAGGTAATTCCCTTCCCGAGTGCCTGCAGATGGACTATTCCTATCTGGCACAGTATGTAGCAGCAGATCTGCTGGTAGATCTGACACCTTATGTAGAAGATGGTACGCTGGATGTATCTAATGTATCTCAGGGTATTCTGGATGCGGGTTCCATTGACGGTAAGTTATATGCAATCTGTGCAGGTGTAAATGCACCTTCCCTGTTCTACAACAAGACTTTACTTGACAGCCTTGGAATCACTGTAAAAGACAACATGACCATTGATGAGTTCGAAGCAGTTGCTAAGGAAGTATATGAGAAGTCCGGTGTTAAGACCGATCTTCCTTACAGCGCAGGTGACAACTATCTGCCTTATGCAATGCGTTCTCATGACGTGGTGAAGCTGTTCAATGAGGATTCCCTCAATGTAACAGATGCAGCAAGTCTGGTACCCGGCTTCCAGATTTATGAAGATGGTGTCAAGGACGGATGGATCATCGGTGCAGATGTTCACGCTGAACTGACTTCCAACTCTGTAGAGCAGAGTCCTCTGGTATACTTCTCTTCCGAAGCAACCCAGTCCTGGTGCGGATTCTTCTGGTCCAACCAGCTGTCCGCTATGGTAGCGGCCGCTCCCGAAGGCATGGAGATCGGTATCACCACATGGCCTTCCGAGAACCCTCAGAAGTCTAACTTCTTAAAGCCCAGCCAGTTCTTTGCAGTATCCAGAGATGCCGGCGAGAATGAGGCTGAAGCTGTTAAGGTTGTAAATTATCTGCTGAACTCTGAAGATGCTAACAAGATTCTTCTTGGTGAGAGAGGTGTGCCTGCTTCTTCCGTAGTAGCATCCGCCATCGCTCCTCTGCAGGATGAGACTGCACAGGTGGTTACCAAGTATGTAAATGACGTAGTAACTCCCAACTGCTCCGCTATCAGCCCTGCGATCCCTGATGGAGCAAATGAAGTATATGATTACTACAACCAGCTGGTTGATAAGATCCTCTATGGTCAGATGACCGCACAGGAGGCAGCAGAAGATCTGTTCAAGATGGGCAACCAGATCATGTCCAGATAAGCTGCCGGGGCTTACATAAGCAGTAGCACAGTATAAGTATTACAACATTTTTAGAAAGACCAAATGGGTACTGTGGAAGATCCCACAGTACCCATTCTGAAAAAGGCTGCTTCTATGAATGCTGCAGCAACGGAGGTAACGTTATGAAGACAACAAAGCACATGACTATCCGTCAGAAGCTGAATACGGAAAAGGCTGCAGGTATCGTATGTACTATGCCATTTATCGTTGGATTTCTGGCGTTTATGATTATTCCCATGTGTATATCGCTTTACTATTCCTTCTGCGATTACAATATTTTACAGCCCCCTACATTTACCGGATGGGCGAATTTTAAGAGAATGTTTTCTGATGCAACGTTTTATCAGTCACTGGTGGTAACTTTCAAATTTGCCATCATTTCGGTTCCGTTACGACTGATTTTTGCATTGATCGTTGCATTGCTTTTATTTAAGAGTACGAAAATGACAGGCGTTTACCGTGCACTGTATTATCTGCCTTCCATCATCGGCGGATCTGTAGCAGTAGCAATCCTCTGGAAGAGACTGTTTGCGGTAGACGGACTTGTAAATAAACTTTTGATGGTGTTCGGAATAAAAGAGCCGGTAGCCTGGCTGGGAGATACCAGAACAGCGATCTGGACGCTGATCATTCTGGCGGTATGGCAGTTCGGTTCTTCCATGCTGATCTTCCTGTCTGCATTGAAGCAGATTCCTGTCAGCCTTTATGAGGCGGCAAGAGTGGATGGTGCCAACGGATGGCAGCAGTTCTGGAAGATCACACTGAAACTTCTGACTCCCACGATCCATTTTAACCTGGTAATGCAGATGATCAACGGCTTCCTGGCATTCACACAGTGCCTGATCATTACTCAGGGTAAACCCATGAACTCTACTCTGTTCTACACGGTATACATGTACCAGCAGTCATTCCTCTTCGGAAGTACCGGCTACGGCGCAGCACTGGCATGGATCATGTTGGCATTGATCGCATTTATTACATGGATCCTGTTTGCAACCAAAAAACTGTGGGTATACGATGGCGGTTTATAGAATCGGAAAGGTACGCCGCAATGCGTAAGTGGGTGTTATTATGAAAAGAAAAAAGACAATCAGCAATATTATATATCATGTTTTAGTATGTGCTTTCGGACTGGTAATGATTTACCCTCTGGTATGGATGGTAATGAGCTCCTTTAAGGATACGAACACCATCTTCACTACGGCCACCAGTCTGATCCCGGAGAAGTTCACGTTACAGAACTATGTGAACGGCTGGAAGGGCTTTGCCAAGGTAGGATTCGGCACCTTCTTTAAGAACTCCCTGTTTATCTCCATTACCGCTACCATTGGAACTGTACTGTCTTCCTCTGTGGTAGCCTATGGATTTGCCAGATGCAAATTCCCCGGCAGAAAGCTTCTCTTCGCAGCAATGCTGGCATCTATGATGCTGCCGGCACAGGTACTGATGATCCCTCAGTATCTCTGGTATCAGAAGCTGAACTGGGTTGGAACCAATCTGCCGCTGATCGTGCCTTATTGCTTTGCTATTCAGGGTTTCTTCGTTTATATGATGACAAACTTTATTGAAGGCATTCCCAGAGAACTGGATGAAGCAGCAAAGATTGACGGCTGTTCCTATTATACCATTTTCACCAAGATCATCTTCCCGCTGATGGTTCCTACCATGATCACCGGATGTATCTTCTCCTTTATGTGGAGATGGGATGATTTCCTTGGGGCATTATTGTATGTCAATAAGACAGAGAAATATCCTGTCAGCCTGGCATTGAAAATGTTCTGTGACCCCAGTTCTTCTTCCGACTACGGTGCTATGTTCGCTATGGCAACCTTGTCTATCCTGCCTGCAGTATTGATCTTCTTCTGCCTGCAGAGATATCTGGTAGAAGGAATTTCGACTTCCGGCCTGAAGGGCTAAGAGAGGAGCAGAGAGATGATATACGATGTATTGGAATACGGTGCAAAAGGTGATGGCGTGACGAATGACGCTGCAGCCATCCAGAAGGCGATTGATGCCTGCAGCCAGGCTGGCGGCGGTAAGGTCCTGTTACAGGGAGGACATGTCTTCCGGAGCGGAACCATTTTTCTGAAATCAAATGTGGAATTTCATCTGGAGATGGGGGCTGTCCTGAAAGCCAGTGACCATCTGGAAGATTTCGATATGTTGAAAGTGGGAACCCCACAGATCAGCAAGGTAGACACTCCGACCTACAATGCCTGTGATTACAATGGAAAACCGACGCTGAATTTTGTATACAGCAAGGATGCCGAGAATGTGGCTATCACCGGATTTGGCAAGATTGACGGCAACGAGGAGATATTCTATGGAAAAGTGACCAAATGGCATATTGACGGATATTTTTATCCCAGAGTACCGTTGCTGTTCCTGGAAAATGTAAGGCATCTGACCATCCAGCAGGTAACCCTGACCGGCAGTGCATTCTGGACCACTCATCTGGTGGGATGTAAGGAAGTATTGATTGAGGGAATCCGTATTATTAATAATCTGCGTCTGGCTAACTGCGATGGCATTGATCCGGATCACTGCAGTAATGTGAGAATCTCCAACTGTCATATTGAATGCGCAGATGACTGTATTGTATTTAAGAATACGGCGGCTGCCATGGAATATGGTCCCTGCGAAAATATTGTAGTGGATAACTGTACCATGATCTCCACCAGTGCCGCTATCAAGTTCGGCACGGAGAGTGAAGCACCTTTCCGGAACATTTCCGTGACCAACTGTAGTATCCAGCGCACCAACCGTGCAATTTCCCTGCAGTTACGTGATAAAGGCTGTATAGAAAATGTGACATTCTCCAATCTGAATATCGATACCCGCCTGTTCTCCAAGGTACATTGGTGGGGCGAGGCAGAACCCATTACCATCACTGCGGTGAAGAGAAATGCACAGACGAATGTGGGATATATCCGGAATGTCCGTTTCCAGAATATCAACTGTGTCGGAGAGAATGGCATCCTGATCTACGGTGACGATTCGAAAAATATCCGGGATATCACATTTGACGGTATTCATGTCCAACTGGAGAAGAAGACGGACTGGCCGAAGAATTGCCATGATCTGCGTCCCAATGAGGGGAATGTGATCCTGGAGGATTCTCTCAGAGTGCTGTATGCCCGCAATGCGGAAAATGTTCTGTTCCGGGATTTCTCTTATGAGATCGCAGAGGATATGAAAGGCGAAGTTGAAGATCCTGTATTCATCGAGAATTGCGAAAATGTGGAATATTGATCTGCCTGTGTGTAAATAAAAAAGGCCTCCGAAGGTCAGAGTGCATCTGATTTTCGGAGGTTATTTTTTGAAATCTTATCTGTCCAGCTTGTTGGGCTCGGGATAGGCCTCGCCGAAAGTATCTACGGTAACGCTTTCCATTACCTGATCCTCCAGAGGACGATCACTGTAATCAGTAGGGGTATCTGCAATCTTATTTACCACATCCATGCCCTCAATGACCTTACCGAAAGCGGCATAAGAGCCATCCAGGTGAGGACTGGTTTTGTGCATGATGAAGAACTGGCTGCCTGCGGAATCAGGATGCATAGCTCTTGCCATAGACAGAACGCCTTCGGTATGTTTCAGATCATTGGTCACGCCGTTAGCAGCGAATTCACCCTTGATGCTGTAGCCGGGACCACCCATGCCGGTGCCATCGGGACATCCGCCCTGGATCATGAAACCGCGGATGACACGGTGGAAGATCAGACCATCGTAAAAATGCTTGTTGATCAGACTGATAAAATTGTTGACGGATTCGGGGGCAATTTCAGGATAAAGCTCGCATTTGATCACACCGCCATCCTTCATAGTAATAGTAACAATAGGATTCTTTGCCATAATAATTTCCTTTCTTTCTTGACAGAAATAGAATAAAATGATATCAGGGTCAAAAGCCCCCGACTTTGATGCCTACGAATTGCTTCGTGCTACGCACTCTCACAATTATACCCAATATTCGCATATCGTGGGATTATCATCCTACTTTTATGCTCATATCGGAGCGGGTCCTAAGGTCTTTCACCCACCTATGAGCAAGCTCATGTGGGCTTAGACCT
>OGIE01003092.1_pt1 | contig 18712 bp, 13 predicted proteins | sample 1571581 | NCBI WGS metagenome assembly OGIE01 (sample SAMEA2582021, study PRJEB24529) | metagenome | biome: Human gut stool | place: China | collected 2011
TTTTTTTTCAAGCAGAAGACGGCATACGAGATCTTCCAGTTCTTTTGCACGTTTTGCATACAGTTCGGCAACGTCTGTGAATACAGTAAACGGATTCTTAGGATCGCCTCCCAGGTTCTTGATTGTCTCTTCGATCGATGCACCTGCAGCAGACAGGGGTTGACCGTGTGTGGAGACTTTGTTTTCGTAGCTGCTGTCGTCGGCTCCGCGGGCACCTTTACCCATAATGGTATCACCGATGATCAGGGTAGGGCGTTGAGTTTCAGCCTTCGCTTCATCCAAAGCCTTACGTATTTCATTTACATCGTTTCCGTTGATGCTGATCACTTTCCAGCCCCATGCCTCGTATTTCATAGCAACATTTTCAGTCGTTACTTCTTCTACGGTTGTAGAAAGCTGGATGTTGTTGGAGTCGTAGAACATGATCAGGTTGTCCAGTCCCAGTGTTCCGGCAACACGTCCGGCACCTTGTGAGATTTCTTCCTGGATACCACCATCGGATATATATGCGTAAATAGTCTGGTTCATTACATCTCCCAGGCGGGCTTTCAGGAACTTGGCAGCGATCGCAGCACCTACTGCGTAAGTATGGCCTTGTCCCAGCGGACCTGAGGTATTTTCGATTCCTCGCTTGACGTTTACTTCAGGATGGCCCGGAGTAGGACTTCCCCACTGGCGGAACTGTGACAGTTCTTCCATCGTGAATTTGCCGGTAAGGGCGAGGGCTGAATAGAGCATCGGAGACATGTGTCCCGGGTCCTGGAAGTAGCGGTCCCTGCCTTCCCATTCCGGGTTCTTGGGATCATAGACTAAATACTCTGAAAATAGTACATTGATAAAATCAGCACCACCCATTGCACCGCCCGGATGACCGGATTTAGCCTTTTCTACCATTGACGCTGCCAGGACGCGGATATTATCCGCTGCTCTGTTCATTACTTTGATATCGTTCATTTTGATGAATTATTTTAATTTTTGCACAAAGATAGGGAATCTCTTCTTATAGACCGCTATATCATACAAACAATTCATTTTCTGTAAAGTTTCCTAATTAGCGATATTTCTCATAGAGAGCCGGATATGCAAGGCGATTTTCGCGATTCGGATGGTTTGTTACAGGGAGAAATAGAATCCTTGATCCAGTAAACGGTCGTATTTCTCTTTATTGAACATATAATAGAAAGCGCCTCTTTTAGAACTCTTTTTATCCTTCTCGTCCAGTTTTTCGAGAATGTCCATTGAGTTTAACTTCTTACGGAAATTACGTTTGTCTAACGGGGTCTGATAGATCGCTTCATATAGGCTTTGAAGCTGGGGTAGGGTAAATTTTTCCGGAAGAAGGTTGAATCCGACAGGGCGTGTCGCTGCTTTTTTCTTCAGGAGCGACAGGGTGTCGTTAATCATTTGGTTGTGGTCGAAGATCAGTTCGGGAATATCGCTGATTTTAACCCATTCGGCATTATGTTCTTTCAGCAACTCCGGATTGAAATCGTTCATATTGACTAATGAATAGTATGCTACGGAGATAACCCGTTCTCCAAGATCGCGGGTAACATTTCCGTAAGCACCTACCTGCTCCATAAAAAGACGATCGATACCGGAACATTCGGTAAGAACGCGGGAAGCCGCTTCGTTTACACTTTCGCCCGATTTGATAAAGCCGCCCATCAGAGACCACTGTCCTTTTAGTGGTTCAAAATTCCGTTTGTAAAGTAATACGTTGAGTTCACCACTGTTGAATCCCAGAATAATACAATCTACTGCAACAAAAAATTTGACTTCGTTCTGATAAAATGCGGCTGTCATGATATTTTATGGATATTGAATTAATTTATTATGCGAGTTTGCGTGCGCCGTCGCTGATTACTACTTCGTAAACTTTAGGTTCGTGACCGAATTTCTTTGTATAAGACTCGAATGCTTCTTTGATGAAATCATCATGCAACTCGTCTTTTACAAGGTTGATCGTACAGCCGCCGAAGCCACCGCCCATCACACGTGAACCTGTTACGCCACATTTCTTGGCTACATCGTTCAGGAAGTCCAGTTCTTCGCAGCTCACTTCGTACAATTTGCTCATGCCGTGATGAGTTTCGTACATTTTCTGACCTACAGTTTCGTAGTCACCTTTTTCCAGAGCTTCGCAAACGTCGAGTACGCGCTGTACTTCTTCGATTACGTATTCGGCACGCATATAATCTTCTGCGCTGATATCGCCTTTCACTTCGTTCAGCATGTCCATTGTAGCGTCACGCAGGAATTCTACTTCCGGGTGATTGCGACGGATAGCAGCTGCTGCATTTTCGCAAGACTGGCGACGTTTGTTGTATGCAGAAGAAGCCAGTTCGTGTTTAACCACGGAATCCAGCAATACCAACTTATAGCCAACCGGATTGAACGGGAAATATTTATATTCCAGAGAACGGCAATCCAGACGGATCAGGCTGCCTTCTTTACCGAATACAGAAGCGAACTGGTCCATGATACCACAGTTAACGCCACAATAGTTGTGTTCTGTAGACTGACCGATCTTAGCTAATTCGAATTTGTCGATACCCAGAGAGAAAAGATCATTCAAAGCAAAAGCATAGGTACTTTCCAGAGCGGCTGATGAAGACATACCGGCACCCAGAGGAACGTCGCCTGCAAATACGGTATCGAATCCCTGGATCTGACCGCCACGTTTAATGATCTCGCGGCATACACCGAAGATATATCTTGCCCAGCTTGCTTTTGGTGCATCTTCTTCGTTCAGTCCGAATTCTGCATAATCGTTCAGGTCGATAGAGAATGCGCGAACTTTACCCGTGCCGTTCGGTTTGATCTCAGCGATCATGCCTTTATCGATAGCACCCGGAAATACGAAACCACCATTATAGTCTGTGTGTTCACCGATCAGGTTGATACGGCCCGGAGAAGCATATACACTACCTTCTGTATTAAATAACTCCTGAAATTTATTTCTAATTTTTTTCTGCATGATATTATTTCTTTTAAAGGTTATAAATGAAGAAATTATCCGGTTATAAGGTAAAACCGGATAATTTCATAAATTGGCATATTGTTTATTTTATTCTGATTTTTTCGATGGTTTAGAACCGATAGCCGCATAGAATAAAATGTAAGCAGCACTGAAGAGTACAACCCAGTAGCTGGTCATATAATCAGTCATATCGGCAACCCAACCCTGAACAGCAACCATTACAGCGCAACCGAATACCATTGTCATAAAGATACCGCTGGCAATAGCTGTATATTTTCCTAATCCTTCTACAGCCATGTTGAATATACCACCCCACATTACGCTGGTACAAAGACCTACGAGAAGGAATGCCAGAATACCAACGGGAACTTCCTGCCAGATCACACTTAATGAAGCCCAGTCTACACCAGGAACTTCAACTGTATTTGTTTCAGGTGAGAACATACCGAAGCTAACCAACAGAAGAGTAGCAACCGATACGATAGTGATCATTGTGCGGCTGGAAACCTTACCTCCGATACTAGCTCCTACGAAACGTCCGATAAGCATCATAAGCCAGTAAACAGCTACGATAAGACCCACAGTGCTGGCCGGGATACCTTTTGCTGTAAGATATTGAAGAATATAAGTAGGAGTACCTACTTCTACGCTCATGTAAAGGAAGATAGCGAGTGCTCCCAGTGCAAAATGGCGATGGCTCAAAGCGCCCTTGATCAAGCTGGTGTCAACAGGTGCCTGTTCAGGTTCTTCAATTTTTGTAAATATGATAACTACAAATGCGATAACGAAGATAGCAAGAGCGATCATCAATGCCGGTGTTGCGTCGGCAATATGTGCTTTGGCTGCGTCACCGATAAGAGCTCCCATCAGGATGTAGCAGGCAACGGCTGCAGTACTGTTGAATACACCGCCGAGCTGGATAAGCTGGTTACCCTTGTTACCACCGCCACCGAGCAGGTTAAGCATCGGGTTAACCACACAGTTAAGAATACACATAGTGAAACCGCTGATAAATGCTCCGACCAGGTAAACCAGGAAAGCGCTCTCTTTGCCCACATGACCACTCAGCCATTGAACTAAAATACCTACGATACCTACAACAAGACCGATAAGAGCTGTTTTCTTATAGCCATATTTGGCGATAAGCATACCGGCAGGAATACCCATTACCAGATAGGCAATGAAGTTACCATAGTTTCCAATTTGGGCAAGAACATTGCTAGCCCCGAAGTCGTTCTTTACGATAATAGCCATTGGTGAACAAAGGTTAGTCACGAATGCGATCATTGCAAACAGTGCAATCATAATGATGATGGCACCCCATTGTTTTTTTTCTTGAGTCATTGATTGATATTTTTATTATTATTGATATATTAATTTTGTTATTTGTTATTCAGCAGAGAATTTATAAATGGTCTTGCTTTCAAAAACTTCTCCCGGACGGAGTACGGTAGAGGGGTATTCCGGTTTGTTCGGGCTATCGGGGAAATGTTGTGTTTCCAGGCATAAAGCAGCTCTTGCCGGGTAACGCTGTCCGTTCTTTCCTTCGAAATTACCGGTCATCCAGTTACCTGTATATAATTGTACACCCGGTTCGGTTGTATATGCTTCCATGATAATACCGGTCTTCGGCGATTGACAACGGGCACAGAAACCCAGTTCGCCTTTTTCCTTATTTAATATATAGGTATGGTCGTAGCCTCTTGCCCAGGTCAACTGGTCGGTCGGTTCGTCTATGCGTGCACCTACCAGATAAGGGGTACGGAAATCCATCGGGGTACCTTCCACCTTTTCCGGTGCTCCGTAAGGAATGGCTGTTTCATCCGTAGGAAGATATTGATCGGCATTGATTGTCAGTGTGTGATCTGCTACTGACGGATCGCCTGCTCCTGATAAGTTGAAGTAGGAGTGGTTGGTCAGGTTCAATACGGTCGGTTTGTCTGTTACGGCATGATACATGATTACGACTTCATTGTCGTCTGTCAGATGGTATGTAACAGTCACTTTTAATGTTCCGGGGAAACCTTCTTCACCGTCTGCTGACGTATATTTCAGTTCTATGGTCTGTTCATCGGTCTGATTGGCATCCCATACAACAGAATTAAAACCTTTGAGTCCTCCGTGAAGGCTGTTGGGACCATTGTTGATGGCCAACTTATCGTACACAACACCGTCGAGTGTAAATGAACCCTTGGCGATACGGTTCCCGTAGCGACCGCAGATAGCTCCGAAGTAAGGCTCTTCAGAAACCAGATAATCATCGATTGAATTATGTCCGGTAACAACATCGGTTAACTTGCCGGACCGATCCGGTACCATAAGCGATACAATCTTTGCACCGTAGTTGGTAATGGTAAGTTCTGCTCCTTTCTTATTGGTCAGGATACATAGCATCGTCTCCTTCCCGTCTATTTGCTTGCTGAAATTAGCCACAGTCAAGCCAGACAGTGTATTCTTGTTCTTCATGTATGTAATGTTATCAAAATTGCGTGTAAAATTAGCCTACTTCTTCGTAAATAGGATGCACGAAAAGATGTTATAGAGCATAAAGCCGCTTTTTGTCTACCAATTTAGTGTATTAGTCCACCTTTTAAATATGTATTTAGTGTACATTTGCAACTAAATAAATCTTTTATTTACGGAAAAACACTTGATATGAGAAGAAGCATGAAAAACGCTATCTCCCTGTTCCTCTTTAGTATGGGAGTAGGCAGTCTGATGGCACAGACCAATGAATTTAAAATAGACGTGCAGCAAACGGGTGCGCCTATCCAATCCACCATGTACGGTATCTTTTTTGAAGATATCAACTTCGGAGCAGACGGAGGATTGTATGCAGAGCTGATTAAGAACCGTTCTTTTGAGTTTGAAAATCCTTTCGGGGGCTGGGTTCCTTTTGGAAATGTAACGGTACAGACCAAATCCCCCTGTTTTGACAAGAATCCGCATTATGTACGTCTTTCTTATAATAAAGAACTGACCGGTACAGGGCTGGATAACGAAGGTTTTAAAGGTATTGGCATTAAGGCAGGGGAGAAGTATGACTTTTCTTTCTATGCCCGTACGGTAACTAACGGTCCGATCAAGTTTCGTATAAATCTGGTAAATAGTGGGCATGACATTTATGAAACAAAGGAAGTTGAGATAAACGGCAAAGATTGGAAAAAGTATTCCGTTGTCCTGACTCCTGAGGCAACAGAAGCCCATTCCCGTTTACGTATCACGATGCTTACACAGGGAACGGCGGATCTGGAACATATATCTTTATTCCCTCAGAAAACATTCAATAACCGTTCGAACGGTATGCGTGCCGATCTTGCACAGGCATTGAAAGATCTTAAACCGGGTGTATTCCGCTTCCCCGGAGGTTGTATCGTGGAAGGAACGAACCTGGCCACTCGTTATCAGTGGAAAAATACGGTTGGTCCGGTTGAAAACCGTCCGATCAATATCAATCGTTGGAATTATACATTTCCTCATAAGAAGTTCTCCGATTATTATCAGTCTTACGGTTTAGGTTTCTTTGAATATTTCCAGTTGAGTGAGGATATCGGTGCCGAGCCGCTTCCTGTGTTGAACTGCGGTCTTTCTTGTCAGTATGAAAATGATGATCCGAAAGAAAACTGTCCGGTCGATAAATTGCAACCTTATATTGACGATGCCCTTGATCTGATTGAGTTCGCCAACGGTCCTGTAACCTCTAAATGGGGAAAACTGCGTGCCGATATGGGACATCCGGCTCCTTTCAACCTGAAGTTTATAGCTATTGGTAATGAGCAGTGGGGTACTTTGTTTACTGAACGCCTGGAACCTTTTGTAAAGGCTATTCGTGCCAAATATCCGGATATTAACGTTATTGGTAGTTCCGGTCCACAGGCAGAAGGGGAAGATTTCGACTTCTTGTGGCCTGAAATGAAGCGGATGAAAGTCGATTTGGTCGATGAACATTTTTACCGTTCTCCCGAATGGTTCCTGAATGGTGCCAAACGCTATGATTCATACGATCGTAATGGTCCTAAGGTTTTTGCTGGTGAATATGCCTGCCATCCAAACAATCGCGAGAATAGTTTTCTGACAGCATTGACTGAGGCTGCTTTTATGACTGGTTTTGAGCGTAATGCGGATGTCGTACATATCTGCACCTATGCACCTCTGTTTGCCCATATGGATGCCTGGCAGTGGCGTCCGGATTTGATCTGGTTCGATAATCTTTCTTTGGTGAAGACACCGAATTATTATGTGCAGCAACTTTACGGTCATAATGCCGGTACGAATGTCGTGCCTTTGACCATGCAGAACGAACCGGTTACCGGACAAAATGATCTGTATGCAACAGCAGCAGTCGATAAGAAGACAAATGAGTTGATCATTAAGATCGCCAATACCGGCATTCAAAATAGAAAAGTGAAACTGGATTTAAACGGCCTTTCCGGTGGAAAACATAAAGGTACAGTAACCGTACTTCACGCTTCTGACCTGGAAGCTAAAAATACGATCTGCAAACCGGACCAGGTAGTGCCTGTTGTTTCAGAAATCGAACTGGAAGCTCCGGCAGCAGAAGTAGTACTTCGCCCGTTAAGTTTCTCTGTTTATCGCATTGCGTTTTGATATTCCTATTTATATGGTGCAGGTCTCTTCGGATTCCTGTACCATAATTTGATTTGAATAACCTCCAATTAACCTGTCTTTTTTTTGTAAATGCCGATCTTTATTGCGTACTTTGCTTAAAAGGTATTATTTCAATCAGATAAATTATGGCAAAGCTTTATCCCATCGGTATACAGAATTTTGAAAGTCTTCGTGAGGATGGATATATCTATGTTGATAAAACGGAGCTGGTTTATCAATTAGTGAAAACTGGACGCTATTATTTACTAAATCGCCCACGCCGTTTTGGTAAGAGTTTACTTATTTCTACCCTGGAAGCTTATTTTCTGGGAAAAAAGGAGTTGTTTAAAGACTTGGCTATCGAAAAGCTGGAAAAAGATTGGTTGGAATATCCTGTACTTCATTTGGATTTGAACGCCGAAAAATTCGACAGTCCCGAGCGTCTGGATGCTTTGTTAAGTAATCAGTTGACTCAGTGGGAAGAACTTTATGGTCATGGACCGGATGAAACGACACTTTCACTGCGCTTTAAAGGAGTAATTCGCAGAGCAGCCAAGCAGACCGGTCAACGCGTTGTAATCCTGATTGACGAATACGACAAGCCGATGTTGCAGGCATTGGAAAATGATGAACTGCAAGAAAAATTCCGTGATACTTTGATGGCTTTTTATGGTGTGATGAAGAGTATGGACGGGGATATCAAGTTTGCTTTTTTGACCGGTGTAACCAAGTTCGGGAAAGTAAGTGCGTTCAGTGACCTGAATAATCTGATGGATATATCAATGGACGACTGTAATGCGAACATTTGTGGTATAACGGAGCCGGAGATACATGCTTATTTTAAAGATGATTTGCATGAATTAGCTCGTGTGCAGAATATGGATTATGATCAGGTTTGTATAGCATTGAGAGAATTTTATGACGGATATCATTTTACGGAGAATTCAAAAGGGATTTATAATCCTTTCAGTTTGCTTAATACCTTTAAGTATTTACAATTCGGTAGCTATTGGTTTGAAACAGGTACACCAACCTATTTGGTGAAATTGTTAAAGCACTCTCATTATAACCTGTATAACATGGCGTATACGGAAACGGATGCCGATGTTTTGAATAGCATTGACTCCACATCTGTTAATCCAATACTTGTGATTTATCAGAGTGGATATCTTACCATCAAAGGATATGATCGTGAATTTGGTATTTATCGTCTGGGATTTCCTAATCGTGAAGTGGAGGAGGGCTTTATGAAATATTTGCTTCCTTTCTATGCCAATACGGATAAAGTCGATTCTTCTTTCCATATTCAGAAGTTTGTTCGTGAGATACGTTCCGGCGATTATGATTCCTTCTTCCGTCGTTTGCAAAGTCTTTTTGCTGATACTCCTTACGAGTTGGTTCGTGATTTGGAGTTACATTACCAAAATGTCTTGTTTATTGTGTTCAAGTTGATTGGTTTCTATGTAAAAGCAGAATACCATACTTCGGAAGGCCGTATTGACTTGGTATTACAAACGGACAGTTTTATTTACCTGATGGAATTTAAACTGAATGGAACTGCCGATGACGCTCTGCGCCAAATCAATGAAAAAGGCTATGCGCTTCCTTTTGCAGCCGATCCCCCGTCAATTGTTTAAGATAGGAGTGAATTTTAGTGCAAAGACGCGCAATATAGAGGAGTGGAAAATAGAATCTAAATAATGACTTATGAAAGTTGGAATTATCAGATGTATGCAGACAGAAGATTACTGTCCGGGTACGACAGATTTTAAGGTGATCAGAGAAAGAAAAGGGGCGTTTGAAGGTATAACAGAAGATATAGAAATTGTCGGTTTCTGCAATTGTGGAGGGTGTCCTGCAAAGAAATCTGTACTAAGGGCAAGAGAGCTTGTGAAAAGAGGTGCCGATACTATTGCATTTGCCTCGTGTATTCAGAAAGGTACTCCATTAGGTTACCCATGCCCTTTCGCCAAGAAAATGAAAATGTTAATTGAGAATGATTTACCTGAGGGTATTCGTTTTTTAGATTATACTCATTAGACTTTTGTAGATCGCAATGTCTCAATTTAAGATTAAAAAAGTGTACTATATATTTATATGTAATTAAAACGTATAAATAGGCTTGCTCTATCCTGTCACAGGGAAGCTCTTTTTAGACCATCTACTTTTTCTGTAAGTGTTCGAGTGTAAAAGCTATATAAAATGACCTGATTGAAACGAAAACAGTTATTTTCTTCTTTCTAGATGATTCTTTCAATATTTTTTTAGTAAATTTGTGGTAATGGTGTTTGAGAAAATAATCTTTTAATCTTTACTATAATGCAATCCTTATTCGAGCAATTAAAAATAGAAAAGACCTATGAACATCTTTTTCCAGAGAAAAAGAAAGGATTGGCTGTAATCTGGTTGTATGAACGGGTGAAGAATGGAGAATTTGAACATGGGGTTTTTAAGGAAAAAGATATACATCGGGCTTTTGAAGCTGTAAGTCTTATCGAACGTGAGCCTATACGGTTACAATGGGGGACTTATACAGCTTATATTCTAGAACTACAGGAGTTTTATCTTATATATAATGATGAAAATCAGACCTATATGTTTACTGATTTTGGTTTTCAGATATGTGATAAGATACATCGTCTAATATCTCAGCGCTTTAATCCCACCTTTATCGAAATGACCTGTGAGGAACTATATGAGAAGCTTGAAGTTGCCGTCACAGAAGAACAAATAAAAAATTGGCTTACAGTAGACTTGTTCAAGTCTCGAACTCTTTTATTGGAACAAGTCGACTATCTTAATCAACAGATTGACCGTTCCGTAACAGCTTTAAGTGAAAAAGCTAAAAGGCGTAAAGAAACTTTGCTTGTAGCTTTACAGGAAATAGAAAAGCAAATTGATACCATACGTCAGCAAAACAGGGAGTTAAGAGCAGCTTTTCGGGAAACTGATCGCATGAATGATATTCTTATTTCACATCCGGTACGCGACAGAAGTGAAGAAATAGATGATCTCATTAGTGAGGCCGTTTCGTATTTTGAAGGTATCCATCTCCGTTTAGCGATGGTAGATTCACGTATTGATAAAATACAGCCTAAAATAAAACAGTTTTTTGCCTCTCTCAACCGAGATATATTTAATACCAAAGTCGAGAAATTTTTGTATTTCCTGCTCGAAAAAAGCCATGTAACAGATAAACAGATACAGTTTCCTTTTCCCTATGACGGAAAAATTCAATTGGCAGATTCATTTCCCATTTTTATCTCTGTGGATAGACCTGAAAGTCTTTTCCCTCCGGAACGAAAACTGCGTTCCGAATATAAAAAAGACCCGCGAAAAGAACAAGAAGCATATCAGAAAGGTCATGTGCAAATGATGCGCCAGATTCATATCCAATGGTGGCTGGAGTTTATTCGTCGGAAATCTTTAGAAACCGATGTCATACATCTTTCTGAAATCTTCTTCGACATTCTGGAAAAACACGATAATGATTTGCAACTCGCTATACAGGTGATTGACCAGAGTATTAAAAAATATAAGGAAGATCCACATTGGAAAATACAGATTGATACAAGTGAAAAAATAGATAATCCCAGTTCAAAACATACAATATCTGATATATGGATGAAACGCAAATGACTCAAAAATATGATTTCCTCGAATGTGAAGACGGTGCGGAACTGTTTTCACAATTGGTCGACGCTCTGAAAAAAGGTGCTCATATACAATATGAAGGAGATAAGAAGCTTTTTCTTTATCTGGAAAAATATATAGATAATCTGACTGTCTATTTCAAACGACACGAGAACATAACTATCGTTCCATCCGGTAGTGGAAACGATAGTTATTATTTCCCGCTCTATCACCCTGTATCAAGAAGTAATTATTCTGTTGAACGGTCGTCTTTACCTAAAGAACATATTCTTATTGCCTTATTGCTGTACAAAGCTTATTATATTGATCACAACATAGAATTAACTTCTGTAAAAAAGTTTGTTGCTCTAATACGCGTAGATATGCCTGATCTTAAGAAGCATGTGCAGCGTCTACTGGTAAAGACAAAAGGCACCAAAGAACGTTTTACTGAATCAAATGATGCTCGTATTGATCAAGAAGTACAACGTGCATTCAAGAATTTTCATAAGTTAAGATGGATTGATTTGAAAGAAGATGATTTTACAATCCTCCCTGCATTTCAGCGTATAACGCGGGAATTTGCTGATTATATTAATTATATTGACAAATGGCTTAAAGAAGAATAAATATGAAAAAATATCCTCGTATTTACAGTTTGTCTACTGTCGGTATCATACACCATCAGGAAAACGATTACATTTTTCATCCTGCCCGTACCGATTTTATTGGTGATAGCGGTTCTGGTAAAAGTATCATAGCCGATTTACTACAACTTATATTTGTAGGGGCTTCCGCTTTCCGTTCCGCAACCATTCCGGTTCAGGGTAAACGGGAACCTGATGGCCTCGTTTTGCGATCACCTGGTAAATCATTGGATTATGGATATGCATTTGTGAATATAGAAGTTGCCGATGGGCAATTTATTACAGCAGGAGCCTATCTTGAAAGTACTTCCAAAGCCACACACCCTTTTGTTGTACAGGCCGGGCTTGCTATTGAACAAGGTGAGTTTACCCCTATGACAAAACCTCTTTATGCTGCCGATTTTCAGGATGACGAATGTATTATTCCATTAGAGGATATTATAGAATACATGGAGGAAAAAAACTTAGTTTTTAAGGATTGGCAACGGATTTCTTTTTTTCATAAAGTGCTATATAAGAATAAAATACTACCACTAGACCTCACCGACAAAGATAAAGTATTAAAAGATTATGCGAAGATCATTCAGTCATTTTCGAGGGGGAAAGAACTTGATACTACAAGAAGTTCTAGTTTGTTGGATTTCTTATTCGGGCAAGAAAGGGGTAAAGACTTCATGAATAAATACAGGTCAATTGTAGAAGAAATAGAAAAAAATGCGGTGGACTATGGAAGAAATAACAATGAAATTCTTTTGTTGACACAAAAGTGCTTTCAAGTAAGTGATCTATATAAAGTGTTGATCGAAAAAAAAGAAGCAGAAAAAATATACCGAACTTCTCAATATGTATTTTTGCTAAGAGCTTATTATTCAAATAAAGAAATTCTTAAAAAAGAACTCTATACATTTTTACAGGCCCAGGAAGATTTATTAGGATTACAAGTTTTGGTCCGGCACGAGTTAGAAGAGGCTCAAAGATGTCGGGATAAGAAAGAGTCTGCTTATGAAAAAATAAGGGATATTTATGATGAATGGAGACAAAAGAAAAATTTGCTGGATGATGTTAATAAAATGATTGAACAGTTAAATATTCTTCCTGGAGACTTGGCAACTTATTATGAACAATACAGAACTCAAAAAAAAGAATACATTTACTATAAAGAATTGAAGGACAAATTAGTTGGTTCACGTGTGATTGATCTTTTTGCAAATTCAGGCTGGAAAGGCGGATTAGCAGCAGGAAATGATTTTTACCTCCAAAAGACAGATGAACTACGTAACCGTTTATCACAATTGCACGTGGTAGAGCAGTTTCATGATATAAATAATCCTAATTCACTTATCCGTTGGGCTCTATCGTTGCGACGTAATTTTACAAAAGAAGAAGAAAGCCTAATTTATCATTTTCAGAAGTATGGAATGAATAAACCTAATCAGCCTAAACCCCTTGACCGTTATGTTTGCTCCCCGGAAGAATTACTAAGAAACACAAACATAGAACCTGATGCAGATGGATTCTGGATAAGCTTCGGTGGAGTAAACGAATTTGTAAACTACGTAACAGAAAAACAGCAAAGTCTCAATAATGATCGAGAGACGATCTTGCAGTATTTTCAATCACAGGTGGCCAATATAGGACAAGAGAAAAAAGCAATTGAAGAAGAATTGGAGCTTTGGAAAAAACTATATGATATAGTAAATACCCTTGATGCTCCTGCTCGTTCTGTAGATATATTTTTCCATAAGCCCGAAATAAAAAAATTTCAGGAAATAGAAGTTTTAAATATCTCTCCTGAACAAATGGAGCAGTCTGTGAAGAGCTTAGCAACAAAAGACTTAATAGAACAGTCTGTAAAAAATGCGAAAAAAGAACAAATATTATTGTATAACCAATTTATACAACTTAAAAATATAGTTGAAATATTTCCTGATCTTATACAAAAGGCTACCCGTTTATTAATCTCAATATCAAAGAAAATAAAACCGTATGAAGCAGAGTGGAATACCTTTTTGGTAGCACAGACTATTCAAGCGTATAAAGAAGATGATTATATAAATGCTGATAATAAAACTGAGTTCTTTAAAGATGAATTAACTATTTTAAGTAACACTTTGGATAAATGCGATGAATTAATACAGTCGATGACGAACTTAAAAAATCAGGAGAATTACCTGAATATGATTCAAACTGAATATATATCACTTTATACGGATTTGCCTTCCATCGATAGTTATCCAGCGGTGAGCGAGGAGTCGGTGGAAGAAGCAAAAGTGTTTTATCTCGAAAAGAACACCACTTATATTAATCAGTATGTAAATATGGTAAAAAGCTTTATGCCAAATGAACAATACAAATTTGAAACTAGCCATAATTTTAAAGAATTAATAGCAAATTTGTTACCTGACTTATTCCCAGAAGATATGATTATTGAAGAGGAAGTTGTCGGTAGAATCAAAAAAAGGCTTGAAGATATTAATGAAAAAAACAGGGAACTGAATAGTAAGAAAATAGGTAAAATTCAGGATCTATTAACCGAAGTGAAACGCCAAGTAGAAGCACAATGGGATGAGATTCGTCGTATAAATCGCTTCTTTACGAGTAGTAAAAAGAAGATATCTGGTGCATATAATATGAAACTTGAGAAAACAGATTCTTTACGGTTTCCTGTTAGCTGGTTAAGCCAATTTAAACATAAGACAACTTTAGATAATATGACAGATATGTTCGATGTCTCCATTTTGAACGAATTAAATACGCAAGTATCTATTCGTGAAAAAATCATGAAAGCTTTCTGTGAAATAACCAATAATAATTCCAATGACATAACGTTAGAAGACTTACTGAATCCTAATTCATATATAGAACTGAGCCTTGATATGAAAAATCGTGCTGGACGGAATAATAAAGGAAGTACCGGGCAGACGTATGCTGCCATTGCGCTGTTGTGTATAGCCCGCCTCTCTATTGTTGGTAACAAAAACAATGCACAAGAAGATGGATTGCGGTTTATGCCCATTGATGAGGCAGAGGGGTTAGGTAGTAATTTTGACTTATTGAGTGATATCGCCGAAGAATATGATTATCAGATACTGACTTTTTCAATTAATCCTTTGGGAAAATATAATGAACAGCATGTATATATCCTCAATCGTAATCCTGACGTAGAAGAAGAAGTTAATTATGCTCCGATAGAAATACGTAGTCGAAATGATATTGATTCGGAATTGGCAAATTTTATAAATGTAAATGATTATGGAAGCTGAACTGACCTGGAGAACGCTCACTGCAATGTATTCTCTTTATGAGGGGAATAAAATACCGGCGACAAAGAAAAGTGATAATAAGTTTCGAAACCTGATAAGTAGAAAGTTGGTGCAATATCAGCCAGGCAATCATAATTATTTGATTAAAAGTGAAAAGTACGATGCTTATTTTGCTAAACGCTACCTGGAAGATTATTTGGAATATGATCGTTTTTTGAAGTCAGTACAACCAGATGTGACTGGTCGACAGACATATACGGTTAATGATATCCGCTCTTTACAGTTTGTTGCAGATAACAGGGAACAAATCCGGAACTCTCTCACGACTCGACATACATTTAGTGAAGACTTCTTTGAACATGGTGGAAGCAAGCATTTGGATACTTATCAAAGTCTGAACGATTTGGTACTTTCCATCTTGGGAGTAGAGGATTACCCATTGGAAGATCCTAAAATGCACCAGTGGAGATTCGTTGTAGATGTCGGTGAACCGCGTTGTATAGTGCTTTGTGAAAACCTCAATTTTCTGAAAATGCCTCGCGTTGCCCGTGAGCATAAAATCGAGTTATGGTATGTAGGTGGAAATAATACAAAAGGAACTCATTTTATTGATGAAAAAAAATTGGATAAACTCTTATTCTATTCCTGTGATTGGGATTATAATGGCTTGGAAATCTATATTCGATTAAAGAGAATTTTTCAGGAGAAAGGATGTGATATAAAACTTCTCTATCCTTCGGAGCCGATTAAAAAGTATCCGGTCAATATGAAAAAACATAACAGTAAATGGAAAACTACCCTTCCTTTTTCAAGTTTGGAACAATCCTATTTTACTTCCCAAGAGATTCATTTGATTAACGAACTGATAAGTACAGGTAAATGGATAGAGGAAGAAACGAATGATTTGATAGTGATGCTTAAGGACTATATTGATTTGTAAGAATCTAGTGAAAACTGTTTGCGTTTGTAAATAATGAATTCGTGATCTTTTTGTATAGATAAATTTCTGACTGAAGTTTATGAAATATCCCATAATTTCTGTATGTTTGTATCACTAGATATTAATATATGAACTGAATGGAAGAATTGAATAATTTGATAAAACAATGCTGCATAACCTATAGTGGGAATGAGAAATGCACTAATTGTGTTAATGGAAAAAGATGTACTAATGTGGAATGTATGGATTGTTATCAATGCATTAAACATATACATGATATAACTAATAAATCAGATATATATAATTGCCCTAATATGATATCTAATTATGTTATTAAACATTTTTATAGATTTTCTTCTGAAATTCAATATGCGTTTGAGCAAATATCAAAGTATTTCAAGGAGCAAGATGAAATTAGTGTGGTTTCAATCGGATGTGGTCCAAGTTCAGAGCTTTATGGAGTTTTTAATGGTATGAAAAATACTGATATGGAAAATGTTAGTCTTGATTATAAAGGATTTGATATCAATAGTATTTGGAGTCCTATTTGGGAAATAAATCAAAATATATATTCTTCTTCAAATATAAATTATTATAATCAAAATATTTTTGACTATTATAAAGATAATACCAATGAACATATAGATTTGCTGATTGTTAATTATATGTTATCAGATATGGCTAAATTTAATTCTGAGTCTATAAGTGTTTTTTTGGATGAATTAATTTCTTTTGTGAAAAATACAAATATTTCCTTTGTTCTATTTAATGATATACCGTTGTTCTATGATAAGTTGTCTACTGGTTATTCCTGTATGGAATATGTATGTAGAGGTCTGAAAGATAGTGAAAGAATAAAATACAAATCAATCCGTAATAGATTCAGAGATCCTAATGAATATCAGCCTACATATGGAACAAAATACACTACTTGTTCCTTGAAATATTCGATAATTCAAGAGTGTGAAGCTTTTTCTCCATTTAGTGAATGTGGAAGTATTCAAATGATTATAAGAAAGTTGAAAATATGATAATAAGTGCGAGTAGAAGAACTGATATCCCTGCTTTTTATTCTGATTGGTTTTATAATCGAATAAAAGCAGGATTTGTAGATGTTCGTAATCCAATGAACATACATCAAATAAGTCGTATAAACTTATCTCCTAAAGGAATTGATTGTATTGTTTTTTGGAGTAAAAATCCAACACCTATGCTTAAAAGAATAGATGAGTTAAATGAGTATAAATACTATTTTCAGTTTACTATCAATCCTTATGATACTTCATTAGAAAGGTTTGTCCCATTAAAAAGAAATGTTATTTCTGCTTTTAAAGATTTATCAAATAAGATAGGGCGTAGTCGAGTTATTTGGAGATACGATCCGATTCTTATATCGAATGAAATAACAATTAAATATCATATAAATTATTTTGAAGAATTGGCTAAGCGCTTAGAAGGATATTCTTCTTTTTGTGTTATTAGCTTTATTGATTTATATAAGAAGACATTACTTAATACTAAGAATACAACTATAAGAGAGTTGGATGAAAAAGAGATGAGAGAGGTTGCTAGTTCTTTCTCTTTAATAGCTTCTAAGTATGGTTTTGAAGTTAAAAGTTGTGCAGAAGTGATTGACCTGTCTCATGAAGGAATATTGCATGGAAAATGTATAGATGACATATTAATAAAGGATATAGTTGGATACTCTTTAAAAATAAACAAAGATCAAAATCAACGTGAAGAGTGTGGATGTGTGCAAAGTATTGATATTGGAGAGTATAATACTTGTATGCATAATTGTATATATTGTTATGCTAATTACAATCATAATATAGTTTCTAAAAAGTTTTCATATCACGATAAAGAATCATCATTATTGATAGGTAAATTAGAAAAAAATGATATGATAAAAGAACGTTTAATTTATTCGCTCAAAAATAATGATCTATTTGAACTGTAGATAAACTATTCATTTTGGAGAATAGAAATGTGCTATTTTAATATGCTGGCGATTTGATTGAAGATCCAAAATTATAACTTATATCTTTTGACATTCTGTTAATTAATGTACTCTTTCTTTGCTGTGTATAGAGGTAAAGGAGATCTCAAAAGCATATATCCTCTTAATCCTGAGTTCAGTAATGACGGATTGAGGGGATTTTCTTTTTAGTGGATACATTTGGATAGATAACAATGTAATCATCATAATGATTTTAGAGCTATTGACAGGAAAATGCTAAAATCTACTGCAATCTGTCAATTGAAAATGAACTGTTCAGAAAAAGTATCTAGCTTTCCGAAAAGCACGTAAACCTGTTTTTAGAGTATAATCTGAAGAAAATCCCCCCCATATTTTGTAGTGTTAAAATTTTCATCACAATGATTGTCCCACTTCATTGTGATGAGTGCGTGAAGTCATTGTGATGACTTGGTCGGGACATTGTAATGATAGAGAAGAATCATTGCAATGATTTCCGAAAGGAGAGGTTATGAAGGGAGGAAAACAGGGTGATAAGGCGGGTTTTTCTTCCGGAACAGCTGTTTGAGTGAAAACGACTGTTAGCCTGATCAGTAAAAATCGAACATTCTGAAAGTTATGAATGTTTATCTTTATCTTTTTGATTAATCCGAATAAAAT
>OGIE01003098.1_pt1 | contig 18682 bp, 19 predicted proteins | sample 1571581 | NCBI WGS metagenome assembly OGIE01 (sample SAMEA2582021, study PRJEB24529) | metagenome | biome: Human gut stool | place: China | collected 2011
CTATGACGTGCGCCACCTTCAGTCCGCGCTTCTTGGCGACGATGGAGCAGCTCATGGTGGCGGTCATGTCGTCCACCACAAGCACCACTTGGGCGGGGTGTTCGTCGAGCTCCCGCTCGAAGGCCAGCATGATGGCGGCTGCCACCTGGGAGTGGTCGCGTCCGCTGATGCCCAGATAGGCGTCGGGCTTGCGCATGGCAAGGTCGGAGAAGAGCGAGGCGTCCAGGGTGGTGTCGTCCTGCGGTCCGGTGTAGACTATGCGATAGGATATATTTTTACCTGCCTCTCTGGCTGCGTCTATGGCGCGGCAGAGGGGAGCGATTTTCATAAAATTGGGGCGTGCGCCCGATACGATGGTTATTTTCATTGCTGATATAAATTGGCGGTACAAAAATACACTTTCTTAGGGAAATTATTTGTTACTTTGCAAAAAAAGAAATGCTCTCATGCCAACATTTGTTCAGATACTCGACTTTATCGGTACATTTGCTTTCGCCATCAGCGGCATACGGCTGGCTTCGGCGAAACGTTTCGACTGGTTCGGCGCTTATGTGGTAGGACTTGCTACGGCTATCGGCGGCGGTACCATCCGTGATGTCCTGCTCGACGTGACACCGGGATGGATGACTGACCCTATCTATCTGATTTGTACAGGACTGGCTTTGTTATGGGTCATCTGTTTCGGACGCTGGCTTATCCGGCTCAATAATACTTTCTTCATTTTCGATACCATCGGTCTGGCACTGTTTACCGTGGTAGGTGTAGGCAAGAGCATTGCTTTGGGGTATCCTTTTTGGGTGGCGATTATCATGGGTAGCATTACGGGAGCAGCCGGTGGAGTGATTCGTGACGTATTTATCAATGAAATACCTCTTATCTTCCGAAAAGAAATTTATGCAATGGCCTGCGTCGTAGGCGGTATTGCATACTGGCTGTGCGACGTTGCAGGTCTGGAATCATACGCCTGTCAGTTGATTGGCGGACTGGCGGTATTCCTGACCCGCATCTTAGCTGTCAAATATCACATTTGCCTACCTATATTAAAAGGTAGTGAAGAGCCGGAAGAATAAGGACGGCATTATTTTTCCTCCTTTATATCCAGTTCTCCTTGAAAACTAATGGACTGACGGTTTTGCATATTGACATCGATACTTGCCGAACCATTGGGAAATACTTTGGCTCTGAATTCATATCTGTCTTCAGGATTACGTGCGACGAACTTGATAACGGCATTCCCTTTTTTATCCATTTCCACATTATATTCTTTGAGGATGGCTTTGAAGTTAAGTCCGTCACCTCCGCCATACGGGATGCTATAGGCCCGTCCATAATAAGGCAAGTAAGAAATAACCGAATCATTTCTGATTGTCAGTGAGTAGGAAGATGTCAAAGGGATGGAGCGTCCGCGCATCGGCATGGCAGTGTTGACATCTATCTTATAATTTTCAGATTCAATTAGTTTCATTACTGCTTCTTTCTTCTGTTCCTTCTTTTCCTTTTTACTTTGTTGAGCCGAAAGGGTAGGGATGCCCACTAGCAAGGCTAGTAACAGCATAAAGATTTGCTTCTTCGTTCTCATATCAGTTTGCATTTAGGTTGATGTATATATGTATAACAATCAAATATACTAAAAAGACAGGGATACTTCTGTTTCTTTTAATGAAAATTAAACAGAACCCCCTGTTATTTATGAGTTTAGCCCGATTTAGAACTGTTCCAGTATTTCGATTCGTTTTTCGATGGGAGGATGAGTGGCAAACAATCCGCTAAGTCCGCTGAATATACTTTTAGATGCCTTTTGGGGGTTCTGAATAAATAATTGTGCCACGTCTTTCCTTTCTACTGCTTCGATAGCGGGATCTGCTGATATTTTGCGGAGAGCGTTGGCCAGTGCCAACGGATTCTTCGTCATTTCTGCCGAACCTGCATCTGCCATATATTCGCGTTTGCGTGAGATGGCAAAACGCATCAGGCTTGCAAAAAGATAACCGATGGCGGCTATCACTAAAGCAATAAGAATAAAAAGAACCACACCGCCGCTACCTTTACTATTACTACGCACGCGTATGTGTGTAATGGCATAAAACGTGATTTCTGTCAGCATGGAGAAGATACCGACAAAGACAATGGAAATAATCAGCAGGCGTACATCGCGGTTGCGGATGTGACTTAGCTCGTGCGCGATGACTGCTTCCAGTTCCTCATCATTTAGTTTCCGGATGATGCCCTCCGAGAGAGTAACGGTGTATGTGCGTTCGTTGATACCGCTGGCAAATGCATTCAGGGAACTGTCATAGATGATATTGATTTTCGGCATTTTCATGCCTTGAGACATACAGAGGTTTTCCACTAGATTATAAACTCGTTTATTCTCCTGACGGTTCAGCGGCTTGGAGCCGGTGGCGGAATTGATAATGCTTGTGTTAGCCCAATAGGCAATCAGAAACCAGATTAATACAATCCCTATGGTATATGGTAACGAAGAGAAGAAGAAATGATTGACTATTGGCATCATTTCGACTTCCATATCCTCTTTATATCCCATAAAAGTCAGCAGGTAGCAGGCCAAATAGAGGAGTGCTGCCACGAGACAGGGAAACAGGAATAGTAGAAACGCAGAGCGCAGATTATTCCGGCTCTGCTGTGTTTGGATTCCGACGTATTGCATGCGTGTTCGACTTTTGTAATTGGATGGACGGTGTATATAAAGGTTTTAGAAACTAATTTTGGGTGCCTGCTCCAAATTCGCACGTTCGTTTTTCCCCAAGTCGAACATTATCTCTCTTTGGAATCCGGTCATTCCTGCTACGATATTCGACGGGAATGTCTGCACGGCGTTATTGTATTCTTTAGTGGCCGAGTTGAAGTAGCGGCGAACAGCAGCCAGTTTATTCTCTACATCAGAAATTTCTTCCTGTAATTGCAGGAAATTCTGATTAGCTTTCAGATCGGGATAAGCCTCGAGAGTAATCTTCAATCCAGCAAGAGCAGAGCTTAACTGGTTTTCGGCAGCTATCTTATCATCAATCGTTTTTGCGCCAACTGCACCGTTACGTGCCTGAATCACTCGATCAAGCGTTTCCTTTTCATGTGCGGCATATCCTTTCACGGTGTCTACCAGTTGGGGAATGAGATCATGGCGTTGTTTCAACTGTACATCGATGTCGGCAAATGCGTTTTCACGATTGTTTCTCAATTTCACTAATGAGTTGTACATGGAAGCAAAGATGATGCCCAGTAATACAATAATCCCTACAATAATAAGTATGGTCATAGCTTTTTGTTTTATTTAATAATATAAAATCAAAAGTAATCTATTTGGTTCTTTTAACCAAGCAGTAGGGGACAAATTTCGCAAATACCACCTAAAAACTATCAGAAAGCACCTGAAATCTGTCATTTGATAGAATTAACCCCCAAGAAATGACAAATTTTCCCCTGCTGGATACACAAAATACCTTTAAACTTGCAAATGTCGAGAAAAAACGAATATTAACCATAAAACCATTAAAGTATGAAAAGTTTAAGTTTCAGAAAAGATTTAATTGGAGTACAGGAAGAGTTGCTTCGTTTTGCTTATAAATTAACGGCCAACCGTGAAGAAGCAAATGATTTATTGCAGGAAACATCTTTAAAAGCATTAGACAATGAAGAGAAATATGTTTCGGACACAAATTTCAAAGGATGGATGTACACAATCATGCGTAACATCTTTATTAATAACTACCGTAAAATAGTACGCGATCAGACCTTTGTTGATACCACCGATAATTATTATCACTTAAATCTGCCACAAGATTCAGGATTTGAAAGTACCGAAGGTGCTTACGACTTGAAAGAGATGCATCGCATCGTCAACGCACTCCCCCGGGAGTATAAGATTCCTTTCTCCATGCACGTATCAGGTTTCAAATACCGTGAGATTGCAGAGAAATTAGGATTGCCATTAGGTACAGTGAAGAGCCGCATATTCTTCACACGTCAACGTTTACAACAAGAGTTGAAAGATTTTGTATAAATGAGGATAACGCATACAAACAAGCTTATAAGCAAAAGGAGCAAGGGGATAGATCCTCGTTGCTCCTTTCTTTTTATTTATGACTCAATTATCACTTGCCTTTCTTGTTTTTGCTTTTTTTCTTTTCTACGGCTTTTTCTTCAGATGGAAATTTAGGAACCAGATTCATCAGCCGTAATATCTGATTTTGTCGTTTTAATATGTATGACGAAGGTTTCGCCGAGTTAAACCGTATCGGATTGGGCAGAGTAGCGGCGATAAGTGCGCATTGTCCCCGGGTCAACTGGGCAGCTGTTGTTCCGAATTTGACCTTTGCGGTAGCTTGCGCGCCGTAGATGCCATTTCCCATTTCTATAGAGTTGAGATAGACTTCCATGATTCGTTCTTTCGACCAGAACAGTTCGATGAGAAACGTAAAGTAGACTTCGAGTCCCTTGCGTACCCACGAAGATTGCGGCCATAAGAACACATTCTTGGCTGTCTGCTGACTAATGGTACTTGCTCCGCGTTTCCGTTTGCGTGTTTCGTTCTCTTTCATCGCTTTCTTGATTTCTACAAGATCGAATCCGTTGTGTTCGGCAAAACGGTTGTCTTCGGAGGCTATGACCGCCATCGGCAGGTTGGGAGATATCTTATCAAAAGAAACCCACGTGTGCTTCCACGTGGGTTTATCTCCTGAAAAAATCTGCTGAACACTTCGGATAACCATCAACGGAGTGACATAAACCGGCATAAACCGATACACAATCACTGCCAACAGAGTGGATGCAAAGAAGAAAATCAGCAGGTTGCGCGTATAGCGCAGAATTTTTTTAATTAGCAGCTGCTTGTGCATCTTTAATCATTTGTTCACTTGCGTACATGTATACTTCTACACGACGGTTTTGTTCGCGACCGGCAGCAGTATCATTGCTTGCAACGGGATCGCTTTCACCCATTCCCTGTACACTTTTGATCTGATTGGTGGAAACACCACAACTCAACAAATAACTAGACACGCTCTGTGCACGTTCTTGTGACAAGTTCAGATTTTTCTGCTGGCTTTGTGCGGCAGTGCTGTTTTTCACTGCTACATCCTTCAAAAGTTCCTGTAATTTCATAATTTCCTCCTATCGGTCGTTGACCGTCGTTGTATCGGAAAATTCTACCGTGACAACCGCACCGAGGCTTACCTTGGTACCGGCCTCCGGACTCTGCTTGGTCGCGGTAGTGTCGCCTGTGATCTGCGCGGACGAAACACCCTTCTGCTTGAGGTACAGACCGTACTCCTCCAGCGTATCGCGGCACTCATCCGGCGACATGCCGGACAGATTGGGCACTTCAACGGCCTCAGTCGGCTTTTCCTCGCCCATGTAGACGATAACCTTGCCGCTGGCCGCAATGCGCATGCCTGCATTCGGCACCTGATCGGTGACAGTATCGCCGTCGCCCTTGATGATGCAGTCAAAGCCTGCGTCGGACAGCGTGGAAATCGCATCGTCGCGCGTCTTGCCGGATACACTCGGCACGGTCAGCTCGCGGCGATCGCTCTCGCTGTCGTCATAGACCGGCGTAATGCCGATATACGGCAGCACATCCTCCATGATGCGGCCGACAACCGGAGCGGCGATCGTACCGCCGGTATGCGTTGCGGATTCCGGCAGGTCGTTGATGGCGACCAGAACCGCGATCTGCGGGTCGTCCATCGGCGCTACGCCGATGAAGGAGGCCGTGTAGCGGTCCTCGGTATCGAGCACCTTGCCGTCACTGTCGTATTCGGGCTGAATCTCGGAGGTCGCAGTCTTGCCGCCGACGCGGTAGCCGGGCACATACGCGTTCTTGCCGGTGCCGTTTGCGACAACCTGCTCCATCGCCTCGCGCATGTAAGCGGAGGTATCCTCGGAAATGACCTGACGGACCACCTCGGTCTCGTTCGTAGACTTGACCGAACCGTCTCCGCCCAGCACTTCCTTGACAACATACGGCTTTTTCAGCTTGCCATCGTCCACGATCGCGCAGACCATGTTCAGCATCTGAATCGGCGTTACCGTGAAGCGCTGACCGAACGATGCGGTCGCCAGTGCGACTTCGTTCCAGTCACTGGCAACATCCAGCTTGTGGAACTGACCCTTGCCCTCACCCGGCAGGTCGATGCCGGTCGGCTCGGTCAGGCCGAACGCCTTGTAAAAGTTGTAAAACCGATCCATGCCGACGCTCTGGGCAATCTGCATCATCGCTACGTTGCAGGAATTCATCAGGGCTTCAGTCAGCGTCTGCATGCCGTGGCCGCTTGTGTTTGCACACTTGATCTCCCAGTTCTCCACCTGCAGGGAGCCGCCGCAGTAGTAGGTGTCCTCGGCATGGGTAGCACCCAGATCATACGCGGTGGAGACCGTCATCAGCTTGAAGGTGGAGCCCGGCTCGTAGTTATCCGCGATAACCGGATTGCGCCAGGTTTTCATCAGGATATTCACGCGGGCGCTGCCCAGCGCATCTACCAGATCAGAATTGTCATGAATCGCCTCCGGCAGATTGTCCAGACCGCCTTCCGTATACCATGCATCCGGAATTTCGACCTTGACGTTCTCTTCCTTGAGGATTTTCGCAACATTTTTCTTGAGTTCGTCGATATACTTGTCGCTCGTCAGCTTGTAGGCATCGTTCGGATCAAAGTCCGGCAGGTTGGCCATTGCCAGTACCTCACCGGTCTTGACGTTCATAACAATGCCGGAAACGCCGTCTCGCGCCTCCGGATTGTCGGCAAGTGCGGTCTCGAGGTGCTTTTCCAGATAGTTCTGGATATCGCTGTCGATGGTCAGCACAAGAGAGTTGCCGTCCGTCGCCGGAATGTACTGCTGGGTTTCCGGCATAATGTCCTTATTCTGTGCATTCTGCACGCGGACCAGTCGTCCGGCGGTGCCGGCCAGTTCATCGTTGTACTCGGATTCCAGACCGTATGCGCCGTTGTTGTCGCTGCCGACGTATCCCAGCACCGCAGACAGGAAGGCGCCATGCTGATAGTACCGCTTGGTATCCGGCTCGGAGTAGACGCCGGTGCAGTCTGCCGCTTCGAGCTTCTCATCCAGCTCCTTGGATACGTCCTTATCGACCTTCTGCGCGATAATTTCGTACTGCGAGTTCGTCTTCTGGATCTTTTCCATCACGGTGTCATAATCAACAGCCAGCGTTTCGGACAGGATGGTCGCAAGCGTCTGCTGCTGACTTTCCGCCGTAATGCCCTTCTTGACCTTGCTCTCGTCCACAACGGCCTTCGGATCGACCGTAATGCGCTCTACGGCGGCGGATTCTGCCAGAACCTGCATATTCGCGTCGTAGATCTTGCCGCGGTTGGGCGTGATGAACGTGTCGCGCGTCTGCAGCGCCGTCGCCTGCTGCACATAGAAATCGTGATTGAATACCTGCATATACAGCAGCCGCACGCCTACCAGCCCGAAACCGATCAGTGCAAACAGCACGGTCAGCCCGCGGATACGCGTGCGCATTTGATGGTTGGGTCCCTTAACTGCCATTTAGTCAGCCTCCATATTGTTCCTGAAAAAGCGTAAGGAGTCAGAAGTTATCCACCTCTCACTCCCCTGTACGCATTGTATTCAACTGCTTATCGGATATATTCCACAAGTGCGGAAAAGCGCGCTGCCAGTGCGCTCCACAGACCGCGCAGCGTCATGCTGTCGTCTGCAACGGTGACAAGATCCGGATTGGTCAGCTCCACATATTCGATCTGCGAATTGTCCATCTTGACCATTCCGAGCGTATCCGTGGCGTACTGCTCTACCTCATCCATGTTCATGCTGTTCATCTGCTTGGTCGTCAGAGAGACATTCTCCGACTGCAGCTCGCTGAGCAGGTCGCTCTGCTCACTCGCTTCTGCGGTAAGCTGGGTCAGCTGCATCTGGCAGAACAGGATAAACGCCGCCGTGATCGCCACCAGAAAAATGCACGGGTACACGCCCTGCATCACAGCAGGCTTGCGGCGGTGCTTCTTTTTCTTGACCGGTGCTGCCGCTACCTGCAGATGGCGTTTCGGCTGTACCTCACGCTGTGCAGGAACCTGATCTTCATATTTTCTTGCCGCGTTGTTCCTGCCAGAAGCCATCTTGCGCTTTCCTTTCTTTTGAATTTGCTTTTTCGGTTTAGATTTTTTCACAAACCCGGAGCTTCGCGCTTCGGGCGCGCGGATTCTCCTCAATTTCCCTTTCGTCCGGCAGAATCGGCTTGCGCGGCGTCAGCCGAACCTTCGGCTTTTTGCCGCAGATGCATACCGGAAAGTCCTTCGGACAGGTGCAGCCCTGTGCCGCCTGATGAAAAGCCGCCTTGACGATGCGGTCCTCCAGGCTGTGGAAGGTGATGACCGCCAGTCTGCCGCCCGGATTGAGACAGTCGATGGCTTTTTCCATCGCTTCCCGCACGGCACCCAGCTCATCGTTTACCGCAATGCGGATCGCCTGAAAGCTGCGCTTCGCCGGATGCTGCTTTTCCCGCAGCGCTTTCGCGGGCATGGCACCCTTGATCACACGGACAAGCTCCAGCGTGGTCTCAATCGGCTTGTCTGCGCGTTCGCGCTCGATCGCCGCTGCAATCAGCGGTGCATAGCGCTCCTCGCCGTACTCAAACAGAATGTGACGGATCTCCTCGCGGCTCCAGCCGTTTACCACATCATACGCGGTCAGCTTCTGCTGCCGGTCCATGCGCATATCGAGCGGCGCATCCTGCATATAGGAAAAACCGCGCTCGGCATGGTCCAGCTGCGGAGAGGAAACGCCGAGGTCGAACAGAATGCCGTCCGCACCTGCAAGTCCCTGCCCTTCGAGCACCTTGTCGATATCGCGGAAGTCGCTCTTGACCGGTGTGACACGCTGCCATACATCCTTGAGGCGGTCCTTCGCGTTTTCGAGTGCTTCGTCATCTCTGTCAATACAGATCAAACGGCCGGTATCATGCAAACGCTCCGCAATGCGGAGCGAGTGACCGGCGCCGCCGGTCGTGGCGTCCACATAAACGCCGTCCGGCTTGATCTGCAGAGCCTCAAGGCAAGGCTCAAGCAAAATGGATACATGATGAAATTCCATAGTTCCCTGCCCTTTTGTTAAAAATCAATATCTTCTACGTCCGCGGCAACAACCTCCGCGTCGATCTCGTCATTGTAAGCGCGCCACTTGTCGCTGTTCCAGATTTCCGCGTGGTCGAGCTGACCGATCACGGTAACATCCTTCTGCAGCTCCGCAAAGGTACGCAGATTTGCGGGAATGAGGATGCGGCCCTGTGCGTCGAGCTGTGCATCGAACGCATTGGCGAAGTAGTAGCGCTTGACGCGTCTTGCCTTTTCGCCGTTGCCGAGCGTGCGGATCTTGTCCTCCAGACGCTTCCATTCCGCTTCCGGATAGACGGACAGACAGCCATCGAGGCCCTTGGTGACCGTGAAGTGCTCGCCGAGCTCCTCGCGCAGCTTGGCCGGCATTGCCAGACGACCCTTAGCGTCTATGGAATGCTTGTATTCGCCCTTCACTCATTCACACCTGCCCTTCCGCTTTGGTGGAATTTATGACACTTTACCCCACATCTCTCCACCTTGATTTTATTATAGCGGTACAGAGAATAGATTGCAAGATATTTTTTGCATTATTGCACGAAAAATTCGGGCGTTTTTCTTGCAAATTTTATAGTTTTCGCAATTTTTGCGAACAGTTGTTCGATTGTATTCGTGCGTGGTGTTTTCCTGCATTTTACTGTGAAGTGGAGAGTTATCCCAAAGTTTATCCACAGAGTGTGTATTTTTGTGCAATTTCAGCCGGACATTTTTCAGCCCGGTGGCGCAAAGTGGGTGTGAGGTTCTCTTTTTCGGCGTTGGTGGTGAGGAGTGGGTGAGGTGGTGGTGCAGACAAGGTGACGGCTGTTATCAAATAAAATTCGCAGGTGCCGTCCGCAACAACGCGTAAGCGAATTGTGCGGCACTGTCATGCCGCACCCAGCGTAGAGTTGCCGATATGTGTAGCAGTACGGTATCTGACACTGCAAACAGGTCTCGACATGGGAGCACACTGTGCTCCCCTACGGCAGAAAAAATCCTCTGCCGTTCCCCCATAGTCTCAGTTCTCTGGCAGGCAGACGCTAAGAGGAAACGGGGTGATTCACAAGAGGGGTGGAAACCTTAGGTGTCCATCCCTCTTGTGCCCCTGCCGGGCGGGCAAGTTCCGTTCGCTTCGCAAGCGACAAATTTCCGTTGTGCCGGTACCGCAAAGAATACGAAAAAGCAGCCACCCGAAGGTGACTGCCTGCATTTCGGTTTTACTTTGCGATGCTCTTGAAGCGCTGACGTGCCTTGCGGACCTCCTCCAGACCGAGAGCCACTGCCTCCTCGGTACGCTTGAGGGTATCCTCGCAGTACTCATTTGCCACGCGGCGCAGCTCACGAGCCTGAATCTCGGCGTTGCCCTGTACTTCCTTGGCCTTGCGGCGTGCCGCTACGACGATCTCGGTCTCGGAGACCATCTGACGTGCATCCTCCTCAGCCTGACGGCGGATCGCCTCAGCCTCGCGCTTGCCAGATGCCAGCATCTCACTGCGCTTTGCAACAATTTCCTGTGCCTGCTGCAGATCGTTCGGCAGAGCCTCACGCAGCTCGTCCAGCATATCCAGCATGTGGTCGCGCTCTACGATGCACTTCTCGCCTGCCAGCGGAATGCCCTTTGCGTCCTGCACCATATCATACATGCGGTTAATGAGTTCCTCTAAAGTTGCCATTTTTACTCTCCCTTTCTAATTCGGCGCACAATGTCCTGCATAATCCCCTCGGGAACAAAATCGGCGACACCGCCGCCGTGTACCGCAATATCCTTCACGATCGAGGAAGAGAGGTACATATATTCCGCACTTGTCATCAAAAACACGGTATCCAGCTCAGGGTTGAGCTTGCGGTTGGCAAGTGCCATTTGGAATTCGTATTCAAAATCCGAAACCGCACGCAGACCCTTTACGATGGCGCATGCGTTTTTCTGCTTGGCGTAGTCCGCCAGCAGGCCGTCGAAGGATTCCACCTCGACGTTCGGCAGGTCAGCCGTTGTCCGCTTTAAGAATTCCACACGTTCCTCGGCGGTAAAAGCGGGTTTTTTGTTCTGGTTGTGCATTACCGCAACGATCAGCCGGTCAAACATGATCGACGCACGGCGGATGATATCCAGATGTCCCAGTGTGACAGGGTCAAAGCTGCCCGGATAAATCGCAATTTTCATTTATTTCATTCCGTTTCGCCACTCTGTCGCTGCAGAATGGTAATCATGGTAGCGCCGTAGCGGCGTTCCCGCACGACCGCGAAGCCGTGGGAGAATCTGTCCTCTACTGCACTTTCGCATATTATTATACCATTTACAGAGAGAATGTCAAACGTTTCTATCTGTTTCAGCGCATTTTCTAAGATCACGCCGCCGTACGGAGGATCGAGGAAGATCACGTCGTACCGTTCCCTGCCTGCTTTGGAAACAAATTCCGCTGCCTCCGTGCGGTGGAGCGCCGCCTTATCCTTCACACGCGCACTTTCGACGTTTTTGCTCACGATGCCGTAAGCTGTCTTGTTGTGCTCGACAAAATCGCAGTGAGCAGCGCCGCGCGAGAGCGCCTCAATGCCAAGCTGACCGGTGCCCGCAAACAGGTCGAGCACCTCGGCACCGCGCACATGATCCTGTATCAGATTGAATACGTTTTCTTTTACCCGATCGGTGGTCGGGCGGGTGTTCATGCCGGGCACCGGCTGTAGCTTGCAGCCGCGTGCAGTTCCGGATACAACTCTCATGGTAGCCTCCTGCTGAAATTTTTTAACAATAACATCACTCTATCGTGTAGAGCGGGATGAGAGCACCCCGCCCTATGGAAACCCAGATACATCATGCGGTTTCGTAATATTTATGAATCCTGATGAAAAAATTCGTAAACGCTCTGCGCGGCATTCCTCGGCAGAATTCTCGCCAGCTCCTGCTCGGACGCCTGCTTGATATTCTCAATGCTGCCGAAGTGCTTGAGCAGGTCGGTTCTGCGCTTATCGCCCACGCCCGGGATTTTATCCAGTGTGGAGCCGCGCACCTTTTTGCCAGCTTGCGGTTATACTCGATGGCGAACCGGTGGACCTCCTCCTGCATGCGGCCGATGAGCGCAAACAGCGCCGGAGTCGCCGAGATGCCGAACTCACGGCCGTCCGGTGCAACGAGGGCACGGGTACGGTGGCGGTCGTCCTTGACCATACCGAAGCACGGAACCGACAGCCCGAACGAGTCGAGCACCTCCTTGCAGACGTGCACATGACCCAGACCGCCGTCGATCATGAACGCGTTGGGCAGCGGCGCAAACTTCTCGTCGCCGTCCACATAGCGCTGCACGCGGCGCGTGAGCATCTCGCGCATGGAGGCGTAGTCGTCCTGTCCGTTGGCGGCACACGTAATCTTAAACTTGCGGTAATCGCTCTTTTTCGGCTGACCCTCGACAAACACGATCATCGAGCCGACCGTATCCTGTCCGGCGAAGTTGGAAATGTCGTAGGCCTCCAGCCGAAGCGGCAACGCCGCCATTCCGGTGACATTCTGCAGCAGTTCAAGCGATTTATGCCGTCTCTCGGACTGCTTCTCTCTGCGTTCGATCTCCTCGAAGGCGTTTTTCTCCGCGAGGCGGGTCAGCACCCGGCGTTCGCCGCGCTGCGGCACGGCCAGCTCGACCTTGCGCTCTGCGATGGATGAAAGGTACTCGCCCACGGCATCCTGCTCCTCGATTTCATGCGAGAGCAGAACGGTTTTCGCCACCGCATTGCGCTGCGCGTAATACTGCTTGATAAACGAGGAAAGCACCTCGGCAGGGTCGCTCTCGGTGACGTGGAAGAACGTGTATTCCTTATCCTGCAGCGTGCCGCCGCTGTAATGCAGCACGCAGACGCACGCACGGGTCTGTCCCTGCACAAAGGCGATAACGTCCAGCTCTGCGAACGCACCGGCAACCACATGCTGCTTGGCGCCCAGCTTCTGGATAGCACGCAGGCGGTCACGCAGGACGGCGGCACGCTCAAACTGCAGTTCCTCGGCGGCTTCGTTCATCTTCTCGGTGAGTTCACGCTCGAGCTTTTTTGCGTCGCCCTCGAACAGCGAGATCGCCTGTTCGATCAGCGTGTGATACTCCTCCGGACTGACCTTGCCGGTGCATGGCGCACAGCAGCGGCCGAGGTGCAGATTCAGGCACGGCCGGTCCTTGCCAATGTCCCGCGGGAAGGAACGCGCACAGCTTTTGAGGTGCAGTGCTTCACCGATCGTATCAATCGCTCGTCTTGCCGCACCGCGGCCCATGTACGGACCGAAGTACCGCGCTCCGTCATGTGCAGGCTTGGAGACAATTTTGAAATCCGGGTAGGGCAGCGTGGTGTCCAGCCGCACATAGGGATAGCCTTTGTCGTCCTTGAGTAGAATGTTATACTTCGGCTTGTACTTCTTTATCATCGAGTTTTCGAGCACGAGCGCTTCAAACTCGCTGTCCGTGACGATGATATCGAAGTCGTCGATATGGCTGACCAGCTGGCGCGTCTTGGCGTTCAGCCGTTCGGGAGGCTGGAAGTAGTTGGACACGCGGTTCTTCAGCAGCTTGGCCTTGCCGACGTAAATCACCTTGCCGGTCTTATCCTTGTGCATGTAAACGCCGGGCTGCATGGGCAGCTTGCGCACGCGCTCCTTCAGCTGTTCTCTTGTCATGCGAACTGCCCTCCTTCCCTCAATCGTCATTTGCAAAAATAAAAGCGCCGATCAAAACAACCGGCGCTTTTCCCTCAGGACGCGATAACTTAGTCAGTAAAATTGGATGTGATAAGCTCAACCAGTGCGGAAACAGCCTCTTCCTCATCCGGGCCATCAGCGATCAGGTTGATGGTAGTGCCCTTGGTGATACCCAGGGACAGAATGCCGAGCAGGCTCTTCGCGTTTACGCGGCGCTCTTCCTTCTCTACCAGGATGGTAGACTTGAACTCATTTGCCTTCTGAATGAAAAAAGTTGCCGGGCGGGCATATAAGCCTACCTGATTGGTAACCTGTACCTCTTTTGAATACATATCTGCATCGCTCCTATTTCTTCAAATCCGTTGTATATAGTCTATCGCTTTTTTGCATTTTCGTCAAGGACTATTTCCAGATGTGCCCTTTGCTTTTTAAATGAATTTTTCAAAAAACGTACTGATTTATAGGGCATTATGCCCTATTCGCCGGTTTCCGATTCCTAAAACAGGTATTTTTAGGGCAATACCACATAATTCATTAAAAGAAATCTATGCGTAAACTGTGCAGGATTGCCTCAGCGCAATTCGACGATCGTTACGCCCTGCTCTCCTTCGCCATAAACACCGCTGCGGACGCTCTTGACGCGCTTGTTTTTCCGCAGATGCTGCTGCACAGCCGTGCGGAGCACGCCGGTTCCCTTGCCGTGGATGACCGTAACAGACGGCAATCCGGCCATGATGGCGCGCGACAGGAAGTTGTCCACCTCAAAGAGAGCCTCCTCGGCGCTCATGCCGCGCACATCAACCTCGCTTTCCGCCGAGCGGATGTTAAGTTCTCTGCGCGGAGCGTCACGCCGCGGCTGCGGCTTGGGCTTAGGCGCGTTCTTCTTCTCCTCGACGAGGCGCAGCTCGTTCTCCTTGACCGTCATCTTCATCGGGCCGGCCTGCACCTGCACGCTGCCGTCCCTGTCCGCCGGAGCGAGCACGGTCGCAATGACGCCGCCGACGTTGAGCAGGCGCACGCGGTCGCCCTTCTGCACCGAACGAACCTCGTCAGCCTCGACAACGCGCTTCTGAATACCGCGGCGCTGTTCGTTCTCGGTCTGGGTGATGACACCGCGCAGCGCCGCCTTGGCTGCCGCGAGGTTCTGGTCGGCGTTCTTCTTCTGCGCCTTCTTTTTGAGCGTTTCCAGCTCGTCAAACACGGTTTCCGCCGTCATGCGGGCATTTTTGAGGATGTTGTCTGCCTGTCCGCGGGCGCTCTCCATCATTTTGTCTACACGATCCTCGGCAGCATCGCGCTCGGCGCGCATCTTGTCGCGCTCGGACTGCGCCGCAGAGCGCATGCGCTGCGCTTCTTCCTTCATCTGCTCGACACGGCGGCGTTCGCGCTCCAGTTCCGCCAGAACGTCCTCGAAGCGGGCGTCCTCGGTGGAGACCTGCTCCTTCGCCCGCTCGATGATGGTCGGCTGCAGGCCGAGCCGTGCCGCGATGGCGAATGCATTCGACTTGCCCGGAATGCCGGTCAGCAGGCGGTAGGTCGGCTGCAGCGACTTAACGTCGAACTCGCAGGAGGCGTTCTCAACGCCATCGGTGGTCAGCGCAAAGGTTTTCAGCTCGGCGTAGTGCGTGGTGGCGGCAACGCACGCGCCCATCTGGCGGGCATAGCCGATAACGGCAACCGCCAGAGCCGCACCCTCAACCGGGTCGGTACCCGCACCCAATTCGTCGAACAGCACGAGGTCGCCCTGCCCGCAGCAATCCATGATGGACACGATGGTCTTCATGTGCGCGGAGAACGTGGACAGGCTCTGCTCGATGCTCTGCTCGTCACCGATATCGGCGTAAACATGCTCAAACAGGCCGATTTCCGACTGCTCGTTCGCCGGAATATGCAGGCCGCTAGCAGCCATGAGCGACAGCAGACCGAGGGTTTTGAGCGAAACCGTCTTGCCGCCGGTGTTCGGGCCGGTGATGACGAGGGTGTCGTAATCATAGCCGATGGCGATGTCGATAGGCACCGCCTTGTCCTTATCGAGCAGCGGATGGCGCGCGCGAAGCAGCTTGCAGCGGCTGCCGTCCTCGACCAGTACGGGCGCACAGGCGTTCATGTCGAATGACAGCTTGGCACGCGCAAAGATAAAGTCCAGCGTGGTCAGCGCATCGTAGTCCTGCTCGATGGCGCCCTTGTACATGGACACGCGCGATGACAGTTCCGCGAGGATGCGTTCGATCTCGTTTTCCTCGCGGCCCTCGAGCACCTTGATCTGGTTGTTGATTTCCACGACCTGCTGCGGCTCGACGAACACGGTTGCACCGGTGGACGAGGTATCGTGCACCAGACCGGGCACATCGCCGCGGTGCTCCACCTTGACCGGCACAACGAAGCGGCCGTTTCTCTGGGTGATGATATTCTCCTGCAGGTACTTGGAGCGCTCGCCCGAGATCATGCGGTTGAGCGTTTCGCGCACCTTACCGGACACGCGGCGCAGTTCTCGGCGGATGCTCAGCAGCTCGGGAGATGCACCGTCCGCGATCTCCTCCTCGGAGATGATGGCGGTCGTGATAGATTCCTCCAGATCACGGTTGCCGGAGAGCAGACCGAAAACAGGCGTGAGCGTGGTCTTGGTTTCGTGCTCGGCATCGTACAGCAGGGCACGGCGCGCGGTCTGCAGCAGACTTGCCACAGCCAGCAGCTCGCGCGGATTGAGCGTGCCGCCGCGGTCCGCGCGGGACAGGATCGCGCCTACCTCTCGGATGCCGCCAAAGGCAGGACTGCCCTGATCAAAGGATTCAGGAGTAGGGAGGATAAGCCCTTCGATGCATACCTCACTTTCGACAAGGACTTCCGCATCGTATACGGGTTCCCGCCTCACACGGACAAGTCCAAAGGAAAGGAGCACAGGCGATGAACGGCATCGGTTGGATCTCCGTAGCGGAAGCCGCCCGGCTCTGCAGCACGAACGGCTCTTGATAGACAATGGTAGCCCACAGGAATTCAAGTTTTTATATCCGTAATCCCGGCAATAATCCCTATATTTGCCAATCGGTCACATAGAAAAGGCGGGATTGCTCTTTTCTGTGGCCGGATGGCAACCGTTCCGGGCACAATACCCGAACGGCTTTAATCAACATTCAACAATAGCATAACATGAATTTTGAACAATTAGCAACCATCATAGCCGACACGCACCAACGATTACAACAGAGTGCGGTCAAAGCCGTAAACCAGTGCCAGACCATGCGTAACTGGCTTATCGGTTTTTATATCGTGGAGTTCGAGCAGAACGGAGAAGACCGTGCCAAATATGGGGAATTCTTATTGAAAAACTTGGAACAAAAAGTTAATTTAAAAGGATTGAATATTACATTATTCAAGCGTTCACGAGTCTTCTATATGGTATATCCCCAGTTGGCAACTGTAATAAAAACGATATTGCCTCCAACAGGTGCATCAACGATGCACTTATTGGAAATGCAGGGTCTTGGAAAAAGTGCATCACTGATGCACTTATTACAAAATGCTGAAAACAAACAAGATATAGTTAATACGATAGAGCCTCAGAAACTACTCAGCTCTATTTCTTTTACCCACTTTATCGAACTGGTAAAAATCGACAATCCTATCAAGCGGATGTATTACGAAATGCTCACCATCCAAACCGGGCTTTCTGTCCGTGAACTCAAACGGCAGATAGGAGCGTTGAGTTATGAACGTGTCGGCTTATCCGGCAACATGGAAAATGCACTTGCTGCCATTCAGCAGAAGATTCACCCACAAACTGTAACCGATGCCGTCAAGGATGACTATTTCTTCGAGTTCCTGAACATTCCGCAGCAACGGGCTTCTTTGCTAAAGGAGAAGGAACTCGAAACACTTCTGCTCGACCATTTGCGAGACTTCATTATCGAACTCGGAAACGGCTTCTGTTTCGAAGCCAGACAAAAAAGAATCCTTATCGGTGACGAATTTTATTTCATTGATATGGTCTTCTACCACCGGATTTTGAAATGTCATATTTTGTGCGAATTGAAAGTTGATACTTTCAACCACGCTCATGTGTCACAACTTTATTCATACCTGAATTATTATAAAGCCGAAGTGATGGAGCCGGGCGATAACCCGCCTATCGGCATTTTGCTGGTAACGGACAAGAACGATGCGTTGGTGCGGTACACCACAACCGGATTGGATGAACAGATATTCGTTTCCAAATACCAGTTGCAACTTCCGACTGAACAACAATTAAAAGAGTTGATTTTAAAGACAATCCGGCAATAATAACAAATGCGCAACACATAGTTGCGCATTTGTAGTATTCTAATATTTGTCGTTCCAACTATTTCCGTTATCTTTGCAATCAATAGAACCTGCCAAGCCTCTTTAATAATGCCCAAATCGGCGGGTTGCTTTTTTATTACATCCTCCCGTACACCGTTCGGATTTTCCCGTCCTCCAGCACTTCGCTCGACCGTACAGCCCATATCCTGCCGTCGTTCGGTCCGCACTCCAGCCCCTTCTCACTGTTACCGACCAGCACCGGCACGGTTGTCATCACGATTTCATCTGCCAGCCCGTTGTCCAAGAGTAAAACTCCGGTTTCTCCTCCGTAAGCCACCACCATACCGTCGCCATTCTCCTTTATCCGTTGCAGTTCCGTTACCACATTCCCCCTGACAAAACGTACCCGTTCTGTCTCTGTCAAGTCTATACAGCCGTTCGTCACGACCAAGGTCTCCTTTGCCTCAAGCGGCCAGTCAAGATCATTCAGGTAAATACGCAGGTAAGTTTCCTCGTCAATCAGCACGTAGGCACAGGCGTCCACTACCGCATTGAAACACTTGTCCGCTATGACCGGACAGCCGTCGATGGATTGGTACACGTGCAAGGTAATCTGTTTCATAACAATGTGTTTTTAAGGATTATGCCC
>OGIE01003115.1_pt1 | contig 18603 bp, 16 predicted proteins | sample 1571581 | NCBI WGS metagenome assembly OGIE01 (sample SAMEA2582021, study PRJEB24529) | metagenome | biome: Human gut stool | place: China | collected 2011
GCCGTTTTGCCCGCCTGAAACCGGCAGCTCCGGATTTCCGTATTTACTGGGATAATGCATACGGCATCCATCATCTGTATGACCATGATCAGGATCATCTGATTGAGATTCTGGCAGAGTGTAAGCGCGCCGGAAATCCGGATCTGGTATACAAGTTCTCGTCCACCTCAAAGATCAGCTTCCCGGGTTCCGGTATTGCAGCAATCGCAACCTCCCGCAACAACCTGGAGGACATTCTGAAGCAGTTAAAGTATCAGACGATCGGTCATGACAAGGTAAACCAGCTTCGTCATGTACGTTTCTTCAAGGATATTCACGGAATGGTAGAGCATATGCGTCGCCATGCTGACATTCTGCGCCCGAAGTTCGAGGCAGTTACGAGCATTCTCGACAGAGAGTTGAGCGGTCTTGGAATCGGAAGCTGGACGACCCCGAAGGGCGGATATTTCATCTCCTTCGATACGCTTGATGGTTGTGCAAAGGACGTTGTTGCAAAGTGTAAGAAGGCAGGTCTTGTGATGACCGGTGCCGGTGCGACCTATCCATATGGAAAGGATCCGCATGACTGCAACATCCGTATCGCTCCGTCCTACCCACCGCTGGGAGATCTGATCCTGGCTATGGAGCTGTTTGCACTCTGTGTAAAGATTGTCAGCATTGACAAATTGCTTGCAGACAAGGAGAAGGTTGAAAAGACAGTAGCTCCGGCAGAGAGCAAGGCAGAAGCATAAAAAGAAGCAAAAAAGAAGTATAAAAGAAAAAAGGTTACGGAAATAAGACAGTGACAGAAGAGAAGCCCCCATAGAACAGAAGAGAAATCGCATTGTTCTGTGAGGGCTCCTCTTTATTATAAGAAAACAGGTAACTATTCATCATACCTTTACATTTTTTGCTCCCTGTCCTATAATGACTCTATATGCGCGCCCGAGGAAAAATGAACCTCGCAGGCGGGTATATGGACATATCGACCTATCATCAGAGATTTGAGAAAATAACGTTGATAAGTCAATCAAACAAATGAATGAATAAAAACGTGGAGCAGGGAGAAAAAGAATGGCAGAACGTTTATGGAAGAAGTTTGTGAACCGGGAGACGGTTTCCTATCTGATCTTCGGCGTGCTGACAACCCTGACGGACTGGATCAGTTACTGGATTATGAGACGGGCAGGGGTGGATTACCGGTTGGCGACAGTCGGTTCCTGGGCGATGGCAGTGCTGTTTGCCTTTATCACAAATAAGTTGTTTGTGTTTAACAGCTGGGATCTTCACCCGAGACAGGTGTGGAAAGAATTTTCTTCTTTTGTGATCTGTCGAATGGCAACCGGCTTGTTCACGCTGGTCGCGATGATCGTCATGGTCAGTGGTTTGAAGATTTCACAGGATTTTATTTGTAAGATTGCAGTGTCGGTGATTTCTCTGGTTTTAAATTATGTGCTGAGCAAACTCTTCATATTTAATAAGAAATAATTAAAAAGGGAATAACATAACTGCGAATACATCAGGGGATTGATTTATGCAAAATGAGACAAAAAAATACCGTCATCCGGTCTGGCGGGACGGTTGGGAGATGAGTGAGAGCAGTTTAACTGCGAGAATTCGCGCACGCCGTCAGGAAGAGGAGACAAAGAAGGGGGAGCGGGCGCTGATTGAGGATCTTGAGAATGATCTTGAGGAACAGGATCGAGAGGATTACAATCGAAGATGCAATCCGATATTTCAAAGATCGCCACAAGGACAGTTACAGGATGAATATGAGGGATATGAATATGAATCAGAAGTATTTCCGAATCTGAAAATGGTCAGCCCCCAATATGCGCTGTTGATGTCTTTTCTCATTCCGGTGATTGTCATGGTGCTGATTTTTATCCAGAGAGGAATTTTTCCGTTTGGAGAAGAATCATTTCTCAGGACGGATATGTATCACCAATATGCCCCGTTCTTCTCGGAATTTCGCTATAAGCTGACGCACGGTGGAAGTCTGCTGTACAGCTGGGATGTCGGAATGGGAGTCAATTTTGCGGCACTTTTTGCCTACTATCTGGCAAGTCCGCTAAACTGGCTGATTCTTCTCTGTCCGGCAAAGTATGTGATTGAATTTATGACGATCTCGATTGTCGTAAAAATCGGACTCTGCGGTTGGAGCATGGCCTATTATCTGAGACATCACTGCAAGACGCAGGATTTTGGAATCGTATTTTTCGGCATTTTTTATGCATTGTCAGGATATATGGCGGCGTACAGCTGGAATATCATGTGGCTCGACTGTATCGTGATCTTCCCATTGATTATGCTGGCGCTTGAGCATCTGGTCAAAGAGGGAAAGGGAATGGCATACTGCCTTCTTCTTGGATTTTCGATCCTTTCCAATTATTATATCTCGATCATGACCTGCATGTTCCTCGTCTTCTATATGATTGCGCTTTTGATTCTGGAGCAGGAGATGACACTTGAAAAATTTGTCGGACGCCTGTTTCAGTTTGCGGGTTATTCGCTTTTGGCGGGAGGTCTGTCGGCGGTTGTGCTTTTGCCGGAGATTTTTGCCTTGCAGTCAACGGCATCGGGAAGTTCGACGTTTCCACAGACCTTCACGCAGTATTTTTCGATCTTTGATATGCTTGCGCGCCATATTGGAAATGTCGAGACGGAGATCGGGCTGGATCACTGGCCAAACATTTATTGCGGAGTCGCTGTGATCATGCTGTTTTTCCTTTATCTGGGATGTCGGCAGATCCGCCCGAAGGAAAAAGTGGTATCCTGTGTACTTTTGCTTTTTTTCCTTGCGAGCTTCTCGATCAATGTGCTGAACTATATCTGGCATGGATTTCACTATCCGAACAGTCTACCGTGTCGCCAGTCTTACATCTATATCTGGCTTGTGCTTCTGATCTGTTATGAGGCTTATATTCATCTGGCGCAGACACCGTGGAAACAGGTTGTGCGAGCATTTGGATATGCGGTTGCGTTTGTGCTGATGGCTCAAAAACTGCTTGAGAACAATGAGCAGTTTCACTTTGTGGTTTTCTACGTCGCGATTCTGTTTCTGGCGCTTTACCTTGCGGGAATTGCGTGGTATAAGAAAAAACCGAGATGGCGCTGTATCATCCTGTTTTATACGCTTGCGGTTGTGACGATCGAGGCATCTGTCAATACGGCAGTTACAAGTGTGACGACGACGAGCCGTACCGAGTACACGAGGGATAACTCGGCAGTGGAAAATCTTGTCTCAACCGTTCAGCCGAATGAGACGTTTTTCCGCATAAAGAAGGATAAGGGAAAGACGAAAAATGACGGTGCGTGGATGCATTTCCCGTCCGTATCGCTTTTCTCCTCAACAGCGAGTGCAGATCTGTCTAAGTTGTTCAAGAAACTCGGCTGTGAGAGTTCAACAAATGCATACAGCATCACGGGAAGTACTCCGTTAATCGACTCTCTGTTTTCTGTGAAATATGGGCTTTATCCGCAGGAACAGCCGGATTCGGGACTTCAGACGTTTCTTGCACAGGAAAATGAGACCTGGCTGTATGAAAACAAGTATACGCTTCCACTGGGATTCCTTGTGAATCGCGATTTCTTCTTGCGCTGGGAACTCGACAACAGCAAGCCTGCCGATGTCCAGAACAGTCTTGCGGATGCGATCGGAGCCGATCAGGTGCTCGAGATGATGATGGATGTCGCGGATGACGGAGCTTCGATGAGTTTCACCCCGGAACAGAGTGGATTGTATTATGCCTATGTCAGAAATAAAAAGGTGGAAAAAGTTTCCGCAGACACCTGGAATGGAAGCCGGACATTTACAAACACAGATCGCGGGTATCTTCTGGAGCTGGGATGGTGCGTTTCCGGCGAGGAGGTTGTCCTGACAGCGGAGGAGACAAGCGAACCGCTCGATGCGAGTGTCTATCGCTTCTCGGAGCCGGGACTCAGATCGGTATACGACCGGTTGTCTGAACAGCCGTGGACTCTGACAAGCTGGACAGACAGCACGCTTGAGGGAACGATCACCTGCAAGGCTTCAGGTGTGATGATGACGACAATTCCCTATGACAAGGGATGGAAGATTTTTGTGGATGGAGAGGAGCAGACAGCAGAAAAAGTGCTGGATGCCTTCATCGGAGTTGATTTGACTCCGGGTGAACACACGATTTCCATGAAATATTTCCCGGAAGGTCTGATGCCTGGTGCTTGGATTACAGTCGGAAGCATTGTGATTTTGCTGATGATTTTCGGAACGGTGCGTTTATTCCGAAATGCCCGTCTGTATGAGCAAAAGCATGGACAGAACCAACAGAATCAGAGTGATGGGGAAGAAGATCATGAAAATGATATAAAGTAGTAAAGATATAAAACAAAAAACAGAGGAAAAGAAAACAAAATCAAAGAAAAGAAAAACAGAAGAAAAGGAGAACAGCACTATGAAATTATGGGGCGGACGCTTCACAAAAGAGGAAAATCAGCTGGTACACAACTTTAACGAGTCTCTGTCATTTGACCAGAAGTTTTATCATCAGGATATCGAGGGAAGCATTGCCCATGTGACGATGCTGGCAAAGCAGGGTGTTGTTTCTGAGGACGACAAGAAGGCAATCATTGATGGTCTGAAGGGAATTCTTGCAGATCTTGAGTCTGGAAAGCTGGTATTTACGAAGGAGCATGAGGACATTCACTCTTTCGTTGAGGCAAATCTGACGGAGCGCATTGGTGAGGCAGGAAAGCGTCTGCATACCGGACGTAGCCGTAATGATCAGGTTGCACTGGACATGAAGCTCTACTGTCGTGATGAGATCGATGAGATCGATGGTCTGGTAAAGACGCTTCTCGAGGAGCTTTTAAAGATTATGAAGGAGAATCTGGAGACCTGGATGCCGGGATTTACCCATCTTCAGAAGGCACAGCCGGTAACGCTTGCTCATCATATGGGAGCATATTTTGAGATGTTCCGCCGTGACCGCGGTCGTCTGCATGATATTCGCAAGCGTATGAATTACTGCCCGCTCGGTTCTGGAGCACTGGCAGGAACGACGTATCCGCTGGATCGTGAGTACACCGCACAGCTTCTCGGCTTTGATGGTCCGACCTTAAACAGCATGGATTCTGTTTCTGACCGTGACTATGTGATTGAGCTTCTGTCCGCACTCTCTACGATTGCGATGCATCTGAGCCGTTTCTGCGAGGAGATCATCATTTGGAACAGCAATGAGTATCGTTTTGTTGAGATCGACGATGCGTACAGCACCGGAAGCAGTATCATGCCACAGAAGAAGAATCCGGATATCGCAGAGCTGGTTCGCGGAAAGGCTGGTCGTGTATACGGCGCGCTGATGTCGATTCTGACGGTGATGAAGGGAATTCCGTTAGCTTACGATAAGGATATGCAGGAGGATAAGGAGCTGACCTTTGATGCGATTGATACCGTAAAGGGAAGTCTGGCTCTGTTCACCGGAATGATTTCCACGATGACATTCAACAAGAACCGCATGGAAGACAGCGCAAAGAACGGTTTCACGAATGCGACGGATGCAGCAGATTACCTTGTAAATCATGGTGTTCCGTTCCGTGATGCGCATGGAATCGTTGGTCAGCTGGTTCTGATGTGTATCGAGAAGAACTGTGCACTTGATGATCTGAGCCTTGAGGAGTTCAAGAGCATCAGCCCGGTATTCGAGGAGGATGTCTATGAGGCAATCAGCATGAAGACCTGTGTACAGAAGCGTGTGACGATCGGTGCTCCGGGACCAGATGCGATGAAGCAGGTGATTGAGATTTATGAGAAAGAACTGGCTGAGAAGTAAGATCAAAATTTCTGATAATTTGCATTTTTATTTCCAGATACATGCAGAATACAGGCAGATTATTTAACTGCAAGCATGTTAGATCCTAAGAAATTAAGATTCTAAGGGAATTTTAGCAGATTTTTGGGTGGTTGGGGTGGCTCCGACGGCGGTTAAAGTGCGTGCAAACGTGCTCTCGCTCCGGGTTCGACGTAGCGGTGCATAAGGTCGCAAAGTACGCGACCTAAACACCGACGCTTCACACGGGTTTGCACGTACTTTCCGCGCCTTTCGTCGCCACAGCACGATTAAATCTTGATAAAAGTTATTGCATAGCTTATTTATATAATTTAAGAAGATTTGAGTTTTAGACAAACAGGTATTATAAAAAGCTCTAAGTTTTCAGATTTGTTTTAAATGGTCTGGAAACTCAGAGCTTTTTTGTGTGAAAAAATATTTTTTATAGGATTAATATAAGAGGAAAACTTCCTGCTGTTTGACACCATGAGCCTTGGACTGGGAATGGCTGTCGTAGAAGATATCGATATGCTTTCCGCGAACTCCGCCTCCACGATCTTCAGCTGTGTAAATGACTCCGCCAATCATAACTTTACTTCCGTATGGGATAATGCGTGGGTCAACAGCGATGGTGCGACCAGAGGTTGCGATCGTTCCGGTGCTTGTACGGCGTCCCCAACCCTCGGAACACTGACGGCAAGGACAGTAACCGGTTGTGCGGAAATATCCGAGAGATTTCATTCCCGGTGTTGCAGAGGATGCCTGAATATCAGCAGAGGACTCGCCTGATTCTGCGGTCTCTTCCTCTTTCTCACCTTTTATGTAAGTCTGTGTGTTTGCGAATTCTTCGTCGCCGGACCAACCACGAATCTCATAAGTTCCATCTGGAAGGGTGTTCCAGTCCATTGAGATTCGGAAACCGTGGCGACCATTTCCGATTCCATCCGCTTCCAGATCTTCACGATAGACACCGGCGGTCGGTGTATAATTTCCAACGGTTTCGCCATCTTCTTTTCTTGTAACAGTGATGTGAACAGGCACAGCCGTGTTTGGCGAGGAAGAATCCCAGCCCCATCCGACGATCACGCTTCCGTCCATCTCATCAAAATATCCAGCCTTTTCACTTGCCCATGCCTGTAAAGCAGTTCCAGCAAAAAGGGTAATCATCAAGGTAAGCAGTGCACATATGGATACTCGTTTCAAACTCATCATTCCTTTCTTCGTTGACAAAATTGTTACGTTTTGTTTGTCAAATCTGGTAGGATACAGACCTACTGATTGCATGTAATTATTGCTGAATAATTACATAATAAAATGTAAACAAACAATTCACACATTTTAAATATATGTAACAATTTTGTAATATATGCGCCATGAGTACTTATTTTACATGTTTTTGAGAATTTGTCAAGGGAAAATGTGGAAGAGGGATTTAACAGAGTTTGGTAAAGCAGAGATTTAATGTTTGCTTTTTTATCTTATAGTGATATTAGGGGAGGATTGTAAAGGTAGAAGCGCAAGCGGGTTTTCAGGAATTGGATGCAGTGTGAGGAGCACGTAGATAAGCAGGCAGAAGAAGCGTAATGAAGAAACTTATTTAGGAAAGCATCGGGTAAGCAATAAAGCGTAAAATATTAAAATATATAGGAAGAAAAACTCAAAAATTTTAGAAAACCCCTTGACAAACGAGTGCCATTAAAGTATATTAATCACAGAATGTTAGCACTCCTCAATAACGAGTGCTAATAACGCGGAAGGAGGAAGTCAAATGGAACTGGATGACAGAAAGATTACAATTCTGAAAGCGATCATCAAGACTTACCTGGAGACAGGGGAGCCGGTTGGTTCCAGAACGATTTCCAAGTTCACGGATCTGAAGCTCAGCTCCGCGACGATCCGCAATGAGATGTCTGATCTGGAGGAGATGGGATATATCCTGCAACCTCACACCTCTGCGGGACGGATTCCCTCGGATAAGGGGTACCGCTTCTATGTGGATCAGATCATGCAGGAGAAACAACAGGAAGTAACCGAAGTCAAGGAACTGATGATTCAGCGTGTGGACCGAGTGGAACTCGTTCTGAAACGTCTTGCACAGATGCTGGCGGCGAACACAAACTACGCTGCGATGATCAGCGGACCTCAGTACCATCGCAACAAACTCAAGTTTATTCAGCTCTCCCAGATGGATGAGCACAAACTTCTCGTCGTTGTGGTTGTTGAGGGCAATCTGGTCAAGAACACAATGTTGGATGTGCCGAGCGCGATCAGTCAGGAAGAACTGCTGAATCTGAACATTCTCTTGAACAGCGCACTGAACGGTCTCTCCCTCGAGGAGATCAACCTGGATGTGATCACACGTCTGAAAGAACGGGCTGGCTCGTACAGTCAGATTGTGGATCAGGTGCTGACGCAGGTAGCGATAGCGATCCGGGCGGATGAAGATGATCTTCAGATTTATACGAGCGGTGCGACCAATATTTTTAAATACCCGGAGCTCAGTGACGGAGAGAAAGCAAGTCAGCTGATCAGTACCTTAGAGCAGAAAGATAAGCTCAGAGAGCTGATCGATGACGTGAACGAGTCAGACGAGAATCGGGAGAACGGCATTCAGGTGTACATTGGCAATGAAACCCCGTTGCAGACAATGAAAGATTGTAGTGTGGTGACCGCCAATTACGAGTTGGGTGAGGGAATTCGAGGAACGATCGGAATCATCGGTCCGAAGCGCATGGACTATGAGAGAGTTCTTGGAACCTTAAAGAACCTGATGAAACAGTTGGATGCAACTTTTAAGAATGAAGAAAGGTGAGAAACCATGAGTCAGGACAGCAAGAATGAGAACAAGACCTGCACTCCTGAGTCCGAGACAGCAGAAGCTGTGAGGGACGAGGCAGTTGAGAACGCTCAGGCAGAGGCAAATGCAGAAGCTGAGCAGACTGCGCAGGATGCAGAGGCTGAGAAAGCATCCGGAAAGAAAGATCCGAAGGATGCCAAGATAGAAGAGCTTCAGGACCGTCTCAGAAGACAGATGGCAGAATTTGATAACTTCCGTAAGCGCACGGAAAAAGAGAAATCTGCGATGTATGAGGTTGGAGCGAGAGACATCATTGAAAAGATTCTCCCAGTGCTTGACAACTTCGAGAGAGGTTTGGCAGCTGTGCCGGAGGACGAGAAGGGTTCATCCTTTGCCGAAGGCATAGAAAAGATTTACAAGCAGTTTGTAAAGACTCTGGAGGATGCAGGCGTCGAGGCGATCGAGGCGAAGGGTCAGCAGTTTGATCCGAATCTTCACAACGCCGTGATGCATGTGGAGGACGATCAGTTCGGAGAGAATGAGATCTCCCAGGAACTTCAGAAAGGTTACAAATACCGCGGTACCGTTGTTCGTCACAGCATGGTACAGGTAGCAAACTAATGGCAATGCGTACCTGAAAAATTGATTTGATGCGATTCCGGTTAAAAGGAAATCGGTTTGAATTGGTTTTATCAGGCAGGACATAGACTCTGAATGAAACAGGAGGAAAAATTTATGAGCAAGATTATTGGTATCGACCTTGGTACAACAAACAGCTGTGTAGCTGTTATGGAAGGCGGAAAGCCGGTTGTTATCCCGAACCAGGAAGGTTCCCGTACAACTCCGTCTGTTGTTGCATTTACAAAAACTGGTGAGCGTCTGGTAGGTGAGCCGGCAAAGCGTCAGGCTGTAACAAACGCAGACCGCACGATCGCTTCTATTAAGAGACATATGGGTACTGATTATAAAGTAACCATCGATGGCAAGAGCTACACTCCGCAGGAGATCTCCGCAATGATCCTTCAGAAGCTGAAGGCAGATGCAGAGGCTTATCTGGGCGAGAAGGTAAGCGAGGCAGTTATCACGGTTCCGGCATACTTCAACGACGCACAGCGTCAGGCAACCAAGGATGCAGGTAAGATTGCAGGTCTGGAAGTAAAGCGTATCATCAACGAGCCGACCGCAGCTGCACTGGCTTATGGTCTGGACAACGAGAACGAGCAGAAGATCATGGTATACGACCTTGGTGGTGGTACCTTCGATGTATCCCTGATCGAGATCGGTGATGGCGTCATCGAGGTTCTGGCAACCAACGGTGATACTCATCTGGGTGGTGATGACTTCGATAACCGTATTACTCAGTGGCTGGTTGACGAGTTCAAGAAGGCAGAGGGCGTAGACCTCTCCGGCGATAAGATGGCAATGCAGAGACTGAAGGAAGCAGCTGAGAAGGCAAAGAAGGAGCTGTCCACAGCTACCACGACCAACATCAACCTTCCGTTCATCACTGCAACCGCAGAGGGACCGAAGCATCTGGATATGAACCTGACCAGAGCAAAATTTGACGAGCTGACTCATGACCTGATCGAGCGCACCGCAGTTCCGGTACAGAACGCTCTGAGAGATGCAGGCATGACCACTTCTGATCTGGGCAAGGTACTTCTGGTAGGTGGTTCCACCAGAATGATCGCTGCACAGGATAAGGTAAAGCAGATGACCGGCAGTGAGCCGAGCAAGTCCTTAAACCCGGATGAGTGCGTTGCAATCGGTGCAGCTATCCAGGGTGGTAAGCTCGCTGGCGATGCAGGCGCAGGTGATGTGCTTCTGCTGGATGTTACTCCGCTGTCTCTGTCCATCGAGACCATGGGAGGCATCGCAACCAAGCTGATCGAGCGTAACACCACGATCCCGACCAGAAAGAGCCAGATCTTCTCCACTGCTGCTGATAACCAGACTGCAGTAGACATTCACGTTGTACAGGGTGAGCGTGAATTTGCCCGCGACAACAAGACCCTCGGTCAGTTCCGTCTGGATGGTATCCCGCCGGCAAGAAGAGGTGTTCCGCAGATCGAGGTTACCTTTGATATCGATGCAAACGGTATTGTAAATGTATCCGCAAAGGATCTGGGAACTGGCAAGGAACAGCATATCACGATCACTTCCGGTTCTAACATGTCCGAGTCCGATATCGACAAGGCAGTCAAGGAAGCTGCTGAGTTTGAGGCTCAGGATAAGAAGAAGAAGGAAGGCATCGATGCAAGAAACGATGCAGACGCAATGGTATTCCAGACCGAGAAGGCACTGGAGGAGGTTGGCGACAAGATCTCTGCAAACGACAAGGCAAGCGTTGAGGCTGATCTGAATGCCCTGAAGGATGCAATCAACCGCGCACCGATCGATCAGATGACTGATGCTCAGGTAGAGGATATCAAGGCTGGCAAGGAGAAGCTGATGAAGAGTGCACAGGCTCTGTTTGCTAAGGTTTACGAGGCAAGCCAGGCAGGTGCAGGCGCTCAGGGTGCAGGTCCGGATATGAGCGGTGCAACCGGTGCAAATGCAGGTGATGCAGGAAACAACGGCGATGATGTCATTGACGGCGACTTCAAGGAAGTATAATAAAAACATACGAATCTAATTATGAGCCGGTAGCGCGAGCGTCGACTTGAATTAAAAAAGTAAGATAGAAAATAGGCTGGCGCGTATTTCCGGAGGGTGCCGAGAGGAACTCTTTGGGGTATGCGACAGCCATTTCGTTGCATTGTCTCAATGCTCCGCAGGTATGCGCCGGTAGACCGTCTGGGCTGGGCAATGATCAAAACTTAGGACAGGAATGAGCAGTCAGCGCGAAGAAGAAAGGGAACCTGGTTATGGCAGAGAATAAGAGAGATTATTATGAGGTCTTGGGTGTTTCAAAAGATGCAGACGAGGCCACTCTGAAAAAAGCGTATCGTACGCTTGCCAAGAAGTATCATCCGGATGCCAATCCGGGGGATAAAGAGGCTGAACAGAAATTTAAGGAAGCATCTGAGGCATACAGTGTTCTCAGTGATCCGCAGAAGAGAAAACAGTATGACCAGTTCGGTCATGCCGCATTTGACGGAGGCGCAGGCGGTGGAGCAGGCGGTTTCGGTGGATTCGATTACGGCGACATGGGCGATATTTTCGGGGACATCTTTGGAGATTTCTTCGGCGGTGGCAGAAGCCGTGGAGGAAGCTCCTACAATGGTCCGGCGCGTGGAGCAAATGTGCGCACCGCAGTCCGTATTACCTTCGAGGAAGCTGTTTTTGGATGCGAGAAGGAAGTGGAGATCAATTTCAAAGAGGAGTGCGCAACCTGTCACGGAAGCGGAGCGAAGGCTGGAACATCCCCGGAGACCTGTCCGAAATGTGGTGGTAAGGGAAGAATTCTCTACACCCAGCAGTCGATCTTTGGTCAGGTGCAGAATGTGCAGACCTGTCCGGAGTGCGGTGGTAAGGGTAAGGTCATCAAGGAGAAGTGCCCGGATTGCTATGGTACCGGATACATCACGAAGAAGAAGACGTTCAAGGTTACTATTCCTGCCGGTGTCGACAATGGTCAGTGCGTGCGCTGTGCAGGCGGTGGTGAGCCGGGAACGAATGGTGGAGAGAGAGGCGATCTGCTCGTTGAGATCGTGGTTTCCCAGCATCCGATCTTCAAGCGTCAGGATACAAGCCTGTTCTCAACCGTTCCGATCTCCTTTGCAACGGCAGCACTCGGCGGACCGATCCGCATCAAGACGGTCGACGGCGAGGTTGAGTTTGAGGTGAAGCCGGGAACACAGACCGATACGAAAGTCCGTCTGAAAGGAAAGGGTGTTCCGTCCCTGCGCAATCGCAATCTGCGCGGAGATCACTATGTCACCCTCGTTGTTCAGGTGCCGGATCGCATGACGGAGGCTCAGAAAGAAGCACTTCGCACTTACGATGCGCTGATGCGTGGAGAAGAACCACCGAAGGAGAAGCACAAGAAGGGTCTCTTTGGCAGAAAAGACAAAGACTGATTGCAAGATGCAAGATTATAGAATCAATGCAAGAGCTGTTTGAATCAGTGGGTGTGCGGATGAGACACCCTGATAAAATAAAAAGACAATAAAAAAAGAGGCGTAACTCTCGGATCATAAGTTCCGGAAGTTGCGCTTCTTTTTTGTTTTCTTTTTTTATTATGTATATCAGGGAAGCGCCAGTGACGCTTCCTCTGATTGAAAACAGTCTTGTCTTCGGCCGTGGAAAGGCGTGTGTGTGATGGGGTGTAATGCATTAAGGAATTTCGTAAAAAAATAAATTAAAATACCTAAATGGTTACTGCCTCGCCTCAGCCAAAAACAAAAGCTCTTTTCATCCGTTCATTAGGTTAATGCAGGACGGAGCATTTTTATTGCACAAAATCAAAAAAAAATAAAAAGAAATTTTGAAATCTGCTTACTGATAAAAAAACTGCAATAATTCAATAGATCTATAAGTAAAATTAATAGAACTTTAGCATGATAAAGAATAATGATATTTTTTTATCATTTATTAACGGGAATTTAACGGAAAAAGCCAAAAAAGAAGAAAAAAATCTGTGGTTCAGAAAAATCGTGCGGGTGAAATGGGGAAAAACCTGTTTGAAATTTAACGAAAATTGGGAGAAAAAACTGCCCAAAACGTTGAATTTACAAGGAAAATCGGTGCTGGTTTTTGTATACAATGTTAAAGATGAAATTGTCTAATTTACGCAAATGTGCTATACTGATACAGATGACAAACGAGATTATTTGTCAATAGAAGTCGAAAATGTATAGAAAGAGGGTAAAGGTAATGGGATTGGCTACATTTAGAGGCGGCGTTCATCCTTTCGAGGGAAAAGAACTGTCTGAGAGCAAGCCGGTTCAGGTCCTGATGCCGAAGGGCGATATGGTATATCCGATGTCCCAGCACATCGGTGCTCCGGCAACGCCACTTGTAAAAAAAGGCGATCAGGTTCTGGTGGGTCAGAAAATCGGCGAAGCCAGTGGATTTATCTCTGCAAATGTAATCTGTTCAGTTTCCGGAACAGTAAAGGCAGTGGAGATGCGCAGAGTTGCCAGTGGTGCGATGGTGAATTCCATCGTGGTAACCAATGACGGAGAGTACAACACGGTAGAGGGTCTGGGAGCAGACCGTGATCCGTCCACACTTTCCAAGCAGGATATTCGCACCATCGTAAAGGAAGCGGGAATTGTAGGTCTGGGCGGTGCAGGCTTCCCGACCAACGTAAAACTTTCTCCGAAGGATGAGAATGCGATCGATTACATTTTGCTTAACGGTGCAGAGTGTGAGCCGTATCTGACTTCCGACTATCGTCTGATGATGGAGGCTCCTGAGCAGGTAATCGGAGGACTGAAAGTCGTTCTTCAGCTGTTTGAGAAGGCAAAAGGTGTGATCGGTATCGAGGACAACAAGCCGGAGGCCATCAAAAAGATGACTGAGCTTGTGAAGGACGAGCCTCGTATTTCCGTATGTCCGTTAAAGACCAAGTATCCGCAGGGTGGTGAGCGTTCCCTGATTTATGCAATCACAGGGCGCAAGGTAAATTCCTCCATGCTCCCGGCAGATGCAGGCTGTATCGTGGACAACGTAGATACGATGCGCGCAATTTATCAGGCAGTCTGCAAGACCACTCCGCTGATGGAGCGTACATTTACCGTGACTGGTGATGCTGTGGCAAACCCGCAGAACTTCCGTGTCAAGATTGGTACGAACATGCAGGAGATCGTTGAGGCAGCTGGCGGATTCAAGACCGAGCCGGAGAAGGTGATTTCCGGTGGTCCTATGATGGGTATGGCAATGTTTACTCTGGACGTTCCGGTCATCAAGACGAACTCTGCTCTGACCTGCTTTACAAAGGATGAGGTCAAGGCAAATCAGGAGACTCCGTGTATCCGTTGCGGTAAGTGCATCAGCGTATGCCCGAGCCATATTGTTCCGGTTATGATGATGGACGCAGCACTCAAGGGTGACTGTGACCGATTCGAGAAAATAAATGGTATGGAGTGTATGGAGTGCGGAAGCTGTACTTTCATTTGTCCTGCCAAGAGACCGCTTACTCAGGCATTTAAGGAAATGAGAAAGACGGTTGCGGCTAACCGCAGAAAGAAAGCGCAGGAGGCGAATAAGAAATGAGTAAATTATTTAATGTGTCTTCGTCCCCGCATGTGCGTAGCAGTGAGACAACCCGTAGCATCATGATGGATGTAGCGATTGCTATGTTACCTGCAACGGCATACGGCGTGTTCCAGTTTGGTCTTCATGCCCTGCTGGTTCTGATTGTAACGATTTTAGCCTGCGTGCTGAGTGAGTATGTCTATGAAAAAGGAATGAAGAAGCCGATCACGATCTCTGATTTCAGTGCAGTCGTAACCGGTATGATTCTTGCGCTGAATATGCCGGCAACGATTCCGCTGTGGATTCCGGCACTTGGCGGTGTATTTGCAATTATCGTTGTAAAACAGCTTTACGGTGGTCTGGGTCAGAACTTCATGAACCCGGCACTGGCAGCAAGATGCTTCCTGCTGATCTCCTTCGCAGGAAAGATGTCCAGCTTTACTCTGGATGGATGGAGTGGTGCAACTCCTCTGGCAGCTATGAGAAATGGTGAGACGATGGATTTAGCATCCATGTTCATCGGTAAGATTCCGGGAACCATCGGTGAGGTTTCTGTCATCGCTCTTCTGATCGGTGCAGCTTACCTGGTAGTTCGCAAGGTAATTTCCCTGCGCATCCCGCTGACCTACATCATCACAACCGCAGTCTTCATCTTCATCTTCGGCAATCATGATCCGTATTATGTAGCCTGTGAAGTATGCGGAGGCGGTCTGATCTTCGGTGCATTCTTCATGGCAACCGATTATGTGACAAGCCCGGTAACCCCGGCTGGTCAGTACGTGTTCGGTGTTGTTCTTGGTCTTCTGACCGGTATCTTCCGTCTGTGGGGGGCTTCCGCAGAGGGCGTTTCCTACGCAATCATCCTGAGCAACCTGCTTGTTCCGGTTATTGAGAAGGCGACCCTTCCGGCAGCATTCGGCAGAGAGAGCGAGAGCGGTTGGGCAAAAATGTTTGCGAAAAAGGAGGGCAAGTAGTCATGAAAGGAATTATGAAAGACGCGTCCATCTTATTTGCGATTACCCTGATTGCCGGCGTATGCTTAGGTGCTGTACATGAGGTAACCAAGGCTCCGATTGCAGCAGCACAGCTCGCAGCAGCAACTGCTACATATAAAGAGGTTTATCCGGATGCAGCAAGCTTTGAGGAGACCGATGATCTGAAGAGTGCCGTAGAGGCTTGCGACCTTTCTGGTCAGGACTTCGGAAACGTATCCGTTGACGGTGCACAGGAGGCACTCGATGCAAGCGGAAACGTGATCGGTTATCTGATTACCTCTACCTCTAACGACGGTTACAATGGAACTGTTCAGATTTCCGTCGGTGTGACGAAAGAGAACACCCTGACCGGAATCGGTTTCCTGTCCATCAGCGAGACCCCGGGTCTTGGTATGAAGGCAAAAGAGCCGGAGTTCAAGGATCAGTTCAACGGAAAACCGGTAGCAACATTCTCAGTAACAAAGACGGCTCCTGCTTCTGATGCGGAGATTCAGGCCATCAGTGGTGCGACCTTCACATCGAAAGCAACGACCGGTGCAGTCAATGCGGCAGTCTACTTCGTAGAGAACTGCATCACACAGTAGGAGGGGCAATCATGAACAAATATGTAGAACGTTTATACAATGGTATCTGGAAAGAAAACCCGATTTTCGTACAGATGCTTGGTCTTTGCCCGACTCTGGCGGTAACAACCTCCGCAATCAACGGTGTCGGCATGGGACTTTCTTCCACGGCGGTGCTTGTGTGTGCAAACCTTCTGATTTCTGCACTGCGCCACCTGATTCCGGACCGCGTTCGTCTTCCTGGCGAGATCGTAGTCGTAGCATCACTCGTAACGATCGTAGATATGTTGATGGAAGGTTTTCTTCCGTCCCTGTACAGCGCTCTTGGTATTTACATCCCGCTGATCGTTGTAAACTGTATCATCCTTGGTCGTGCCGAGTCCTTCGCAATGAAGAATACCCCGATCCTGTCCGCATTTGATGGACTTGGAATGGGTCTTGGATTCACAATCGCACTTGGACTGATCGGAGCATGCCGTGAGGTTCTTGGTGCCGGAACTGTATTCGGCATTCAGGTAACTCCGTCTTCCTTCCAGCCGATCTCTATCTTTATTCTTGCACCGGGCGCATTCTTCGTTCTGTCCATGCTGACCGCTCTTCAGAACAAGCTGAAAGCACCGTGCGCAACGAATGGTTCCGCAGATAAGGAAGAGAAAGAAAACTTCGGTTGCACTGGCAACTGCATGACCTGCGCCGAGCATAAGACCGAAGGGGAGGGCAAATAAATGAAAGAATTACTGGTTATTGCGATCAGCTCTGCGCTGGTCAGCAACGTTGTACTGAGCCAGTTCCTGGGCATCTGTTCCTTCGTCGGTGTATCCCGTAAGGTAGAGACTGCAGCAGGTATGGGCGGTGCGGTAATCTTCGTTATTACGATCGCTTCCATCGTGGCTAGTCTGATTTACAACTATATTTTAAATCCGCTGGGACTGGATTACATGAAGACGATCGTCTTCATCCTTGTAATCGCAGCTCTGGTACAGATTGTAGAGATGTTCCTGCACAAGTGCATGGAGTCCCTCTACAACGCACTGGGCGTATTCCTTCCGCTGATTACGACGAACTGTGCCGTTCTCGGTGTAGCGCTGACCAACGTACAGAATGGTTACGGCTTCGTACAGAGCGTAGTAAACGGCGTGGCAACTGCAATCGGTTACACGATTGCGATTGTTCTGCTTGCCGGCATCCGTGAGAGAATTGAGGGAAATGATATTCCTTACAGTTTCCAGGGATCTCCGATTGTTCTTGTAACTGCAGGACTGATGGCGATCGCATTTTTCGGATTTTCCGGATTATTGTAGGAGGGAGAGACGAGGATGGATATAATGGCAGTAGTCATCGCGGCAGCAGTAGTTGCGGCAGCTGGTATCGTAGTTGGTATCGGTCTGGGGCTGTTCGGTGAGAAATTTAAAGTTGAAGTGGACGAAAAAGAGCTGGCAATCCGTGCAGAGCTTCCGGGAAACAACTGTGGTGGCTGTGGATTTGCAGGCTGTGACGCTCTGGCAAAGGCAATCGCAAATGGCGAGGCAGCTCCGAATACCTGTCCGGTAGGCGGTGCGGCAGTCGGCGAGAAGATTGCTGAGATTCTCGGTGTAACCGTAGAAGAGGGCGACAAGAACGTAGCATTTGTAAAATGTAAGGGAACCTGCGACAAGGCACAGACTCTGTATGAGTACTCTGGAATTCATGACTGCCGTGAGGCATCCGTTGTTCCGGGTGGTGGTCCGAAGGCTTGTTCTTACGGCTGTGAGGGCTTCGGTTCCTGCGTGAAGGCATGTGAGTTTGATGCGATTCATGTGGTAAACGGCATTGCAGTGGTAGACAAAGAAAAGTGTATGGCATGTGGCAAGTGTGTTGCTGCCTGCCCGCGCAACCTGATCACTCTGGTTCCGTACAAGGCAAAGCACCTCGTACAGTGTGCTTCCCACGATCGTGGACCGGCAGTCAAGAAGGTATGTACCGCAGGATGTATCGGATGTACGCTGTGTACAAAGGAGTGCCCGTTTGATGCAATCCATATGGATAATAACGTGGCAGTTATCGATTACACGAAGTGTAAGAACTGCGGTAAGTGCGCAAAGAAGTGCCCGGTACAGGCAATCCTGTAGGCGGACGCAAATTGGGGCAAATGCCTGGATTAAGCGAATGCAAATGAAGGAAATGTGAATCTAATTTGGGTAAAAGCCTAAATGAAATAAGAGTTAATAAAACTTCATGAAAATTAGAAAAGGCGATGTTTTCGGAGAGATCCGAGGACATCGTCTTTTTTGTATGAGTGCGCCCGGCGGCGCACGTTTCTAACCGGTGCAAGTCCGGAA
>OGIE01003123.1_pt1 | contig 18560 bp, 10 predicted proteins | sample 1571581 | NCBI WGS metagenome assembly OGIE01 (sample SAMEA2582021, study PRJEB24529) | metagenome | biome: Human gut stool | place: China | collected 2011
CTGCGACAGCCCAGTCAGAAGTTAATGCCGCACTTATCGTTAATGATACAGTAGTAAAAGATACTGTAACTAAAGAAGACGCGCCTGCAAAGGCATCACTGGTTGCACTCGCCGCCAATGTCAATGATACAGTTGTCACAGACACTACATCAAAAGACAAACCGGCTGAGCCTGTCAAGGAATAACCTTGCCAACAACATGCAGGACATAGTCTGCCGAAGAATAGTAAGCACACTACAAAAAAAGCCATCCCTACTTTCGTCTATTCCGGGGATGGCTTTTTTATTATCCTATCTTCTTACAATTATTCTGTAGGAGTACTTGTTTCCAATATCGGATCTGTTTTCCAACTTGAAACAATATTTGCCGCCTCTGCTTCGAAGCTCTTTCCTGCCAAGGACACAAATGTCTTGGTATTACCATTTCCATTATTGAATAACCAATTAGCTACCATTCCATCCTTATCCTCACTCAACAACTTGCCGCTCTGCTCGGAGATCTGTTGATCCGACAAGGCTTTTGTCCAAATACGGGCATAACTGATAGCTCCGTTCAACCGGCGTTTACCATCAGACTGGCCGATGTAGAAATCAGAAGTAAGATTGATCTCTTTCAAATCATCCGGCGTACCGTTTGATAATTGAAGCGTTTCTCTGACACCATTTACATACAATGCAATCCGTTCGCTTCCGCTCTTACTATTATCCAATACCACAGCCACATCATACCACTTATTGGTTTCTATCTTAGTAGAGCCCTCATAGCGAATACTACCTTTATCATCTGCAGCAAGCTGAAGGAAACGTTCTTCATCATTGCTTCCTCCCTTATGCACGTCGACACGCAGCAGGAATTTCTTCTCTATACCCATCACCGTATTAATCCGGGCATTTCCATTGTCATTGCCATTCAACGACTCAATATTGAAACGAGCCTCAAATGTGATCGTACTCAAATTCTTTAGCGATTCATCTGCCGTACCATTATATTCAAACGGTACTTTAAAGTAATTACCGCTACCTAGGTTCGCTACTTTATCTGCCTGTACCACCGTAACGGTCAGACTTAATTCCTGTTCCGCTTCGTCTCTGACAAACACGGTAGTGATACCCGCTTTTTTACCTATTAAATTGAAACGAGTGTCATCCACCTGCTGAATAGCTACAATCTCTTCATCCTCTGCTGTCAGACTATAACCTCCGTTCCCTTTTTCTACCGTAATCATGATCTTATTGTTGACTCCCACTCTCGGTGTCAGGTTGGAGACATCGATAGAAATCGGATTTACCGTCACCTGAACCACTGCCTGTTTTCCTTTATGGTCTGTAAAAGTCACTGTTGTATGTCCGTTCTTCAAACCTGTCAAAGTATAGAAAGGACGGAACTGATCTGTATTAACCATGCTGACAACCGTTTCATCCTCCACCTCATAAGACAATTCATCATTGCTGGAAAAGTTTCCCATGCTAACAATCAGTTGCTTTTCACCGGCAACTTCCAAGATCACCTCCGGTTCATTCACTTCCAATTCAAATACACCTACATTCACAGAAATATTGGCAACTACTCCTTCTCCATCCATTACTTCGACGGTAGTGGCCCCATTCTGTGAGCCACTTTTTACAGTTATCAATTCGCCGGAAACGGTAGCCGTTGCAATGGCAGTGTTGAAACTTCTCACGGTATAGTTTCCGTTTCCAACCACTACATTCACTTTGGCTTCCTCATTCTGCCCGATACGTATTACCGGTTTGTTCACAATCAACTCTATCAAGTCTTTAGCCACATCGTCGTCATCATCGTCATCACAACCTGTAACGACAAACGATAATACCGACAAAAGCAACAGACACATATATGTATAGATTCGTTTCATCTGATTTTCTTTTTAAAGTTATACATTCCTACTGGTTTACCATCCGGGATTTTGCTCAATGGTCGGTGTCTTCTGCAACTCACTCTGGCGAATCGGGAACAGATAATGCTGAATAGAGAACGTACGTTCTTCCACGCAGAAACGCTCCATTCTATATTTCACACCGTCAACCGTAATGGCCCCATTCTCATCCTGCACCGGACGCATTCCGTTAATCATTCGCTGGCAACGAGGCAATGCACCGTTATTGGCAGCCCAGTATTTCTGTGTACGTTTTGAATTGTCACTCCCGCTCGATTTCCAAAGGCTTTCCTTTGCTAGCTCTTCCTTACTGGTGGGTTCCAGATACAAGCGGCAAGTCCACGGACGTTTTCCTTCATAAAAAAGTTCCACGCGACGTTCGCGCTGAATGTATTCACGCATCAACTGTTGATTAGTCTTTACTTCCGGCGGCATCGGTTTCATAAAAGAACGTTCACGAACCGTATTCACCAATTTATAAGCTTCATCGATATCCTCGCCCAATTCATTACAAGCCTCTGCATAAATATAAATAAACTCCGGAAGACGCCAGATGGCGGGCGCATTGATACTGAAGTTACCGGATTTGTTCCATGACTCCTGTTGGAATTTACGTAAATAATAACCGGTAGTAGTTGCATTGGTAGCACCAATCTTATCGGAACCACTCGCCGTATTGATCGTTTTCGACTCGTTCTTATTATTACGGTAAGGAGCTCCGTGATAAATTACATCGCGATAGAAACGCGGGTCACGAGTACCTTTCACATACGGATTAGTATCATCATAGCCACCTTTGCGGGCTTCTGCCGAATATACCGGATAGCCATAATCACCTACAATATATTCGTATTCATCCACTTGTTCCTGCACCGGTTGCTGGCGCGAACTTCCCTCACGGCTGGGCGGATAAATATCACCCTGCCATGCCTGATCCTTGCTCTTCGTCATAAAGAACACATACTCATTGGCAAAGGCATCCATATCATAAAACATATCCCACAAACGAGCATATACACGGCTGTCATTCAGATTACCGTCAGCCGGATCCTTGAAATCATTTGCATCATGTTTCGTATAGAGAGAATAACGCTTGGTTCCGCCGACTTCGAAATCCAGAACGGCTTTAGCCGCTTCTTTGGCTTTTCTCCAACGAGTAGCATCATAAGCATACTCATTTTCAAACACACGACGCAAGTTGTATCCATATTGAGAAGCACCGTTCCACAACGGAGTAGCCGCTACCCAGCGAACAAAAGAAATCAATCCCAGACAGGCTCCCTTATCCACACGCCCAAAATTCTCGGAAGTTTTCACATATTTATTAGGAACCATGCCATAAGCAGTTTGCGCATCCGTCACAATCTTTTCAACCATCGAATGAACAGATTCTTTCTTGAAGTCCATATTATCTCCGGCATTAATCACACGGTCAATATAAGGAGCTTCGCCATACATACGCAATAACAGCATGTGGAAATAACCACGCATGAAATACATCTCACCGATACGGTTGCGAAGATCACCATCCTGCTGTGGGTTGTCGGGCGTATTATACTTCTGTACATTTTCTATAATCAGGTTCGCTTTACGGATTCCTTCATAAAGAGCTTCCCAATATTGCCCTACACTACCGGGCAAAGAATTCGGGTTCCAGGCACCGTTATTGAAGTTATTCGTAATGTTTCCCTCTACGTTGGTTCCTTCACATTCGTCCGTAATGGCACTGTTGCTGAAGTGCTCGAAGAACACCAGCGGACGGTCTGCTTTCTTTGCAGCCGCGTATACGTCGGAAACCAGTCCGTTCACTTTTTCGTAACGGGCAAAAACGTCCGCTTCCGTAATATTATCATCATCGTCCCGATCCAGGTAATCGCTACATGAAGTAAAGACCAACGGCAGGACCAATAAAGCAATTGCTGAAAATCTATATAACTTTTTCATATTTCTATCTTATTTAGAATGTTATATCAATACCAAAATTGAATACCTTTTGAATAGGATACCAGGAAGCTCCGTCTCCGGATTTCGTTTCCGGATCTATATCCACATCACCCAGTTTATCAAAAGTCAACAGATTCAGACCTTGTACATAGATACGTGCCTGTTGCACATGGAATTTACGTAATAATTGGGGTGATATATTGTAACCAATTTCCACATTCTTAAGACGCAGGTAGGAAGCATCATACAAAAACAAACTACTGTTTCCATTCTTGTTGTTATCATGTGTTCCATAATGCAATGCCGGATATTTGGCAGTAGCAGCCGTTTCCGGTGTCCAACGGTCCAGATGCATTTTCTTCACACGTCCGATCTTATCTTGTTCAAATTGCGGGAAGTCAAATACAGCAGCCCCATTCAACAGAATAGATGATTTTGTCGCACCTTGCAATAATACACTAAAATCAAAGTTCTTATACTGGAAACCGAAAGGAATACCGAACATCAGTTCCGGACTACGCGGATTTCCCATTGCTGTACGGTCTTCATCATCAATCACTCCGTTACGATCCAAATCCTTATAAACAACATCTCCCGGAATTAATTGTCCCCACGGCTGATAACCGATCTTGTTCAAACGGTCAGCCTCTTCCTGATCGGCTACAAAATGATCGAACACATAGACGAAGTTTTCGTATAAGCGTTTACCGGTTTCTTTACGCCAGGAGTTCTTGCGGGCAACTTCCGCTTTATATTCCAAACGGTTGCGGGAGAAAGTCAGGTTCGGACGAATATAGTAACGGAAATCCTTTCCAATCTTATCATTCCAGCTCAATTCGATATCCACACCGCGGTTGCTTACTTCACCCAGATTCTGTAAAGCTGCATCTTTACCTACAATATCCGGATATCCCATGATACCGTCACTATTCATATCTGTAATAATGTCAAAACGATATTCATAAAATGCATCTATCGTCAATGCCAAACGTTGGTTCAGGGTAGTAAAGTCGATACCGACATTCAGTTTACGGGCTTTCTCCCAAGTCAGATTCGCATTAGCCAGATTACCTTCGGAAGTACCGCCTACATTCGTACCAAAGTTATTACCGAAATCATAACCACTGCCACCACCGTAGAAAGCCAGATATGGGAAACGGCTGCTGACATTGTCACTACCTACCAAACCATAGGAGGCTCTTACTTTCAGGAAGTCAATCCAGGAAGCCTTTTTCATAAATTCCTCTTCAGAGACTACCCAACCGATTGAACCAGCTGGGAAGAACCCGTAACGTTTGCCCGGAGCGAAGTTTTCGGAACCATTGTAACCGAAGTTAAATTCCATCAGATACTTCTGATTATAATAATAAGCAAAGCGTCCGGTGATACCCTGGCTATGATAAGCCAGTTCATTGTTAACAGTACGGTTACCACGGTTTGCCAATAACATGGCGGTCACTTCGTGGCGGTTGCTAAACAAACGGTTGTAATCCAAACGTGCCTGTATATAAGTACGTCCGTCAGAAGCGTTATGACTGAATCCGTTGCCAATAGTCTGGTCAATATCATATTTGTTACCCGTTTTGTAAGCACCCGTATAGTGTCCGCCTGCCATATAAGCATCCGAACCTTCGATCGGCATAAACGTCGCATATTTCGGATATTCACGATAACCGTCTTTGTAAGTATCCAGTTTACGATTAATCCAGCGTCCTTCAGAAGCATCATAAGAGAACATCACTTCCGCTTTTAATCCTTTCGTCAGAAATTCCATATCCAGATTCATGGCAAAACTACCATTCAGATACGTGTTCTTTTCATTCAGATAACCGGTACGGCTCAATTCACCCAGAAGATTGTAACGGTAGATATTGTCACCATAAAGCATTCCACGAGGATTTTGCTGAATGTATTCCTCATTCTGCGGATGCGCATTTTCTTCCACCAGGATGGGCAGATATGGAGGCTGGGTAGCACAGATGGTCATCAGGCGACCGGCTGTTGTACCCGGTGCATTACGGTCGGTAATACGGGCCCCCAAATCCAAACGGGTACTCAAATAACGATTAATGTTGATATCGATGTTCGAACGGAAGTTGTAACGGGTGAACTTGGTTTGCGAGTCATATTCACCGGCATTCGAATATTTGTAGTTACCGCCTTGTGAAAAGTAATTGGCCAATACATAATAACGTACCTTGTCCGTACCTCCACGAATGGAGAGGCTGACATCTTCCTGCAAACCGGGTTTGAAGGCAAAATCATAATAATCCCAGTCATATCCCAAACCATCGGAATTGTCTCCTTTCGCACGGCGGAAATTGTCAATCGCCTGTTGAGAGAAAAGGTTCAAACTGCTGATGTCTGCGCCCGTCATCTTGGCATCGTTCAATCTGGCTTCATTATATAAAGTTGCATAATCGGCAGAGCCTAAATATTCGGGGAAACCGATCGGCTGGTTAATACCGATAGAGGCTTTCAGGTTCACGGTTGCCTTTTCCGCTGCCTTACCACGTTTGGTAGTAATAACGATTACACCATTTGCACCACGGATACCATAAGCGGCAGTGGCGGAAGCATCTTTCAGGATAGTGAATGTTTCAATTTCATCCGGTGCGAGGTAACTCATGTCACGTTCGATTCCATCGACAATGACAATGGCACTCTGGTTACCGTAAGTTGCCTTACCACGGATAAACAATTCACTTTGATCCACACCCGGTTCACCACCCGCATACTGGTTTACAATCAACCCCGGCAGACGTCCGGCAAGCGCATTGTTGATATTGGCAGTAGGACTTTGCGTCAGATCTTTTGTCGTGATGGTAGCAACAGAACCGATCATCGTTTCTTTACGTTGTTTGGTATAACCTACCACAACCACTTCCTGCAAGGCTTTCGTATCTTCCTGTAGTAAGACAGTCAGTTCCTTCTTTGCACCGGGAACAATTTCCTGTGGCTGGTAACCCAGGTAAGAAAACACCAACGGAGCTTCCGCATAAGGCAGCTTCAATGTAAACTTACCATCCATATCTGTAATCGTACCTGCATTGGCCACCCCTTTCACGACAACAGACACACCGATCAACGGGTCATTTGTCGTCTTGTCCAATACCGTACCCGACACTGTTATTTTATTACTTTGTGTGGCCTGCACCTTTGCCGTTCTTCCCGTTTGCGCCACACCCTGCAAAGGTATACCTGCAAGAAGAGTGCAAGAAACAGCCACCAGACAAATATTTCTTTTTATATGTATCATCTTTCTTTTCGATTTTCTATGTGTAATAAATCAATCTTATTCCTCTGCTTTCTTACCGAAATCCGGTCCGACCCAGTTGGCCTTTTCCGTTGCTTTACCTTGCACCCAGTCTTCATAACGGGCACGGATTTCAATCATTGTTGCTCCCGGGACTTCCGCATTCAAGGAAATTGTCAGGCGATCTTCCCTGTTGTCACGATTACCGAAGGTCGGTGCTTTTGCCCAGTCGTACTCCCACACATAATAGCCTTCGGGATGAGCCAACGTCCAAAGCACATCAGAACAGCTGCGCAATGCAGCGATAAACTTATTCTTGGTCTTTTCCGGATAAAGGCTGTTAGTCGGCTGTTTCACCATATCCAGGAAGTAACGGACAAATATTCCACGGAATAAAAGATTATCTCCCGAATTTCCTTCACCACTGAATACCGGATAGTTGGAATCCATCTTCTTATTCACCTGGTAAGAGCCGAAAGCAACCGCATTACGAAGATATTCATCCTCACCGGTAGCGTTGTACAGCTCCAGGGCAGCCGCCATAAATGTTCCCTGATTATAAGACAAGGCTACTTTATCAGGATCTCCCGGTGTTCCGTCATCTTTAATACTAAGATTATCATATACCTGTCCGGTGGAAATATCACACAGATAAGCCGTCATCCAGTTGTATACCTCTTTGGCGAAGTTCAGGTAATAAGCAGCCTGCTCTTCCCAGCCGTCTTTAGCCTCCTTAACGGTAAGTTGATACAATTTCATAGCCAGAAGGCAACCGGGACCATTGGAACAAGACATACGTGAAGCCGGCGCATCCGTTTTCCATGCCATTCCTCCTACCCCTTTATAGTCATTCTTCGCTCCCTTGATATGGTTCCACATCTTCATCAACGCACTGTAGTAATCCTGATCGCCAGTCAATTCATAAACCCGCAGACAAGACAGTGCCATCCATTCCATATCATCATAGAAGTTATTCCAGAAGTCTTTGCCACCATAACCGCAATGTTCATTCCAGTCATCAAAAGCCGGCAGGAAAGGTTTCATGATGTTTTCATACAAATGAGCTTGATATTCGGGATTGTTTGCGTGACGGATATAAGCATCGATCACGATGTCCAATGCATGTCCCTGCGACCATCCGCCGCTACCGCCCGTGCTTGCCGGTTCTCCGGTTTCCGGTGTATTCGGTTTTTCCCAGTAAATGCTTCCGCAAAAGGTATCCCGTCCGCTGGCATTCTCATAGAAATATTTGATATAAGTTCCCGTACTTTTGTCGGCTGCATCTGTCCAGTTCACATCCGACACATATTCACCGGATGAATTACCTTTGTAGATGTCTCCCAGATCGCCGTCGTCACAAGCTGTAAATATTGCCAGTGCACCGCTTAACAACAAAGCTCTTTTTGATAATGATACTATATAGTTCTTCATATTATTATTCAGTTTTAATCTTCATTCGTTTCCGAAGCTACCCAACGGTGGGTGTACGTTCCAAACTCTGCATTGAAATAGAGGGTTACATCGGTTTTCACCGTAGCATAATAGACATTTCCCTGCTTTTCGCCCCATTGCAGTAATTCGTCGCAGAAACGGAAACTGTAATCCCATGGATCTGTGCCCAATGCCAGTTGATATAAATTATAATAGCTGTTGTCGGTAGTCAGATTCGGTTGCCCTTTATCTTTCTCCTTATGTCCCCAACGGTAGGTTGTTCCGTTGATTTCCATCTTAAAGCTATGACGGGTTTCACCGCTTCCTGCCCAACTTTCCGTTTGTTTCCGGGCAGTATAATTCTTCACACCCCATTTGCCATATCCCAGATAGTTGAAATCCTGTCTATACCCACCCGAATGGTTATAAAGATATACAGCTCCTATTTCATCGTAACTGATCGTTTGTTCACCCATATTGATGGTAATCCGGTAGATGCCTGATTGAGGAACCGTAACTGTATAGTCTTCACCATCATTACGCTCACGTAACACTCCGTTGTCGTCTACATAATAATAGCATTTGCGACCTTCTACAGTAGACATAAATATAAATGGCTGGTCGGCTTTCAATTGAGTGAAAGTCTGATAGATTCCTTCATTCTGACGGAGCATTTGTTGTGCTTCCGCTTCATCACCATCATCTTCCGTACCCACGCCAGTGATATAAACCGGCTCGTTTTCAGAAGGCATATCATCAATGCCGTCCATCATAAAAATTACGAAATAACCTTCCAGACTACTAAGAGCCTGATCCAATCCGCAATAAGCACGCACCTTCCAACGCAGTGTGCCGTTGGTATTGCAACGGAATTTAGCCAGTTTACCTATTGTGTTTGCCTGATAATGGGTTAAAGTCAACTGCGATTCCAAACCGTTATTGTCAGAAAAGATCGTTTCTACCGGTTTGGTAAAGTCTCCCCCGATCGTATCAATCAATACTTCATAACGATATACTGTATTTCCGTGTTTCTCGGTAGGCGTCCATTTCAGAACAATATCCGTCAACGAAGCACCCGAAAGTACTACTCGCTCGCCACTAGCCATTGCATCCATTGTTCTAACAGGTTCAGGCGGAACAATCGGTTCATAATCATCCGGATCAAATCCCGGATTCAGTTTATTGTCACAAGCCGTCAGTCCGATAAGAAAAAACAGCAGGGCAAATTTGATTAGTTTTTTTGTTATCATATTGTTTCTCATATTATTATATTCCTAGTTTTAGTATGAATGAGGACATTCAATTGGTTCAAAGCGGCTCTTATCTCCATTATAAGTTGCAGGAAGTTCCGCTCCCCAGGCAGGTTTATTTTCGCTTATATTCTGCAAACAAACTTGCGCATCCAATCCGCTGCCGCCATTTCCCCAATTTTCAAAAACTGTAGTACCTCCGACACCTTTCGAGAATACCCAATATCCCATCAAGTCAGAGTGTTCTTCTGCATTAAGGATTTTGCACATATTCGCTTTAATTTCACTTTCGTCCAACGCTCTCTTCCACATCCGTGCCTGATAAACTTTGCAATATCCTACCCGATATGAATCTCCGGAACGTCCAATCAACAGTGCTTTATCATTTCCACCTACATCTGTCAGATTGAGAGATGAATTAGGGGCACAATCCTCATAAGAGTTATCTGCAGGAGTCAACGTTTCTCTCACCCCGTTTATATACATTTTATAAGCCTCTTTAGTACTTGATTTCGTTCCATCATATACAATGGCTATATGATACCATTTACCCGGAGTCTTACGTCCACCTTCCGAATCATCGCAATAAATAGTTTGCTGACTACGGAAACGGGGATCACTCTTACCATTAATTTTAGTGGCTATTTCAAAACGCGGATTCACATCCTTAGCTTCTGCACGAAGCAGGAATACACTTTCCAAACCTATAAACGATTGCATAGAACGAGTATAAGTCGGGTAGAACACAACCTCAAAAGTAAGCTGATTCATACTTTTCACCTCTGAATGTGATTCGGCATACTTTTTAATATCAATTTTAAAGCATACGTCATATTCCATACGATAACATACCGGATTCACATAAACTGGTAACGTCAATTTCTGACCTGCCGCATCAGACAGTTCCAGTGTGGTAGTCCCGAGCTTCTTTCCTGTTAGTTTTAACTTGGTAGCCCCGTCTTCCGTAATCAATTCTGCGGTTTTCAAATAGGTTTTATTATCATCTGTGAGTTGTGCCAACTTATAATCACCATTTCCTCTGGTAATAGCTATTTCTGTAGATGCCTCATAACCACCGATGATTAAAGAAGTTGCTTCATTTTCCAGTTTAAGGTTATATGGATTCACTTTCACCGAAATCTCCTCCACAGAACCTTTCTGATCTGTCACAATCACTTTCACATCACCTCTAGCTTTGGGTTTCAAGGTAATCAGGTTCTCTTTTTCAGTAGCTTCCACAATCGTTGCATCCGTAGTAGGCTCGCCGTCTCCCACCTGATAAGTGAAACTATATCCGCCATTACCTCTCTCAATAGAGATATATTGAGATTCGGCATCCGGTTCGGCAAAAGTGGCTTCATTACTTTTCAGTGTCAGATCCACGATGTTCACTACCACAGGAATAGTGATTGTCTTACCTTTCTTATCTGTTATCGTAATATTTACCGGATCGGCTCCAGTCTCGAACTTGGCAGTCAACGGAATAACTTGTCCGGATAGTTCACCCACTTCCAAAAACTTATCAGCACCTTCCGGTATGGAAATCTGATAATCTCCGTTACCGGTCAAAATCTTCACCAGTCTCTTTTCACCGATAAAAAGGTCAAAACCTTCTTCCGGTGCATCTACCGTCAAATCCCAGAGTTTTGCTACCCGAACCAGCACTCTAGCCACTTTCTTACGTCCATCTACTATTAATATAGTAGTTTCCGTACGGTTATTTTCTTCCAACTGGCTATTTTCGGTAGCTTTAATAGTCACCTTATTACCATTGATTGTAGCCGTCGCCACGTTTTCATCAAATGGCTTCACATAATAATCGCCATTACCGGAGGTGATACTCACCGTAATTTCGTCTCCTTGTAGTAGTGTCACCGAATTATTATCGACAACCAGATCTGTTGCCGGTTTCACTTCCTGTTCTTCTTTATCATCACTGCACGATACCATAAAAAATGGAATGGTCAATGCTGAAAGAAATAAAAAACTAAGTTTCCTTTTCATTAGATTAAAGATTAATAAATTAATACTTTTCAAGTTTATCTACTTAAAAACTTCGATGAGACAAAGATAAAATCACTAAACTCTACCAAAAGAAAATTAACTATCCTTTTTTACCTTTTGGCACGGATATTTACTATATTAACACGGATATTTACTTCTTCTTTTTCTTTAAAAATTCCCGCCACAGGCTACTGCTGAACCTCTTCCAAATGTTTCATCCGAAACTCTTTTGGCGTGCACTCATACTTTTCACGGAACACCTTAAAGAAAGTAACTTTGTTCGAGAATCCCGAATCGAATACAATTTCATCAATCGTCTTTTTAGTGGTCAGCAATAAATCTTTCGCTATGTGCAAACGACATTCCTTAATCAGATCGGTCGGGCTATCCTCTCCTATCTCTTCCATCTTCCGATAAAGACTCCGGGGACTGATTGCCAGCCGATCGGCGATATAACGTGGAGTCAAATCTTTGTTCGTTATATTATCATTGATAATCTTCAAAACCGACTGTAGGAACTTCTTCGACTCTTTATGCGTCAACTTCCCGTCCGACTTTTCAAAAGAACTGATCGGCGAACTGAAATAATTTTTCAACACCTCTTTCCGTTCTATCACCTGACAGACAGAGATACGAAGATACTCCGCACTAAACGGTTTTGTGATATACATTTCCGCACCGGCAGAAAGGGCTTCCATCTGTTGTTCCATCTCGTGTCGTCCGGAAACCACAATAATAGGAATATGCGCCGTCTCTTTCACCGATTTAATCCGCCTGGTCAGTTCAATGCCACCCATTCCCGGCATCATGACATCACAGATAATCACATTCGGATAAACCTCATTCATCACCTGATCCAGCCGTTCAGGATCTTGCAAGGTTACCACATTGAAGTCAGCCGAGAAGATTTCTCCAATAAACCATAGCATTTCGATTTCATCATCGACAACCAAAAGCGTAGGACGCATCTTATCAAACTCATACTGGGGAAGTTTCAGTATCGATTGAGTATCTATCTTAGGGATGTATTCCGCTGTGAGCCGCTTGGTTTCCACCACTCCGGTAGTCAGTTCCACGACCGGCAAGGTTAGTGTAAACATCACCCATCCGTCAGGAGTATTTTCCACTTTCAACGTACCATTCAGCAACTTTGCCATATTATAAGAGATGGCTAGCCCCAGTCCGTTCCGTGAAAAGTTCTTTTCATCCTGATTCTCGAAATTATCCAAAATGGCATACCGATTAAAAATATACTGAAAATCCTTTTCCTTGATGGTACTTCCTTCATTCGCTACACGAAGAGTCAGCATGTTTTCCCCGCTCGTATCCACTTCAATCTTGATACTTTGTCCGTCGGGAGTATATTTAAAGGCATTAGAAATCAGATTAATAATAATCGTATTCAGAAACCCTTTGTCCGAGTTCCACATCACCTGCTCGGGTATCTTGCTCAAGAAAGTGATGTTTCTGGATTTAGCCATTTCAACAAACGTTTTGGCTATTCCTTTCACAATGGAAGACACATTCAATGATTCAACCCGCACTTCCCTGTTTCCCGTTTCAATCCGACGAAATTCGATCAACTCATGAATCAGGTTGTTGAGACGCTCCGCATTCGTCTGAATCATCTGTACGTAGTCCACGACAAATTTACTAAGTCCCTTCGATGAAAGGATTCGTCCGCAAGGACCATAAATCAAAGTCAGCGGAGTACAAAATTCATGTGCGATATTAGTAAAGAAACGAAGTTTGGACTCAAAGACATTCTTTTGATGGCGTTTCTCTATCTCGTTCAGCAATTCCTGCTTTTTACGTTTGGAGCGCAGGATAAAGGAACGTATCAGCAAGGCTGCCAGTAAAAGCAGACACAGGGCATAAATCAAATAAGCCCACCAGGAAGCATACCACGGATCACCTATACGAATCACCAGAGAATAGACATCACTCTCTTTATCAAAGACACTATTGTAATATTTCACCAGTAAGGTATATTCGCCGGGAGCCATATTCGTAAAAGAGACTCCGCTTTCCGAACCATTGTTTACCCATTGGTCACTCAATCCTTTTAGTTTATAGAAATAGGTACAGTTATTACCATTCAGATAATCCACAGAGGCAAATGAAACAGAAAAGAAATTCTGGTCATACTGCAAATTCAAGACTTCAGTTTCTTTTTTCCGGGTGAGAAATTCGCCCAGATTGTATTGTTCACCGAAGATAGACAGCTTATCAAAATAAACAGGAGGCATATAAAGCTGCTCCGGACGGCCATCCGCCCGGATAGCTACGACTCCATTGATTCCGCCAAAGAACAGAGTACCAGTCTGGGAATCCCGAAAAGCGGCTCCGTCACTAAACTCTACCACCTTTAAACCATCTCCAAAACCGTATGAACGAAAGACATTCCTTTTCGTATCGAAATTGATTAATCCAAGATTGGTGCTCAACCAGAAGTCGTCGGACGAGTTTCTAAGAATTGCATGAATGGTATTATTCAGGAAACCATTCTTGGCATTGAAGAGCTGATAAGAGGTTTCCGATGTGTACTTTATCAATCCGTAGCTCGTTCCGAAAAGATAGTTATTGCTGCTGTCTTTACTGATAGCGAGAATATTATTCAGGGTCATGTTTTCGTATTTGTGAGTAGACACCGGTTCCAGGCCATTCGTCGTTTCGTTATAGCGGAATACCCCATATCCTTTATTGCCAAACAACAGGTTGGCTTCATTCTCCGCATAAATAGTAAAGAAATAGTTCGATCCCAGTTCGCCGTCATTGATGATGTAACGTTGCGCATCCACAATCACCGGATTGTCCGGTGTTCCGGCAATACGAGCCTTCACCACTCCCATGCCGACACTCGCCAGCCACAGTTCGGAATCTGCTGTTTCGTAAATGTCATGGATGTATTTGAAATCTTCGTTACCGATCCGTATTGGTATACTCTTGATACGTTTTTCCCGATATGAATAATAAGTTAATCCTTCTTCGTCTCCTATCCAAAGCAAATTCCGGTGGCTCTTGGCAAAACAATAAACGGCATTACTACTCAAAGCACTATTAGAGGTAGTCAACACCTCCGCCCGACAGTCGGAGATGTTTTTATCGAATTCGTAATCATAGATTTTAAGAATTCCGTTTCCTTTGGTTCCCACCCAGAAAGTACGTTCATCATCAAGATAGATGGCACGCACGGGGCGTTCTATTTTCTCGGTATAATTGCTAAGCACCATTGATTTGATAGAATAAAGCGGGTTCGAATAAAGATAAACACCCTGCCCGTCGGTACCAATCCAAACAACATCCTGAAAACGGTCTTTCTTGAGACAGAATACACCGCTGTTGATAGGTAACGACTGAATTTGATAATGATTCGTCTCCTTCTGTTTCTCCAACAGCAGAATACCATCCATCAAAAAGCCCACAAAATAGCTGTTATGATAATGAACGATGGACGAAATTTTGCCACGTTCCTGTATTTCCTTACCCAGATTGGCAATAAACTCATTCTTCTGGGTCGGAATATGGAAAGCATAGAAATTAAATTCCTTGTCTATGTAATAAAGAGATTGCTCGTCATTGAAACAATAAATCAAGGAAGTCTGATAAATCAGGTTTGTTTTCTGGGGTAACAGGGTGATATCTCCCGATGCGGCTTCCTGCTGTATGTCATAACAGCGGTTGTATCCTTTCATGACTACCCACATCCGGTTGTTACCGTCGATAAAGAAGTTTACGATATCGGAAATCGGGATTCCCGTGATATTGATTTTCTTGAAGACTCCTTCTTTTTTATGATAATAATAGATGCAGTTACTATCCTGGATAATGAACAGATTGCCATGACTATCCTTATTCATAAAGAAGAGTTTCTGAAATTCATTATAGTGAGTGATTGTATTGGTTTTCCGGTTCAAACGGTTCAGCCCATAGTAGGTTTGAATCCAGTAAATATCTTCGCCCGTATACACAATATTGTCAATCAGATTACCAGATAAGTAATCCTCCTTGTCACGAGTCTTAAATTCCTCAATCTCCTGTCCATCATAAATATTCAGTCCGTCGCAGGTCCCGATCCACATCAATCCACGCTCATCCTGGCACAGAGATGTAATCGAACTATTAGACATATACTCTTTATCTGCAACTTGCTTCAAATTATAAGCATAAGCGTTATGTATCAACAGATTAAGAAAAAAGAATAGAATAAAAACCAACTGTTTTCCCATAGTGTATTATTCTTAGATTTGCTATATGACAAAGGTAAACAAAAAAACATTCCGAGCTTTTTTTTGGCCGGAATATAAGTAAAGTTCCGTGCCAGAGTAGTTAACTTCAGCGACAAGAGGCGATTTAGCCCCTCTATTACTAGAAGCACATTCCTTTTCTCCCTATTTTCGTCGTAGAAATTATTTTCAAATCTATAAATTCATTTGTTCATGAAAACACATTTTTCATTTAAACACTTGCTATTTCTTGGAGGTGCCGTGTTGTACAGCCTGCAATCTTCTGCCGTTAAGAATCCGGTAGACTATGTCAGCACACTGGTGGGCACTCAATCCAAGTTTGAACTGTCTACCGGAAACACGTATCCGGCTACGGCATTGCCGTGGGGAATGAATTTCTGGACACCGCAGACCGGTAAAATGGGAGACGGTTGGGCGTACACGTATGATGCCGACAAAATCCGGGGATTCAAACAAACACATCAGCCCAGTCCCTGGATGAACGACTACGGGCAGTTTGCCATCATGCCTATCACCGGCGGACTGGTATTCGATCAAGACCGACGTGCCAGTTGGTTCTCTCACAAAGCGGAAGTTGCCAAACCTTATTATTATAAGGTATACCTTGCCGACCATGATGTAACAACCGAGCTTGCTCCTACGGAGCGTGCCGTCATGTTCCGTTTCACGTATCCGGAGACAAAGAATGCCTACGTGATTGTAGACGCTTTCGACAAAGGTTCTTATGTGAAAGTGATTCCGGAAGAAAACAAGATTATCGGCTATTCAACCAAGAATAGCGGCGGTGTGCCGGAAAACTTCAAAAACTATTTCGTGATTCAATTCGACAAACCGTTCACATTCGTTTCCACAGTTTTCGAAAACAACATTCTTCCGAATGAAACAGAAGCAAAAGGAAACCACACAGGGGCCGTGATCGGATTCGCCACGAAAAAGGGAGAAATCGTACACGCACGTGTTGCTTCCTCCTTTATCAGCCCCGAACAGGCGGAGTTGAATCTCAAAGAGCTTGGCAAAAACAGTTTCGACCAACTGGTAGCGAACGGAAGAGAGATTTGGAACCGTGAAATGAGTAAAATAGAGATAGAAGACGATAATATCGATAATTTACGCACCTTCTATTCTTGTTTATACCGTTCCATGCTTTTTCCACGCAGTTTCTACGAGATAGATGCTAAGGGACAAGTCATGCATTACAGCCCCTACAACGGCGAAGTGCGTCCCGGTTATATGTTTACCGACACCGGATTCTGGGACACGTTCCGCTGCCTGTTCCCTTTCCTCAACCTGATGTATCCGTCAATGAATCAAAAGATGCAGGAGGGACTAGTGAATACTTACAAGGAAAGTGGTTTCCTGCCGGAATGGGCCAGTCCGGGACATCGGGATCGTCCATCGGGCTGAGCCGGACGGCGAACATCACGCGCTCTTCCCATGCTTCGTCGAGCAGGGAAGGCCGGTTCGTACGCCCCTCGTTCCAGCGGCGCCGCGCCTTTTCCAGCAACCCGTCCTCGGGGGAGTGGAAACCGATAAGGGCGGAAAGTACGCCGCGCAAAGACTGCAAAAGGTTGTTCATGATTGCCTCCCGAGGCTTTCCAAAGGGGGATCGAGCGCCTCGCGCAGCTTTGCCTTGCTGCGGTGGACCCTGACCCGGACGTTGATCGGCGTCATGTCCATCATGGCCGCCGTCTCCGCAATGGAATAGCCCTCCAGAAAGGTGAGCGTCAGCAACATGCGATCGCGGGGTTCCAGACTTTGCAGGGCCGATTCGAGCTCTTCCCGCAAGTCGCGGCGTTCGTTTTCTTCTTCATAGAGGCGGAACGATGCCTGATCGGTCAGGCCTTCCGGTTCGTCCTCTTCGCCTCGGGCCAGAGAGCTGAATGGCGCTTCGGGCCTGTAGCGTTCGCGTAGCCGTTCGTAACAGCAGCGCAGGGCAATGGTCGACAGCCAGCGCTCAAAGGAACCTTGCCCTTGGTAGGAACGCAGGCTCCTGTATGCCCTGACGAAGGTTGCCTGAGCCACTTCGGGCACCTCATGCGGCAGGACGTGCGCGGAAACGAGGCGCTCCACGCGCGGCCCATAGGACCGCAGGATGGAGCGGAACGCTTCCGCGTCGCCGTTCAGCACGGCCTGAAGGGTTTCTTCTCCCGCCTCCGGGATCATGGTCTGTTCCTTTTCTGTCGTTCAGCCCAGCCGCCTTGCGGGCGGAGGGAGTACGGGAAAGATGCCCTGTACAAGAAGAGTGTGCCGCTCCGTGCGGAATTGTTACAGCGGGCGGGAAAATTTTTGGGGAAAGAAATTGGGGTTTGGGAGAAGGGCCCTTCTCCCAACCCCCCACCCCTCATCCCCCTAAACGTTTCGACTGGTGGGGAGGCTGCGCGTCAGGGGTTCCGTTGGGTGGAAAACGCTCTGGAAGAGGTGACGGTGCCTATGAAGACGGAGAATCCCTTTCGCGCTTTTTGTGGGGCTGTCGGCCTTGGTTCAGTATACGTTATATATTGCTTCTTTTGTCGTAAAGGCACTTCCCTATA
>OGIE01003127.1_pt1 | contig 18540 bp, 21 predicted proteins | sample 1571581 | NCBI WGS metagenome assembly OGIE01 (sample SAMEA2582021, study PRJEB24529) | metagenome | biome: Human gut stool | place: China | collected 2011
TTCTTCTTGTTCTTCATCGTATTGTAGTTTCTCTGCTTGCACTCGTTGCATCTCAAAGTGACTTTTACGCGCATTAACGGCACCTCCTTATTATTGGTATCATTCCCGGCTTGCCGGGGATACCGACTGCCTCCCTGCAGATTTGAAAGCGGCCCTTCTCTCCATGCGAAAAGCGAAAAAACGCATAACAAAAAAGCCCTTTTTCACAGGTAATGAGTATTTTAGCATACCGGGCATATCCAGTCAATCCTTTTTTGCTAAAAATTTTGCATTTTTCGTAAGAGCGCTCTGGTCGATTCGCCTGATACCGTCCCGGTTCCCTCCTTGCATTTGGCCGTTTTGCACGTTGCATTCCGCCGTGCGCCCTCCTATAATGGAAACATTATCCCCTGCACATATTATATAAGATTGGATGGAAGGTGCTCTTTCTATGAAGTATGACCGCGTTTACAATTTTTCCGCCGGTCCTGCCATGATGCCGGAACCGGTGCTGGAGGAGATCGCCGCCGAGGTATTGAACTATCACGGCAGCGGCATGAGCGTGATGGAGATGAGTCACCGCTCCCGTGTGTTTCAGGATATTCTGGCGGAGGCTGAAGCTGATCTGCGAACGCTGATGCACATTCCCGAAAATTATAAGGTCCTGTTCGTTCAGGGCGGCGGCACGGTGCAGTTCGCCATGGTGCCCATGAACCTGATGAAAAACGGCGTAGCCTGCTATGTGGAGACCGGTGCGTGGAGCAAAAAGGCCATTGCCGAGGCCAAGCGGTACGGCGAGGTGAAAATTGTTGCCTCCTCTGCCGACCAGAATTTCTTCTACATTCCCGACTGCTCCGATCTGGACATTCCCGATAACGCCGATTACGTCTATATCTGCGAAAACGAGACCATCAACGGCACCACCTACCACACACTGCCGGATACCAAGGGCAAAATTCTGGTGGCGGACCAGTCCTCCATGTTCCTCTCCCGTCCCTGCGATATCAGCAAGTATGGCCTGATCTGGGCCGGCGTCCAGAAGAACGTGGGACCTGCCGGTATGGCTATCGTCATCATCCGGGAGGACCTGATTCGGGACGATGTGCCAGAATTTGTCCCCACCTACCTCCGCTACAAGACCCACGCCGATGCCGACTCTTTGTATAACACCCCTAACTGCTGGGCCATTTACTGCTGCGGCAAGGTGTTCAAGTACCTGCTGGCCAACGGCGGGCTGGAGGCCATGGCGGCCCGGAACGCGGAGAAGGCCGCGACTCTCTATGATTTTCTCGATGAGAGCAAGTTTTTCACCGGCGCCGTTCGGAAGGAGGACCGCTCCCTGATGAACGTTCCCTTTGTCTCCCCCTCCAAGGAGCAGGATGCCGAGGTAGTTGCTGCCACCAAGGCTGCGGGCTTTGACAATCTCAAGGGTCACAAGAGCGTGGGTGGCCTCCGGGCCTCCATTTATAACGCCATGCCGAAGGAAGGCGTGGCGGCTCTGGTGGACTTTTTGAAAAAGTATGAGGCCGAGCACGCATAAAAATGCATAGCAAGGGCGCCCGGACTTTCGTCCGGGCGCCCTTGCTATCTATTCAGGTATTCCTTCATGGTAATCTCAAAGCGGTGCAGCCGCTCTCCCCTTTCCGCACAGTGGAAACCGCAGGCGCTGGCCGAACGGACAGAGCGTAGGTTTTCCGGGTAGATTTTTGCTATGACCTTGCCTGCCCGCCATTTCAGAAATGCCGTAGCTAACGCGGACCGCACCGCGTCGGTGCCATAGCCTCGTCCCCACAGTGCCTCATCTCCGATAGCATAAACGATCTCGTATGTGCCGGTCATCTGTTCCCGCAGCTTTACAAAACCAATAGCCTCGCCCTCCCGGGTACAAGCCATGAAGAACCGGCTCCTCCGATTAAAATGATAGGTCAGCATCGGCTCCGGCACAGAGCATTCCATCTGTCGGAGATGTGTGGTAACAGTGGAATCCTCATTTAGATATTGTGTTACAGCCGGGTTCTCCATCCATTGGAGCAGCAGTCGGACATCCCGCTGGGTCATATTGGCGCGCAAAAAAATAGAAGCGGCTTTCTTCATACGCTTACCTCACAGTAAAAATACTTAAAAGCCCTTCTATGCGTACCGCATGGACGGTTCTTTTATATCAAATTGTGTTTTTCTCCAAGAAACTACTTATAGTATAGCAGAGATTTCTGTTTTGTCAACTTTCCTTCCTTTACATAAATTCCCGCCGTGAAATCGGCGGGAAGTTTTGCTTCTGTTTATTCCGTCTGCAGCAGCTTCTCCAGCTCCTCCCGGCTCACCAGCAGGTTCAGCGCCTCCAGCATTCCGTTGGCGGTCAGGTGCTCCGGCAGGTCGAGCCTTCGCAGAAGCGCCTGCCGCCGCTGGCTGCTGTCTGCTCCTCCGGCCAGCCCCCACTCCATCAGGTCTGCCTTGGTGATGGGTGTTTTTCCCGCCACCGGCTCCGCCGCTTCGTCTAAAAACGTGGCGCCCGCCCGGCGGAGGGCCTCTAAAATCACCTCCGGCTTCATCCCCTCTACTCCCAGCTTGCCCTCCTTGCCGGGGGCGCGCTTCCGCTTCTCCTTGCCGTAAACGTCCGGAATATACGCCTGCTTCACCCGGTCCCGGGGCAGCGCACCCTTGAGGTAATTGCGGATAACAAAGCCCGCGCCGTCGCTGTCCGTCAGAACAATGAGACCCCGTTCCTCCGCCAACCGCCGAAGAAAGGCTACCTTCTCGCGGTCATTGAACACGGCAAAGCCGCCCAGCGTCACTACCGTGGCATCAACGATCTGGGATAGGGTATTTTTATCGTAGCGGCCTTCTACCACAATGACTTCCTTGATTTTTCTCATTTCCGGGCCGCCCCCAATCTTGCCAGCAACAGCTTCAACTCCTCCTCCGGGTCAACGCCCCGCTGGCTTTTCATGCGGAGGTCCGCCACCTGACACATTTTCACGGCGTCCGCGCACCACTGTCCGCTGACGCGCTTTGCGGACTGCAGCAGCAGCTTGGCCGGGTAATCCGAGCGCATTTCCCATAGCTCCATAAGCCAGTATTTATCCTTGCCGCTATCAATGGCCATCCGGGCCGTATACAGCCGCCGGAGCTGGCTCCCCAACGCGGCCAAAATGACGATGGGCTCCTCCTGCATTTTCAGAAGGTCGCCTAAAATAGCGGCAGCCTGATTGTAATTGCTCTGGGCCACGGCGTCCGTCATCTTGAAAATCTCCGCCGACAGCACCGGGTCCGCCACGGCGTCAATATCCCGCTGGGTAATGATGTCCCCCTTGGCATAGGCGCCGATCTTGGAAATCTCCTGTGCAAGCCCAGTCATTAAACCGCCGCAGAGGAAGATAAGATACTCCGCTGTTTGGCGGTCGATCTGCTTTCCCAGTGCCCGGAAACGCCGCGCGATCCACGCGGTCAGGTCCGAGGTGTCCTGCGCCTTGAACTCCACCACGGTCACATGGTCATCCATGGCCTTGCACAGCTTTTTCACCGTTTTATTCTGCTTGTAGGCCACCGTATCGTACACGAATACAACGCAGCAATACTCCGGCAGATCGTTCAGCAGCGCAATCAGCCGCTCCCGCTGGTCCTCCCCCAATTTATAGATGTCCCAGTCCGTGACCACGATCAGCGTCCGCTCCGCCAGCATGGGCATGGCCTCCGCCATCTCCGTCAGGCTCTGAGCGGTCAGGTCCTTCCCCTCCAGCGCGTGATAGTTGAATTCCTCAAACCCCGCCGGGACCAGTGCCTTCCGCATCTGTCCCAGATAATATTCCCGGAGATAACTCTCCTCCCCGTAAAAAAGGTAGGCATTGCCAAGGGCATTCCCGTCCTTCAGGTCGGTCTTCAGCTTTTGATAAGCCTCGTTTTTCGTACTTTTCTTCGCGTATGCCATAACTGCTCCTATTGAAATGAAAAATACACGTTTCCGTGCCGGTCCGTCCGATAAATAGCGCAGCCTGCCCGGGCCAATCGCCGCAGGGTGTCCTCCGCCGGGTGGCCGTAGGAATTGCTGCCGACGCTGATGACCGCCAGCTCCGGTGTCAAGGCACGCAGCAGCTCTGCCGAGGTGGAATCCTTGGAGCCGTGGTGTCCCGCCGCCAAAACCTCGATGTCCGGCAGATCATAACGTTCAATGAGCTTTTTCTCCGTGGCCCGGTCCATATCGCCGGTGATGAGGAAATCCCCCTCCCCGGCTGACGCCAGCACGGACAGCCCCAGTTCGTTGCTGCCGCTTGTCCCCAGCGGCGGAAATACCGTCAACTCCGCGTTGCCGAAGGGCAGAATGGTCTGCTCCGCCGCAACCTCTACCGCAACGCCGTACTGCGCTGCCAACGCTAAGATTTCCGTCTGGGCGGCGCTGTTTTCCGGCGTTTCCGGCACCATCAGTATCTCCACGACGATGCGGGTCAGCAGATGGGCGAAGCCGTTAATATGGTCATCGTCAAAATGCGTCAGGAGCACCCGCTCCACGGAGCGGCAGCCCATGCTCAGCAGCATATCTGCCGTATCACACCCGGCATCCCGCCATGAATTGCCGCTGCCGCAGTCCACCACAGCAAAATGCGTCCCGGATTTCAGAACGATGCTCTGTCCCTGTCCCACATCCACGGCCACTGCGTCCATACGGTGGGTAAAGCGCAGCTCACCCAGCCGAATCGCTGTCACTAACGTCAATACGGCCATGCCCGCCGCCACGGCGTACTTCCGGCGGCTTCTGGGCCTCAGGAGCCACGCCGCGGCAAACAGAACATACAAAAACACCAGCCAATATTTTAAATAGGGATTGTCAAAATAAACCGCGTGGTATGGCAGCGCCGCCAGCGCGTGACACACCCAAAGGAGATAGCGGATTCCCAGTCGAGGCACCAGCCCCACCAGTCTTCCCAGCGGCAGCCACAAAAAGCTCACCAGCACCGCCACAAGGCCCGTCGCGAATACAACGCCTACCGCCCACAGGCACAGCAGATTGCTCAAAACAGATACAAGGGAGATTGTCTTAAAGTAGTACGCGCTTACCGGCGCGGTCAGCGCCAGACAGCCCACGGTTGTGGAAAGACTTGCCGCGATGACCGTAAAGATACGCCCGTGCTTCTTCTCCCCTGCCAACAGACGGTAAAGCCCCGGTGTCAGCCAGAGCAGCCCCATCACGGCCCCGAAGGAAAGCTGGAGGCTGACGGACTTTGCCGCAAAGGGATTCTGCGCCAAAATGAGGAACAGCGCCGTTAAAAGTGCCGTAGGCGGATCGTTTTCCCGGCGGAACAGCGGCGCGGCGGTCAGCAGACTCAGCATGACGCAGGCCCGCACCACTGAGGGCGAGCCTCCGGCCAGCACCGCGTAAAACGCCAGCACCGGAATGGCCACGGCGGCAGTCAGTCTGCGGCGGTGCCGCCCGGTGAGAAAGGCCACCAGCGCAAGGAGATATGCACAGTGCATTCCGCTGACCGCTAAAATATGGTACACACCGGCCTCGGACAAATCCACATCCGCCTGTGCCGACAATCCGCCCTTCTGCCCCGTCAGCAACGCCAGCAAAAAGCCCGCATTGTCGCCGCCAAACAACGTGCGAATCCGTGCCTGCATAGCGTGTCCCAACCGGACCGGCCACCACCGGGGAGAGCTTTGACTCCCCGCACTGAAGCGGGGTGTTCCCCGGCTGTAGGCCATCAGGAACACACCCTTGGAGTTGAACACCGTCACATCATCGTCCCGAATCCGGGAGGCACTTTGCAGATAGACGTCCTCCGTCATCCGCTGCCCGGGACAAAGCTGCAAAAGCGGCGAATCGCCGTAATAGACGAGCTTTCCCGGCAGCCCCTCTGCCCGCACCGTCACCTTGGCGCCGAAACGGGTCTCCGTGGGGTAGTCCGTCAGCGTCATGGTCAGTGTTTGCCGGGTGGCCGCCAGCGCCTCCATCGGCGCGCTGACCTGCCGGATATACAGCCAGTCCCACCCCAGCGCCAATGCCGCACCCACAAGGCAGAGTACCGCACGCTTCCGCTGCGGCGCGGGCAAAAGCAGCGTAAGTACGCCTGCGCCGATACACGCAAGCCCCACCGGCAGCAGCCAGTCCACTGCCAACAGATATTGCGCGGCAAATATTCCGGCGGCAAAGCCGCCGCAAAAAACAGCCAGTCTCCTCATTTCACGAACTTCTGCTCCGTCCGCCCCGCTTACCGTACCCGTGCTGCTCCGGTCCTGCTTTCACAACCCCACGTCACCCACGGACCTTTGCCCCTACTGCACTTCAGCCATTGAATACTGTCTCTCCGGCAAGCGCTGGTTTCTTCCCATAGAATTAATTTATGATAGCACATTTTTCACGGGGCTTCCACCCTTTTCTATACAGTGCGTCCGTGTTCGTTAAGTTCCCGTTAAATTCATGGGTCATACTATAGAGCGCCGTACCGTATTCTTGTGCATATTGCCGTTTTTCGCTCTGTTTTTAGCAGTTAAAAATGGTTGAGCTGTGAATATTGACATTATATTCGTAAAATTTCTGTGAAGTTTTTTCTTGACACCTCTCTTTTCGTAGAATACGCAGGTTACGTAGTAGAGATCTGCTTTTTGCAGTCCCCAAAAAATGTAAGGGAGATTTAGTATGAAAAGAATTTTTGCTACCCTTCTTGCGCTGACTCTGGCTCTGAGCCTGACCGCCTGCGGCAGCAAGAGCGACAGCGGCAGTTCCGCCCCTGCAGAGACCCCCGCCGAGACTCCTGCTGAGTCCACTGGCTCTTGGGCGCCTGACGGTCCTGTGACCATGATCGTTTCCTACAAGGCCGGTAACGGCACCGATCAAACCGCCCGTATTCTGGCACAGTACGCTGAAAAGTACATTGGCCAGACCATCGTGATCGACAATGTGGACGGCGGCTCCGGCTCTATCGGCTGGTCCAAGCTGGCCGATGCCGATGCTGACGATATGACCATCGGCTTCCTGAACCTGCCTAACTTCAACAGTTCCATCGTCAACGAGCTGGGCATCTACACCGTGGATGACTTCAAAGCCATCTGCAACCATGTGACCGAGACCTCCATCGTTGTTGTCCGTGCCGATGAGGATCGCTTCACCACGCTGGGCGAGTTGGGTTATTACGATCAGTGGCTGGGCTCCTCCCGCTGCATCGCCGCTTCCGCCGGTGTTTCCGATGATGTGATTGCTTTCTATGAGGCCGCTTTCAAGGCCGCTATGGAGGACCCCGATTATCTGGAGGCCGCCTCCAGCTTCATGACGGACTATAAGGACGCCGCCGATACCGCCGCACTCATCGAGCAGCAGCAGACCTTCACCGAGGGTCTGGATGACGCTTTCTGGGGCAACTGATATCTGTTAAGATACCGGAGGGACCTTCGGGTCCCTCCGGCTTTCCATTTCGAGACAAAGAAATTTACTTTCATGAAAATGCAGAAAACAGATATTGGCGTTGTTGCGGTGATGTACGCTGTCTGCGCGCTCTTTTTCTACATGAACTGCCAGCTCAAACCCGAAAGCCGCACCTACCCCAATTTCACTATCGGCCTCCTGTTCGGATTGACTACGCTCTATCTGGTCCAAATGCTGTTTAAAGCCAAGAACCACGGTGTTGAGAGCGGTGTGGACAAGGTGTTTGATGGCTTTCAGGTCAAGCAGTTTACCGTGTGCTTCCTTCTTGTGATTGCTTATCTCGTTTTGATGTATTATCTCGGCTTTTATGTTTCCACCATCGCCTTTATGATCGTCACGCTCCTCTTCCTGCGGGTGCCGCTGAAGCATCTGGTGATCTCCGTGGTTTCCGTAAATCCGCTGTGCTATCTGGCATTTTCCCTGTTCCTCGGCGTGAAAATGCCGGCCGGCTTACTGTTTTAAGGAGGGCGCGTATGTTTGAAACCTTGCAAATGATGGGTGCCGGCTTCCTCGGCGCCTTGACTCCTATAAATCTGCTGATGATGGCTTTCGGCGTTACCATCGGCATGGTCATTGGCTGTCTGCCGGGTCTGTCCGCCGCTATGGGCGTGGCGCTGGTGCTGCCTCTGCCCTTTACCATGGAGGCCGATACCGGCCTGATCGTTCTGGGCGCTATTTACTGCTGTGCCATCTTCGGCGGCTCCATTTCCGCAATTCTCATCCATACTCCCGGCACCCCCGCCTCCGCCGCCACTGCCATTGAGGGTTATCAGATGACCCTGCAGGGCAAGGCCGGCAAAGCGCTGGCCACCGCCTGCTGGAGCTCGTTCTGGGGCGGTCTTCTCAGCTGCATTTCCCTGTACTTCTTTGCCCCCATGCTGGCCCAGTTGGCGCTGAAGTTCATGTCCGCCGAATACTTCTGGCTGAGCCTGTTCGGCCTGACTATCATCGCGGGCGTTTCCAGCAAGTCCATGGTCAAGGGCCTCATGTCCGGTGCACTGGGCCTGCTGCTGTCCACCATCAGTCTTGACCCCATTCTCGGTACCAAGCGCTTCATGTTCGGCCAGTCTTTCCTTGCCGAAGGCATCAACACCACCTGCGCCCTTATCGGCCTGTTCTCCATGTCTCAGGTCTTCATTCTCATGGAGGCCAAGATCAAGGAGCGGGCCAAGGTCACGAAGTTCTCCGACAAAATTCGCCTGACCCGGGAGGAGAAGAAACGGCTGGCCCCCATGGTCATCCACAGTTGGCTCATCGGCAACATCATCGGCATCCTCCCCGGTGCCGGTGCCTCCATCGCCTGCTTCATGGGCTATAACAACGCCAAGCAGTTCTCCAAACACAAGGAGGAATTCGGCCACGGCAGCATTGAGGGCGTGTGCGGCTCTGAGGCCGCCAACAACGCCGTTACCGGCGGCTCCCTCATTCCTACCCTGACGCTGGGTATCCCCGGCGAGTCCGTGACTGCTGTGCTGATGGGCGGCCTTATCATTCAGGGCCTTCAGCCCGGTCCCGAGCTGTCCACCAAGTATGCCGACATGACTTACACTTTCTTCGCCGGCTTCGTGCTGGTGCAGTTCTTCATGCTGGCCATCGGTACCATGGGCTGCCGGGCTTTCGCCCAGATTTCCCGCCTGTCCGATGCTATCCTCATTCCCTGCGTCGCGGTGCTGTGCTTCATCGGCTCCTACGCCATCAACAAGAACTTCAAGAATGTGGTGGTCATGCTGATTTTCGGTGTGATCGGCTATCTCATGCGGAAGTTTGACCTGAACACCGCCGCTGTGGTGCTGGCCCTGATTTTGGGGCCCATCGGTGAAAAGGGCCTCCGGAACGCACCCCGCAGCTCTCAGGGCAATATCTCCGTACTGTTCTCCTCTCCCGTGTGCTGGGTGCTGATCTGCCTGTGCATCATCGGCATCTTCTCCCCCCATCTTCATGTCCAAGTTTGAAAAGAAGGTCACCGGCGGCGAGGAAATTCAGTCCGATACCTGAATGTACAGCCGTATTCCCCAATCCTATTCATCCCCTGGCGCAGAATGCGCCGGGGGATGCTTTTTTCGTCCAGCTCCGCCATGGATGAGCGGCAGCAGAAATAACCGGTCAAAAACGGACATCCTCCGCTTTTTCCACTGCTGTCACGATTTTTCAAAAAATGATTGTTAAAAAAATTGACAAGTCCGCCATTTTATTCTAAACTAAGACTATAAAATATTGAGAGCCCCTATATAATAGCCGCTCCCTTGCCGCAAAAGCGGTTATCTTTTTTTGAACAGGTGATCAGAACATGAAAAAAGAGAATATCTCGGATGCCGTCATTCGCCGCCTGCCCCGGTATTACCGGCAGTTGACTGATCTTTGCAGCCGCGGTATTATCCGTACCTCCTCCCACTCTCTCGGACAGGAAATGAACATCACAGCCTCTCAGATTCGTCAGGACTTTAGCTGCTTCGGCGAATTCGGCCAGCAGGGCTACGGCTACAACGTGGAGGAGCTTCGCGCCGAAATCGGCCACATTTTAGGCGTGGACAATGACCATCATCTCATCATGATCGGCGTAGGCAATCTTGGCCGGGCACTGCTGAATAACTTCCCCTTTGAAAGCAGCGGCTTCACGGTGGACGCCTCCTTTGATGTTGATGCCGACATTATCAACACTGCCATCAACGGCGTTCCCGTTTACTCCGTCAACGATCTGGAGCAGTACATCAAGCGCCACACCATTGATGTTGTGGTGCTCACCGTGCCGCAGTCCGTGGCACAGGATATGGCTGCCCGCCTCATCAGTCTTGGCATCAAGGGCTTTTGGAACTTTACCAATGTGGAGCTTTCCAGCAGCGAGCCGGATGTGAAATTTGAAAACATCCACTTTGCCGACAGTCTCCTGACCCTGAGCTACCGAATCGCCAACCGCTGAGAGGAGAACCGCAGATGAAAAAGCGTTTTCTGCCGCTGTGTCTGGGTGCCGGACTGGCCGCTATCGTTTGGGCCGCTGCCGCGGGCGGCGGTGTTGATGACCCGCTGGCCTCCCTCTCCTATCTCAACGGCACCTTTACCGCCGCTGTAGACAAAAGGGTGGACACGGCGCTGGACGCCTCCGACGCCCTGCTGCGTGAGCGGGCGGAAAATGGCGAGACCGCCGGCTCCGCCGCGCTGTGGCAGGAGGTCCGTCTGAAGGAGGGCGACGCCCTTCAGGGCGTTACCGGAACCGGAGCACTTCTGCTGGCTGGCAGTGCACAGGTCATCTATGCCTCCGGCGCTGTGGTGGATGTCACCACCGGCAGCGTTGTTCCCGACGGCGCGCCGCTTTCTGTGGGACACCGCTATCTTGTTGCCGAGGATACCTCCGCCGCCTTTACCGTCACCTCCAAGACCGCCGTGCTGGACTATCAGGGGCAGTCCGCCTTCACCTATTCCGACCGGCCGGACTACAACGCCATGGCCGCTGCTCTGAAGTCTCTGCATCTTTTCAAGGGCACCTTTACCGGCTACGGATCGGGCTATGATTTGGAGGCGGCCCCCACCCGGCTTCAGGCCCTTATCATGTTCATCCGTGTTCTGGGTGAGGAGGATCAAGCGCTTGCGTGGTCCGGCACAACGCCCTTCCGGGATATTGAAAAGGGTTCTCAGGCGGAGCGCTACGTGGGCTACGCCTATGAAAAGGGCTACACCAACGGCTACACCGCCACCTCCTTCCGGCCTGCCGGAGCGGTCAACGCCTATCAGTACACGGAGTTCGTTCTCCGGGCCATGGGCTACAGCTCCGCCTCCAATACTGACCTTGCCTCCACGCTGATTCGGGCAGTCAGCGCCGGTGTGCTGACAATGGGTGAGGCGGCACAGCTCCAAGCGGATACCTTCCTCCGGGCGGAGCTGGTGTACATCTCCTACTATGCGCTGGAGGCCGAGCTGCCCAGCGGCGAGGAAACGTTGGCAGACCGACTCATGGACTTGGACGTTTTCACCCGCAGCGAGTGGCGCAGCGCCCGGGAACTGGTTTCCACAGAGCGCCTTTAAATTCCGCCGCACCATCTCCACAGGACCGCATACTATGGATTGAGGCCGGCTCAACGGTCTACATCTCAATCTCATAGGAGGTTCCGATATGTGCTGTAATAACGGTTGCGGTGGTGGCGGGAACTGCTGCTGGCTCATCATTCTGCTGATCATCATCTGGTGCTGCTGCGGCGGTGGCTGGGGCGGCTGCGGCTGCAACAACGGCTGCAATAACGGCTGCGGCTGCTGATTCTCTGAAATAGCAGCGACCCCCGCGCCTTTTGGCGCGGGGGTCTACTACTTTTACACTCTGTTCAGCCGCTGGTCATCAGCGCAGATACCACCGACAATCACGCGCATCCGTTGTCCGCACGAGTTCCGCTATGCTGCCGTGGCTTTTGAGGTTACGGACCTTCTGCGAAAACTTATCATCATTTCTGTCGCTGAGAATTTCGCAGTCCTCCCCATCAGGCCGCATCTGCTGGCGGACTGCATCAATCAGCTCCGAGGTATGGATTCCCGGCCGGTTTCCAATGATTTCCAGCGCAACAGGCGCAATTTCTCTTTCTGTATAAAAGCTCATCATGACCACCCTTCCGCATAGCTGTCTATGGCGGGCTTCCCGCCGTCCTCATGCAGATTCTACCATAAAGGACAGGCCGCCGCAACTAAAATCCGCGTTCAGATGTCTCGATTCGCCTCAAAATCCCATTGTAGGGAAATATAAAAAATATTCTTCTCAAATCCGCGCCAGTATGGTAGAATAAAGTAAAATGTGGTTGTGTGCGCTGGCGGACATTTCTATTCCCCCGGCGCGGTCTATCAGGAAAGGCGGAAAAGCGAATGCAGAGAGTCAAGTGCGAAGAATGCGGCAAGGTTTACAATTTTGACGTGGATGATTTCTGTCCCCGGTGCGGCGCCTTTAATCAGCCTCCCAAAGCCTCCGCTATCAACGCCGATGGCAGCGTGATTCGGCTGGATGGCATCAACGAGAAAAACCATGCCGGCTCCTTTGTTCACGAGGAACTGCACGAGGAAAACCGGGAACGCCGGCGCATGGGGCTTTCCAAGGGTACGCGGCGTACCGCTCCCGCCAAGCCGCGTTTTTCCGCAGAGGCCACCCGGCCCACCGTTTCCCGCCCTGCCAAGCAGACAAATGCCTCCGGCAGTCCGGTAGGCGTGATCTTCAAGATCATCGCCGCCATCATCCTTCTCAATATTCTCTTCAGCTTCGGCAGCTTTTTCAGATATTTTCTATTCTGATGCCGCCCAAGCCACTGTAAGCCGTGTGCCGCGCCGACGCTGGCCGCGGCACGCGATTTTGCAGGGATAGGAGCTTCCATGAATCCGCTTATCAAATGGCCCGGAGGAAAATCCGGGGAAATTCAAAAAATCCGGCAATATATTCCAGAATATGACCGATATGTTGAGCCGTTCTTCGGCGGCGGCGCCCTGTTCTTTCATCTCCGCCCGAGGGCTGCGGCCATCAACGATATTTCCGGCTCCCTGATGGAGTATTACACGCTGATTCAGCAGCAGGACGAGCAGCTGCGCGACCTGCTGCTGTGCTATAGTGACAGCTTTTCCGGCCTGATTGGCGCTTGTAACCGGCGCTATGATACGCTTTTAGAGCTTTATCAGAGCTTTTGCCGGGAGGATCTTAGTCTCGACGCACTCAGGGGCCGCCTTGCCGCTCTGTCCGCTTCGCTGGTTGCCTCCCTTCCCCCGGATTTTTACGAAAAGCTACAGCCGGATATCGAAGCCTTTACCAATAGCCTTACCCGGTACGCGCTGGACAAGCTGCGCCGTACCCGGAACAATGCTCTAAAAAAGCCCTTTTCCGATGAGGACCTGCAGGCAAATCTGATCACCGGCTTTACCTGCGGCTACTATATGTACTTCCGGGACCTTTACAATGTTATGCAGGCCCATCGTATGAAGCCTCCCTCCCCCGCCTACCGGGCCGCCAACTTCTATTTCATCCGTGAGTATTGCTATGGCTCCATGTTCCGCTACAATGCCAACGGGGAGTTCAACATCCCCTATGGTGGAAAATCCTACAACAAGAAGAATATGCGCGCAAAAATCGACCATATTTTCTGCGATGAGGTGCGGGAGCTGTTTGCCAACACGGAGCTTTGCTGCATGGATTTTGGGGACTTTTTCCGGCATATCCATCTGACGGAGCGGGATTTCATGTTCCTTGATCCGCCCTATGACACGGATTTTTCCGACTATGAGGGCCGCGCCTTTACAAAAAAGGATCAGGAGCGGCTGGCTGCGGCGCTGCGGGAAACACCGGCCCGGTTCATCCTTGTCATCAAAAATACGGAGTTTATCCGCAGCCTCTATGAAAAGGACTTCCATATCCTCAGCTTTGACAAGCGCTACACCTACAATGTCAGAAGCCGGAACGAGCGCCGCGTAGAGCATCTCATCATCACAAACCTCCCGGTCTGACGTGTCGAAGCTTCCGGTCCCACGCACTTTTGCCGCAAGTATCTTTCAGTGCGATCCGCCGCCTTCGGACAATCTGAAAAAAGCATCCCGCAGGCTTACGCCTGCGGGATTTTCTTACAGCTTCATTCAGGGGTACATCAGCCGTTGCCGGTAGGGATATAAGGCCGGATGGACGCCGCCACACTGGAGATGGGCATGGTCTGGAGCCAGACCCTGCCTGGGCCGGTAAGCAGCGTATTGAATAGGCCCTCGCCGCCCAGCAGCTTATTCTTCATGCCCGGTACCTGCTGAATTTCCATTTTCACGCCAGCTGTAAAGCCCGCTACATTGCCGGTATCCACCACGATCTGCTGGCCCTCCCGCAGCTCGTACTCCACCAGCTCGCCGTCGATCTCCGCAAAGGCCACGCCGCTGCCGCTGAGTCGCTGCATGATAAAGCCCTCGCCGCCGAACAGCCCCGTCCCCAGCTTCTTATTGAAATGGATGGACAGCTCCACCCCCGGCTCCGCCGCAAGGAAGGCAGTCTTCTGCAAGATCATGTCCTGTCCCGGCGCGATGGTCACAGCCTTGATCTGCCCCGGAAAGCTGGAGCCGAAAGCGATCATGCCCGCGCCCCGGGCGGTGTAGATATTCTGGAATATACTCTCGCCGGAAAATGCCTTGGAAAACATCTTCCCCAGTCCGCCGCCGCGGGTGTCCATCTGCATATTGGGACTCATCCAAACCATGGAGCCCTTCTCCGTGATCATCTGCTCACCGTCTGCCAGCTCGCAGACCACCACCGGAAACGCACCGCCCTTGATCTCGTAGCGCATAGCCTTTTCCTCCGTTCTTTTCCGCCTTATGGCGGCTTCTATGCTGAGTGTACCACATATTTTCCGACAGGAAAAGCCCCTTTTCACTCAGGGCATACCCAAGAGAAGCATAAACCCACACCCCGCCGCTTGCTTTCTTCTGTACGGTTTGCTACAATAGAGGCAATACATTCAGGGAGGCACACACAATGGATGACGAGCTTTTTATGCGGAAGGCCATTGCCTTATCCAAGGCGGCCGCGGAGCACGGCAACGAGCCCTTCGGCGCCGTACTGGTAAAGGATGGCGAAATTGTTTTTACCAACGAAAATCAAGTCCACACCCGGCATGACCCCACCTTCCACGGCGAGGCCGGACTTATCCGGGAATTCTGCGGCGCCACCGGAATCACGGACCTGCGGGACTACACGCTGTATTCCAGCTGTGAGCCTTGCTTTATGTGCAGCGGTGCCATGGTCTGGGTCAAGCTGGGGCGGCTGGTCTACGGCGCCAGCAACCGTGATTTGGAGCACATTTTCGATGAGGAGGGCTGCGACTGCTCCCACATTGTATTTGAGCACTCCGGCTGGCAGCCGAAAGTCACTTCCGGCGTACTGCGGGAGGACTGCCTCGCTGTGCTGGACGATTTCTTCCGCCCGCTGGTCGAGCAAAAATCCTGATTTTCAAACAAAAAACCGTCCATGGCCGGAAATCCCGGTCATGGGCGGTTCTTTATTTTTCCTGCTCTGCCAATCGGTCCGGCAGCGGGACCTCCGGCATCAGCTCCCGGCTCACCACAGTCAGTATCTCCTCCAGCTTGGCGCAGTCCTCCGCCGGAAAGCGGTGCACAATGCGGTCCATGACCTCCGCCATATAGGACGAGGAAATGTTGTAGTAGTCAATATACTTCTGCGTGACCTCCAGATGATATTCCCGGCGGTCCTCCGGGGACTGTATCTTGCGGATATAGCCTTTTTTCACGAGGCTGTTGACCTTATAGGCGGCATTGGGCGGTGAAATTCGCATAAAGGTGGCAAACTCGTTTACCGAGGGCCGCCCCAGCGCCATGATGCTTTCCATACAGAAGGTCTCCACGGTAGTGAGACTGGCCTCCCGGTCCTGAAAGCGACGGAAAATCTCCTGATAAAAATGCAGCTTGAACTTTGTATACACTTCATTAAATGCTTGATTCAGCATGATGTGTCCCCCTCCTGCGGAATTCAACCTTGGTTTCAGTATACCCATTCCGGCAGGAAAAGGCAAGAGCGTCACTGGATGGCGAAGATCAGCTCCGCCGTGCAGGCGGTCTCACCGTTCACGGTGGCGGTGCAGGCGCCGATGCCCACCAGCCCCCGGCGCTTCGTGAGGGTACATTCCAGCTCCAGCACATCTCCGGGGATGACCTGCCGCTTGAACCGGGCGTTTTTCACACCGCCGAACAGGGCGATCTTCCCCCGGTTCTCCGGCAGGGACAAAATAGCCACTGCCCCCACCTGCGCCATGGCCTCTAAAATCAGGACACCGGGCATCACGTGCTTCTGCGGAAAATGGCCGCAGAAATACGGCTCCCCCGCGCTGACGCACTTGATACCCTTGGCCCATACCCCCGATTCACCGTCTGTGATACGGTCCACCAGCGCAAAGGGATACCGATGGGGAAGAATTTCCGCAATCTCGTTGGAGTTTAACTGCAAGCCCATGTCAGTCCTCCCATTTCTTCAGCAGCAGACTGCCGTTGTGCCCGCCGAAGCCCAGAGAGTTGCTCAGGGCATAGCGGATGTCCGCCGGACGGCCCTCGTTGGGCACGATGTCCAGATCGCAGTCCGGGTCCGGGGTCTGATAGTGGATGGTAGCCGGGATAAATCCGTCCCGCAGAGCCAGCGCGGTAAAAATGGCCTCTACCGCCCCGGCGGCTCCCAGCATGTGCCCGGTCATGGACTTGGTGGAGCTCATAGCCAGCGCATAGGCATGGGCGCCGAACACGGTTTTCACCGCGGCGGTCTCCCCGGCGTCATTGAGATGGGTGGAGGTGCCGTGGGCGTTGATGTAGCCCACCTGCTCCGGCGCAATACCGCCGTCTGTCAGGGCGATGGCCATGGCCTTGGCACCGCCGCTGCCGTCCGCAAGAGGGGCGGTGATGTGGTGAGCGTCGCAGGTCGCGCCGTAACCGATCACCTCGGCGTAGATCTTGGCTCCCCGAGCCTTGGCGTGTTCCAGCTCCTCCAGAAGCAGCACGCCCGCACCCTCGCCCATAACAAAGCCGCTGCGCTCCGCGTCAAAGGGGATAGAGGCCCGTTTGGGGTCCTCCGTCTGGGTCAGGGCTTTCATAGAGGTAAAGCCGCCGATGGCCAGCGGCGTAATGGCCGCCTCCGTGCCGCCGCAGAGCATTCCGTCCGCGTAGCCGTCACGGATATAGTGGAACGCATCGCCTACGGCGTTGGTGCCGCCGGCGCAGGCCGTCACCGGGCAGGAGCACATTCCCCGGAAGCCCGAATCAATGGCTACCTGTCCCGCCGCCATATTGCAGATGGCGGTGGGAACATAGAATGGTGACACCCGGTCAAAGCCCTTTTCCAATCCCCGGCTGTGCTCCGCCTCTGTAATGGCCTGCCCGCCGATACCGCTGGAAACAATAACGCCGTAGCGGTCGGGGTCCGCTTGCTCCACGGAGAACCCGGCGTCGGACAGGGCCTCCCGTGCCGCCGCCACGGCGAACTGGGTGAAGCGGCCCATGCGCTTGGACTCCTGACGGCCCAGCAAAGCCTCCGGGTCAAAGCCCTTCACCTCTGCCGCCAGTTTGACCTTCTGCGCGGAGGCGTCATACTGCGTGATGTGTCCGACGCCGCACACACCGGCCTTAACGGACTGCCAGCTCTCCGCCGCCGTTAAACCGATGGGTGTCACGGCCCCAATGCCGGTAATTACCACTCTGCGCTGTTCCATGTCGCGTTCCTCCTCACATACTCATGCCGCCGTCAACGGCCAAAACCTGCCCGGTGATGTAGCCCGCGTCCTCGTCGGCTAAAAAGGCCACGGCCTTGGCCACGTTTTCCGGCGTTCCCATACGGCCCATGGGAATGGAGCCCAGGGCGGCGTTTTTCGCGGTCTCCGTCAGCGCGGCGGTCATATCCGTGTCGATAAAGCCGGGGGCCACGGCGTTGACGGTGATGTTCCGTCCCGCCAGCTCCTTGGCGAGGGATTTGGTCATACCGATGACGCCGGCTTTGCTGGCGGCGTAGTTCACCTGTCCGGCGTTGCCCCGGAGCCCTACCACGCTGGAGAGGTTCACGATGCGGCCATAGCGCTGCTTCACCATCTGCCGGGCCACGGCCTTCATGCAGAGGAACGCGCCCTTGAGATTGGCGGCGATGACGGCGTCGAAATCCTCCGGCTTCATCATCATGAGCAGGCCGTCCCTTGTGATGCCTGCGTTGTTCACCAGAATGTCGATGCGGCCAAAGGTTTTGAGGGCGGCGTCCATCAGGGCCTTCACCTCGTCCTCTTTCGACACGTCGCACCGGATGGCCACGGCCTTGGCTCCAAGGGACTCGCAGGCGGCAACGGTCTCATTGGCCGCCGCTTCGTTGCCCGCGTAGCAGAGCACCACATTGGCTCCGCCCCGGGCCAGTTCCAGACAGATTGCCCGGCCCAGTCCCCGGCTGCCGCCGGTGATGACCGCTGTTTTCTCAGAAAAATTCATAGCGATGTTCCTTTCAGAGTTTCCGTCAGCTGTTCCAATTCCGCCGCGGTCTCCACGGCGTACACCGGCAGCTCCGGGACGGTTTTCTTCACAAAGCCGCTGAGGGCCTTGCCCGGGCCGATCTCCACCAGCGCGTCCAGCCCCATGGCGGCCATGCGGCGGAGGGAATCCTCCATGTAGACGCTGCTCTGCACCTG
>OGIE01003132.1_pt1 | contig 18501 bp, 13 predicted proteins | sample 1571581 | NCBI WGS metagenome assembly OGIE01 (sample SAMEA2582021, study PRJEB24529) | metagenome | biome: Human gut stool | place: China | collected 2011
TTTCATCATCCCGTCCCACAGTCTGGAGTTCACTCATATCAAGGAGCGTTTTTACATTTTTCATCACATTATCAACCCGACTATTATCCACTCCTTCATAATCGAAATCAGTCATTCCATCTTGTTCTTTCAATACATACCAACCATTCTGCACGTTAGCCGTTACAGACAATTTTGAAGAAACTTGTCGATAGACATCCAGTTTCGGGTCCTTCACTTCAAAATATAACGTGTATTCTTTTTGAGACAGACGTACAACATCTTTAAAATCTTTATTCTCTCCAAGTAGCGAAATTTCCCTGTCTGAATTTGAAACAAACCATTTATACTGGTAACGGCCTTCATTATCCATGCTCTCAAAGACAGGTATAATAACCAGAGAATCACCTTGATACACCTGATACATATCTTTCAACGGGGCAATAGTTACCGGAAATAATTCATCTTCCGAGACATATTCATAATTTCCAGGATCATCTATACACCCTACAAATAAGCTTTGTGCAAAACAACAAAGCAATACCACCATTTTATATACATTATTCATAACTAGATTATTTACATTTCAAAATTATGGAAACTCAACCAACGTACCGTCTGCTTCTGTCAAAGGTTCATCAGGATGAGACTGATTGTATTCATATAATGCCGTCTTACACTTCGTTTGAAGATAAGCCTTGTATTGCGAGTCATTTATGGACTCATCCCAACTCGTATAACCTGTTGCCTCGATAATAAATTTCATTTTCTCACTTCCCCACTCACCAAACAAGCTATACCAAGTAGTATCCCACCTGCTCGGTTTTACCGCAATTGCCGTTGTCATAATTGTATAATCAGCATAATACGGTAAATCGATTGCCGCAAAATACTCGTTTTCCTCAATAGCCAACACAAGTTTGTACTTGTTTAATTCCATATCCGGGGTCCTCAATAATATAATGGGAACTTGTACTTCAGCACAATCTTTCTCTATAAACAAATGAGAACTCATTTCGGAGTCATCGAAAGAAACATAATGTATTCCACTGATTGCGGCATTATCTTCCGCCACATTTATCTGTTTTAACACAAAAGGACGTTTCTTTGATGCCACTTTTCCCATCAATTGTACTTGAATCCAGATCGTATCTCGTTCCTGAGATTCAGGTATCAAGAAAAAAGTTTGTTCTGTGGTGCGTGTATGATTCGTCGAATAAATATATACCGCATCTTTTCCTTCATAAGTTAATGGCATGTTTTCCTCGCACCCTACACCAATAACTAACAAAAGTAATAAACAGAAATATTGTATTAGTTTCATAAATCAAAAGTTTAATCAAATTCATAATTCAACTGAGCATCTGGTTTCGGAATAGTGTAAAGTTCCGTGGAAGATAAAACAAAATCAGAGGGCCACGAAAAAGCAGGATAATTCAAACGCTTGTAGAAATAAAACATTTGTCCTTCCCCGAAAAACTCTTTTCGATACTCTTTCTCGATCCGAAGCATTCGTGTATCCTCGTCTTCAAAATTATTATCTAACACAGAATTCATCAATCTCGATACCCGATAATAATAGAAATAGCTAACAGCCTCATCCAACGGCTTTAACTCCATTAAAATCAGATACATTTCAGACAAACGAATTAAAGGAATTTTGTTTGCTGCTTTAATCGTTTCTTTAGAACTCTCGCAATATTTCAAAAAAGACAAATAGCCATCATCCGGGCTATCCGTCCAGTACCGATCTATTCGAGCACGAATGTCATCCGGATTCATAGACGTCTCAAATGCCACATTCACATTATCTGAAGTTTGCTTCAAACGATGGTGTGTTTCAATAAATAATCCTTTAACAATATCTTGGTGATCCGGGTTTACCACGTTAAAAATATTCTCTTCCAAAAAGACCAAACTTCCCCCTGTTGAATATGAAGTATTATCTGTTAAACTAAATTTTCCCGAATCGATCACTTTTTGAGCATAATCCATCGCCTTTTCCTTATTCCCAATCCAATGATAAAAACGAGCCTTAGTTGCCAATATGGCATAATAATTAAATCGACTCTGTCTACACATTTGCCAATCATCTTTCGGCCGAGTACTCCCCGTAAAAGAATTCAATTGATTATTCGTATATTTCAATATCGGATCTGCCTCTGCCAATAACACTTCAGCCGAATTCAAGTCTTGTTCGACATATTCAATAACTTTACTAGCCTCGATAGAAGTTAATTCATTTATATTCCGAGTCATACTCGTCATGTAAGGTATCGTTTTTTCTTGCAGATTATTACCGCTCGGATGCGGAGCAAATAACCGGAACAATTCAAAATGCAAGAATGCCCGAAGTCCTAAAGCTTCACCTTTAATAATCTTATCATTCCCGTATTCAAAAACAGCATCCGAACGATCAAGGAAATCCAATATATTATTCAATTGGGCTATAGCCTTATAATAACAAATCCATATATCAGCAATTAAACTCTCGTCAGACTCCTCTGTTTTAAAATCATATGTAGATAAACGGTATAAAATATCCCCCGTACTAGAAGTATAATACCAATGTTGGGCCAAAAGTTCCGGCAGATAAAAAGACATATTCATTCCATACAAATTTTCATCGGCCATCATAATGTAAACGCCTGTCAAAGCTGATTTAAAACCAGCTTCATCTTTAAAAAGTTCAGATTCTTTAATTTCTGTCTGAGGATTAACATTCAACCAATCTGCGCATGAACAGAAAAGCAGAATGAATATTACAATCCAAAAGTTAATGATTGATTTCATAAGTTAGAAAGTTGCTGTTAATGAAAAAGAAAATTTTCTGGAAAACGGATAAGCTAACCCTCTTTCCTGTTTAATAGAAGAAATACGAAATAAATCCTCGGTATTAGCCGATATAAAAACTCTTCCAATCCCGAATTTATCCGTCCATTCAGTAGGAAGCACGTAACTAAGGGACACGTTCCTAAGTTCGAAAATATTATCATCCATGACAAAACGACTGGAAGCCTTAGTTGTCGTTTTATTGTCCACTCCTTTATAGCTAACAATATCACCGGGATTTCGCCAACGATCATACAATACTCGTCGATCTGCATTTTTAGCCGGATCTATATTTTCGACTTTTCCAACCAACGTATAGTTATAATTCTGTCCCCCGTAAGTATACCCAAAAATTGCATTCAACGTGATATTCTTGTACGTCACGTTCACATTCAAATTACCAGAGATCATCGGATCCGTGTTCCCACAAGGAACCTGATCATTAGCATCCCACACGTAACTCAGCGAACCATCACGAGTTACAAAAATTTCTTTCCCGTTACCGGGATCGATTCCCAGAGACTTCACGGCATAAATTGTATTCATCGACTCCCCTTCTTTATACAGGAAACTAGGGTTTACACCTGCTTCTGACAAAATCTTATCATTTAAGAAAGCGATTGAATTAGAAATTTTTTTCACCTTATTCACATTGTGAAAAGCAGAAGTTCCGATTGACAGGAAAAAACCTTTGGGATCGATACTCTTAAAAATAGCACAATTCAAGGTTACCTCATACCCCATATTACTCACCTTTCCAACGTTTGCCTTATAACTTTCAAAACCACTTGCCGTCGGTAAATAAATATCTGTCAATAAATCATTTGTGATTTTACTATAAGCATCAAAATTCAGACGGAAACGATTTTCCAAAAATCCTAGTTCAAATCCTCCATTCAACTGGTTTGTCTTCTGCCAACCTAAATCAGGATTTCCCAGTCCCATTAACAAAACTCCATACGAACCATTATATCCTTTACCATCAACACTCTTGTAGGTTGTAACAGCTTGATAAGAATTAAAACCCTGACTACCAGTACTTCCGTATGACAATCTTAACCGGAATGTGGACAAAATCTGCTGATCTTTCAAAAATTTTTCGTTATTCACGTTCCATCCCGCCCCCACGGACCAGAAGGGAGCCATTCGCCGATCAGCTCCAAACTGTGAAGATCCTTCTATCTTAATTGAACCATCAACAAAAAATCTATGATCATAAGTATAATTTATCATTCCGATCCCTCCTACACGACGATTTTTTGAATCACTACTGGAAGGCCTTCCCGAGGCATATTGGTTAGCCATTCCCAAATAATCAGCATTCGGAGCTGTCAAACCAACCGCTTTTATGGCATAACTTTCCTCTTTGGATGACGAGATACTATAAGACAGTCCCGCACTCAACATATGTCTACCAAATTCTTTATTATAATGAAGAGTTATATCGCCTTCATATTTAATTGATTCTCCGGGAGAATACGAATACGATCCCTTTTCACCATACCGATCTTCTGTATAATTATCAAAAGAAGTATGATCGGCAGGCAAATATTTATCCCCACGTCTATGGATAGAAGTTACGTTAAAACGCCCCGCAATTCTCAAACCTGGAATCGGAGAATACTCGATTGATAAATTATCTATTATCGAAAAATTCTTACTCTCGTCTTTCTGTGCCAATAATGCATCATAAAGAGGATTGGGAATGGAACCTCCATTTAAAAAATTGCTCGTTTCCAATATTTTCACGATATTCCCATCATCATCATACGGTCTTAAATAAGGATTTAGGTTCCCGTACTGAGAATACCCTCCGTAAGGAGAATTTGTCCCTTTCGTTGTCGATATTAGCATATCATTCTTAAAAGAAAATTTCTTGAAATTATAAGAAAACAATAAGCTAGCATTAAACGCCCCACGCTCGGACCCTTTCATAACGCCCTTATTCAAACGATAAGAAACACGGGCTGAATAACGGAAACTTTGATCTCCCCCAGAAAGCCCGACACTGTGATTAGCCGTAATTCCCGTACGAACCGGGTATTTTAGCCAATATGTGTTCACACCCCGCTCGGCATACATCTTTCTGCGATTATAAATCTCATTAAATGCCGGTTGATCCGCAACATTAGCAGCCGTATACAAACCAGAAGCTTTCTCAAACTCCAACTTCTCATAAGCATTCATCAAATTATAAGAAGATAAATCCGGTGTTTCCATGTTCAAATTCAACGTGTACGAAAGACGTAACTTTCCCAATTCCGGAACTTTAGAAGTAATCACGACTACCCCGTTAGATCCACGACTACCGTATATCGCCGTGGCACTCGCATCCTTCAATATAGTTATAGAAGCAACCGTACTCTCATCTATATCCACAAAACGTTCCAACGAAATCTCAAAACCGTCCAAAATAAATAAAGGTTGATTCGCCTCACGCAAATTCGTACTCTCCTCGGTCACACTTCGAATCTCTGAAGATAAACTACTCATGCCCCGAACCGTGATCGTTGGTAAATGATTAGGATCAGAACCAAAATTAAGACTCTCACTCAAATTAAAACTAGGATCCAAATTCCGAAGCGTGGATACGATACTTCGGTTTCCAGCCATAGCTAATTCTTTATCCGTAACCATTGTCGCCGCCCCTGTAAAACTTTCCTTGGCTTTACGAAAGATACCTGTAACCACAACCTCTTCCATAGCCTTCACATCCTCTTCCATAACCACGTTTATCTCATTCTTACCCGTATATTTAACCTCCTGCCCCTTCATCCCGACAAAAGAGAAAACAAGCACGGGCATATCAACTTCTGGAAGGGTAAGCGAATATTTTCCATCAATATCAGTGACAACTCCTAAAGTTGTTCCTTTCAAAAGAATGGTCACTCCCGGTAAAGGTATTCCTTCCTTATCTACCACTTTCCCCCGTACCGTAATCTTTTTCATTTCGGGAAACTCTTTTTCTTTCTGTTTTATCACAATAATGTTGTCTTGCACAACATAAGATAAACCGATATTCTTCAAACAGATATCCAACGCTTCCCGCACGGTTTTTCCATCGATTTCCACGTTAACCTTCCCCGCTTTAAGCAAATCATCCGCATTATATGCGAACACAAATCCAGATTGCTTCTCAATTTCCCAAATGACCTCTTTTAAGGTCGCATTCTTCATGGACAAATGAATGACACTTTTCTGATTTTGTGCCATCATCGATCCAGGACTAAAAAAGCACAACAAGAGGGTCGCCTGACAAAACAGCAACACGTTCTTCATTTTTATTCCCCATAGATGAGGGAACCAACGATTTTTTTTCATAACTTTGAAATGTTTAATTATAAAAATTAATGTACTCCTTGCAAAGTACTTTACAAACGGAGGATGTTTCCAGCATCTTCCGTTTTTATTTCCGTTCCTTTATCCATATTTTTCTCCCTTGAACACGAGTTTCGATAGTCCCGGTTGCCTCAAATATTTGTAATAAAGACTCGATCGTCGCCATACGATTGAAATTACACCCAAACGGATAATATTTCACCTCCTCGTCTTCATATATAATTTCCACGTCATACCAACGGGCCACATTTTTCATGATCTCGAATAATGGCTTTTCCTGAAAACGGAGTCGTCCATCTTTCCATGCCGTGACATAGGATACATCAACAGTCTCAAGCTGTATCTCGTGCGTGATTCTACTAAATTCGGCTTGCTCTCCCGGTCGTAATATCACACTTTCTTTTTCATCTTCCGAAAAAACTTTTACAGCTCCACTTACCAACGTCGTTTGAATAACCAAATCCTCCGCGTAAGCAGAAACATTAAACTCCGTTCCCAACACCTGCACGGAGATCTGGGAAGTTTTCACGATAAACGGGACCTTCTCGTTACGTTGTACTTTAAAATAAGCCTCTCCTTCTAATTCCACCATCCGCAAATTCCTATCAAATTTGACTGGAAATCGAAGTTTGGAATCCGCATTCATATATACCACGGTTCCATCTGACAACGTTAAAGAATATTCTCCGCCACGAGGGATCACCAACTCATTGTAAACCAATTCCTCGTATTCATCACTAATAGCATTTTCATAAACAACCTGTTGTTGTTGAAGATCTATCCTTGTCCCGTTCTCTTCTTCTACTACCCGTTTCTGCTGCTGTTCCAAAGATATCGAGGTCCCGTTAGCCAGAATCAACCTAGCTTTACTCGTTCCAGACGTAATCGTTGTTGTTTCCTCGACCTGAGGTTCCTCCGTATACCGGTAAATGATAATCCCTACAAGTAAAGGTAACACGAGTATAGCAGCATACCGACACCAACGAACCCATAAACGTTTACCCGCCTTTTTCGAACGTTTCGATTGCAAATCCTGCCATCCTCTTTCAACATCCACCAACCGGACATTACTCCCTTTCCAGGTTCTGTATTTTTCATCTGTCACCCGCTGAAACCACCTCCTGTTTCTCTCCGACAAAGCTATCCATTCTTCCAAGAGGGAACGTTCCTCTTCTGTCAGGTTATCCGCCAAGTATTTTCCAACTAAAACAGCGATATCAAAATAAGTTTTATCCATTTGTGTTGAATGTTTTTATCCACGTTACCATTACAACACAAGACATCCAATTTATGGTATGTCGTCTTTTGATATTTAACATATATTAACTAATCAAACAACAAAAAGAGAATAATTTCAAACAAATAATAATGTTCTTTCATCGTATCCTTCAATCGTTTATACGCTTCTTTCTTGTATGCGTGCACTGCATTTTCCGACACCCCCATTTTCTGCGCCACTTCCGCATTTTTCAATCCCTCCAAAACATACTTAATCACACTACGCATTTGAGGCGGCAAATGCTCTATCGCCCTGTAAAACACACGATACGCCTCCTCTTCCATCACCTGATCCTGAAAAAACTCATCCGAATCCATAGCTATATCTTCGGTTATTTCCAGCTTTACCTGTTTCGTACGAAGCAGATTCAAACAAGCATGACGCACCACCACGTAAAGAAAAGATTTTATCTTGTAGTAATTATCAAAATCAGCATGCCGATCCCAGTATTTTAAAAAAGCCTCCTGCACGATGTCAGCAGCTGCCTCTCGATCCTCCATAAACCGCACTGCAAAAAGACATAGAGCAACATAGAACTCATCAAATAATATTCGAAAAGCTTTCTCGTCGCCCTTTTGCAGATCACCTACAAACGCCTCTAAATCACCGTTTTCTCTTTTCATAACGACACACGATAGTCATATAACGAGAACAAAAATAACGAATTAATTCGTAAATAAAAATCCCAGTCCAGCTAAAACCGAACCGGGATCAACACACGAATATTACGAAATTAATTTTTATTCAAATTATCCAGTTCCACGCCAAAAAACCAAGGGAACATCTCGTGCCTCGTACTCACGTGCCAAGCGTTCACGATTTTTCCCTCCTTATCAATCAAGATATAACGAGGTATCCCGGTTATACAATAATCTTCTTCAAACCGATCTTTATTATTGTTTATAAGCAAATGAGGTATTTTTCCTGTATACTTTTTCTCTTTCAGGAAATTCTGCCAATGGGCCTTCCCCTCAATTCCGTCATCTGAAATCGTTAAAAACACAACATCTTTCCGATCCTTATACTGATCCCTCAAAGCCATAAAATCAGGTAATCCTTCAACACATCCACCACACCAGGTTGCCCACACGTCAATAAACACGACTTTACCTCGAAAATCCGACAATTTCACCATATTCCCGTACTCGTTTTCCATCTCAAAATCCGGGGCCATTTCCCCCACTCGAACCGGGTAATATTCCGCTTTCAACTCTTTTGCTTTCTGTATCGTGGCCTCCGTTTTGGAACAAAGTTCAATATCATCCAATAAGTTTTGAATATCCGTAGTGTATCCTTTTTGTTTTAATTCCCAAATTAACATGGGAAGCACGTAAAGATTACGCACCTTCTCGCTCTTGATATTGTATAAGACATAAGTTCCCCTCTCTAATTCTGAAACTTCTGACATAAATACCCGGAAATAACCATTCAACAAATTCATGATCTCCACGTCACTCAACAAATCCAGATTTGGAGAATCCAAATCCAACCCGTTGATTCGTTCTGCCAATTCACTTTTTAACATTTGATCTCCTGTCTCTGTTACATACCTTCCCAAACTCCTCAATAATCCACTGAAACGCAGCAATCTAGCCTTCTCCTTTGCTTCCCTTGTAGAGAGAGAATCGATCGCCAGATTCACTTGCCTGTCAGCCTCATTCACTTTTTGAAGCAACTCATCCACATTCAAATCTAGAGGAATTGCCTCATACACAGATGCAACCCGTCCAAATATAACCTTATCCTTTTCATTCGGTTGCTGTGCGAGACAAGGAGTTATCCAACCGGAACAAATCACGACACAAACCCAAATAATATTTATCACCTTCATAACTTCCTATTTTTGTAACAGTTCTAAAATCTTCTCATGCAAACTATTCCGACGAATATTCTTTGCCACGATATTCCCGTCTTTATCCAACAACACGATAAAAGGAATCGCCTGAATACCAAACAACTTTCGAATTTCAGACTTCGACCATCCATTATCATCCCGCACGCTAATCCAAGGAATCTGCTCTTCTTCACAAGCTTTTTTCCATTTATCCACGGAATCATCCAACGAAATACTCATAAATCGAACCCCTTGATCTTTAAACTCTGCGTATTGTCCTCTCAGATTCTTCATCTCCTGCCGACAAGGTCCACACCAAGAAGCCCAAAAGTCAAGTACCATTATACCCCCTTTTTGAGAATTCAACGAAATTTTATTACCCGACTCATCCGTCGCCGTGAAATCAGGACACGGTCCCCCCAAAGCAGAGATTGCCAAAGCATCGGTATTCTGCTTCAACGAACGTCCATAATAAGAAGTTTGCATTTTGGGCGTAAGCATACTATATAATTCTTTTCCTTTCTCGTAACTTTCTCCTTTTACAATATTTGAAATATAAGCAGAAAAGATATTATCCGGATGCAGTCTGACGAAATCACGAGTCAATTCGAAATATTTATCCTCCATCTTCAACGCTTGCGTCATCTTTTCGTCTGCCATTTTCTGTTCTCCCGCATCCAACAAAGCCTTGTATTCATTGACCAGAATATTCAATCCTTTGTAATATCCCTCTTGTACAAGCTTATCATATTCCAACGCCAAATCATTCGCGGGAGAACCTTTCACATACTGATCGCTTAAAGATGAATATGGACAAGAAATTTCCATATTTCGACCATCCATCAAGAAATATATTTTCTTCCGATTCACGCTCAAAATAAAATGTCTCGGCTCATCCAATTCTCCTTTCAATTCAAATTTACCACCATCCAAATCCGTCGAGAACAACACTTCCGAAGAATCACCCGGAGTCATCAAGCAAACCTTTCCATATTTCACGCCCTCGATATTTCCTTTTATACTAAACTGATAACGTGAATTTTGTCGTGTACATCCCACGCAACAGATTATGAAAAAAACAATTAATCCCCTCATTCTATAAACATTTTAATTACTTTTTATTCTTCTCCATTTAGTTTTCTTCCAAGAATATTATTTCTTTAGCAATTGTGTCTCTATAATTTCCAAATATTTTTCCGGAGTTGCTCCCATTTCTATAATCGGCTGGCCTCCGACTGGAATAAAAAACAACGTGGGCAAACCAACGATATTAAACATACTACACAACTCTTTCTCCTTATCGGCATTTACCTTCAAAAATATCACGTCATCCTTATACCTTTCTGCCATAGCCTCCAATTCGGGAATCAATCGCATACAAGGTCCGCACCAACTAGCCCAAAAATCAATCACCACGGGCTTATCCCCTTTAAACACGAACTCCTTACTCTTCCGATAGTCATACACGTGTTCCAAAAAATATTCTCGGGTAATCGGGTTCAATTTACCCGGCTCAATTTTAATATTTTCTGTTCCCTCAACCTCATCTTTCACTTCTGTTAAATCAAAAGGTTGGAAATACAATTTTTGTTTCCCATAGTCAATTGAAACCAACCCCTGTTTCAAAATCCCATTCCCCAGCACGGAGTGAGGCAACGACTCACTCTTGGCAACCACGACATTCCCTAAATCGCTCTTTACAAAATGACCTTTCTCCACGATTTTACTTTTTGTTGCGGTTGTCGTTGCCGCGTATCCCGTACTCGTTTTCACGTCACCTCCGGTGTTCCCGCTCAATTTTGCGAAATCAGTCTCATTCATAATAACAAGCCCGTCACTCCACGTATCGAACAATAAAGAATAAACCTCCCCATTCAACTCTACCGGACATGTCACACCCGTTGCTGGAATTAAAGAAACGTTAACCCGATAATCCAATTTCATATAAGAAGGACGATACGGAGTCGTCATAGTTATTTTCTTTCGTTTCGAATCAATCGTTAATACCACATTCTTAAACAAAGCCCCTCCGACCACTCCGGCAACACCCAACTTTCTCAAATAGGGCTCATCTTTCAATACAAATGCAGAGACATCATTACCGAACACGCTATTTCCGAAAGATATATTTCCGATTTTCACGGATCCCGTCACGGAAACCCTTTTATATAGAGGAGAATTATGACGAAAACTTCCTTTCACGTTCGGGTCTACTTTAAGTTTCTCCACGTACTCCGGCAAAATCGCATGATCTCCCGCCAAATCCAGTACGAAATCGGCAAAAACACCATTCACAACCATTTCAACAATAATCTTCCCATCTACCTCCCGGTAATCCTTCACCTCGGTAGAAGTATTCTTCGATTGAGCCCATGTTATCATTCCCAACAGACACAAACTCAAAATCACTATCAGTTTCTTAACCATAAATCTAAAATTTAAAATCTAAAATTATCTCATTCTCTCCTGATCTCCACCTTCTTCTTTTTCCCGTCTTTCAATATTACAATATATGCCACATCACCTTCGATCGCATTCATCACACGATCAATCTCCGGTTGACTCATAGGGAATCCCGTTATATCGGTACCGTTAATATCAATAACTTGATCACCAAAAGATACTACATCTTTCATACTATCCCATACCGTGGTGATTTCAAAACGTTCATTAATCGGTAATATACCCACGTTCCAAATCTTAGACATTCCTCTCATATCCGTGACACCCACATCAAAAGGGAAAAAGTAAAATCTATTCCGCATATAATCAATAACGACCTTACCATACTTCAACAAATCAATCCCCACAATCAACGCCCCCCGGTCAGAAATCAAACTTTCAACATTCGAGAACTTCTTCCCTGCAATAATCATCTCTTCCACATTAACCTTATCAATCTCCACCGGATGGCTCACCCCTTCCAACCCAATCCCATTAATACCAAAAGCCCGTGCCACTTTCTTCCCTTTCCCACTAGTTTCTATATCTTCAAAACTAGACGAATTCATTAAAAGAAATCCATCCGCTCCCGTATCAAACACCACTTTTTTTTCAACTCCACCAAAATCCATATTCACAACTGGGTGATGTGAATCATTCCCGAACATCTCCATTCCATCCGTTACCTTCAAACGGTCCGGGCGATAAGGATAATTAATCACCATGATTTTCTCTCTCGCATCAAAAGTAACAACAGACTGGGCAAATACTTCACCTCCTAGAATTCCGACCACCCCCAAACTTCGAAAACTTTCTATAACCGGAAGGACCATTGTCTTCATCTTGTTTAACTGGTAATTCGGACTCAACCACACATCTCTCACCTCGGCAATCTGGTACCTTTGCCTCTTATCGTTCAAATCAGATATCGAAGTAGAAGCCCCCGTCCCCACAGCTCCCATCTTTTGCGCATTCTCCCAATCCGTACCCGTCTGTCCTCCCGTATCCACGATATACTTCACCGTCACTCCATTCACTGTCACTGGAATAATAATCTTATTTTGGATAAACTCGTAATGAATCGTGTCACATACTCGCTTTACCGACTGACCTTGAACAGAACTAGACATTAACGAAAAAACGAAAAAGACACGAAAAAACACCCCGTATTTCACTCTGGACATATCACTATTCTTTTTGATAAATAATCACTTTCTTCCCCTGTTTCGTAAGAATTGTCAATTTTGTCTTCTTCTTGGCTTTCAACTCCGGAATCCCCATGATAATACTCTCGCAAAAATCATACTTTTTCACGGACTTTCCATTAATTTGCACAACTTTATCCCCCACTTCAACCATCCCCTTCATGCTCGACCACACGGTACTCACGACTAAATCACCATCCTTAACCCGCAAATTCACGTTATAATGTTTACTTGCTAAATCGAACTCTTGCTCGTAAGGTTCAAAATACAGATGCCTACGAGAATAATCAATCGTCACCTTTCCATATTCTAACAACTTCACCCCCAATAACGTGTAAGGAGGAGTAGAAGTTTCAGTGGTCACATTTCTAAATTTTGTAGCCCCGAGAGAAATTACGGGGAAATTAACCCGACGAGATAAATCAGACTCAACCATTCCCCCAACACTAATAGAACCTCCCCCGAATCCTTCACTTATGGTTCGACAAGCTCCTCTCTCTTGCAAATTCTCATAATCAGAACTTTTTAAAGACAGGAAACGGGGACTTCCCGTATCAAACAACACATCCAAATTATTACCCGTTCCCGCTTGCAACGTGATGATAGGCATATATCCTTTCTGGGAAAACGGGATCATTTTACGTAGAGAAATCGTGGGAGCCTTTTCTGCCGTTGAAATTAATATTGTTTTTGTTTTACCGTCAATCTCAACAATCATGTTTTTAAACAAATTGCTTCCGATGAATCCGTCCGCACCAAAACACTCAAAAGAAGTAGAAGAAGCCAGTTTCATCGCCGTAACACCCGCAAAATTAATCATCCCGTCCGGGGTCAACAAACTAGATATGGTTACCCGGGGCAAATTCACCTCTTTACCATTCGCATCCGTGGTTTTCACGGAATCCGTTACCGGAATTCCCAATTCATCACAAAGTTCCTCCGTCAACGCTACCTGACCGCCCGTGTCAAAAATAAACGAACGTTCCTGACCGTTCATGGTCACGATCATCTTACCCCCTACCAAACGATAAGGGATCACGCTCATAGCTTGTTGTGCCGAAACCGGCACAACAAGCAAACTCAATAATATCCAAAAAATCACCCTCATAAGCAATTATTTTGCGATTTTATCCGCCGCAACAACAGCTTGATAGGCGTTAATGATACCACCGGAAAGACATAAATCACCGAACAAGAATAAATCCTGAGTGGGTTTATCATCCACGATAATCCCTTTTTCGACCTCAGCGTCTTTTCTTGATGTAACCGTTTCCAACAGAATATTCCGGATCTGCGTTCCCGTCAAATGAGGATAATACGCTTTTACCAGAGCAGCCACCCCCGCTGTTGTCGATGCGGCCAAAACTAACCCCGTACCCGTCTGGTAAGCATCCCCCGTGTACGTGGAGTAAATATTTATTCCCGGTGCATACAGATCAACTTCTTTTGCCCCGTAATTTGACTCCATTGAAGGATTTCCCTCTTTATCGGAAGAAGACACGATCATCAGATTCGTCAACTCCTTTTTCCCCGTCATCCAACGATTCGGGAAATAAGTTTCTACCGCTAAATCCTGAGATCCTTCCCAAGCAGAAGCGATAGCAAGCACCCCTTTACTTTCCGCATATTCCAAAGCCTCACTAACCCACTTCTTCTGATCTTCCGGATAAAGAGAATTCTGCACGGGTAACACGATAATATCCGCATTATGGTCCACCGCATAACGAATTGCTAATGCGATATCTTTCAAATACGGCTCTCCATCGCTAGCACTAACGCGTAACGTCATGATTTCCGCCTGATCCATAATACCATTTCCCCCTAAACCATTCTCCCGTTTGGCTGCAATAATACCCGCTGCCATGGTCCCGTTAGCTGCATCAGGAGTCAATAACACGTTATTCCCGTATTTATTATCATTAATATCCAAATAATCATCCCCGATTATATCTTTCCGGCCATCGAAACCAAATCGCTTCTCCTTAGCTTCATACTCTGCTTTGGCCTGTGCGATCTGGGCTCCATTTTCGATATTCTTATAAACTACATCCCAACTAGATGTTTGATAAACAGTAAAGCCATAAGCGCACAACATATACGTAACCTCAGCCAAAGAATCACGAGGAGCCTTCGGGTCATAACAAATGCCATACTCTTCTGCCGTCAATTCTTTACCGGGAAAACGTTCTTTCATCATCTGATCGAACTTTCGAGCATACTCCTTGACCACACAGGAAAGCATCCATCCCCCGTAAGCTCCGGCCATAGGAGACTCGGACACAATCTTGTTACGAAAATAATTATACTCCTCTATATTTTCAGGATCGGCCACCTTGGTCAATTTACCGTCTATAATTTTACAATAATTCTTCCCGTCAAATATATAGTCAGCGTATTTATCTTTTAAGCGCAAAAACTCCCGGTCTCCTTCTCGTGTTATAGATTCCATCACCTGCCCATCCTTGCCTCCTAAAAAATTCCAACCGTTTATATCATCAACCAACCCGTTCTTATCATTATCCTTTCCGTCTACTTTCTCTTTCGAATTAACCCAGATTGCATGCTTAAGATCTTCATGCTCCACGTCCATTCCCGACCCGATCAATGCGACAACCGGTCTTTTTTTTATCTTTTTCCCTTTCAAAAAATCATACGCCTTATTGACTTCAGCACCATACACCCCATCTTTATCAAAAGAACAATTATACCAATCCAAATCCGACTGTTTTTTTTGTTCCTGCTCGTTCTGTTTTACTGCTTGTGCATCTGCAACACGAATACACGCACTTGCCATTAATAACAAAAAATACTTTTTCATCCTTTACAGTTTTATTTTAATACATACGATACTCTTAAAATGTCTTTTTCGATACATTTCATCCATAACACCCCACACTCAACAGCATGTGGTTCTCACGTAATCTTAATTTATGGATGTGTCTAACAAGTCATTTTCCTACAAAACAACTACCCCCTCCGGCTCCCCCTCCCGTGTAAGGAGGGGAAAGGGTGGTAGTTCCATGTAAATTGACTTGTCAGACACCCTCATTTCACATCACGATTCAATGTCATCTCCTATTGCTTGAATATCAAACCCATACTTTGATTTCAAAAAATCCACCATGATCGTGTATTTTTCTCGGATTTTACCATTCACATCCACCGAAGCATGTAACATTCCACCTTCCGCTTCCAAGCTTTCTTTCGAATTTTCTATTGCCAATTTCAAATAATCAAGCCAATCCTCATCCAGTTTCAATCTATGTTCGTAATCCAATAACCCGTTTGCATAAATCTGATCCTTATCAATTTCTTCTGTATAACGAGACACCATAAAAAATTCTTCGGGTTGTTCCAAAGAACCAACCACGGCCTTCATATAAGCCACGCACACATCTATCTTAAAACGGTTACGTTCTTCAGGTGTCATTGTCAGAATCTTAGCGTTTCCCCAATTTATCGCTAGGTGATAAAAACCAGAATACACATTCAAAGCTTGACGCTGCTCCGGCTTTGGATTATATCCCAAACCAACAGGGACTGCATCCAAGACACTGCATAATAGCAATTTTTGTGGCAACAAATGCATTAACGTATCCGGTAAATAATCAAATAATTTATCTCGCAATAATTGCAACTGTTCCCCCACGTATAACTCATCTGCTACCTGCGCATCATATTTCGGAACACCACCCGTACGTTCAATAGTATCCACTGCTGCATCCCATGCAAAATTGCCCGTGGGAAACCAGCCAAAATCTTTAGACGTAAACTTATACAAAATCAACGAACTATATTGTTTATAAAACGCTACAATATCATCATCATAATCATGAGTCCCCTGGGGTAAAGTATACTTTCCATAAATCAACTCGGGTGCTTCCGACGGCTTCAATTCCCCCTCATCATAACAGCTGACCAATAACACGCACCCAAAAAATAACCACAATATCTCTTTCATAATTCTTTTTCATTTAATTCATTAACACTTCACGGATTTTGTATCAACGCTGGATTTTTATCCAACACTTTTTTAGGAATCGGCAATACATAACGATTACTCCCTTTCTCCAACCGGACTTCTTGCACCTGTCCTTGCGTGAATGTGATTTCATGTACTAACTCCGGCATTCCGCAGCGACGCAAATCAAACCACCGATGTTCCTCAAAAGCCAATTCCTTACGACGCTCCTCCAAACAAAAGTCCAATAACTCTTGCCCGTCTGCTATACTGACATCATGGTAAGGTTGTTTAAAACGATGTGCCCGTAAATAATTCAAATCTTTCAAAGCACTTACGCGATTTTCATCCTTCCCATTCTTCATAAATAAATGGATATTTGCCTCCGCACGATTCAAATAAGCCTCCGCCACCCGCATCCCTTGAGACGGATTGGATGAATTATCCGAAAATGATTTATTTCCTCGCAAAATACCCCTCACCGGTGGAAACATCATCTTCCAATACTCTTGATAATAAAAATGCGATCTCAAATCATTGTTATCATGTTGTGATATAAACTTCTCTGACACGGCAAAAACAGGCACGGAACCGGGATAAGTACTTATATCAGGAAATTGGAAAAAAATCTCGTCATTCTTGTAAATTCCATACCCGAAAATAAGTTCCGGACTATCAAAATTATACACGCCTCCATTCTCTTTATCATACGTAATTATTTCATCCCCGAACCATTCGTCTATCTCTATTTTTACATAATCGGACAATTTACGCAACTGCGGATTCCTTTCAATCACTTTCGAAGCATACTCGGCTGCTTTCTCCCAGTTCTCCATGTAAAGATACATCCGCGACAACAAGGTAGACACGAACAAAGGAGTTACCTTGTACAATACATTATCTTTCCCGTATTTATCCAACAACTCTGCAGCCTCTAACAAATCAGATTCAATCTGCCCGTACACCTTTGCGATACTCGCACGTGGAGGAAATTCATCCTTCACCGCAGATTCCAAAATCAAAGGAACCCCCAAAGCGGTATTCAAATCCAATCCCTCCTTATTATACGGTTCCGCGAAAGTATTCACCAACACGAAATAATAAAAAGCCCTCAACGCCAAAGCTTGTCCCTTCTGGTTCAACTTACTCCCTTCGGAACCGGAAACTTTATCCAGCATATCAAGCACCACGTTACACCCTTTTATCTTGGAATACAATTTTTCCCAAGTATCTATTCCAGTCGTATACAACTCTTCCATCTTATCAAACATATCAACATCCCATGTAAATACAGGCAATCCTTGCTGCAATACGGTAACATGGCTTTCATTGTCACTATAAGCATTTTGTACATTATCTGTCAAAAGCTCTAAATAAGGATATATACAATCGGTTCTCAGATATCCCTCTCCTAATAATAATTGTTCTAAATCTGAAACTGTACTTGGGCGTACTTCATCTTGACTAGACTCTTCCAAAAAATCACCACATCCCATTATTCCGATGCTAAGAGCCATAAAAATCAAACAATAAAAAAAACTTTTCATATCGTCTATCATTATAAACTAACATTAATACCAAATGAATACGTACGAGATATTGGTTGTGAACCAGTTGCAACTTCCGGGTC
>OGIE01003148.1_pt1 | contig 18428 bp, 13 predicted proteins | sample 1571581 | NCBI WGS metagenome assembly OGIE01 (sample SAMEA2582021, study PRJEB24529) | metagenome | biome: Human gut stool | place: China | collected 2011
CGACTTTCTCATTCATCAGGACAGCGCCAATCGGCAGACCGCCGCCCAGACCCTTTGCGGAGGATACTAAATCGGGCTGAATTCCGAACTGCTGATAGCTGTAGAAGGTGCCTGTTCTGCCGACACCTGTCTGTACCTCGTCTACGATAAAGAGAATATCCTTTTCCTGACAGGCCGCATAAACTGCCTGCACATATTCCTTCTCCAAAGGCATAACGCCGCCTTCACCCTGCACCAGCTCCATCATAACGGCGCAGACATCGTCTGTCAGCTTGGAGATGGTATCTTCTGTGTCATTTGCCTTTGCGAACACAAAGCCCTCCACAAAGGGGAAGAAGAAGTTGTGATATACGTTCTGTCCTGTTGCGGAAAGTGCCGCCATGGTTCTGCCATGGAAGGAGTTTTCCAGAGCGACAATTTTACTTCTGCCTTCACCGTATTTCTGGAAGGAGTATTTTCTTGCTGCCTTAATTACGCCTTCATTTGCCTCTGCGCCGCTGTTGCCGAAGAATACCTTTTTCATGCCGCTTTTTTCGCAGATTAGCTTTGCTGCCAGAACGCAGGGCTCTGTATAATACAGGTTGGAGATATGCTGTAATTTATTCAGCTGTGCTGTGACTGCCGCGACCCAGCCTTCATCCGCGAAGCCGAGGGAATTTACTCCGATGCCGCTGGTGAAGTCAATATAGGATTTGCCGGCAGGGTCATAACAGATTGCGCCCTTGCCGTGGTCGATTGCCAGATTGTATCGCCCATAGGTGTGCATGACATAAGCGTCATCCAGTTTTTTAATATCTTCAAAGCTCATTGAAATTCCTTCTTTCCGTGCTTTTTCCATGCTTTTTTATTTTGTAAACATTGTGCCGATCCCTTCATCGGAGAATATTTCGATGAGGATGGAATGTTCGATTCTGCCGTCAATCATAACGGCCTTCTTTACGCCTGCCTTGATTGCGGCCTCCAGACCCTTGATTTTGGGAATCATGCCGCCGCTGATAATCCCTCTTTCCATCAGAGCGGGAATATCGTCCATGGTGACAGTGGAAATCAGAGAATCGGGATCATCCACATCCTGCAAAAGCCCACGGATATCGGTCAGCGTGATGATGTTTTCTGCCTGCAGGGCTGTTGCGATTTCTGCGGCGGCAGTGTCGGCATTGATGTTGTATACATTGCCGTCTAAATCTGTGCCGACGGTCGCGATAACGGGGATATAGCCGTTCGCAATGGCATTTTCAATGGGTTCTGTGTTGATGTGGGTGATATCGCCGACATAGCCGTAATCGCCCTCCAGCTTTTTCGCCTGAATCATGCCTGCATCAATGCCGCACATGCCGATTGCCGTGCCGCCCAGCTGTTCAATCAGGGAAACCAGATCCTTGTTGGTTTTGCCGGAAAGCACCATTTGCACGATTTCAATGGTTTCCTCATCCGTATACCGCAGACCATTCACAAATCTGGAGGGGATATCCAGACGCTCCAGCATGCTGCTGATTTCGGGGCCGCCGCCATGCACCAGAACGATGTTGATGCCGACCAGCTTCAGCAGGATAATGTCGCTCATGACAGCTTTTTTCAGCAGGGGGTGAATCATGGCGTTGCCGCCGTATTTTACAACAACTGTTTTTCCGTTGTATTTTTGGATATAAGGCAGGGCGGCTGTTAGCACCTTCGCCTTTACGCTGTTTATATTCATATCTTCCATTACCTTTCTCCTTTGCTTTTCTTGAGGGCTTCATTCAAGCAGGGTGTGGGATGGAATCCCACGGTTTTATGGTATCAAGTGCGATAATCCCCGTTGATCTTCACATAATCGTATGTCAGGTCGCAGCCCCAGGCGGTTGCGCTCGCATCGCCCTGCTTCATTGCAATCTCAATATGTATCGCATCCTCCAGAAGGATTTCCTTCGCCTTATCCTCATCAAAGGCAACGCCTGCACCGTTTTCGCAGACCAGAATACTGCCCTTGGGCGAGGAAATATCCACCTGAATGGTATCTACGGCAAAGTCACCCTCTGTATACCCAATCGCACAGAGAATACGCCCCCAGTTGGCATCCGCGCCGAACATTGCCGCCTTTGTCAGGCTGGAGGTAATCACGGATTTCGCAATCGCCTTTGCCAGAGGAATGGTCGGTGCGCCTGTAACGGTACATTCCACTAATTTTGTTGCACCCTCGCCGTCACCGGCAATCTTCTTCGCCATAGAGGTGCAGATTTCCTTGACAACTGCAACGAATAAATCAAAATCTGCGCCTTCCTTGTCGATAACGGGGTTTTCTGCCATGCCGTTTGCCATGATGGAAACCATATCATTTGTGGAGGTATCGCCGTCTACGCTGACCATGTTGAAGGTATCATCGACTGCCAATTTCAGTGCCTTTTGCAGCATTGGCGTTGTGATTGCCGCATCTGTGGTCAGGAAGCCAAGCATGGTCGCCATGTTGGGGTGAATCATGCCGCTGCCCTTTGCCATTGCGCCGATTTTGACTGTTTTTCCGCCAATCTCGATTTCATAAGCCTCTTCCTTGGGCTTGGTGTCTGTGGTCATGATGGCCTGCACGGCATCCAGATTGCCCTCTCTGGAAATGATGGGAGCCAGTGCCGCAATGCCCTTTTCGATGGGCTCGATAGGAAGCACCTGCCCGATGACACCAGTAGAGGCTACGATGATATCCTCCGGTTTTAGATGCAGTGCTTCTGCTGCCAGAACACACATTTTCTCCGCCTTTTCCACACCGTCCGCATTGCAGGTGTTCGCATTGCCGCTGTTGCAGACAACTGCCTGCGCCATGCCATCCGCAATGTTTCGTCTGGTTACGGTGATGGGTGCGCCGAAAACCTTATTCTGTGTATAAACCGCTGCTGCTGTGCAGGGCTTTTCGCTGTAAATGATAGCAATATCCTTTTTTGCGGTATTGTTTGTTTTTACGCCACAATGCACCCCGCCGGCAAGAAAGCCCTTGGGTGCCGTGACACCGCTGTTTATCTTTTGCATAGTATTTCCTCCTTATAGTAAACCGGTCGTTTCATCCAGACCTAATACAATATTCATGTTTTCTACCGCTGCGCCGGATGCACCCTTGCCCAGATTGTCGAATACGCTGATGAGTGTCATTCTCTCATCATTCCCTTCAACATAGAGCTTGAGCTCATTCGTATCACTCAGGGGATTGGATGCCAAGAAGTTCGTTTCCTCTGTGCCGACACTGATAAGCTTTGCATCCTTATAATATTCTGTCAGCAGTGCCAGCAGTTCGTCCTTTGTCACTTTCTTTTTGAATAAAGAGGCAATCAGAGGGATGCAGGTTGCCATGCCGCTGTAATAATCCACAACGATGGGGCAGAACACAGGCGGTGTGTCAATCCCTGTCACATACTGCATTTCGGGCAGATGCTTATGCTGCTGTCCCAAGCCGTACTGTCTGGGGCTGTCGAACAGGGGAGAGCGGTTCTCCGCTTCATATTCGGCAATCATTGCCTTGCCACCGCCGCTGTAGCCTGTCAGACTGTGCGCTGTCAAGGGATAATCCGTCCCGATGATACCAAGCCGAATGAGGGGATAAACCGCCGCAATAAAGCCTGTGGCATGGCAGCCGGGGTTGGCAATGCGCTTTGCATGCCTGATTTTTTCCTTATGCAGAGGGGAAAGCTCAGGAAAGCCATATACCCAATCGGGATCTGTGCGGTGGGCTGTGCTTGCGTCAATAATGCAGGTGTTCGGGTTTTCCACCAGCTTAACCGCCTCTCTTGCCGCATCATCCGGCAGACAGAGAAAAACAACCTCTGCCTCGTTCATCAGTCTTTTTCGCTCTGCCTCATCCTTTCGCAGCTCCTCGCTGATTAAGAGGATTTCCACATCTTTGTGATTTTGCAGCTTCTGACGCAGCTGCAGACCTGTTGTGCCTGCCTGCCCGTCGATGTATACCTTATGCTTCATCAGGCTGTTCCTTCCTTTCTTTTTCTTCCGAAATAAATGATTACCCCATGGTAATGATGATTTATTCTTATTATATACTCCTTATGGGTGAAGTCAATAAATATATGTATAATTATTCAATTTTAGCGAATTGCAGAGCGAGAACGGAGAGAAATAAAAATACGAGAGATAAAATAGACAAAAATCAGAGAGAAAATCTGCGAAAACTATATAGAATTTGCTGCTGTTCTGCAAAAAAATGCTTTGATAATTCCGATAGAAGCTGTGTATATGTGTATTGTATACATAATTTATGCAATATTCGCGCGAATGTGTGAATAAAAAACAGGGGTGGCGTGCATTGTCGATGCAAAAGAAGGAATGTATCCGCAGAAAAACCGTTTGCGCTTGTTTTCGCACAAAAGTCAACAAAAAACCGTAAAACCTGTTCTTTTTTACAGAAAGGCTTGACTTTAGTGCTTCGGTATGTTATGAATGAAGAATAGTCCGACGGAAACGTCAGACAACAAATAAGGAAGATAGAGGTGCAATGACGATGAGTATCCTCTCCCAATAGAGCCGTGGGCGGCAGGAGGGGGGAAAGGCGGCGTTGCCGAAGTGGCTTTTTCTGCCCAAGGGAAGAAGCTGCTGGGACATTGCAAAAAATGTAATGTACTGTCACGGATGTGGAGCGCTATCGGAATTTCAGCATATTTTTATGTTTCTGATGCCGTGCGCTTTGCGCAGGGCTTTTTTGTTTCCGAAATTTGGGGACAACCGATATCATCTTATTTATTCCTTTATTACTGTTTTTATCATTTAAGATTTTCTGAAAGGAGAAGGGTTATGAAAACAAAAAGCAACATCAAAAAAACATGGCTGGGAACGCTCTTTGTGGTTGTTCTGGTAGCGGCAGCCATGTCCGTAACCGTTTTTGCGGGCGATGCAGAAGCGGCGGAGCACACAAGTAAAATGTATGCAACCGCATGGTCTTTGGTGCCTCCGCTGGTTGCAATCATTCTGGCACTGATTACAAAGGAGGTTTATTCCTCTTTGTTCATCGGTATCGTGGTCGGCGGTCTGTTCTATGCGAACTTCAGCCCCAAGCTGACCTATCTGACGATTTTCACTGATATCACAGACGGCGGTATGCTGGCAAAGCTTTCCGACAGCGGCAATGTGGGAATTCTGATTTTCCTTGTTATTCTGGGTATCATGGTTGCGCTGATGAATAAGGCAGGCGGCTCTGCGGCGTATGGCCGTTGGGCAGTTAAGGCAATCAAAACAAGAAAGGGCGCACTGCTGTCCACCTTCCTGCTGGGCGTTCTGGTATTCGTGGATGACTATTTCAACTGCCTGACCGTAGGCTCTGTTATGCGTCCCGTTACGGATACGCATAAGGTTTCCAGAGCGAAGCTTGCGTATATCATCGATGCAACAGCGGCTCCTATCTGTATCATTGCTCCCATTTCCTCCTGGGCTGCGGCAGTAGCCGGCGTAGTTGAGGGCATGAATGGTCTGGAGCTGTTCATCAGATCTATCCCCTATAACTTCTATGCACTGCTGAGTATTGTAGCAATGCTGACACTGACCATCACCAATACAGACTTCGGCCCTATGCTGGAGCATGAAAGAAATGCACAGCTGAACAATGATCTCTATACCACAGATGCAAGACCCTTTGCAAGTGCAGAGGCGGAATCCGAGGTAGTGGGCAATGGTAAGGTTATCGATTTGGTTCTGCCCGTTATTGTGTTGATTATCTGCTGCATCATCGGTATGATTTATACAGGCGGCTTCTTTGAAGGCGAAAGCTTCATCAATGCCTTTGCAAACTGTTCCGCACCCACAGGCCTTCTGCTTGGCTCTGCAGCGGCACTGCTGATTACCTTCTTGCTGTATATCCCTCGCCGCGTGCTGACCTTCCATCAGTTCATGGAAGCGCTTCCCGAAGGTTTTAAGGCGATGGTTCCTGCAATCATGATTCTGACATTTGCATGGACACTGTCCGGTATTACAGGGCTTCTGGGCGCGGATGTATTCGTTGCAGGTATTCTGGCAAACAGCACAGGCGTTTTGCAGGTCTTTATCCCCATTATCGTATTCTGTATCGCGGTGTTCCTTGCATTTGCAACAGGTACCTCCTGGGGTACCTTCGGTATTCTCCTGCCTATCGTTGTGCCTATTATGCAGACAGGCAGTGAAATGCTGACCATTACCGTAGCGGCTACATTGGCAGGTGCGGTTTGCGGTGACCATTGCTCTCCTATCTCCGATACCACCATCATGGCATCCACAGGTGCGCAGTGTGACCACATCAACCATGTATCCACACAGCTGCCCTATGCACTGACTGTAGCGGCCGTTTCCGCTGTGAACTACGTTCTGGCGGCACTCATCCAGAATTGGATGATCAACCTGCCTATCGCAATTGTTTCCATGGTTGTTGTAATTCTTGCTATCCGTAAATTGTACGGGGATAAGGAAGTTCCGGCAGAGAAATAAAAAGACGTTTATAAAATAGTTTATACTAAAAGCGGCGTAACCGATTTCGGTTACGCCGTTTTTTATATCCCAACAGAAAGGCAGTTGGGGAAAGGGGTTACTTATGCAATGCGCGATACAGGAATGTTACAATCTGTGCGCGTGTGCAGGGGGCATCGGGGCTGAAGGTATTTGCGCCTGTGCCGCCGGTAATGCTGTTTTCTGCCGCCCAAAGCACTGCATTATGGTAATAATCCGCTGCATTCACATCCATAAACGGATTTTCTGCCGCAACCATAGGGGACTGCTTGCTGCGCCACAGGAAGGCAACAATCTGTCCACGGGAGCAAGGAGCGTCGGGGGAGAAGGTTGTAGCGGATGTACCGCCTGTAATGCCGTTTTCGACTGCCCACAGTACCGCATTACGATAGTAGGCATCCGCAGGTACATCTGCAAAGGGCATCTCTGTGCTGCTTGGTGCAGGACTGCCTGCCGCTCTCCACAGGAAGGTTACCGCCTGCGCGCGTGTGCAGGGAGCATCGGGAGAGAAGGTTGTGGCGGATGTGCCGCCGGTAGTGCCATTCTTCACTGCCCACTGAACTGCATCATAGTAGTAGCTGTTTGCAGAAACGTCCTCGAAGGGGTTTGGTACTTCATCTTTGGACTTATCCATGATGAATGTGGTTTTAACGGTCACGTTAGAGGCGGGCATTGTGAAGGTATATTTGCTATCCTTTTCGGTCAGTGTCAGCTTCTGATCACTGCTGTCTGTAACGATTATGCGTCGAACAGCATAGCCCTTATCGGGAGTAGCAGTCAATGTAACGGTATCTCCCTTGTCGGCTGTCTTGTGGCTGGAGATTACCTCACCGTTTTTGGTGTTTTCAACGGTAATCATATAAGCGGATTTGGCTGTACCGCCGCCGCCACCACCGCCGCCGCCACCGGAGGAGGAACCGCCGCCAGAGGAGGAGCCGCCAATCTGAATGTCGATTCTCTTTTCAACGATTACGTTGGTATCTGTATTTACTGCCGCGCAAATCAAGGTCATTTTGCCGTCCTTGTCGCCAAAGCTCAGGATGTTTCCGTCAATAACGGCATTGGTATCGTTCTTTTCCAGTGTCCAGCGGATGGATGCAGGATAAGCCTTCAGTTCATCCGAGCTGAATTCCTTCTGGAACTGATCAAAGGTTTTTACAACGGGTTTTGTTAAGTCAAGGGTTGTATTTTTTGCCGCTGTGGAGGATACACCGCTTACGGAAATCCCTGTCATTCTTCTTGGCGCGTTGACGGTAAGTGTGATTTTATTGCTTTCCAGTGCGCCTGCTGTTGCATAAATTTCAGTGGAATCCTCTTTCAGTGCTTTCAGGGTGCCGTTTTCCAGAGAAACCACATCAGGCTTCGATGTATGCCATGTAAAGACTACGCCCTGCATTTCTCTGCCGTACTGGTCATATCCGACTGCACTGAAATGGTCTGCCAGTTTGGCATTTTCATCCAGACGCAAAATGAAGTTTTCGTTCATTGTTGCCTTGATGCTTTTCAGAACAGGCTGTTGTTCTGCCTTAAGCACAACGTTTTTGGCGGTTTTGTCGATGGAAGGAGAATATGCCTCCAGAATTACATCTGCATAGGATGCATCGGGCACCTGTCCTGCCGCAACGGTCAGCATGCCATTTTCAATCGTGGCATTTGTCTGGTTATTTTCTGCCAGTGTCCATTCGATATCCTGTGGAATGGCAATGGGATCACCGTGCTGATTGCGCGCGATCAGCGGAATCTGCGCCAGATCGTATGCTACGCCCTCTACTGCGGCAGGCGCACCGCCATTGTAATACAGCTCATTTACATAGGGCTTGGCAATTACCTTAACTGTAACGGGCTGAGAGGTTTTATAGATTGTTTTGCCGTCATCGTCTGTTCCGATTGGATAAGATAAGGTAACTGTATCCGTTCCGACTACAAGCCCGGTAATGGTGGTTCCGTCGTTTTCGTCGATTTCGGCATACCCTTTATTGGATGCCAGCTTCCAGATGCAGTTATTTTCATAAAGAAACATGTCTTCGCCGTACTGATCTCTTGCATCTACATCAAGATTGGAAAGGTCAAAGGTATTTGCCGTATCATCGTTGTAAATCAAATCGGGAATCATGCTTGTTATGGTAAGCGTATCCAGATACCGTTCGGGAAGAACCTGCAGAGCCACTCTGTTGGATTCTGTGCCGTTTACAACGGCATAAATCTGATAGGTGCCTGCTTTGGTAAAGGAAATTTCGCCTGTGCTTTCGTCAACGGTAATACCGTCATTTTCCTCTGCATACCATTTTACCTTGTCTGTTACATCAAAATCGTTGCCGTCCTCATCTTTTGCGGTAACGGTAAGCCCCGAAACATCGGTTTCGTTGGGTCCGTCATTCAGGTAGAAGGTATCAAAGGAGCCTTCCACCGTAACAGAGGACAGCTTTACAGGATTGATGGTAAGCGCGATGGATTCGCTCCTGAATTCTGCTGTTGTTTCAATTCTGTAATCGGGGGCATAAACAAGGAAAAGCTTCTTGTCATCATTCGGCTTCAGTGCCTTCAGAATCGGGTAGCCGTTTCGATTTTCCCCGATTTCGGCATATTCAGATGCGTCCTTGCCGTCCTCATCTTCGATTGCCCATGCGCCACTCAGACGGGGGTTGAACCCATACCAATCTACGTCATACTCATCCAGTGCCTTGACCTTGATGCTGTCCAGACGCATCGACTGCTGTTCATACAGAGAAATTTCTTCTGTATCCGGCACTAAGCGGTCAAGCGCGTAAATCGGATAAACCTGCTGGGGGGTGATAATCGTATTTTTGGAGGTATAGTGGAATTTACCGAAATACGGTGCTACAGGCTGACCGGAGCGGAGTGCGTCAGCGGCGGTCTTAAATTCACCCTGATAAAGTTTAGTCATATCTAATTTATCGGGGTCAAAGCCGGAGACATTGCGGTTTTGGATTCTTGCATCCAAATCCTCAATGGCACTTTTTCCCTCGCGCCCGAAGGTGTAAACACCGCTCTCACGGCTGCCGCCATACCATTTGTGCCCCTGAGCGTTACCATCCAAATAGCAGCCGGTAGCATAGATAAGCATGGTTTTGTATTTGATGCGTACCGCGCCTTCGTATGGAATTGTGGTTTTCATATCCGTTACATCTACGTTAATATCAATGCCTGTATGTGCAGGCAGAGGAACGGAGATGGTATCCGTGATGGACTGGGAATAGGATTCCTCCTTACTGCTTTCGTAGGTTTTCTCCATGCCGTAGGAATAGGAAAAGCTCTGCTCTACCTTTGCAGTAGGGGAGAGAGATGCCAGAACAGGCACGCTGAATTCTACGCCGATTGTGGTTTCCTCTGTCCAGTTCTGGGAATAGGTATTGGAAACGGTAGTGGAAGTAGAAGTGCTTTTTTCGTAGGTGTAGCTTTTTTCTACTGTATTTTCAAAATCATTGCGGTTTTCTGCCGTTACCTTATAGCTGTCGGAGCTGCCGCCCAAGCTGAAGTTGTAACCCTTCTGCTCCAAATCGGCTGTGGTATCCTCCTCAGCTACGGAAGGAGTTTTAAATCTGCTCTGAATTCCTTCAATTTCAAAATCATAAAAAGCCTGAACATAGTAACCGTGACCGGTTCCGTGGTACCCATTATATTGATTTTTAGAATACCCTTCCTTTCTATAGGTAGAGGTATAATAAACAGGAAATTCGCCTTCCGGCAGCTTATTCAGAACATTAGAGCCGTTGCGAAGTCCTTCATTGTCGATTGCTTGAGTGACAGCATCGCGCAGACCCTTAGCGGTATATTTCAGATTGTCTGCGTTATAGCTTTCTTTTGTAAAATCCGCATAATCAAAATATTTTCTGCCTATATCGTCATCTGCATAGAATTGGGCAGGCAAAACATTATTTGCGATGGTAGCCCAGTTGCTGGCAAAATTCTCGTTTTGAATCATTGCCTGCAAAATCTGCTCCTGTGTTTCCGGCAGACTATAATCATCTGTTTTAAAAATATTCCAGTCATTTTCAGCAGTGACCTCCGCCCATGCTGTCGTCGGCAGCAGCCCTACCACCATAACCAGCGCAAGCAGGCTGCTGTATATTCGTTTTATCATAGTATTCCTCCTTTTTAGCTGAATCAATCACAGTTCTTCCCCTCGGATATCCTCCCTTCTTCAAAAAAAGTAAATAAAAAATCCACCGTACTGTTATTGTACGATGGATAAAAGGCAAAAGGCTATTAACCAAAAGTTAGGTTTTTTCTTCCAGTAATTGAAAGAGCTGTTTTCTCTTGCTATGGGTATCCCCTTCAATTTGTAGCTTGGAATAAATCTGATTGATATATTGCTTGACGCTCCCCTCGGAAAGGAACAGCTTTTCCGCAATTTCCCGATTTCGCAGGCGGCTTGCCATCAGCTTCACGATTTCATATTCCCGTTCCGTCAGCGCGACAAGGGATGCAGGACGATGCGTGGAAAGCTGCTTCTGCCGCTGTTCGGATGCCTTTCCAAGCCGTTGGATGCGTGCAATGAGGGGCGTTTGCGGCAGCTTTTCAAGCGTTTTTTTGATATAGCGATAATTTTCCACGAAGGGCAGAAGAAATTCATCGGGCTCTGCCTCCTGCAAGGCCTGCAAAAGAAGCGCCTGCGCTTCCTCTGTTTTTCCGAGCATGGCATACGCCGCCGCGGTCTGTATCCGCAGATGCAGTGCTACCAAGGCATACTGCAGCCCTGCACAGGCGGCAAGCAATCCCTCGCTCCGCCCGATGACCTTTGCATAAGCACCCTGCGCCAGATAAACCTGATTTTCAACCATTTCTATCATGGGTTTGCCGGGAACAAGAATATTGACGGAGAAAAGCGTGTGCGTGCGGAAAATTTCGGGGATTTCCTCTGTTTCCCCCAGCAGGGCATAGTAATAGGCGGCAGTCGCATTGAAAATATTCAGCCATGCGGTATTATGCTGCTTCAGAAGATACGCACGCCGTGCCGCGAAGGAAGCTCGTTCCTCTGTTTCGATGCAGAGGGAAAGCCGTCTTGCCAGAAAATCGCAGCAGAGGGCAATGTTTTCCTGTCCATTTCCTTCAATTTGGGCATACGCCTGCTCCAAAGCAATCTGCGCGTCTGTAAATTTTCCCTGTAGAAAATAGGCTTCGGCGGACATGATTTTTTCTGCCCCCTGTCCATGCCCATTCGTGATTTTGTAATAATGGGGCATACATTCCTCCATTTCGGCAAGCTCCTTTTTGAGTGCGCCGGGCTCTCTGTGATACATCATCAGAACCGAGGGCGAGCCAAATGACCAGCCGCCGACGTTCTGTATGCTGACGGCAGGACGGGACATCTGCTTGCTTGCGCTGCGGTGGAGCCTGCTCATGGCACTGATGTCATTATACATCAGGAAGCTGAGAATCAGGTCACATTCTCCCAGAAGGTTTCCCTTTTCCTGCTCCGGCAGCTCCGGATGCTCTGCGATAGCGGTCAGCAGAAGCTCCTTCATCCGCATCATTTCGGGAATCAGCCGCCAGTTGAACAGGCAGTTGGGTTGGTATTTATTGACGATGGGTTCCACATCAGGAAACGGGACACTCCTCGATTGCCTTCAGCACTGCTTTGGGCGACAGAGAGGAAAGCAGGATGCCTGCATCCTGCTCCACAATGCGAAGCAGAGCATCATAATTTCTGCCTTGCCGATACGCCGCCATGGCATGCAGATATTGGCGGTGCTCCTCATACCAGATACCAAAACGGCTGCGGTACGCCGCTTGCTTTTCGGGCGGCAGCGTGTGAAAGGTGCGCTTCGCACATTCCTTCATCATGTGGTGAAAACGATAGACCTTCCCATCGGGCAGACGCTTCACAAAGGCATTTTGCTCCGTCAGTGTGGTCAGCAGCTTTTCTGTATGGGGAGTTTCTGTAATAAAGTGCGCCATTTCCAGCGTAAATTCATCCGCAAGCCCCATAACCGCGAGGAATTCTCTTGCATCCGCAGGCAGGGGCGCAATCATTGCGGCGGTAAACATGGTGTAGATATCGGATTTACGATTGGGCAGAGTGCCGCGTTCCGCAAGCGTACGCAGATGCAGATAAATTGCGGAAAACCAACCCTCACTCATATAAAGCAGGGAGGAAATTTCTGCATCCGAAAGGGCAGTGCCACAGCGGTGTGCATAAACGGCAAGCTCTGCATGGTTCAGACGCAGCTCTGCCGTGCCAAGCTGACAGAGCCTGCCGCCCAGACGTACCTGTGCCGCAAAGGGCAGGAAACGGTCGCGGCTTGCTACAATGACATGCACATTTTCGGGCAGACGGTTCGCCAGCGTGCAGAGAAAGGCAGCGGTGTGTACATCTGTCAGCAGATGAAAATCGTCAATGAAAAGATAGCATGGCTTTTCTCCTGCAAGCGCATGGCAAAGGTCATCTGCCAGCAGACTGCCGCCGGCAGCATCCGTCGGGCAGGGGTAATCCAGCAAAATGGAAAGCCCTGCACGCAAAAAGGCATCCTGTACGCTTTTCCAGAAAATTGCGAGATTGTCGGAATAGACACTGATACGGATGATGCGCGCGTTTTCCTCTTTCCTACGCTCCGCAAGATACCAGTTGACAGCGGTTGTTTTGCCATAGCCCATTGGTGCAACCACAGATGTCAGCGCACAGCGCGAAATTGGGCGCAGTGCCTCCTGTAATCGTTCAGATATGTATATGGTGTTAAAATCCTGCTTTCGTTTCGGCATGCGATGCACCTCGTTCGTTCAAAGGGATTTGATATTTTTTTATTTTAGCATAGCTTTTTGCCTTTTGGAATACTTTTTGGGCAGAGGAGGCTATGATAAAATGCAATAAAATCGCCCTTTGCAGTCAGGAGGGGAGCAAAGCTGCAAGCCCCAGCAGAACTATCGCAAACAGAAGATTCGCAAGGGTAAACCAGAGCAGATATTTCCCCTTTCCGACATTCGGTATCTGTGCGAAATATTTATAGGAAATCAGACTTGCCATAGAGGCAATCAATGTCCCCAGACCACCGATATTCACCCCTGCAAGCAAAAGGTCATATCGGTCGGTAAATTCTGAAAGCAGAACCGCCGCAGGCACATTGCTGATGAGCTGACAGCTCAGAAAAGAAACAAGCACCTCTCTGCCATAGAGCAGTGCTTGGAGGGCTTCTCGTATGGCGGAAATCCGTCCCAGATTCCCAATCAGGATAAAGAAAAATACAAACGTGAGCAGCAGGCAGTAATCCACCTCTTTCAGAATCCCTTTTTGAAACAGCAGAAACCACACCAGTGCCAACGCCAACAGCGGCAGAACGGGCAGGATGCGGAAAACTGCCAGCAGGCAAAGAAAAAACAGCACCGTCAAGCCGAAAAGCTGTTGCTTTTCGGCTCTTGTCCGTGTGGGTGGCGTTGTCTGCGGCTGTGTGGCTAAGGAGGTGTTTCCCTGCAAAAAGCAGAGCAGAAGCAGCAGAAAGAAGGACACGAGAACAAACGGCAGGGTAATTCTGAAAAACGCCCCGACCCCAATCCCCGAAATGGTATAAAGATAGAGATTCTGCGGATTGCCAACAGGGGTCAGCATACTGCCCAGATTGGCGGCAATCGTTTGCAGAACAATAACGGGAATCAGCTTTTCCTCTAAATGCACGCGCTGCAGCAGTAAAATCGTGAACGGCACAAAGGTAATCAGTGCCACATCATTGGTCACAAGCATTGCGGAGAAAAAGCACAGCATGACTAGGGTCAGCGCCAACTGCCGCATTTTTTTCGCCCTTGCCAGAAGCAGATTTGCCATGCGGTCGAAGATGCCAAGCGCGCGAAAGCCTGCCAATACTGCCATCAGCGAGAAAAGCAGAATCAGCACCCTTGTATCAACATAGCCAAGATACGCTGCATCGGGCGGCACAATGTATGCCGAAAGCGCCGCCAGCAGGCAGGCGATGCAGAGTATCGTTTCTTTTTTGAAAAATGTAAGCAGTTTTTCCTTCATGGTCTCTTTTCCTTTTCTTTTTCCGTTTGTTTCCGTTTGTTTCAGCTCAGACAATTATACGGCGGCAGACGCAAAGCCGCAAGCGTTGTTTTTGCTTGCGGAAAGAGGAAGAACAGGGTAAAATAAAAAAAGAGAAGAAAGGAGGTTCCTCCATGAATCTGAATGAAATTATTGCTGTCAATTTAAAACGGCTGCGCGCAGAGCGTGGCTTCAGTTTGGGAAAGCTGTCGGAGCTTTCCGGTGTCAGCAAGGTTATGCTCAGCCAGATTGAGAAGGGCGAATCCAACCCTACCATCAACACTCTCTGGAAGATCGCAGGTGGCTTACAGGTTTCCTATACAAAGCTGATTGATGAGCAGATTGATGCGCCTCTGCTGATTCGAAAAGAGGAAAGCGTTATTGCGGAGTATGACGGCTATCGTGCCTACCATTACAATACAGCCAACCCTGCGCGCGATTTTGAGTTTTTCAACGGCGAATTGGATGCACATAAGGAATACACTTCCGAAGGGCATGGCATGAATACGCATGAATATCTTCTGGTGACGCGAGGGGAAATGGTTCTGCGTTACGGCGGCGAGGAATATCTCCTCAGAGAAGGGGATTTCATCCATTTTGACTGCACCCAGCCCCATACCTATTGCAACCGCGGGGAAAGCATGACGGAATTTACCAATATCGTGTATTATATCGGCTAAGGAGGACAACTATGTTTTATATCGGCTGTCATTTATCTGCCGCCAAGGGCTATCTTGCCATGGGGAAGGAGGCAGTGAGGCTTGGGGCGAATGTGTTCCAGTTTTTCACCAGAAACCCCAGAGGCGGCTCTGTTAAGGCGCTGGATTTAGAGGATATCGAAAAATACAATGCCTTTCATGCGGAGCACCGCTTCGGCACACTGCTTGCCCATGCACCCTATACCATGAACCCCTGTGCCGCAAAGGAGGATTTGCGTACCTTCGCCAGAAGGACCATGAAGGAGGACTTGGCAAGGCTGGAGCTTCTGCCGAATGTGATGTTTAATTTCCACCCGGGCAGCCATGTGAAGCAGGGGACGGAAATCGGAATTCCCCTCATTGCGGATGCGCTGAATGAAATTCTTTCTGCGGAAGGCAAAACCCTCGTCCTTTTGGAAACCATGGCAGGGAAGGGCAGTGAGGTTGGCAGAAGCTTTGAGGAGCTGCGCGCCATTTTGGACAGAGTGGAGCAGAAGGAGCGCATGGGCGTTTGTCTGGATACCTGCCATGTGTATGATGGCGGCTATGACATCATCGGGGATTTGGACGGCGTTCTGCAGGTGTTTGATGACATCATCGGCTTGGACAGGCTGAAAGCCATTCACCTGAACGACAGCAAGAATCCCATCGGCAGTCATAAGGACAGACACGAGAAAATCGGTGAGGGTACGCTTGGTCTGGCAGGCATTGCAAATATTATCAACCACCCGAAGCTGTGCCATCTGCCGTTTTATCTGGAAACACCGAACGAGGCGGCGGGCTACGCCAAAGAGATTTCTCTTTTAAAAAGCCTGCGCGAGGAAAAATAAGAAACGATTTGAGAAACGAGAAAAATTTTCAATAGCAAGCTTCAATAACAATAAGGAGGGAATGGATATGGCAACACCTCATATTTCTGCCGAAAAAGGCGATTTTGCAAAAACAGTATTGATGCCCGGCGACCCTTTACGGGCGAAATTCATTGCGGAAACATTTCTGACCGATGCCGTGGAGGTCAACCACACCCGTGGGATTCTCGGCTATACGGGTCTATATAAGGGCAAAAGGGTTTCTGTTATGGCGAGCGGCATGGGCTGCCCTTCCATCGGCATTTACAGCCATGAATTGTTCAATTTCTATGATGTGGAAAACATCATCCGCATCGGCTCCGCAGGGGCATTGTCCGAAAGGCTGAAGGTGCGCGATATCGTGGCAGGCATCGGCTCCAACACAACCTCAAGCTATGCCGAGCAATATCACATGCCCGGCACCTTAGCCCCCACAGCGGATTATACGCTTCTTTCCACAGCGGTGGACTGCGCGAAGGCAAGGAAAATTGAAATGCACGTTGGCAATCTGCTCTGCTCCGATGCGTTCTATAATGAGGGCGGCATGGAGGAAACCGTTTCCTGGGCGAAAATGGGTACGCTTGCGGTGGAAATGGAATCGACCGCACTGTATCTGGAGGCGGCAAGGGCAGGCAAACGCGCGCTGACCATTGTTACCATTTCCGACCATCTGATTACAGGCGAAGCCACCACAGCCGAGGAGAGACAGAATACCTTCACCCAGATGATGGAAATTGCCTTGGATACGGCGGCTCGGATGGAGGAAGTCTAAATGAAAAATTATGATTGATATAAGATATTTTTATAGAAAACAAGTGGGATATTATTGACAAGTGTGCGCTTTTCTTGGTAGAATGAGTGCGTCGGTGATCGAATGTACTTTCATCACACCATGACTAGAAATTTTGCCATCGATCCCGCGTTTTCGTGGGATCTTTTTACATTTATAGCGGAGAAAGCCGTTTTTTTCCTTAGGAAGACCATTCTGCTTGCAGAAAATGGGATTCGTAAGGAAGAAAAAAGATTTGCGGAGCAAATGATGAGTAAGGCGAAGCCTTACGAATATCGGCATTCAGACTTGCTATTTGCACAATGGCAAAAATCATTCGATCAAAACAGGCAGAACGCCTGTGAGAAATAAATCGAATTTTTCAGGAGGTTTTACACTATGGCAGGAACAATTTCCAGAGGTATCAAAGCACCTATCATCCGTGAAGGGGATGACATCGTTAAAATCGTAACAGATTCCGTTCTGGCGGCAGTGGAGCAGGATGGTTTCCAGCTGCATGAAAGAGATGTAATCTGTGTAACAGAGGCGGTTGTTGCTCGTGCAGACGGCAACTACGCATCCACAGAGGATATTGCGGCAGACGTAAAAGCAAAGCTGGGCGGTGAAACAGTCGGTGTTGTATTCCCCATCCTCAGCAGAAACCGTTTTGCAATCTGCCTGAGAGGTATCGCAAAGGGCGCAAAGAAGGTAGTGCTGATGCTGAGCTATCCTTCCGATGAAGTAGGCAACCACCTGTTTGATATGGATATTCTGGATGACAGCGGCGTAAATCCCTACACAGACGTGCTGTCTCTGGATGAATACCGTAAGGCATTCGGCTATGTGAAGCACCCCTTCACAGGCGTTGACTATGTAGAATACTACAAGGGTCTGATTGAAGAGGAAGGCGCAGAAGCTGAAATCGTATTCGCAAACCACCCCGAAGCAATTGTAAAGTATACAAAGAACGTGCTGTGCTGTGATATTCACAACAGAGAACGCTCCAAACGCCGTATTCTGGCAAAGGGCGGCGAAAAGGTTCTGACACTGGCAGAAATCCTGAACGCACCCGTAAACGGCAGCGGCTACAATGCAGAGTACGGTCTGCTGGGCTCCAATAAGGCAACAGAAACAACCATCAAACTGTTCCCTAAGAACGCACAGGAGGTTGCAGAAAAAATCCAGAAGGAAATCATCGCACGCACCGGCGTAAAGGTAGAGGCTATGGTTTATGGCGACGGCGCATTCAAGGATCCCGTTGGTAAGATTTGGGAGTTGGCTGACCCCGTTGTCGGCGCAGGCTATACAGATGGTCTGAACGGTCTGCCCAATGAGCTGAAGCTGAAATATCTGGCAGATAACGATTTCGCTGACCTGAACGGCGATGCACTGGCAGATGCAATCAAGAATGCAATCAAGGCAAAAGAAGCAAATCTGAAGGGACAGATGGCATCCGAAGGTACCACACCTCGCCGCCTGACAGACCTGATTGGTTCCCTGTGTGACCTGACAAGTGGTTCCGGTGATAAGGGTACCCCTATCGTTCTGGTTCAGAATTACTTCAATAACTACGCAAACTAAGCAAGTCTGATAAGCGGATAAGTAAGATAAGCAAAATGAAAAGGAGTATCGGGAGATACTCCTTTTTTTCGCAGGAAGGGTTTTTATTCAGAAAGGAGAAGGCT
>OGIE01003165.1_pt1 | contig 18361 bp, 17 predicted proteins | sample 1571581 | NCBI WGS metagenome assembly OGIE01 (sample SAMEA2582021, study PRJEB24529) | metagenome | biome: Human gut stool | place: China | collected 2011
GAGAATCGGTCATTCCACTTTCATCAATCTTCCGAAGCAGCATTTCAGAAAAGCTTTCATCCATTTGCTGCAAGGCATCTTCCAAAGTTGCAGCCTTACTTAACGGTACATTTGATGGCTCTGGTAAAGATATGCTTTCACAGAGATCCATTTCCCGGAACTGCTTCTGGCGCCTCATTGCTTCGGATGTTTTGTTAATGTGTGTTTCTACATAATGATCATCGATATAAGATGCAATATCAGAAAACAGTTTGCTGCTGATCCGATAAGCTGCTTTATCAAAAATGACGATGTATACCGTCATATCATTTTCCATAAGAAATGCGCTAATCGCGTCGATTGCAACCTTCAGCGCCTGAGCTTTCGGATAGCCGTAAATTCCGGAAGAAATCAGTGGAAATGCTATGGTTTCACAATGGTTTTCTTGCGCAAGCGCCAGGGATTTTTCATAGCAGGAAGTAAGCAGCTCCCGCTCATGAAACTGTCCGCCTCTCCATATAGGACCTACTGCGTGAATGACATAATTGCAAGGCAGATCATAGGCGTTTGTAATCTTTGCATCTCCGGTCTGCCTCTCTTTGAATTGACCACACTGGCTAACACAACCGATGCATCAGTTGTTCCGGACATTCTTCGTCCTGCCAATGCCGTTTTGTTCCTTCGCGAGCGTACCTTCCTCGGCGATAAGGGCTACGATGTGAAAACCGTCTACAACTTGGTGAAGGACGCCTATGAGGGAGAGGCTGTGATCCCGTTAAACAAGCGCGGTACAAAGAGCCCTGAAAAACTGTCCGTTGGCAATCCTATCTGTGAAGCTGGTCTCGCCATAAGAAAGGATGGCAAGACCACCGATGGCGGAGGGGGGATTCGGCAGAAATACTGCTGCCCCTTCCGCCAGTCCAAAACCGGTGTTTGCCCTTGTAACCACAAAAACTGGAATAACGGGAAGAAGAACAGGGGTTGCGTTAAATACAGGATCGTCCCCACGGATTACAGGCTTTCCATTGACCGCAGCTGCCTCTGTTTTAAGAGGACATACGCCTTGCGTACAGAGTGTGAGCGTTACAATTCCCGCTTTAAGGCGTCTGGACAGGAACGGCTGTGGGTGCGCAACGGCGCCAGCGCGGCAAACCTCAACACACTGGCCAACATCTCCGCTTTAGCGGTTGCGCTGGCCGCTGTTCTGCACGACTCTCACTCCTACCGTTCTGCCAAACAGCTTCGGCGTTCCGCCTGATCTGCCTTTTCCATACCTTTTTTCAGGTGCGGGGCTTACCGCGCTATGGTTTTTGCGCCCTTGAAATGCCCTAAACTCTTTTGATTTCCATTTGCCTTGTTTGTGGGCAGTTCCTTCTGCCTGTTTTGCTCATCTCTTAGCCTTAATATACCATGAAAGGCAAGAAAATAAAAGAAAATTTTCTTGAACAGTTGGCTCCTTGGAAGATCCTGTTCTGAGGGGAGCACATCGGTTTAGATACGCATGGAGAGCTTTTAACAAAATTTAGCCTATCATTCAGTCAAACTTGCTTGTGAGCGAACGATAATGCGCTCACAAGCAAGTTTGTGTTGTGATTTTAGCTATTTGTAATTTGTCATCTGTAGGAGTCCACTATGTATGATGATAGCAGAACGCACCATGCAATGGGAATCAGTGTCCCGCCAATCAGCTGCGGGAGCGTATGCCGTTTTGCCGCAATACTGGCCCAGAACACCAAAAACAGAAGCGGCAGCGTGACGGCCAGAGTCCTCGGATGTCCGGTCAGCACCAGCAGGCCGATGACTGCGCCGACCCCGGCAGCGTGGCCGCTGGCACGCAGCCGGAACAGGCGATTGCACAGCAGAATCGCAATGCCGGACAGAAGGTAGACCCATCCGATCAGGATAAGTTCTCTGGATGGAGGAACGCAAATGTTGACGATCCCGTCGAACAGATACCCGGCAAACGCAAAGATCATGGCCAGATGCCGCTGGCCCTCCCGCCCTTTTTCACGAAACGACGGGATCATGGGCTGCACCGGGTAGGCCAGCAGCGGGAACAGAGACAAAAAGAGCAGCTGCCGGAGCAGTCCGCCAAGGGAGCCAAAAATCTCCGGCTGTGCTGCATAGAGGAATACCAGCATGACCGCCGCCAGCAGCGGGGCCAATGTACATATGCGGATGATGCGTGCGGCAGAAGCGTTCATATCTGTTCTCCTTTGGTTCGTGCAAGCCGGTGGCTTACTGTCAGGCCGAAGGTATCCGGCTCTACATGGGTGCTGATGCTGAAGGTCAGTGGGCCGCAGGTTTTGCGGTATTCCGGAAAGGCGGCAGCGGCCATTTTTTGCCAATCCTCCGCCGCACTGGTATCCCGGTAGCTGCTGGTAATCCCAATGTCAACATCCCGGGTCTCCACGTAATGCTCCGCCACCTGCCGCGCGGTTTCCAACAGCTTTTTCTTGCATCCGATGGTTCCCCGGACCTTTGCACACACATCCAGCTTGGCCCCCTCAATTTTCAGAAGCGGTTTGATTTGCAAAACCGTACTGATGGCGGCTGCCCTGGCTGTGATGCGGCCGCCCCGGCGCAGATGCTCCATCGTTTCCACACCGGCATAGGCAATGGAATCATAGGCGCTGGCCTCCAGTTCCCGCTGGATCTCCCGCGCACCGCAGCCCGCTTCCCGGAGTGCCAGCGCGTCCAATACGGAGCTTTTCAGCGATTCGGAGATCCGGTGATTATCCACCACGAAAACCCACCCCGCATACTCGTTCGCCAGTCCCATTGCGGTGGAGCAGGCGGAAGAAAGTCCGCTGGACATGGGAATATAGACCAGTTCGTCAGATTCCAGCAGTACCTGTTCCCAGAGTGCGATCACATCCCACGGCGCCGGCTGGGAGGTGGAAACCGTGTGCCCGCCTGCCAGCGCCTGAAAAAACTCCTCCGGCTGCAAGTCAATGCCCTCATAGCGGGCGGCTCCGTCCAGAATGACCGGCAATGCCGCTATTGCTGTCTGTTACGATGGCTGTTTTCATTCGATTGCTCCTTGTGATTCCAAGTTTTTTTCAGGACGTTCCGGCAGAAAAGCAGAGACGCTGCCGCAATCAGAACGCTGATTCCCCATGCGGCCAGCAGCTCCGGGGACATAGCTCCGCCGATCCCCTTTCCCAGCAAAGTGTCGGCCACCATCATAGGTAGTAGGCCGGTCAGGCTTCCCATGAGATACGGGAAATAGGGCAGCCTGACCGCACCGAAATAAAGACTTGCCAGATCGCCCGGCACGACGCCCACCGCTCTTGTCAAAGCGGCCAGCGGAAAGCTGCCCCGCTGGTGCAGCGTTTCCAGCGCCAGCAGCTTTGGATACTTCTCCCGCAGCTTTGCCGCGAGAGAAGTCCCGGAGAGCCGCCCGATCCCATAGGGGATGCTCTCGCAGATCACCAGCCCGATGAGATTGACCAGAAGCGCCTTGGAAAGTGGAAATACCCGGCCAGCAGCGGCGTAGAGCACCAGCAGCGGGAAAAATACGCTGAGACTTTTCACGGCGTAGCACCCCCAGAACACCAGCGCGGCCTGCCACGGCTTTTCCGGCATGACATCAGAGAGCGTCTGCCACGAAAGGGAGCGCCCCTTCCAGAAAAAAAGCAGAATACACAGCAGCATGGCGGCGGCAGGAAGCCATTTCCACCACTGTCTGCGTGGATGTTGGTCATTCATGGTTATTGCTTGACTCCGGACAATGCGTTTTGCGTTGGTTTCTTGTTTCCTTCGTCCGTTTTTGATATAATCCCCTCACAGCAGAAAAACAAGCAGACGGCTTCCATTGTCTGTTCTTCATCCGGACCGTCGGCCGTGATCCGCAGAATAGAGCGGCATTCCGGTTCAAAGGCCAGCACGCCCAACAGGCGTTTGGCATTCACGCAGGCATCCCCGCTTTGCAGAGAGATCTCCGCACAGAACCGGCAGGCTGTCTGAACCAGTGCTTCCGGATGCAGCGGCCATGCTTTTCGCACGGCATCGGGTATTTCCAAGTATTGTTTTCTCATGACAGTTCCTCATAATCTGATTTTCATAGACGGAGGGAACTTATGCGACGGACAAGAGCTTCCATCATCGCCGCGTTTTCACAGCTTCTGGAAGAACGCCCTTTGAATAAAATCACAGTCAAGGACATCGTGGACCGCTGCGACATCAATCGGAATACCTTTTATTATCACTTTCAGGATATTCCCGCTCTGCTTCAGGAGATGATGGAGGAAAAGGTCAATGTCCTGATTGAAAATCACTGCGCATTGGGGCGTCCGCTGGACTGCCTCAAGCCCGCCCTGCAATATGGGGCGGCGCATAAGCAGGCAGTACTCCATGTGTACAGGGCCATTCCAAGGGAGACTTTTTTGCTTTACCTGAACCGCTTTGCCCAGCACATGGTGGGCGAATACTTCGACAGTATTTCCAAAACCGTTTCCATGCCCACAGATGATGCCGCGATCCTGATGCGCTACTATAAGGGCACACTGGTGGGCTGTCTGCTGGACTGGCTGGACGATGGGATGCGGTATGATCTGGAAACGGAGATCGAACGCCTTTGCTTCCTGATGGAGGGAAACGGAGCGCGGGCCATCCAAAAGACTGCGCAGGCATAATGGGAACAGAATGCCGCAGAGGTCTGCGGCATTCTTTATTTACTGCTTTGCTGCGTGGTTATGCGTTCTTTTCCGGCTGCCGCTCTTTCCAGAGACGGTCAGCCTCCGGCGCCCAGCATTTGGAGTAGGAATCACACTTGCCGCACAGATGCTTCGCCGTTTCCGGGGACTGGGGATCAGTAGAGTGCGCGCCGGTTTCGGCTACCATCTTCCGCAGCCACTGGGGATTTTCCAGCATGGGGCAGGGCTGAAGCATATTGTTATTGAAGGGCATATTGTCGTGATAGGCCATGAAGATGGGGCTTTGCAGGGCTTCCAGCAGTGTGCAGTCCCGGATGTTGGCATTGGAATAGTGAATGAACACACAGGGGTCCACATCGCCGTTGGCGTTGATGTGCAGGTACCGCTTGCCGCCGGCAATGCAGCCGCCCACATACTCCGCATCGTTCTGGAAATCCATGGCGAACAGCGGCTTTTCTGCCCGCAGACGGCGGATGCGGCGATAGACCGCTTCTCGCTGCTGGGGATCGGGGAGCAACTCCGGAGCGGCGTCATTCCCCACGGGCATATAGTGGAAGTACCAGATGAAGTAGGCGCCCATGTCGATCAGACTGTCGTAGTACGCCTCAGATGTGATGGCCTCATAGTTTGCACTGGTGTAGCAGGAGGAAATTCCGTAGGGCAGCTTTTTCTCATGCAGCAGTTCCATGGCGTGAACGACCTTCTGATAGGTTCCCTTTCCCCGGCGGCTGTCTGTGGAAACTTCGTCGCCTTCCAGCGAAATAGCGGGAATGAAGTTTTTGACCCGCAGCATCTCGTTGGCGAAGTCCTCGTCAATGAGGGGCGCGTTGGTGAAGCAGAGGAACACACAGTCATCGTGCTTTTCACAAAGACGGATCAGGTCCTTTTTCCGAACCAGCGGTTCACCGCCGGTATAGATGTACATGTAGACGCCCAGTTCCTTGCCCTGCTGGATGATGCTGTCGATCTCATCAAAGGTCAGATTCAGCTTGTTGCCGTATTCCGCCGCCCAGCAGCCGGTGCAGTGGAGATTGCAGGCAGAGGTGGGGTCCAGCAAAATCGTCCACGGAATATTGCAGTTGTATTTCTTCCGGTTTTCCTCCTGCTTTGGCCAGCCAATGAGACTGGCATTGATAAAGAAGTTCACTGCCAGAGTTTTCATGACCTCCGGGTCAATATCCCGGATCATGTGCAGGATGTAGGTGTGGTACGGGTGGTCGGGATTCTCCATGGCCTCCCGAATCGTCTTACGCTGGGGTTCAAATTCGCCGCCGGAAAATTTGTCGGCCCAGTCCATCAGCTTCAGCAGGTTATTTTCCGGGTCTTTGTAGAGGTAGTCAAAAGCCTGTTCCAGCCCCAATTTTTTGATCGTATTTGCAATACCCATGTTTGCTCGTCCTTTCTTTCTATTCCGATTTTCCAGTAATTTTTTGCTTGAATCAATTACATTTTTTGACGGCATAACTCACGGTGAACCAGTTCAAAATGCCCTCCAGCAGCAGGGTGCAGCCCGTTAATATCTTCGTGGCCTGCGGGCCGGGAAAGCCGTCCAGTATCAGGAGAAAGCTGCTGATTCCGGTAAGAATTGCCGCCAGCAGAATCATGCGCCACTGATGCAGGCCAAAATCTCTGGCCTCCTTCGACATCTGAATTTTGCACAGGCTGTCCAGTAGAGCGATCCAGCCGAGGCCCGGAATCAGATATGGATAACTGCGGACGCCCTTGATCCAGATCACAGTGCCCACCACCATGAAAAGCAGACCGCAGGCCAGATCATAGTGAAACGCCGGACAGTAGGAATCATCGGAGAAGAATCCCAGTATCCGGATCACGCCATAGCCCAGTAAAATCGTTCCGCTGACGCAGCAGGCGGCCTGCGGCGAGTAGTCCGGCCACAGCCAGATGGCAAACGCCGTGCAGCAGAACAGTGCAGAAATCAGCAGATAGCCAAAACGGGCGATTTTCCTCTTTTTCATATCCGCCTCACCTCTTTCACGGAAGGAGTATGATCGCCTTTCGCTTTTACACTACCGAAAAGTGAAAGGCTTCTCAACAGACAAAGCAGGGGGTAATTGTTCGAAATCAGACATAAAGGCCCCGATTGCCTAAAAATGCGGCTCAATTCGGGACTGCTGACAAAGCGGTACAATATTGATCGGAGGCATGCAGCACTCACAAGGATGCGGAAAATGGCGAGAAGATTTGCGTACATGACATAAAGCGATATTGATGGGTTTGTGCAGGCGATTTGTGGCGCGGTAGGGGCACGGCGCCTGCGGAACAGCGACGCGCATGAGCGCATCGCTGTTCCGCAGGCTCTCGGCGTTCTTCGGATTCTGGGTCAAAAGTGGGTCAGAAGCTGTCGGGAGGAAAGCGGCGCTGCCAAGCATGAAATGAAAAATGCCAAAAAATGCTAAAAATGCCAAAAAATGAAAAAATACTTGCGCCGCGCGTGGGCGGTGTATGATTTTATTGCGAAAAAAGAGGCGAAATGGCATGTTGGCCGGGGCCGTTCCGATGACATTTCGTGTCGAAAAAAGGACGTTTCGTGCAGACGGCCCTGCAAGGCGCGGAAAATATGCTACACTGAACATCGAAAACCGAAAAACTGCCCGGGGGCGCCCCCGGGCCCGTAGGGAGTTCTCCCTACGGGATACCACTCTGCCCGCGGGAGATAGGCTCCGGGCGGGGAAAAACCAAAGGAGGAAACCTATGAAGAAGCGTATCTTGAGTTGTCTCATGGCGCTGGCCCTGTGCCTGACGCTGCTGCCCACGGCGGCGCTGGCGGAGGAGACGGACGCTTCGGAGACCACGGACGAGTCCGTGGCCGCTGTGCAGGTGCGGATCGACGCCCTGCCTGACGCGGCGGAACTGGACGGCATGGACAACGATGATGCCATGGCGGCCTATGACGCGGTTCAGGCGGCCTATGACGCCTACGAGGCCCTGACGGAGGCCCAGCAGGCGGAGATCACCGGCGCGGATCGTTTCGAGGCCCTGTTCGGCTGGTTCAATGAGCAGGTGGCCCCGCTGGCGAACCCAGAAATCAACCCGGATGGGGTTGATGCAAATGGTAACATTATAACGGATACCAGTTACATCCGAACTGGCCCCTTACTCACTGCATCTGACAAGAATTTGAGCGGCAAGTATTACATCGTCCAAGGCAACATAACCATCAATGGGGATTTGACCGTAGATGGTTCGCAAATGGGCGGTCTTGTTCTTTGCGATGGCGCAACGCTGACGGTCAAGGGCGCTTTGATCCACACCGGCGGAAGCGCATTTTACATTTACGGGCAGACGCTTGCAACAGGTAGTAATGGTACCGGAAAGCTGGTCATCAAGAATTCTTTGGACAATGGCGCGGCAATCCGGTCTGATAATACGTATCCACCGAGCCTTAGTATCAACAGCGGCGTGGTGGAGATCTGCGCCGGAAGCTCCGAGCAGCTTGTTGACGGTGTGAGTCTGTTCAGTTCAAAACCGATACACAAGGGCATCCTTGATGGCAATGTGGTGCCACTCTCTGATTGGAGCCAAAAGCCCTCAATATCGGGAACATCGCTCGACCTTGAATACTGCGAGCATCCTAATCCTGCATATACGCCCTCCGGGTCTGCAAAGCATAAAAAGAGCTGTGCCCAGTGCGGCTTTAATACGAGTGGTCTGTCACAAAATCTGGTGGATTGCACCTTTGATGGCAAGGGCGGCTACGCCCAAGACGATGAAAACGGCCACTATGCGCTCTGCATCTGCGGCAACAGAGCCACCGCCGCGACAGCGCATGGCATGAAAACTACTTGGACAGATGATGGTCAGTGGCACATTTCAAAGTGCACAGCCTGCGGCTATACCAGCGGCGAACCGCAAGAACACACCTATAAAGATGGCACATGCACAGTCTGCGGCTATGCCTGCCCCCACAAGGTGGTCGAAAACGGCAAATGCACAGTCTGCCAGATGACCGGCATCGTGGCCACCGTTGACGGCACCGCTTATACGGAAATTGCCGCAGCCGTCACCGACTGGCTGGCAAACGGCGGCACGCTGACGCTGTACGCCGACGGCACCGTTGATTTCACGAATGTCACGGCTGCGGGAAAACAGTTGACCATCGACCTGAACGGCCACCGGATCAACTGCGACAGCGACGGTAACGGTGATGAGGTGAAGTTGAACGGCGTTGATCTGACCATCCGGGATTCGAAGGCGGCCTTAGACGGAGCGTTCGGCCCCATCATCGCCGACAGAGGCACGCTGACTATGGAGGACGGCTATCTCAATGGCCTGACGGTGCCGGACGATTCTACGGCAAAGTTTCACCTGCATGGCGGTAAGGTGAATCGTGTTAGCTGCTCAAAGCCCGTCTATACCCTGCTGGACGATGGGTATGCGCTGATGAATGGCAACATCACCGTAGGCCCGACCACGATTTTGGAGGTAGGTTCTCAAGTTTATACCGTTAGAAACGCACAACTCAAAGACGTACAAAAGGGAGAAACCGTCAGCGCCGTCATCGGCAGCAATACGATCCCCTTTGCGCTTTCGCTGAAAACAGACGACAAAGAGATTGGGCGGATGCGTTTCGAGTGGTACCGTATCGACAGCGAAAGCAAGACGGCAACGCTGCTGGCAGCTTCCAAGGATGTATACCCGGAGAACGGTGTTTACACTTGCAACGCCGCCGATGTGACGGTCGATCCCAATGGCTGGACCGGCTTGGAGGCCAACAAGACCTACAAGGTCCTCTGTGTGGTGATTGGAAAAGAGGGAAAAGGCGCTTACTGTTGGCAGACGCCCATGCGGGGCTATACGCTGACCGTCACCCCGGCCAGCCTGAACAGCGGCAATACGGTGATCGAGGTCACAAATGCGAACAGCCTCGTGTATACCGGTCAGCCCCTCACCCCGGATGTCACGGTGATCTACAACGGCGCAGAGCTGGCAAGGGACAAGGATTATACCGTTTCCTACGCAGACAACACCAACGCCGGAACTGCCACTGTGATTGTCGACGGCAAGGGCAACTACGAGGGCACCAAGACCGTAAACTTTAACATCGGCAGGGCGACGCTGACGGTTGATGGTACCGGTACCGCTTCCGGAACCTACGGTGCCAAGCTGAGTGAACTCACCGTCTCCGGCTTGACCGCAAAGATGGGCGAACAGACAGTGGATGGCACATGGCACCTTGCTGGTGCCGCAGTTCCCAATGTGGGTGACACGAAAACCTACACCGCGACCTTTACGCCCCAGACCGACGCAGGCAACTATGATCCGCTGACGAAGGATGGCATTGCACTGATCATTACCAAGGCAGACGCGCCTGACAGCACAGAGCAGACAGTTACCGTCACGAACAACCGCGCGCATACTTATGCGTTCGATCTGTCCGCGCTGCTGCCGAAGCTGGAAAGCCCCAAGGAATACGGCAATGTGACGTATGCGCTGGGTACGGATGCAATCAACTTTACCAACGATGGTTATTACGATGCAACGAAGGAGAGCGCGGAAGTCAAGGACGGCAAGCTGATTTTGCCCATTCAGGCCGTGGCGGCAGAAACGACGGGCAACATCGGCACGGTCACGGTGCAGGTAACTTCCGGTAATATTGCCGATTTCCCCCTGACCATCAACGTCGAGGCCACCAACAAGACCGTCCCCACCGGTGCGCCGACCCTGAGCAAGAACACGCTGGCCTGGGGCGAGCAGCTTAGCACCATCACCCTCTCCGGCGCGATGAAAGACGGCGATACCGAGGTCAAGGGCACGTTTGTATGGACGAGTCCTGAGACAACGCCGGACAGCATGAGCGATTTTGAGGCAGAGTGGAAGTTTACGCCGACAGAAACGGCTGTCTATGCGGAAACCTCCGGCATGGTGACGATCAAGGTCATTAAGGCCACGCCCACCGGCGCGCCCAAGTACACCGCCATCACCACTGGCGGCAAAACACTGAAAGACGCAAGCCTGACTGCCGGCACCATTCAGCCCGAGGGTACAATTCAGTGGGAACTGGACGAAACGACGGTTGTGACGGCGAACACGGCCTACAAGTGGGTCTTTACGCCGAATGACAAAGAGCATTACAATGAGCTGACTGGCAGCGTCACGCCGTACAGCGTGAGCAGCAATACCGGCGGTAGTTCTTCCGGCGGTTCTTCCAGCGGCGGCAGCTCCTCCTCCGACCGGGACAGCTATGACAGCAACCCGATCATCAAGACGGAGACGAAGAACAATCCTGACGGCTCCACCACCAAGACCGAGACCCGCAGAGACGGCTCCGTGACCCAAACCACCACCGCCAAGGACGGCTCTGTTTCCAAGACGGAGACCAAGAAGGACGGAAGTTCCATTACTGAAACCAAGCTCGCCAACGGCTCCACCGGCACGGTGAAAACCGACAAGACCGGCCAGACCGAGGCGAAAACCGCCTTGAGCAACAAGGCCATCGAGGACGCGAAGAAGAACGGCGAGGCGGTGAAGGCTCCGGTGGAGGTCGAGGCTTCCCGCAACAGCAACACTGCCCCCACCGTCAAGGTGGAGCTGCCCAAGGGCGCAGGGGAGACCAAGGTGGAAATTCCCGTTTCCAACGCGAACGCCGGCACCGTGGCGGTGCTCGTCCATCCTGACGGCACGGAGGAAATTTTGAAGGACTCCATTCCCACCGAGGACGGTATTCAGCTGACCGTGGACGGCGGCGCAACGGTGAAGATCGTTGACAACTCCAAGAATTTCATTGACACCCGGAATCACTGGGCGAGGGAGGAGATCGACTTCGTCAGCGCCCGCGAGCTGGTGAACGGCGTGAGCGACACGATCTACGCGCCCAACGCCTCCGCCACCCGCGCCCAGCTTTGGACGATTTTGGCGCGGCAGAACGACGCGGATCTCTCCGGCGGCGCCAACTGGTACGAAAGGGCGCAGCTGTGGTCCAAGGATAAGGGTATTTCCGACGGCACGGAGCCCAACACCGCCATCAACCGCGCCCAGATGGTCACCATGCTGTGGCGCACCATGGGTCAGCCCACGGCAACGGATAAGGTCAGCTTTGCTGATGTTCCCGCCGGCAGCTACTACGCGCAGGCCGTGGCTTGGGCCGTGGAAAGCGGCATCACCGCCGGCGTGGGCGGCGGACGCTTCGACCCCTCCGCCACCTGCACCCGCGCGCAGATCGCCGCGTTTCTGGCACGCTCCATGAAGTGACACAAAAACAGCTCCGGTCCCTTTCAAGAAAGGGGACCGGAGCTGTTTGCCGTGAACTGCCGCTGTTCCGGAAAAAACGGGACACATTTTGCACCTCTGAAAGATGTGTTGAATCTCTCAATAATTATCCGTTTTCCTTGTACATTTGCCGTATGCTATCCTCGTCCAACGGTGACGATGATATAATTCCCTCATGCAGACAGAGAATCCCTGCTTTATCCCTGCTTTTTCTTTCGTCCTCGAAAAAGCTGCGAAAGGCGCAGGAAAAGCAGTCATACCAACGTTTCCAACACGTTGGTCACACGGCCTTCAACACCTCCGGCACAAACGTTTCGTGTTTGCTTTCACGAGCGAAAGCGGGTACACACTCGGCTCATCTCAAAGAATCGCACACATCGGCTCACACGGCGAAACAGGGGCTTCCCTCCCTCGGCCACAGCACAGTCTTGTGCTACCAGCGAAATTACTCTGAATGCCGTATCTGTAATCCCAGATTCCGCCACGCTTTTATAAACATACATTTCCCGGTTCTCTGTGCCCCCACTATCAGCAACTGCTCTATTCAAAAGCTGTTTCAGGTATTGTCAGAGCTGCTGAAATAAGCTATGATTGATATGATCGGCAAGTTGAGCTGAGCGAGCATGGACAAAAATATAGGTGCAAACACGATTACGGAGGAAGACAGTACGCCCTGCTGCGTCGAAGAGTGCGGAAAAAGGGAGTGCAACCGCTATCCTGCTTGATAATCCGGATTTACAAATAAGACCGTTAAGGGATGGGTGAATGAATGAAGATCATATATGAACTTTCCTGGCTATGGGAAACGCTGGGCATTGCGCTTATGGCGGCGGTTGCTTGTGTGGCTGGTGCTATGCTGATATGCAGAGCAAAAAAAAAGAAGAAACTCAGCATGAAGAGCACAGTAGTTATCGGGATTGCAGCCTTTATAATTGCCATCGTTGCAGTTATTGAGATTGCCCGGATTCCGATGCCGCTTTGACGAAACAGGAGGCTTTGATATGGGCAAAGGAAGATATTCAATTGTATTCAATAGCCTGACGGGCAATACGAAGAAACTTGCCGATACAATTTATGCAGTGCTTCCCAAAGAAAACTGTGACTATTTCGGGGCACCTAAAGAAGGAGGGCTATACTCCGAGATGCTCTATATTGGGTTTTGGACGGACAAGGGGAATGCAGATAAGTCCACTCTGACATTACTGTCAACGTTGAAGGGCAAAAAGATCTTTCTATTTGGAACAGCGGGCTTCGGCGGCAGCGATGCATATTTCCAGAAGATACTCGATCATGTCAAGCGGTCTATCGATTCAAGTAATTCCGTGGTCGGAGAATATATGTGTCAGGGCAAAATGCCGCCGTCTGTACGGGAACGCTACATGAAAATGAAAGCACAGCCGGAGCATCCGGAAAGTATCGATGCGCTGATTGAGAACTTTGACCGAGCTCTCTCCCATCCGGATGGGAATGATTTAGAGAGACTTAGAAAGGTAATTGTGTGATAAAATCTCAACATGATCTGACAAAAGGCGGGCTGTCGCTCGGAATGGGCGGTGACCCGCCCATCATTTCAATGCAGATCAGATCCCGTTGTTTTTAGTCCAAAATAAATCAAAACCTCCGGCTAAGCCGGAGGCTTGAGTAAGCCCTATAAGGGCTTTATACGGGCAATGCCCCTTAAGGGGTTTTGGTTATGCCTTAGTATTCTTGCTCCCCGTAAACGGGTCTATAAATTCCTTGATGCTTACTTGGTCGGCTATTTGGCCTTCTTGCAGTTGGTTCTGTATGTAAGCTTTAATCGCTTTTTTGTTTCATCCTACTGTAAACATGGCTCTTTGCAGGAAGGTCATGGCCTGCGCTCTCATGCAGGTGGCATCGGGAGAGAACTTTCCACCGCCCGTTCCTGTGTAGGCACCGTTTTCCACAGTCCAGACCACAGCCTTGGCATATTAAGCACCTGCTGGGACATCAAAGAAGATGCCCATCTCCGATGATACTTCGCTGATTGCCGCTCCAGTCTACCCCCAATCTCTTTATGCTGGGCTTTGGCCGATGCCTTGGAGCGGCGCTCAAGTACCTCGCTTGGTTTGCCCGTAATCAGATGACTTGTAAAAAATACTGTTTTACCCCCTGACGGTGTCTGTGATCGATGCGGACAACGGAAGTGTTACGGCCAGCACACTGCCGCTGTCATTGCTTTCCTCCACCCAAACGCGGCCACCGTGGAGCCGTGCGATCTCCCACACCAGCGGAAGGCCGAGTCCCGCTCCGCCAAGCTCGCGGCTGAGGGACTTGTCCACGCGGAAAAAGGGCTGGAAGATACTCTGCCAGAACTCCTGTGGGATGCCGCGGCCAGTATCCGCTACATGGATGACCGCCTGTCCGTCCCGTTGCTGAACATCCACCTTCACCATACCACCGGGACGGTTGTATTTGACGGCATTCTCCACCAGATTGAAAAACATCCGGCAAAGCAGCATATCGCTGCCGACAACGGTAACATCCTCCCCCTCACGCGAGAGGGAAATCCCGCTGCGCTCGGCCCGCAGGGCGAGGTCAGCAAAGACCTCATCGATCATGGGCGAAAGCAGAATGACATCGTCGCGTGGAACGGACTGAAGATCGCTCATGTCCAGCAGCGCATGCGTGAGCCGACTGAGCCGCTGGACTTCGTCCTGCAGGGCGTCGAGGAACGCCGCGCTTTCCGGCAGAATATCCGGATGCTCATCGGAGAAAAGCTCCAGTTGTGTTTGCAGCAGCGTCAACGGCGTGCGCAGTTCATGGGCGGCGTTGCCGACGAACTGCCGCTGGGCGTCAAAGCCGCGGCTTAGGCGCTCCAGCATTTCATTGAGAGCGTGGGTGAGGGAGCGAAGCTCCGGCAGGGTCTCTTCGTCGAGCCGGATCTCGGAAAGGTTGCTTGTCTCCACCTGTTCGGCCTGCCCGGCAAAACGGCGCAGCGGACGCAACGCACAACCGCTGACGAAATAGGCCAACATACCGCCGAGCAGTGCGATTGCTGCTGTGATGTACCAGTTTGTTGTGCGGAAACGCGCCTGCGCCCCACTGACAACGATTGTCAAGCCCTCACCGGATGGGACGAGCTGTGGGTCAAAGCTGGCAGTCTCTCCGTCCTCGAGGACAATAGGACCATAGTCTTGAAGTGAATCCGCGATGGAGTCCATATAATATACGCCAGACGAGCAGAGCAACAGATTCATGGAGATGCAGGTGACACCTGTAAGCAGGACGGTCATCAGCGTGATGCGCCATTGGAGAGACAGCTTCTTCATTCTTCCGGTCCTCCCAACAGATACCCTTCTCCGATGCGGTTATGAATGGGATCATAGCCCATCGCAGCGCGCAGCTTTTTCCGCAGTGCGGAGATGTGGACGCGGATGGCATTGCTGAAGCCGTCCACGCTATTGTCCCAAACATGGTCGATCAGTTCCTCCTGACTGACCGGACGGCCCCGATTGAGCAGCAAATACTCTAAAATGCCGCTCTCTTTTTTGGTGAGGGAGACGTCCTGTCCGTTCACCGCGGCGATGCGGCTTCTTGTGTCGAAGCGCAGTGTGCCGAAGGAGAGACACACATCCGGCTGAATGAACTGCCGCTGGGTCAAGCTGCGGATGCGCGCTTCCAGCTCGGCCAGCGCAAAGGGCTTGGAGAGATAGTCATTGGCACCTGCGTCAAGGCCATCCACCTTGTCGGCGGTGCCGCTGCGGGCTGAGAGAATCAGCACCCGCGTTTCGCGGTCAGTCTGCCGCAGTGTGCGCAGCACGCTCATGCCGTCCAGCTTGGGCAGGTTCAGATCCAGCAGCACCAGATCGTAGCATTCCACCTCCAAAAGCTGCAATGCCTGCTCGCCGTCATAGGCGAGATCTACGCTGTAACCCAACCGGCGCAGTCGGCGTGCGACGGCATCGCACAGCGTGCGTTCATCTTCAATGAGCAAAAGACGCATGGTATGCCCTCCTTTTCCCGTATAATCTATCCGAAGTATAGCACATTGCGATAAAGTTTTTGTTAATTTTCCGTTCTTAACATCAGCTTTAGGGGCGAAGCGGTATGATGAGATGCAGAAAAAGCGAAAGGGTGAAGAAAATATGAGAGTTGACCGCAAGGCTGCGGTGCAGATTGTGCTGTTGTTCGCCGGAGCTGCCATGGTGTGCGTCGGCGTACTGCGGGGCGAAACGGCCACGGTGCTGAGCAAGGCCATTAAAGTATGTCTGGAGTGTGTGGGTATTGGATAAAAAACATCAAACAATTTCCCATCTCCTTGCCCGCTGGCGGGGATGGATCCAGGCGGGGGCGGCGCTGCTGACCAATCTTCACCTGCCGAACTTCTTCAAGGGAAGTCTTTATCAGGGGGCGGGAAAAACCGTCTGCGTGCCGGGGCTGAACTGCTATTCCTGTCCCGCAGCGTCCGGGGCCTGTCCCATCGGCTCCTTTCAGGCGGTGGTTGGCTCATCGAAGTTCCGTTTCTCCTATTATATCACAGGCTTTCTCATCCTGTTAGGGGTTTTGCTGGGACGCTTCATCTGCGGCTTTCTCTGCCCCTTTGGGTGGTTTCAGGAGCTGCTGCATAAAATTCCCACAAAAAAGCTCTCCACAAAGAAGCTGAAGCCTCTGACCTACCTCAAATACGCCGTTTTGCTGGTGATGGTCGTTTTGCTGCCGGCGTTTTTGGTGAACGACGTGGGTATGGGGGACCCCTTTTTCTGCAAGTACCTCTGTCCGCAGGGCGTGCTGGAGGGGGCGATCCCGCTGTCCCTCGCCAATTCCGGCATTCGGGCAGCGCTGGGCAAGCTGTTTACCTGGAAGTTCAGTATTCTGCTGGCGGTGGTTGCGCTGAGCGTGGTGTTCTACCGGCCGTTTTGCAAATGGCTCTGCCCGCTGGGGGCGTTCTACGCCCTGTTCAACAGAGTGTCCCTCCTTCAGATGAAGGTGGACGGGCACAAGTGCGTTTCCTGCGGGAAATGCGCCAGGGCCTGCAAGATGGACGTGGACGTGACGAAAACGCCCAACCATACCGAGTGTATCCGCTGCGGGATGTGCGTCAGCGCTTGCCCCACCGGGGCCGTGAGCTTCCGCTATGGCTTTGGAGACGGAAAACAAAATATCAACATTGAAGAAAACACGGAGGAAACAACATGAAGATGAAGAAATTGACCGCGCTGCTGCTGGCAACGCTGATGGTGCTGTCCCTGGCCGCCTGCGGCGCGAAGGGTGACAGCAAGACCGACAACAGCAGCGACACGGCCCAGACGGAGGAGGCCGCCGCCACCCACAAGTCCCTGATGGATCGGGAAAACGAGATTCTGTCGGAGAACACGGAGCTTTGGGAAAAGGTCTTTCTGGCGGCGGACAAGGGCATGGCCATGATCGAGGACGGCAAGAATTACGGCGATTTTCTGCTGGATACCATCGAATCCGCCAAGGACCAGTTCAGCGATGAGGAATACGCACTGCTGAAGAAGTCCGCGCAGGAGATCAGCGAGATCGAGAATAAGCTGACCGAGCTGGAAAAGCAGCATCCCGAAATTCTGAATGAGGAGACCGACGCCAACGGCGATGTGCAGAAATTCCCCTCCTTTGAGGGCAAGGATCTGGACGGCAACGAGGTCAAAAGCGACGAGTTGTTCTCCGCCAATGCCGTCACCGTGGTGAATTTCTGGTTTACCACCTGCAGCCCCTGTGTGGGTGAGCTTGGCGATCTGGACGCACTGAACAAGGAGCTGGCGGAAAAGGGCGGCGCCCTCATCGGCATCAACGCTTTCACGCTGGACGGCGACGAGGCAGCAATCTCGGAGGCGAAGGATGTGCTGGCCAAGAAGGGTGCGGCCTATCAGAATGTGTATTTTGACTCCGACGGCGAGGCAGGAAAGTTCACTGCCAATATCTTTGCCTATCCCACCACCTATGTGATAGACCGGAACGGCAACATCGTGGGCGAGCCTATTGTGGGCGCTATCACGGAACAGAAGCAGGCGGAGACGCTGCAAAAGCTCATCGATCAGGCCCTTGCCGCCGATATGGGCTGAGGATATCCTGGCTTCGCCCTTTGGAAAGAGGGACTCCATGGCACGAAAAGGCATGGCGCTTCTACGGGATACGCCGTGCGGGTCGGACATATACAAACAATAAAACGGAGAGGGCGCGTACCGAATCGGTACGCGCCCTCTCCGGGGGGGATGAGCGTCACGATCTGTGTGCAGGTGCAGTCATTGTTGGGGCCGAACAGACCACTGCCGATGCCGCCGGTGATGCCGTTCTTCTCCGCCCATTTCACGGCTTCATAAAAGCGCAGGGCCTTATCCACAATTCACTGCGGCTTTGACAGTTATCCGCTTACAGCCAACCGTCCATGCGGCTGATCATGCTGGGACGCAGCCAGATCGTGGTACTTTTCTTATTATCATCCATTTTTCTTCTTTCCTTGATATTATATGAAATAAATTTTACGGCTGTGCAGGCATATCTCCAACACCGTGCTA
>OGIE01003166.1_pt1 | contig 18360 bp, 26 predicted proteins | sample 1571581 | NCBI WGS metagenome assembly OGIE01 (sample SAMEA2582021, study PRJEB24529) | metagenome | biome: Human gut stool | place: China | collected 2011
CCATTAAGCGGATTTTGGAAGAGCAGAAAAAGCAGTATTACAGTAATACCCTTGCCGGTATTGTGGCGGTTGTCATTGCGGTACTGGTGGATATCGGATACACTGTGTTAAATAACATGGCCTTTGATGTGGCATGGGTGGTATATCTCATTGCTTTGATTGGCCTGTCCTGGTTATGTGCTATGGTTGGCTATGATAAAGTGATCCAGGCACTGTCACAGATCCGGAGCAAATCATGAGCCGGTTATTAGAGGTTCTCGTTGTTGTTGGAGTGGTTATTTATCTTGCACTGGCGCTGATCGGAGTAAGTAAGACCGAGCCGGTGAAATACCGGGATGTGAGGCATCAGATTGAAAGTGAGGCCATGATCTTATGAAAAGGGTAGTTGAGGCAATTAAGAGCATTTTATTAATAATGGCAGTCCTGATGGGGATTGTATATGTGATCACAATCCCCATCGGGTGCCTGATCTATGCAATTGTGAATGGAGGGTTTATGTGATGGCAACACAGACACAGGTAAAAGCATTTATTGAAAGAATCGCACCGATCGCACAGGCAAAGTCTAAAGGGCGGGCATTGCCGTCCGTGTGTATTGCACAGGCCTGTTGTGAGTCTGCATATGGGACAAGTCCTAAGATGATCCTGGCAAATGCTGTGTTCGGTATCAAGGTCGGCAAGTCAAAGGCGCATTTCGGTACGGCATGGCATGATAAGGCATACAGCACACGTACAAAAGAGTGCTGTGACGGTAAGACATACACTAATATCACGGACCTGTTCAGGGCGTATGACAGTATCGATGATGCAGTGGAGGATTATTATGATATGCTCGGTACCTGTAAGAGGTACAAGGCATGTGTCAATGAAAAGAATCCACAGAAGTGCATCACTGCTATTAAAAATGGTGGGTATGCAACAGCTCCTGATTATGTGTCAACGATTATGAGAATTATTAATAAGTATAATCTGACAAAATACGATTGCCTTACACTTCGAAAAGGATCTTCAGGATCCGTGGTGAAAGAGTTGCAGATCTTACTTATTAAGGCTGGATACAGCTGTGGTAAATACGGATCGGACAGTAAGTTTGGTGACAGCACTCTGGAAGCGGTGAAAGCATTCCAGGCAGACAGAGGACTTGCGGTTGACGGTGTTGTGGGGACAAAGACATGGACAGAATTGTACAAAGGTTAATTGATGGTGCATTGGAGGTATTATGCCTGATGCTTCTAACGGTAGCAGTAGGTGTGTTGTTCCCTATTGCTACTGTATTGAAATGGTTGGATAAATAACAGGGATCCCGGCGTTATGCCGGGATTTTTTGCGTATAAACAATTGTTTATGTCTTTGTATAATGGAGCAGTAAATTGTGTATCACTACGGAAAAATCTCCCTGACCGCCGGAAAAGGCGGCAGCGGTAGAACCGAAATCAATGGACTGGTCGATCGAAAGATCACTTTTCGGATCGATGTTATTCTTTTTCAGAATGTATTCAAATACCATTTCAGGCATACCGCCGGCGCGTCCGCCGAGAACGGTCTTACCCTTCAACATATCCCAGTGGAAATCATCAATTGGCTCTCTGGAAACCAGAAAGTTTCCGGCCCGCTGGGTGAGCTGCGCAAAATTTAGCACATAATCGGATGCCCCACCTGCATAGGTATAGATCGTGGACTCACTTCCCATGAAACCGATGTCTGCTTCCCCGGTAAGAACGGCGGTCATGGTTTTGTCGGCACCAAAGCCGGTAACCAGTGTCACATCAAGACCTTCATCGGCAAAATAACCTTCCTCAATGGCAACATACATTGGAGCATAGAAGATGGAATGAGCCACTTCGTTTAAGGTGATGCTTTTTAACCCATCCGTGCCGGCAGAACCGGGAGAAGAGCTGCTGCATCCGGAAAGCACCGGAAGCAGGGACAGTACAAGGAGCAGCACAAAGGGCAATGTTTTTCTTTTTTTCATATAACCTCCAGAAAGGATACCCGAAAGAGGGCATTTTGGTTGATAATTTATGGTATTCCATTGGGAAGAAAGGGTGACATGTATGAAGGGAAAAGCGGTAGACAGTAGTCGACAAAATATGTATAATAATAGAAAAGGGAGTTGACCCAGAAAACGGAGGGAAAAGAATGGGATTAATTAAAGCAGTAACAAGCGCTGTTGGTGGTGTGGTTGCAGATCAGTGGGAGGAGTACTTCTACTGTGATTCTTTAGACGCTGATGTGTTGGTGACCAAGGGACATAAGCGTCAGAAAGGCCGTGGCGCAGGCAATAACAAGGGTGAAGATAACATTATTTCAAACGGATCGGTCATCGCTGTCAACGAAGGACAGTGTATGATTATCGTAGATCAGGGCAAGGTTGTTGAGCTTTGTGCAGAAGCAGGAGAATTCAGGTATGATACCTCTTCCGAACCGAGTATTTTCTGCGGAAACCTGGGAGAGAACATTAAGAAAACCTTCTCAACCATAGGAAGACGTATTGCATTTGGCGGTGAAACAGCCAAGGATCAGAGAGTTTATTTCTTTAATACAAAGGAGATTATGGGGAATAAATACGGAACAGCCAATCCGGTACCGTTCCGTGTTGTAGATCAGAACATTGGACTGGATATTGATATTTCCATCCGCTGCAATGGTGAATATTCTTATCATATTACCGACCCGATTCTTTTCTATACCAATGTGTGCGGTAATGTCGTAAGTGATTATGAGAGAAGTGAGATTGACAGTCAGTTAAAGACCGAGTTGATGACTGCTTTACAGCCGGCATTTGCGAAGATTTCCGCTATGGGAATCCGTTACAGTGCCGTACCGGCACATACCATGGAGCTTGCAGACGCATTGAATGAGGTCCTTTCTGAAAAGTGGGCACAGCTTCGCGGTATTGAAATTGTTTCCTTTGGTATTAATACCATGAAGGCCTCTGAAGAAGATGAAGCAATGATTAAAGAGCTTCAGAAGAGTGCAGTATTGCGTAACCCGAATATGGCAGCAGCAACGCTTGTTGGTGCACAGGCAGAGGCAATGAAGGCAGCAGCCTCTAATACATCCACCGGACCGATGATGGCATTTGCCGGTATGAATATGGCCAATATGGCAGGAGGTATGAATGCACAGGGATTGTTTGCAATGGGTGGTTCCCAGCAGGCACCGGTACAGAATGCCGCACCGCAGGCAGCAGCACAGAACGCAGCACCTGCCGCAGCCGCTCCTGCTCCCGCAGCAGATACATGGACCTGTTCCTGTGGAAAGACAGGTAACACCGGTAAGTTCTGTGCAGAGTGCGGATCACCAAAGCCTGTTGCAGCAGATGGATGGGTATGTTCCTGCGGTGCAGTCAACAAGGGCAAATTCTGTTCGGAATGCGGAGCTAAGAAGCCGGCAGGAGAACCGCTTTATAAGTGTGACAAGTGCGGATGGGAGCCGGAAGATCCGAAGAATCCTCCGAAGTTCTGTCCGGAGTGCGGAGATCCGTTTGATGATAATGACGTGCAATAAGACGGTTGGCTTTGTTGTTGAAGCAGAGGTGGAGCATGAGTGAATTTGATACGAATTTAGATGCCAGAACGGTATCAACGATGGAAGAAACGGATAAAAAATGTCCAAACTGTGGCGGGGTCATGGATTTTGACCCCAAAACAGGAGGCCTTCTTTGTCCGTACTGTGGACATACACAGGAAATCGCAGCAAAGACGGACGAGCCGAAGGAAGCGGCTGAGTTATCCTTTGATACTGCGGAAAACACAGAAAACTGCAACTGGGGTGCGGAGAAGAAAACCGTAATCTGCAAGGCCTGCGGTGCTGAGTCTGTTTATGATGCATTGGAGATTTCAGCGGTATGTCCGTTCTGTGGCTCCAATCAGGTCATGGAAGCTGCAGACCAGAATACGATAGCGCCCGGAGGTGTGGTTCCCTTTCAATACTCTGATAAGCAGGCTGCTGACCTGTTTCAAAAGTGGATCAAAAAGAAGTTCTTTTGTCCGAAGCTTGCCAAGGAAAGTGCGAAGGCCAAGCATTTTAAAGGGATTTATCTTCCCTACTGGACATTTGATGCACAGACGGATTCTACCTATCGTGCAGAGTACGGAATAGAAAGAACCGTAAAGGAAAACGGAGAAGAAAAGACAGTAACGGACTGGTACCGGTGCTCCGGTCATCACAAGGAGTTCTTTGATGATGAGCTGGTGTGTGCGACTACGAACCAGAACCGCTCCATGCTTGCCGGAATTGAACCCTTTAACACGGCAGAAAACAAGGCATATAAGCCGGAATATGTGGCCGGCTTTGCAGCAGAGCGTTATGCCATCGGGTTTAAGGAAGGCTGGGAAATCGCAAAGAAGAGCATTGATAGTAAGCTCAGACGGTCCATTGACGATAAGATCCGTGATGAGCATGATGCAGATGATACACGTAACATTCAGATAAACAGCACATTCAGTAACCTGACCTACAAATACCTGCTGCTTCCGGTATGGCTTTCCAGTTATAAATACAAGGATAAGATATACAACTTCATGGTGAATGGTCAGACCGGCAAGGTATCCGGTAAGACACCGATCTCTATTCCGAAGGTGATCATTACTGTTCTTGGATGTATTGCAGCCATTGCCCTCATTTACTATCTGATGAATTAAGCGTGCCGGAATGCTCCGGAGTCATTAGATTTATGACAGGTAAATGCATATAAAGGAGCTTAGAAAATGTCATTAAATGTGTTAGGTCTTACATTTAGTGCGGTTGTCTTTTTAGGGATTTTTATTGCAGCAGCAGTTGCCGGAATGAAAATCTACAGGAAGATACGGTCGATTTCACGACAGGCATTTGGAACAGAGAATATTTTAGAAGGCTTCCGTCAGATGGAAGTTGAGAATTCCACGACGCCGAAGTCTGTTGCAGGAATGACCAGTCTTTACCTTCCCAAGATCAAGAAGGATTTTCCTGAATTTCAATATGATGAAATGAAAGTCAGGGCAGAAAATGCCCTGACTTCTTATCTGTTAGCCATCAGTTCTATGAATCCATCATTTTTAAAAGAGGGAGGACAGGAATTGAGAGATCATCTCTCTATGAAGCTTGCCATGCTTCGTGAGGAAGAAGTACGGGAAACTTATAGAGACATCAAAATCCACCGCACAGAACTTGCAAATTACAGAAAACGGAACGGACGCTGTATTGTGACGTTCCAGAGCTCTTTACAGAGCTTTTATACCAAGACAGACAGAAGCGGGAAGCTTCTTGCAGGAAATGCACAGCTTTATACACAGACGAAATATAACGTGGATGTGATTTATATACAGGATCGGGAGCTGGTCGAAAAGGAAACCGATCTTTCCCTGGGATTAAACTGTCCGAACTGCGGAGCACCTATTTCCACGCTGGGAAGCAAGGTGTGCGAGTATTGCGGAACTCCGATTGTGGAATTGAACATTTATGCATGGACATTCAGTAACATTGAAGAGGTATAGGTCGAATGAGCATTTATGATAGCTTAAATGAAGAACAGAAAAAGGGCGTGTTTACTACAGAGGGTCCTGTACTTTTACTTGCAGGAGCAGGATCCGGGAAAACGCGGGTGCTGACGCACCGCATTGCCTATCTGATTGATGAGCTGGGAGTGAATTCCTATCAGATCATGGCGATTACGTTTACCAATAAGGCGGCCGGTGAGATGAAGGAACGAGTGGAACGGCTCGTAGGAATGGGTGCAGAAAGCATCTGGGTGACCACCTTTCATTCGACCTGTGTGCGGATTCTGCGCCGTTTCGCAGACCGTCTGGGATATGATAATAATTTCACTATTTATGATACGGATGATCAGAAGTCAGTGATGAAGGATGTCTGTAAGCATTTACAGATTGATACGAAGCAGATGAGGGAAAGGACGATTCTGTCTGCCATTTCTTCTGCGAAAAACGAGCTTGTGGGTGTACAGGAATATGAAACGCAGGCCATGGGGGATTTCCGTAAGCAAAAGGTGGCAGCTGCTTACCGGGAGTATCAGAATATCCTTAAGAAGAACAATGCGATGGATTTTGATGATCTCATCATGAATGCGGTGGAGCTGTTCAAGGCGTGTCCGGATGTACTGGAATATTATCAGAAGCGGTTCCGGTACATCATGGTGGATGAATATCAGGATACGAATACGGCACAGTTCCAGTTGATCCGTCTGTTGGCAGAGGGATCGCGCAACATCTGTGTGGTCGGTGACGATGATCAGTCCATTTACAAATTCCGTGGAGCCAATATCCGGAATATTCTGGATTTTGAAAAATATTATCCGGAGGCTGTTGTGATCCGCCTGGAGCAGAATTACCGTTCCACGCAGAATGTACTCGATGCTGCGAATGCGGTCATCCGGAATAATGTGGGGCGTAAGAGCAAGACGCTCTGGACAGACAAGGGTGCCGGAAACCGGATTCATTACCGCCAGTTTGACAATGCATATGAAGAAGCTGAATTTATTGCAGATGATATCAGCCGGAAGATCAAAGATGGCATTGTGGAAGCCGGAGAATGTGCAGTCCTTTTCCGGACAAATGCACAGGCGCGTCTCCTGGAAGAGCGTTTTGTTGTGGAAGGCATCCCCTATGATGTGGTTGGCGGAACGAACTTTTATGCCAGAAGAGAAATTAAGGATCTCCTTTCGTATTTAAAGACGGTTGATAACGCACGGGATGATCTGGCTGTAAAGCGTATCATCAATGTGCCAAAGCGTGGAATCGGTGCAGCGACCATTGCTAAGGTGGATGATTATGCACAGATGCATGAAATCAGTTTTTACGAGGCACTGTGTCATGCGGATGAGATTCAGGGACTTGGTAAGGCGGAAGCGAAGATCCGTCCCTTTGTCAATATGATTCAGGTATTCCGCAGCCGCCTTTCTTATTATAGTCTGAAGGAATTGATGCATGATATTCTGGACACGACGAATTATATCAATGAAATGGATGTCGATGATGAGATCGAAGCACAGAGCCGGATTGATAATATCGATGAATTGATTAATAAAATTGTTGCATATGAAGAGGCCAACGATGAGCCCTCCTTAAGTGCATTTTTGGAGGAAGTGGCGCTGGTAGCCGACATTGACCGGCTATCCGAAGACGATAACCGTGTGCTGCTGATGACACTGCACAGTGCAAAGGGACTGGAATTTTCGCATGTGTATCTTGCCGGTATGGAGGATGGTATTTTCCCAAGCTACATGACGATTGCCTCTGATGATCCGGCAGAGATCGAAGAGGAACGCCGTCTTGCCTATGTGGGAATTACCAGAGCGAAAGACGATCTGACGCTGTGTTATGCCAAAATGCGTATGGTGCGTGGTGAAACACAGATGAATGCGGTCAGCCGCTTTGTCAAAGAAATTCCGCCGGAGCTGATGGACAATAAGCCACCTGCTCCCAGATATCAGCCGGTTGTGGCAGATAAATCCTCACGTACCATTTCTGCTCCGAAAAAGCCGTATCTTGCATCTGCCGGAACAGGATCGTTTGGAGCATTGGGAATTTCCAAAGGATCCGAAGCGGTAAAGGGCGGTAAGCCGGACTATGATATCGGGGACCGCGTCAGGCATGTAAAGTATGGAGAAGGCTTTGTGACAGACCTGGAGCCGGGACCGAGGGATTATAAGGTGACGGTTGATTTTGATGACGCCGGACAGAAGATCATGTATGCGGCTTTTGCGAAGCTTGAGAAGCTATGATCCGTATGCCATTCAGTAATGTTGTTTGGTTATGTTATTCAGCCATACCATTCAGTAATGCCATTTAGCCATGCCATTCATAAGCTGCCGGATTGTACAGAAGGACTTAAAGGAAAAGAGTTATTGTCTCCGGCAACTTATTTCATGCCGGGCATCTGCCCTATAGAAATGATGATACAAAATGCCCTTTGTGAGCAAGCTCCCACGGTCATCTTGTACAATCATTTCCACATGGCTGATTATTTGTACAAATTTTGGAAAATGACTGTTGTTAAAATGCGGATGAGATGATATATTATCTAATAACAAGAGCAGACCGGAATAGGAATTCTTATTTTGGGAAGACTAGACGGGTAATGATCTGCCGGATTGGTGAAACAATGGAAATGCAGGAAAGGACAGGGTGAGGATATGAACAAGATAGAAGAGATCGCAGCTATGCTGAAGCAGTATGATATCAAGGATTTGAAGAATGTCAGAGACCTGAATGATTTAAAGGATTTTCTGGCACATAAGGAAGAAGAAAAGAAAAAAGGCAAGAATGTGCTTCTGTGCATCTTTGCAGTTGTTGGAGTGATCGTTGTGGTAGCAGCAATCTGCTATGGTGTATACCGTTATCTCGTGCCGGATTATCTCGAGGATTTTGACGATGATTTCGATGATGAATTTGATGATGACTTCTTCGATGATGAGGACGAGGATAAGGAAGACAAGGAAGAGCAGCCCGCGAAGGACTGGAAGGATGATGTCGAAAAGGAAGATCTTGCAGCTTCTGAAGAATAAAGGATATCAGTTAAAGTGATCATCTAATGTCGGGATGTGCCGGTGCACATCCCTTTTTTTGAGTAGAGCACTTAGTGAAAGCGAATCGAAGATGAAGCTTGAGGTTAGAGCGAACCATACCTGTGCACTTAAAGAATGCAAGCCGAAGGTGCAGCATGAATTTAGTGCAGCAGGTAGAGTAGAGCACTCAGGTATTTATTAGATTGGGTATATAAATAAGAGAGGAATCATGATATGAAAAAGGGACAGATCATTGAAGGAGTGGTAGAACGGGTTGATTTCCCGAATAAGGGGATTGTGAATACAGCAGAGGGAATCTGCACGGTAAAGAATGTCCTTCCCGGTCAGAAGATTACACTGATGGTCCAGAAAAACCGTAATAAAAAAGCCGAAGGAAGAGTACTCAGTGTGGATCAGAAATCTCCATTGGAAATGGAAAGTCCCTGTCCTCATTTCGGAGAGTGCGGTGGCTGCACCTATATTTCACTTCCCTATGAAGAGCAGCTTGCCATCAAGGAAGCCCAGGTGAAAAAGCTTCTGGACAGTGTCCTTGACCGGCAGGAGGAAGCCTGGGAGTTTCAGGGGATCAAAGGAAGCCCTGCGCAGTACGAATACCGCAACAAGATGGAGTTTTCTTTTGGAGATGCCTACAAGGATGGCCCGTTAAGTCTGGGTATGCATAAGAGAGGCAGCTTTTATGATATTGTATCGGTATCAGACTGCCAGATTGTAGACGAAGATTATCGAAAAATTCTTGTCATGACTCAGGAGCATTTCAAGGACTGCAGCTTTTACCACCGCCTGCGCCATGAAGGCTTCCTGCGTCATCTGCTCGTTCGTAAAGCAAAAAAGACGGGGCAGATTTTGGTGGCACTTGTGACGACCTCGGAAGGAATTTCTAATGTTCCGGGGGAGGATGTATATCATTATGAAGCTCTTTTGGAAAATCAAAATGGTATAGAGCAGAAGAATCCGCATTCTTCATTGATTGCTGCTTATGTACAGAAGGATCATGAGCAGCTTGTGGAGGAATGGAAAGAGAACCTTCTTGCTATGGAGCTGCATGGCACCATGACGGGAATCCTGCATATTATCAACGACTCTGTGGCAGATGTGGTACAGAGCGATGAAACCAGAGTGCTTTATGGACAGGAATACATCGAAGAGGAATTGCTTGGACTGAAGTTTAAGATTTCCACGTTTTCCTTTTTCCAGACCAATTCTCTCGGGGCAGAGGTACTCTATGAAACGGCACGCGAGTATATTGGTGATCTGACACATAATAAGGATAAAGAGATTGTCTTTGACTTATATAGTGGAACAGGGACGATTGCACAGCTTATGGCTCCGGTTGCGAGGAAGGTGATTGGAGTTGAAATCGTGGAGGAAGCTGTGGAGGCTGCGAAGAAGAATGCAGAATTAAATGGTTTACATAATTGTGAATTCATTGCAGGCGATGTTTTGAAGGTATTGGATGACATTACGGAAAAGCCGGATATGATTATTTTAGACCCACCTCGTGACGGAATTCACCCGAAGGCGCTGACGAAGATTATTGCCTATGGAATTCCAAGGCTTGTATACATTTCCTGTAAGCCGACAAGTCTCATTCGTGACCTGGAGACGTTTCTTGTCAGCGGCTATCATGTGGAAAAGGCGGTTGCCGTGGATCAGTTTCCGTGGACGGCGAATGTTGAGTCCGTAGTTCTGCTGTCGCGAGTGTAAGCAAAGCGAGAGCAGATTACGGAGGACCATGCGATAGCTGTCCGCGAGTGGCAAGTGCGGAGCACGCAGACAGAGCGGAAACAGCGAACCGCAGAGACGGTTGTTCTTCTTTCCCAACTCCGTCAGAAGCCGGATGATTATATTGATGTGGATATTGATGTTGCTGAATTGGAAGGTACTTCAGCAGAGACAAAGGCAACCTATGAAAAGATAAAGAAGTATGTTGCAGAGCATAATGATGGGATGAAGGTTTCGAATCTCTATATTGCTCGGGTAAAACGGAAATGTGGTATTGAATTGGCTGAGAATTTCAATTTGCCAAAGTCGGAGGATGCTAGACAGCCACGGTGCCCGAAGGAGAAGGAAGAGGCAATTGTGGAGGCACTGAAGGCGTTTCAGATGATATAAACATACTGGAGCAAGTTTATTTATAATTAAAATTGAGGTTTTCATATATTAGGATGGAACTTATACTTAATCAGAAGAGGTGATTTAAATGTGGCTAGAAACTAATAGATTGATTATTCGATCCATACAGCGCGGAGACGAGATTATCTTTTCTGGTATGTCTCAAGATGGGAGTCTTAGTCAAGTTGGGTTTGATGCTAATTGTTCAGAGTGGATCAATGATTGGATTGAAGAGGCTTTAAAATTAACAAATAATGATAATCCAAGAGAAAATTATATACCTTGCACTGTTATACTAAAAGAAACAGAAGAGGTCATAGGCTCTGTTGGTTCTACATATTATGAAGATGTGGATAAGGTTGGTATTTGTTATTTTATAGGAACACCTTTTAGGAAAAAAGGATATATGACAGAGGCGATAAATGCATATGTTCAGTTTTTCTTTAAACAATATAGTGAGTCTGAAATAATAGCAACTATTCTCGATGCGAATACACCATCATGGAAAGTAGCAGAGAAATCTGGTTTCAACTTAATAGAAAAGAAAATGTACAAAGATATTGATGATGAAAAAGAAGAATTGTATCGCTTTTATGTAATACGAGACCAGGAGGATAAATAAATGGAGATAAGAGTAGTTAATCATAATGATATCGAGGAGCTTGCCGGAGTAATGGGACAGGCATATTCAGAGGAGCCTTGGAATGAGGCTTGGGTTCAGGAAAAGGCAGTAAGAAGAGTGCAGTCCATTTTGTGTGGATTTGAAGCCCTGGGTTTAGCTGCAGTAGAAGACGGTGAAATTATAGGTGGTCTTTTGGGATTTGTGGATCCTTATGCAGACTATGATATGTTCTTTGTTTCAGAAATTTTTGTTGCTCCAAAGTGGAAGAGAAAAGGAGTAGGGCGTAAGCTGCTTAGTGCCTTAGAAGAGCAACTTAAAGTAAAGGATATTCATACAATAGAACTTATTTCTATAAATGATAATCTAGAGTTTTATAAAAAATGCGGACTCAATAATGGTGATGTTAATTGCTTGGGGAAGTCTTTTTAATAAAGGAAAGGGGCATTTTATTTATGAAAAAAAGATATGTTTTTGCTCAGTAGTCTGAGCTTAAAATAAAAAGAATAGTTAAGCTCAGATGAATCCTAAGAAATTATATTTAGGAGGATACTATGAGCTATATTAGAGCAGAAGAGGTTCTGCCAAAAGAATTAATAGAAACTATTCAGCAATATGTAAATGGAAAAGCAATATATATTCCCAGCACATCTAAAAAGGAGTGGGGAAGTCATACTGATACAAGACAATATCTGATACAGCGAAATCACGAGATTAGCCAGAAATATCAAGGTGGTAGTTCTATTGCCAGTCTTGCCATGCAGTTTTCACTTTCGGAGAAAAGTATTCAAAGAATCGTTCGCGAAGGAAAGAGAAAATCTGGCAAGTTGTGAAGAAAAGTGCAAGTGGGATTTTTAAGATATAATAGTGCTGAATTTGATTAAGAATTAGAGATAAGGTGGGCTATTTTAGCCTGCCTTTCATATTATTGGAGGATATTAACAATATGAACAATTATAGAATTATAACATTAAGAGAACGGCCGGAATTAGTAGCTATTGCAGCTGAGTGGTTTCATAGTAAATGGGGTGTGCCGGCAGAGGCATACCTGGAGTGTATGAAAGCGTATTTATCAGGAAAAACCGAGTATGGTTGGTATATATGCTTATATGATGAATCCATTGTCGCAGGACTTGGGGTAATAGAAAATGACTTTCATGATAGAAAGGATTTGACTCCAAATGTATGCGCCGTATATGCTGAAGAAGAACATCGAAAAAAGGGACTAGCTGGGAATTTGCTAAACAAAGTTGTTGATGATATGAGAAATAAAGGAGTAACGCCTTTATATTTGGTGACGGATCATATTGGCTTCTATGAACGATATGGATGGGATTTTTTATGTATGGTTCAAGGTGATGATGAACCCAAAATGACAAGAATGTACATCCACAGATAAAAATGATTGACAAGCGTTACAAACAAGAGTAATCTTAACATAATAATTTTTGAAAGGAGTTTTCTCATGAATAGATTTGCAGTCGGATATTCATATACTGAAATTTATGCTATGCACATTATGAACGTGTATGGTCTTAATTGCGTATGTAAATATTTGAATTGCTAAGATGAGAAAATGGTTCAATAATTAGAATATAGTATATGCTGACCACTTATCTTTGCAGGTAGGTGGTCTTTTTTATCCGAATAAAGTAGTTACAATAATTGAAGAGAAAGAGTGAGCGATATTATGCTACAGAGTGATTTTTTTGACAAAGAGACAGAGGCATTAATTGATTTAAATGTTATTTATGGAGCCGGAAAGCATATTACAGACAAATGTATGATTATCTTTTCTAAGGAGATACATACATATTTAGTATCACATTATAAATGTGAAATTATAGGTGAAATTGGCGCTTGTAATGGAAACATTTCAATCTATTGTCTGGATTACAAGGGAGAGAAAATAGCTTTTTATCTGACGGGAATAGGTTCTGCTGTTGCATCCTCTATGTGTTATGAAAGCCATCATGTTATTGGTGCAACAAAGTATATTATGTTTGGTTCTTGTGGAAGTCTTGATAAAGAAACAACCAGAGGTAAGTTCATTATCCCAACTGAAAGTTATAGAGGAGAGGGAGCATCCCATTATTACGCACCATCTTCTGACTACATTACTATTAAAAATTGTGATGTGTTGGCAGAGGTATTTGAAAAAATAAAAGCTCCGTATGTTAAAGGCCGTGTATGGACAACTGATTCTATGCTCCGTGAAACGAAGGGACTAGTGGCAAAAAGAAAAGGTGAAGGGTGCATAGCAGTAGAAATGGAGCTTGCAGGTGTTCAGGCAATATGTGATTTTTACGGGTTAGAACTTTATGATTTTCTGGAAGCAGGAGATGTATTGGGAGACAGCGGATATGAGTTTGAAGGACTGCATGATGCTAACCATAATGTTGGGAAAGCATTGATAGCTCTGGAGGCTGCAACATATTTGTAGATTAATTATTGTTTTGTACGGAGGAAGTGATAAAAATGAATCTTATAGTACTTATAGGAAGTGGTGCGGTTGGTAAGATGACCGTGGGCCAGGAATTGATGAAAATAACAGATTATAGACTCTTTCATAATCATCATATGATAGAGCCGGTAATCGAGATCTTTGGTAAATTTGATGGAGCAGTGGTAGGCAAACTTCGGGAAGATATCTTTGATGCCTTTCTAAAAACTGACTATAGTGGATTAATATTTACTTATATGTGGGCCTTTGATATGCAGTCAGATTGGGATTATATAAAGTCGGTTACAGATAAATTCGAGGCTACCGGTGGAAATGTATATTATGTGGAGCTTGTTGCGGACAGGCCAGTTAGAATAGAACGAAACAAAACGGAAAACCGCTTAAAGAACAAGGCTTCTAAGCGGGATATTGTGGTATCAGAAGATCGTATGCTTCGTGAGGAGACAAAATATCGACTTGTAAGTAATGATGGTGAGATTCCTTTCGAAAATTATATGAAGATTGATAATACGAATCTTGAGCCTTCAGAGGTTGCTCTTATGATAAAGGAGAGATTCAACTTACAGGGAATTAGTGTAACTGAACTGATGAATAGGGTGAAGCTTGAAGGAGTCCGAGAAGATGAAATAGAGCAGCTTTATGACATGCAGATTAAGAGTTTTATGTCGCTATATGAAAAATATCATGATGAGGGATCACCTGCAATTGAATCTATAGAGAGAGTAAGAGACAGGGCTTTACAGGAAAATAGAAAGTATTATTTTATTGTTAAGGATGGAGCAAGAGTCGGAGCCATCAATATCGGCAAAAGACTATCCGACCCAGAAGAACCCTGTCTATACATCAGCCCTCTTTTCATTCTTCCTAAATATCAGAAGCAGGGAATCGGATATGTTGCAATTCAAAAAGCTTTCGCATTGTATCCTGACACTAAGGTATGGAAGCTTGATACAATTCTTCAAGAATCCGGAAACTGCCACCTGTATGAAAAATGTGGTTTTGTGCGAGTTGGTGAAGAACATATTATAAACGATAAGATGACATTGGTAAATTACGAGAAAAGATAAAATAAGTGTTACGGAGGTATGGAAAATGCGACTGAGACCATATAAGAGCTGCGATGCAAAAAAGATTATTAGCTGGATAAAAGATGAGGAAGTTTTCCTTAAGTGGGGCGGAGATCATTTTGGTTTATATCCTATTAGCGCTGAGATTATAGATAACAAATATTTGAACGATAACGGCGATTGCAAAGAGGAAGATAACTTCTATCCTTGGATTGCATTTACAGATGAGGACGGCGTTATCGGGCATTTTATCATGAGATATATTCATGGGAATAACAAAGTTCTTCGTTTTGGCTGGGTTATAGTTGACGACTCCATCCGAGGAAAAGGTTATGGAACAAGTATGTTGCGAACAGGATTGTATTACGCTTTTAACATCCTAGGAGTCCATACTGTAACAATTGGTGTATTTGAACATAATGATATAGCTCATAGCTGTTATAAAAAAGTTGGCTTTGTTGACAAAGAGATTGTTCCACATGAGAGAGACAACATTATTGAAATGGCCATTACAAAAGAGGATTATCTTCTTTTGACAAAGTTGTAGTATTTTTTTCTTCCACTTCACATTTCGAGTAAATTATATTATTATATAATTCGAACAAACATTCGGTTCGGTGAGTGAGAGAGATTGAGACGAAGAGATATAATGTCAACCTATTGTACTGCCAGTAGTTCAGATAGGTTTGAATTTCTATATGAGTATTATCATAATTACAAAAATATATTAAGCTGTGAGAGACACTGCGTTATTTATATGATTGAAAGTTTTATGATGAAGAATCATTGGGAGAAGTATTGTAAAACTAATGCAGTTGGACTGTATGTTAAACGTGGAAAATACGGCGGAACATTTGCGCATAAGGATATTGCATTTGAATTTGCTTCTGCTATCAGTCCGGTGTTCAAATTGTACCTGATCAAAGAGTTCCAAAGACTAAAGGAAGCTGAAAATGATTTGCAGAAGTTGGAATGGGATGCAAAGAGATTTCTATCCAAGAATAATTATTTAATTCAAACGGATGCGGTTAAGAATTATTTGATTCCTGTATGCAATTATCGTGAGGATTTACAGTGGCTTCCTTATGCAGAAGAGGCGGATTTACTTAATGTAGCATTATTTGGTTTTACTGCAAAAGCTTGGAGAGAGGCTAATCCAGAGCTTGCAAAAAAGAGTAATGTTAGGGATTATGCAACAATAAATGAATTAACTGTTCTATCGAATCTTGAATCGCATAACGCACAAATGATTCGAGAGGGAATGGATAAGAAAGATAGATTCGAAGCGTTGAAGGAGATTGCAGAGTATCAACTTCGAGTCCTAAATGAGGCTGAAAAAATCAGCAATAGGATTGAGGAACAATAGTATTCAACCATTTTGTCGGCATTGGCAAAATGGTTGATATATATTTTGGAGGAGTGATTATTTGAAAAAGCAACGATGTTACATATATACAAGAGTAAGGTGTATATAATTCGTGGTCAACAGGTAATGTTAGACAAAGATTTAGCAGAACTTTATGGGTATGAAGTAAAACGATTAAATGAGCAGGTAAAGCGAAATATTAGCAGATTTCCAGAGGATTTTATGTTTCAGCTGAATAAAGAAGAAATACCAGAGAAATTTTCAAAGTCGCAAATTGCGACTTTGAACGAAAAGAGCAATAGACAGGGTTCCAATATTAAAAAAATGCCGTTTGCGTTTACAGAACAGGGAATTTATATGCTTGCTACGGTACTTCGCGGAGAATTAGCTGAACAACAAAGTATTTTTATTATGCGTACATTTAGCCACGAAGAGCTTCATTAAGAGCTATGCCGCCGTGTGTCTTGAAGGTGCGGTTATCGTGCTTGTCTGCATTATCTTTTCCCTGTTTGCTTCTTCTCCGCCCGTAGTCAATCCCGATGCGGCTGCGGTATCTATGGTGTGGAGCTATATCGGGGAGCTTGTATTCAATATGCTCGTCCTTGTCGGTGCTGTCAAAATGGCAGACCGTGTTGTAAGAGAAATGATGGGCTTGTAAATGTAAATTTTTCTATATCCGTTGACTTCGTTGTATGAAATGAGTCTAATATGGTTAGAATATTACTATCACGACTATTTTAAGGAGGTGCAAATATGAATATTCGTCCATCAGCAGCAATCCGCCAGAACTACAACGAGATTGCAGATATGTGTCGTAAAACGGCAGAGCCGATATTCCTTACAAAGAATGGTGAAGGAGATTTGGTTGTTATGGATATTGAAACTTATAACCGTCGGGAAAAAATGCTGAAGCTAAGAGAAGAACTGCTTGCTGTCGAAGAAGACAGAATAGCAGGAAGAAACGGTTGCACTCTTGATGAACTCGATGCTTACCTTGATGACGTAATTGCAGAGGTATAAGCCTATGTCAGATAAAAAATATAAAGTCATTGTTTCCGACAGGGCAAAGCGTATGCTGGGAACACATATCCGTTTTATGGCACAGGTTAATAAAGATGCTGTCAAAACGAAAAAGCAAGAGCTTATGGAAGCAATGCGTTCTTTAGAATGTATGCCGCAGCGTTTTCCGTTTTTTGAAGAAGCGTATATACCGACGAATAAATATCATAAGATGTTTGTTGCAAAGTGGTATCTCGTTCTTTACCAAATCCAAGATGATACGGTTTATGTGGATTATATCCTTGACTGCAGTAAAGATTACAGTTGGCTTATCCGTTAAAACAGAATATCAAATACACAAATCGTCACTTCACAGCAGGTGGCGATTTTTTTGTACTCAAAAAGGAGGTGCTATGATTGGAAGTCAAGATAAATAAGGAAATCCGTAATTATACGGAGAGTATGTTTTTTGGACTGTCCCTCAGACAGTTCATTTTTTCTGTCCTTGCCTGCAGCGTGGCGGTGGGTTTGTATTTCTTGCTCAGACCACGGTTCGGAACGGAAACCCTCAGTTGGGTTTGTATCTTAGGTGCGTTCCCCCTTTGCGGCTATGGGATTTATCAAATACAACGGTATGACCGCAGAGCAGTTTGTCTGGGCGTGGATTAAATCGGAATTTCTGATGCCGAAAAAGCTGATGTTCCTGCCAGATAATCTCTATTACGAAACGATGAAGCCGACCATTGAAGCCCACGAAAAAGGGTTGCCGACAGTACGGAAAAAGCAGAAAGGCAGGACACTGAAACCAAAGAAAACGAAAAAGAAAAAAGCGAAACGCAGCAAGGAGGTAAACAATGCTGAGAACTCTTAAAAATCTGTTCAAGCTCTTTATTTTATCTGGCAAACTCGACTTAAAAAAATCATATTCTACCTTCGAGGGGTGTGTTTTTTCTCTAAAATAGAGTACGATCAATATAAGAAAGGAGGTAGCTAAATGGACCTTGTTAAAATTGGAAAATATATTGCAAGTAAACGAAAGTCCCTGGGGATGACACAAAAGCAACTGGCAGAAAAATTAGGGATGAGTGATAAGTCGGTTTCCAAATGGGAGCGAGGGGGTTCGCTTAGATAAAGATACCACACCAATCCCACGCTGACTTTTGCTCAACCGATACAGCCGGAGGGCTGGATAACAAGAAAAGGCGGTATG
>OGIE01003180.1_pt1 | contig 18317 bp, 8 predicted proteins | sample 1571581 | NCBI WGS metagenome assembly OGIE01 (sample SAMEA2582021, study PRJEB24529) | metagenome | biome: Human gut stool | place: China | collected 2011
TCAGTTAAAACTGACGGCAAATGAACCTGTAATGGCGAAGTCACATTGATAAGGGAATAGCTACCTCTGACTTTGACAAAGGCATAGCTCATTATTGATAAATAGTGAGACATTCACATCTGAGAATAAATTCAAAACAGTTTTTTTTAATATATGAATACATTTCAACGGAATGAAAAAAAACAGGGCGGATACATGTCTAATAAATTTACACCACTGTCTAATAATTGGACAGTGGTGTAATCTTTTAGAATACCTCATTTTTCTGTATACTAGGCTCTTGTTGCTTTTGGCATATTATTTGATTTCTGATAGGTCATATGCATTTAGCATACACTGGTATGAAATATTAAAAACACAAATCAAATGAATAACCTGGTAAACTTTAAGTCATTTTTCAAATTTCTGAGCCGTAACAAAACCTATACGGCAATCGATATCTTCGGATTATCCGTATCGTTGATGTTCGTTATATTGATAGCTGTTTATTCGGTACAGGAATTATCTACCGACAAATACCATGAGAAAGGCGACCGTATCTACGTGTTAAGCAGCGAAGCCAATACCGGATCGGCCTATAAGCTGGCCTACCGTTTGCAGGAACGGTATCCGGAAATAGAAAAAGTATGTCCGGTCGCTCCCTGGGGATTCTATCATACATCTGTTACGGTGGCCGATAAAAACTTCAACGCCGAATTAATGTTCGCCGATACGACTTTCTTCGATTTCTTCTCTTTCCCGCTGTTGGTTGGCGACCGCAATCATGTGATGGATGCCGATGACTATGGCGTGATCTCCGAAAGTTTTGCCCGCAAAGTATTTAGCGACAGTGATCCGATAGGGCAGGTCGTTCAGGTGAACGATTCCATCCGTATCCAGGTGAACGGGATCATGAAAGACATTCAAAACTCTACGATTCCGTATTGCGATATCCTGATGGGAATCAAACAGCTCAAATATATGGAAGAGGAAATGGACAGCGACCAGTTCTATAATACCGGAGCCGTCAACAATTTCATTATGATAAAGGAAGGAGCAGACCTGCTTGCCAAAACGGATGATATCGTTGCTTATTTCAAAGAAGTATTCTGGATGTATCAAAGAGGAATTTACAGCAAGGTGCTTCTGAATCCTCTGGAGGATTTTTATTTCTCGGATATGGGTACCTATACGCTGGCTAAAGGGGACTGGCAATTTGTAATGATCCTGCTTTCGGTGGGGATACTTATCCTGCTGTTTGCCATCATCAACTATATTAATCTGACAGTGGCGCAGACGGCTTTCCGGGCAAAAGAGATGGCTACCCGCAGATTATTGGGCTCGTCGAGAGGAGACCTGTTCCTGCGACTGATCATGGAGTCTACCCTGATGACTTTTATTTCTTTCCTGTTGGGTATCTTTCTGGCAATATTTTTCTCTCCTTATGCCTCTCAGTTGTTGAATGCCCGTATAAATCTGTCGGACTTTGTTACCCCCGGTTATGTATTGCTGGCTGTAGCTGTCATTCTGCAGATCGGTATACTTGCAGGATTGTTGCCTGCCATTGTGATTTCCAATGCCAAGCCGATTGAAGTGGTGCGGGGTACTTTCCGCCGGCAGACCAAGATGGTGTTCAGTAAGTTCTTCATTACTTTTCAGAACGGAATCACGATAGCCTTGGTGGCAGCTTCCATAACGATGGTAGCACAGGTGAATCATCTCATACATGCTCCGTTGGGATATAAAACGACGAATGTGATGGATGTTCCGGTCGAATCTTATAAAAGTAAGAAAGATATAGAGACATTCGCTAATGAGGTGAGCCAACTGGCTTCTGTTAAGCGGATCGCTTTTTCACAGGGCACTCCTTTTAACCGGGGGAATAATTCTACGGAAGAGATCAATGGCAAGCAGGTCAGTTTCCAGGTATTCAGGGCCGATACGGCTTTTCTGAGTATATTAGGTATTGAGATAATACGTGATAATCATCTGGCCGGTCCTAAAAAGACCTATCTGAACCAGCAGGCTATGCGTGAAATGGAATTGCCGGAAGATTCTCCTTCCATCAAAGTGTGGGGGCAGGAATATCCTATTGCTGGTGTTGTGAAAGATTTTCAGTTATCGAATATCATGTATCAGAAGAAGCCGGTCAGCCTTCAGATTAGGAATGATATAAAAGAATGGACCCCGTATAATGTACTGCTGGAAGTAGAAGGCGATCCTGTGGAATCCTATAAAGATATACAGGAAATATATGAACGTATCGGCCATGTCGGCTTTGAAGGGAAATATATAGATACGCAGATACAGGAATCATTTGCCGCACAGGAAAGGACTTCCCGGATCGTTTCGATCTTTGCTTTCGTCGCTATCCTGATCTCGTTGCTGGGGTTGCTGGCTATGTCGACCTACTTTATCCAGCAGCGTTCATCGGAAGTGGCGGTGCGTAAAGTATTCGGCTCGACCAATTCCCAGATATTATACCGGCTGATCCGTACTTTCCTTGTCTATGTATTGATTGCTTTTGTGATCGCTACACCGATCATCTGGCGATTCATGCAGCAATGGTTGTCCGATTATTCTTACCGGATCGAATTGAGCCCGCTTATTTTTATAGCAGCCGGTCTGTTTTGTTTATTCGTATCGTTCGTTACGATATTTATCCAGAGTTACCAGGCTGCCAATCTCAATCCGGTGGAAAGTATAAAGAATAAATGACCGATTTGCTGCCGAGTGTAAAAAAACTAGACATGAGTGTCTAAATATTAGACACTCATCGAAAAAAGAATAAAATCTATAGGTTTGAATATCAGTAAATTATTAAGTTTGGCACGTATTTTGAATTATATAGAGAAAACAGAGCGTTTTTTAGATATTACAAAGTATATAACGTAGAATTAAAAAATAACATTATGATTAAGATTGAAGGATTAAGTAAGCATTTCCGTACAGAGGAGGTTGAAACTATTGCATTGAACAATATTTCAATGGAAGTGAAAGACGGTGAGTTTGTTGCTATCATGGGACCTTCCGGTTGCGGTAAATCAACATTGTTGAATATTCTGGGATTGCTGGATAACCCGACTTCCGGCGACTACTATCTGATCGATAAAGAAGTGGGCCACCTGAAAGAAAAAGAACGTACCCAGGTGCGTAAAGGGAATATCGGTTTCGTATTCCAGAGCTTCAACCTGATCGACGAACTGAATGTGTATGAAAATGTGGAATTGCCTTTGACTTACCTGAAGGTAAAAGCTGCCGAACGTAAACAGATGGTAACCGATATCCTGAAACGAATGAATATCAGCCATCGTGCCACTCACTTCCCACAGCAGTTATCCGGTGGTCAGCAACAACGTGTGGCCATTGCCCGTGCAGTCGTTTCCAACCCGAAGATCATTCTGGCGGATGAGCCGACCGGTAACCTGGACTCTAAGAATGGTGCCGAAGTGATGCAGCTGCTGACCGAACTGAACAAGGAAGGAACTACCATCGTCATGGTAACCCACTCCAAACATGATGCCAGCTTTGCACACCGCATCGTCAACCTGTTCGACGGTAGCATCGTATCTTCTGTCAGTGAATTTATTTGATCATATTTCGATACATAACAAAGCATATAGCTAAATTTATAAATTAAGATAAACCGGCATATCCTACCTGTGAAGGTGGGATATGTTTATTCTCTCGCCTAAATGAAATCAGTAAGAATATGAATAACCTATTAAATATAAAATCATTCCTCAAATTCTTAAGCAGGAATAAAGCCTATACGGCAATCGACGTATTCGGATTGTCTGTTTCCTTAATGTTCGTTATACTGATTGCCGTTTATACCGTACAGGAATTGTCGGTCGACAAGTTCCATAAGGATGTAGACCGCATTTATGTGTTGGCTAACGACAAAGGACCGAGCACGGCCTTGCCGATTGCTTACCGCCTGCAGGAACGCTATCCTGAGATCGAGCAGGTCTGCCCGGTTATTACAACCAATGTGGGTAACCAGATCGTAAAAAACAATGATAAAAAATTAACTGCCAGAACAGTCCCCGTCGATTCTTGTTTCTTTAACTTTTTCTCTTTTAAACTCCTGGCAGGAGATAAGAACCGGGTATTGGAAAACAGAAGCAATGTCGTTCTCTCAAAGACTTTTGCCAATAAACTGTTCGGCACGGAAGACCCGATCGGACAAAGCGTTATTATCGGCGATTCGCTTTCTTTCCTGGTGAGCGGCATTATGGAAGATATCAAACACTCGACGATCCCGTACGCTGATATTATGTTTCGTGTGGAGCGGGCTCATGAGTACAACTGGTCGATCAGTATGGATCATCCCGGAAATGCAGGCTCGACAGTCGCTTTCTTAAAGATGAAGCCGGGTGCCGACCTGCGTCCGAAGATACCGGATATCCTGAGTTATTTCAAGGAATCGTTCTGGATTTACCAGCGTGATATGTCCAAAGTAGTGAACTTGATACCGATGAGTGAACTTTATTTCTCTGAATTGAACGATTTCGGATCTGTTCAAACAGGGAACAAGCGTTTGGTCATTGTTCTCTTGTCTGTAGGTATCCTGATCCTGGTCTTTGCCATATTCAATTATATTAATCTGACGGTTGCACAGGCAGGTCAGCGGGCGAAGGAGATGGCTACAAGACGTTTGTTAGGATCGTCACGTGGAGATTTATTCATACGTATGATGATAGAATCGACTTTGCTGACCGTAATTTCTTTCGGAATAGGCTGGTTGCTGGCACATGCGGCGGTTCCTTTTGTGAATGATCTTTTGCAGACGCAGATCGATCTGATGGCGACTTTCACTCCTGGCTGGTGTCTTGCGGGTATTGTCTTGATTCTTCTGATTGGCGTTGTTGCCGGACTGTTGCCGGCTGTATTGATTTCTTCCGTGAAGCCGATCGATATTGTGCGCGGAACGTTCCGTAGGCAGACGAAAATGGTGTTCAGTAAGGTGTTTATCACTTTCCAGAATGGAATCACCATTGCCATGATCGCTGCTTCGATCGTCATGATCCTGCAATCGCGTCACTTGATCAATGCACCGTTGGGCTATAACACGAATAGTATACTGGAGGTTGCGAATGGTTTTGCAAACAACTCCGACCGTAATGCGGCTATCGATGAATTTGGGCGTCAACCGTTCGTCAAACGGGTAGGGCTGGCAGCCGGGATGCCTTTGAGCGGAAGTAATAATATGTCCAGCGAATATGAAGGTAAATTTCTCGGTTTCCAGCAGTTCATCATGGATAGCACAGCGTTCAATATGTTGGGATATAAGATTGTCCGTGATAACCAATTAGCAGAAAAGAGCTGGTATGTGACTGAAAAAGCCATGTGTGATATGGAGCTGCCGCAGGACGCTCCCAGTTTCCTATGGAATAAAAATGCAACGCCGATTGCCGGTATTGTGCAGGACTTTCAGTTGGGAAATATTACGAATGATATGCGTCCCGCCATGCTTCGCATCGACAAACGGAGTGAAATGTTCCCCTGGAGTATTCTTATCGAAGTGGAAGGTAACCCTTATACAGCTTATAACAAAATACAAGAGATCTATAAGGAGGCTTCCGGTGGGTTGGATTTCAATGCCACCTATCTGAATGAACAGGTTCAGAAATCGTTCGAGTCTGAAGTTCGGATGACAAAGATTGTTTCGCTCTTTGCTTCGATTGCAGTTATTATCTCTATGTTGGGTTTACTGGCCATGTCGACCTATTTCATCCATCAGCGTTCGCAGGAGGTGGCTATTCGCAAAGTGTTCGGATCTGATAATCAGGCTATTTTGATCCGTCTGATCGGTTCATTTTTGGTTTATGTGGGTGTGGCCTTTATTATAGCAACACCGATTATCTGGTATTTTATGAACCAGTGGCTGTCCGATTATTCATACCGGATCTCCCTGAATCCGCTAATCTTTATTGTCTCCGGTATATTCTGTCTCGTCATTGCACTTGTAACGGTATTTTTTCAGAGTTACAAAGCTGCTAATGCCAACCCGATAGAAAGCGTGAGCGGCAGGTAGTATGAAATAGAAATGAGTCAATATCAAATAATTTGAATGATGAATAATTTGTTGAACATGAAATCGTTCCTGAAGTTTCTTAGCAGGAATAAAGCATATACTGCGATCGATGTATTCGGATTATCTATTTCACTGATGTTCGTTATCCTGATCGCTGTTTATACCGTGCAGGAATTATCTGTGGATAAATTCCATGTGAACCGTGACCGTATCTGTGTGATCGGCAATGAGGACGGCCCGGCTACTGCCGTTCCCATCCCTTACCGTTTGCAGGAAAGATATCCGGAGATAGAGAAGGTTTGTCCTGTCATCCCGAATAACCTGGATAACCATCAGGTTTTTTATGGCGATAAGAAACTGAAGGCATCGTTGATGTGTGCCGATTCGACCTTCTTCGACTTTTTCTCATTCAAATTATTGGAAGGCGATCCTGACAGAGCCTTGCAGGACCGTTATAATGCGGTGATCTCCGAAACATTTGCCCGTAAAATGTTCGGACAAGAGGCAGACGCTGTAGGGAAAAGTATCCGCATCAGCGATTCCACCTCGGTGATCGTTACCGGTGTGATGGAAGATATCCGTAAATCCGTTTTGCCTTACACCGATATGCTGATACGCATCGAACGTATGGGTGAGTTTAACGGTGGTCTGACTAAGACAACCGATAACAATGCCGGTGCAACCGTCGGTTTCCTGATGTTGCATGAAGGGGCTGACCTGAGTAACAGGGCCGACGATATTCATACCTATTTTAAAGAGATCTTCTGGCCTTATAAGATAGATGTATGGAAAGGAGTGACGGTTACACCGCTGAATGAACTTTATTTTAAAGATTTCCAATGGTCTACGCTTGAACGTGGCGACCGCAACTTCGTGCTCGTATTGATGTCGGTCGGTATCCTGATCCTGATCTTTGCCATATTCAACTATATCAACCTGACGGTAGCCCAGGCAAGCCAACGGGCAAAAGAGATGGCAACCCGCCGTCTGCTGGGTTCTTCCCGTATGGAATTGTTCCTGCGGTTGATGATGGAATCTTTACTGCTTACCCTGGTTTCGTTCCTGTTCGGCGTCCTGCTGGCTATTGCCGCAGTGCCGTATGCCAATGAACTGCTGGATACACGTATTTCCCTGACAGAAGCCTGTACACCGGTATGGTTTGCTGTGGCTGCGGGGATAATCCTGTTGATCGGAACGCTTTCCGGTTTGTTGCCGGCCTTGTTGATTTCGGCCTCCAAGCCGATCGAAGTGGTGCGCGGTACATTCCGTCGTCAGACTAAAATGGTATTCAGTAAATGTTTTATCACTTTCCAGAATACGATCACGATTGCTACCCTGGCGGCAGCCCTGATCATGGGTGTCCAGATTCATCATATGATAACGGCCCCACTGGGATATAATACAAGGAATATCCTGGTTGCCGAAAACCAGTTCCGTTCGGACAGCGAGAAAACGGCAGCTATGGACGGTCTGCGTCAGTTGACCTGTGTCAAGTCCATCGGGTTCAGTAACGGTACGCCGTTCAGCGGCACTAACAACCTGACAGGAGTATATGAAGGGAAATCGCTCAGTTTCCAGCAGATGGTGCTCGACAGTGCTGCATTTAAGATGCTGGGGCTTGAGATTGTGCAGGATAACCAGGTTGCATCGGGTAATAACTGGAGCTGGTATCTCTCCGAAAGAGCTCTCCGCGATATGGAATTACCACTGAATGCCCAGTCGTTCAACCTGGAAGGGAATGATCCGGCGCCTATCCTCGGTGTGCTGAAAGATTTCCAGTTACGGAGGATCACGGACGAAAGTTCGCCGGTCATGTTACGCTTCCGCGATTTCAACCAACCGAACAGTTGGCCCTGGAATATCCTGATAGAGGTGGAGGGTGATCCGTTCACCGCTTATAAAGAGATTGCCAGGATCGTGGAAGATGTGACCAAGGTAGAGTTCGAGGCTAAATATCTGGATAGTGAGATACAGGAATCGTTCGACTCGCAGATACGCCTGGTAAAGATTGTAGTGATCTTTGCCCTGATCGCGATCCTGATTTCTCTGCTAGGTTTGCTGGCTATGTCGACCTATTTCATCCAGCAGCGTGCACAGGAAGTAGCGGTCCGTAAAGTTTTCGGGTCGGATAATAAGAGTATCCTGTTCCGGCTGGTAGGTACGTTCCTGATCTATGTGGTGATTGCTTTTGTTATCGCAACGCCGCTTGTCTGGTATGCCATGAAAGAATGGCTGTCGGGCTATTCATACCGCATCAGCCTCAATCCGCTTTATTTCATTGCGGCCGGTCTGTTCTGTCTGCTTATCTCATTTGCCGCGGTCGTTGTACAAAGTTTCCAGGCGGCGAATGCCAATCCGGTAGATAGCGTAGCGAATAAATAGAGAACGAATGACTTTTCCCCATAGGAAAAACAAAATAACGTTTCAGGTTTCAGTTGTTTTTAAATATCTGTATATGATTTGATTATGCTGAAACGTCATCAGGTTCCAAAAGCCTTGCAGTTTTTTTCGGAAAGCTGCAAGGCTTTTGAGTTATATACTAAAGGTTTTTCTGAAACGGATGCCGTCCCGTTTTTTTTCGGTCCCATCTTATTTTTTACGGATGCCTGCCCGTGGAGGGAGCAGTCGTTACCCGTTAAAAAAAGCATATATGTTTCGTTGGCAAAACATATATGTTTTGAGATCAAAAGTCCCTTATTTTGAAATCAAAAGATAGGACCTTTCCGGATAAGCAATTTATCTCCTTTCAGTTTATTGTCTTGAAAAACAAACGTCCGAATGGACTGAAACCTGAAACGTGAATAATGAATATCTTGGAGAGGAATGCTTTACGATGTAAAAAAACTAGACAGGACTGTCCAATAATTTGACATGTCCTGAATATCTGTATTTCTTTATATGTTTGATAGATAGCCGTTTATTGTTTTTGGCACGTAATTTGAATATTGATAGGTGTAATAAGAATAGAAGACAAAACATTAGTATAGATGAAAACAATATTACGAAACTTTATGAACGTACTGCGCCGTTTCAAGATGGCGTCTTTTCTGAATGTGATAGGGTTGACCGTTGCCTTCACAGCTTTTCTGGTGATTATGATGCAGGTTCAATATGAACGGACTTTCGACCGGTGTTATCCGACCGCATCCCGTATTTGCCGGGTAGATATGAATCACGGCGAAGGAGATATTTATGCGTCAGTAATTCCCCAGGCGTTAGCGAATGCTGCTTTTACTTCGTCTCCTCATATTGAAGCCTATACATTGCTGAATTCTTTTAGTAGTAAAACCTATGTGAACGTAGGAGAGGGAAATGATGAAAGAGGTTTTAAAGAACTATTTATCCCTTGCTATCCGGATTTTCCCAAAGTATTCGAACCGACTTTGGTGGAAGGAATTGCAACTTGCCTGGAAGACCCGGAAAAGGTAATGATATCTGAAAGTATGGCTAAACGGATGTTTGGCAAGGAATCGGCTATAGGCAAAAGTCTTCGTTCGAAAGATAGAGTGTTTTATGTAGATGGAATGAACTTTACCGTCGGAGCTGTCTATAAAGATTTTCCGGAGAACTCGCAGATGGAAAACGGGATTTATGCCCGGATAAATAAACACTTTGAAGATGATTGGCTTTCCCAAAACTTTATGGGATATTTATTGCTCGATTCACCTGAGTCTCGCCAAGTAGTAGAGGATAACTTCAATAGTACATTCGATTTTGCTAAATATAATGTCAATAAAGAAACCCGCTTGCAACTGATACCTATCACTGACATTTATTATATGCCTGGTCAGTTGGATGATTTTATTAAGACCGGAAATGTCGATACGATGCGGTTATTGGTATTGATCGCTTTACTGGTTATCGTCATTGCCGGGATCAATTTTACGAATTTCAGCACTTCACTGGCTCCGATGCGAATAAAAAGTATCAATACCCAAAAGGTATTGGGCAGTTCGACAGCAAGTTTGCGGGCAAGTTTGGTAGCCGAAGCGGTATCTATTTGTGTATTTGCCTGCCTGTTGGCCTTTTTATTGACCTGGATATTGAACAGGACGGAAGTTTTATCGTTCGTCGAAGCGGATACGAATTTACTGCATTATATACCGCTGTTATTTATGGTGTTGGGTATTTCTGTATTATTGGGGTTGGTAGCCGGTCTGTATCCGGCATGGTATATGACCTCTTTCCAACCGGCACTGGTATTGAAGGGTAGTTTCGGCCTGTCTGCTTCAGGACGGAAGTTGCGTACGGCCTTGATCGGTTTCCAGTATGTTGTTTCCATCGGTTTGATTATCGGTTCTTCTTTTATACAGATCCAGAATAACTATATGCGTTCTTACAAGTTGGGATTCGATAAAGACCAGGTAGCGATGGTGACGTTGAGTCAGGATATAGTCACGAAGTCCGGCGATCTGTTGGTAAACCGGCTCAAAGAGTATGCCGGTATCGAGGATGTAGGATTTGCCAATACCATAGTAGGAGCTTCGGATGTCTATTCTGCCAATTATTTCCGTTATAATAATAAAGAATTTAATAGCGAAATTATCGATGTTTCATGGAACTTTCTGAATGTGATGGGTATTCCCGTCACCAGCGGACGTGATTTTAGCCGTTCGGATGCACAAAGTGATTCTACTTACGCTTGTATCTTTACCAAGCGGGTGCTGGATGTTGTTCCTGATATGGAACCGGGATATCCATTGGAAAAGAGCTGGATGGGTACAGGTAGTATCGCCGGCTTCATCGACAATATAAAGGTTTCTTCTCTGCGTTCGTCTAACAAACCTTTGATGTTCAGGGTTAGTAAAAGATTCAGTGGCTTGACTATTTCTTATATCCGTCTGAAAGTCGGAACAAACGTAGAAGAAGCGGTAGCCCATATCCACCGGGTGATTGCTGATATCGATCCGGCTTATCCTTTCGAAGTCGAGTTTTACGATACGGTATTCAATAATCTCTATCATAAAGAACAATATCTGAAAAAGATGATCACCTTGTTCAGCCTGTTGGCTATCGTTCTGTCGATCGTGGGCGTATTCGGTTTGGTAGTCTTTGAAACACAGTACAGACGGAAAGAGATCGGCGTTCGGAAAGTGTTCGGTGCGACGGTACAGGAGATATTGAATATGTTCAATAAAATTTACCTGAAGGTTGTCAGTATATGTTTCATCATAGCAGCCCCGTTTGCTTATTACGGAGTGCATAAATGGCTGGAAAACTTTTCCGACAAGACACCGATCTTCTGGTGGGTGTTTGTTTTGGCCTTTGCCGTTGTGGCAGCAATCACGATGCTGACGGTTACTTTCCAAAACTGGAAAGCGGCGAATGAGAATCCGGTGAATAGTGTTAAAAGTGAATAACTAATCTAGTATCGATATTATGAGTAATATTTTAAATTTCAAATCATTCTTTAAGTTCCTGGGACGCAACAAGGGGTATACTGCTATCGACCTGTTCGGTTTGTCTGTCTCGCTGATGTTTGTGATTTTGATCGCAACCTATGTGGTCGGTGAGTTGTCGACCGACCGTTACCATGAGCATGCCGACCGTATCTACGTTTTGACGGATGGTCAAATGAGCGGTTCGGCTTATCCGTTGGGTACTCGTCTGGAGGAACATTATCCGGAGGTTGAAAAAGTCTGTCATACAATGACCCGTGTCTTTGAAAATACTCCGATCCAAAACGGGGAGAATAATGTAACGGCAAATATGATGCTTGCTGATGCGACTTTTTTTGATTTTTTTGATTTCCCGTTAGTGCAGGGGAGTAAAGAGCAGGCATTGGCGGCAAAGAACTACGCCGTGATCTCCGAATCTTTTGCGAATAAGTTTTTTGGAAATGAAGACCCGATGGGGAAAACGATCCGTATCAATGATAAACTGTCGCTGATGGTGAATGGTGTGATGAAGGATATCCGGAACTCCGTTATCCCTGATCAGGATATCCTGTTCAGGATCGAAAATATCAATACCTTAATTCCTGAAGGTTGGATTGCTAACTACAACAGTTATGGAATGACCAATGTCTTTGTGATGGAACAGGAAGGTGCAGATATTACTTCCCGGTCGAAGGATATCATGGATTGGTTCAATACCTTTGTACCGGCATATATGAATGGATCAGCAAAGGGACTTAGCTTCATTCCGCTGACAGAGTTATATTTTTGGGAACAGACCAATCCGTATGGATTTTATGCGATAGAAAGAGGCAACTGGCAGTTTGTGATGATTCTCTTGTCGGTAGGTTTGCTTATTTTGTTGTTTGCCGTCATTAATTACATCAACTTGACGGTGGCACAGACCGGTTTCAGGGCGAAAGAAATGGCCACCCGTCGTTTGCTGGGTTCTTCGAGGAAAGAATTGTTTTCCCGCTTGATCATGGAATCGACATTGTTGACAACAATTTCTTTCTTAGTCGGTTTGTTGCTTGCTTTCTTCTTTGCTCCTTTTGTGAGTGATCTGTTACAGAAGAAAGTAGATCTGGTTGAAATGATCACTCCGTTGAATGGTATGGTTGTGATATTGCTGATCGCCCTGATCGGATTTATAGCCGGATTGTTACCGGCAATCGTTATCTCGAATGCGAAACCGATCGAAGTGGTGCGGGGTACGTTCCGTAAACAGACGAAGATGGTATTCAGTAAGTTCTTTATTGTTTTTCAAAATACGATCACGATTTGTCTGATTGCAGCTTCTGTTACCATGTTTTTGCAGGTGAAGCATCTGATCAATGCTCCGTTAGGATATAATTCAGTCAATATTATCGATATAAAAGGAGATGAATTGCCGGAGAATCAATCCTGTAATACTCTGGTGAGTGAGTTGAAACAGTTGGGTAGCGTTAACCGGGTAGGATTAGGACAAGGTACTCCTTTCAATATGGGAATGAATTATAATGCCCGTTACGATGATAAGACGATTCCTTTCCAGATCATTCGTTGTAATAAAGAATATAGCGATATTCTGGGGTTTGAATTCCTGCGTGATAACCATGTAGCCGATCCGGATAAATATTTTCTTGCCGAAAGCTCGGTGAAAGCTCTGGAATTGAAAGAAGACGCTACGGATTTTGATTTCAGCGCCTGGGGAAAACATCCTGTTGCCGGTATTGTAAAGGATTTCCAGTTACGTAATATAATACAAAAGAACTCTCCGGTCGTTCTGATTCTCACTGAAAGCAAAGAGGAACTCGATCGTCCTCATAATATCATCGTAGAAGTGAATGGCGATCCGTTTACTGCCCGCCGGGAAGTGGCTGCCACTTATAAAAAATTGACTGGTCTGGACTTTACAGGTAAGTTCATGGATGAACAGATCGAAGAATCGTTTACGGTTCAGAAAAGAACTTTGACAATCGTTATGACCTTTGCCGGTATCGCGATCCTGATCTCGTTGTTGGGCTTGTTGGCTATGTCGACTTACTTTATCCAGCAGCGTTCGTCTGAAATAGCCGTGCGCAAGGTGTTCGGTTCGACCAATGCACAGGTACTGATCCGGTTGGTGAAAGCCTTCCTGACCTATGTGGCGGTAGCCTTTATCATCGCTATACCGCTGATTTGGCATTTTGTGAACGGATGGCTGACCGATTATTCGTATCGGATCGAGCTTTCTCCCTGGATTTATGTCGTTGCCGGAATGTTCTGTCTGATCGTCTCGTTTGTAACTGTGTTCATACAGAGTTATCAGGCGGCAATAGCCAATCCGGTAGAAAATATAAAAGATAATTAGGCTTTTGCCTGATTATCTTTTAACCGAAACAACCAAAACCTTTTTACATATTATATATAGCTAATGAATTAGTAGTAACATATAGAGTAACACCACAATGAACAATGTATTGAATTTTAAGTCCTTCTTTAATTTCCTGGGACGAAACAAAGGGTATACGGCGATCGACCTGTTCGGTCTGTCCGTCTCGCTGATGTTTGTGATCCTGATTGCAACCTATGTAGTCGGCGAGTTGTCGACCGACCGCAACAATGAAAATGCTGACCGTATCTATGCCGTAAGTAATGGTCAGGATATCGGATCGGCTTACCAGATCGGATACCGTCTGGAAGAACGTTATCCGGAGATAGAGAAAGTCTGTCATGTTTTATGCCGGATATTCGACAATACCCTGATCCAGCGGGGAAATGAAACGCTGACAGCCAATCTGATGCTGGCCGATACGACATTCTTCGACTTTTTCAATATTCCGTTGATACAGGGGAACCGGGAACAGGCATTGGCCGCCAGAAACTATGCGGTGATCTCCGAGTCTTTTGCCAATAAGTTCTTTGGTAAAGAAGACCCGATGGGTAAAACGATTCGTATCAATGATGAGTTGACACTGGTGGTCAATGGAGTGATGGAAAATATTCGTCATTCGGTCATTCCCGATCAGGATATTCTGTTCCGGGTCCAGAATATCAAAGCGGTAGGACAGAATATGTTTGACGATTATAATAGTGCCGGTGTTGTTAACATCTTTGTGATGGAACGTAAAGGTACTGATATTGCTTCCAAATCAGAAGAGGTAAGAGACTGGTTCAATACTTTTTTCTGGATATATGAAAGAGGTTTTTCTACAGAAGTTGTATTTATCCCGCTGAATAAGTTGTATTTCTGGGAACCGGCGGGATCATTCGGCGCTGTTACAATAGAAAAGGGGGACTGGAAGTTTGTGGTCATTCTGCTTTCGGTCGGCTTGCTGATCCTCCTGTTTGCCGTTATCAATTATATCAACCTGACGGTGGCACAGACGGGATTCCGGGCAAAAGAGATGGCTACCCGGCGCTTGCTGGGCTCTTCGCGAAAGGAGCTATTTACCCGCCTGATCATGGAGTCGACCTTGCTGACGGCTATTTCTTTTGTAGTCGGTTTATTCCTTGCCTTTTTCTTTGCTTCTTATGCCGGCGACCTGTTGCAGAAAAAGATAGAGATCACCGAGATGATCACACCGGTGAATGGTATTATCGTCATTTGTCTGATCGTCCTGGTCGGATTTATTGCCGGGTTGCTGCCTGCCATCGTGATATCGAATGCGAAGCCGATCGAAGTGGTGCGGGGTACGTTCCGGAAACAGACGAAAATGGTGTTTAGCAAGTTCTTTATCATTTTCCAGAATTTGATAACGATCTGTCTGGTAGCTACCTCACTTACTATGTTTTTGCAGATTAGGTATCTGATAAATGCTCCGTTAGGATACAATACGGTGAATGTGCTCGATATCTATGCAAGAGAGTTACCTGATCAGAAGAGCAGTTATACCCTGGCAAACGAACTGGAACAACTGGCGTGTGTCAGCCGGGTCGGACTGGCGGAAGGAACTCCTTTCACTATGGGTATGAACTTCAGTGGCCGTTACGACAATAAGAGTATCAGCTCACAGGAGTTTCGGGGTGATCAGACCTATTTCGATATTCTGGGTTTTAAGATACTGCGTGATAATCATGTCTCCGGATCGGTCAAATACTATCTCTCTGAAGAGTTTATGAAAGCCCTGGAACTACCTGAAGATGCTGCCTCGTTCAAGCACAGGGCTGCGTTCGATACGCCATTGGCCGGTATCGTTCAGGATTTCCAGATGAATAATATCCTGATGCAAAAACTTCCGGGACTTGTGATACTTTGTTCGAACCGGGAAGATATGAATCCGCGCAATATCATTGTAGAGGTGAAGGGGGATCCGTTTGCAGCCCGTAAAGAGATAGAGGCTGTTTACGAGAAATATACGGGTATGGAATTTACAGGAATGTTCATTAACGAGCAGGTAGAGCGGTCGTTTGCCGCCCAGCAACGGACCCTGAAGATCGTATCGATCTTTGCCATGATTGCAATCCTGATCTCTTTACTGGGGCTGTTGGCGATGTCAACCTACTTTATCCAGCAGCGTTCTTCCGAGATAGCAGTACGTAAAGTCTTCGGTTCGACAAATGCGCAGGTACTTGTCCGGCTGGTAAAAGCGTTCCTTACCTATGTGGCAATAGCCTTTATCATCGCCATACCGATAATCTGGTATTTTATGAATGGGTGGCTTTCGGATTATTCGTATCGAATCGAGCTGTCTCCCTGGATTTATGCGGCAGCCGGTTTGTTCTGCCTGTTCATCTCGTTCTTTACCGTATTGGTGCAGAGTTACCAGGCGGCGACTTCCAATCCGGTGAATAATATAAAAGATAATTAAGTTAGCCATATATAAACAACACAAAGAAATGAAAACAATTATTCGAAATTTTATCAGTGTATTGCGCCGTTTTAAGATGGCAACTATTCTTAACATCCTTGGATTATCTGTGGCTTTTGCCGCTTTTATGGTGATAATGATGCAAGTGGACTATGATAAGAACTTCGATACGTTCCATAAGAATGCAGATAATATCTACCGAGTGGAGTTTCAGTGGGATAAGGAGTCGACACAGGCTGTCCTGTCACGTCCGATGGCTAATGTTTTTATGAATTTCTCTCCGCATATTGTGGCAGGGGCGGTTACCTCTCCGTTTTATAATGAAACATTTTATTCGGTCGATAAAGGAGTAGAAAAAAGTACCTATATGGAACCGACCATGATTGTTGATCCTTCTTTTACGGATGTCTTTGACTTCGATATATTGGATGGTTCGGTAGATGCTCTGAAAGAACCGGGTAAGGTGCTGGTTCCGGAAAGTTTGGCGAGTAAAATATTCGGAGAAGAGTCGGCTGTTGGTAAACAGATTACAGCAAAGGAGAGTAAAGGACTGTTGGTCGGTTTTTTTACTACACCGGAAGGAAATTACACGATAGGTGGCATTTATAAGGATCTTCCCCTTAATAGTATTATCCGAAATGCTATTTTTTTGAAGATGGATGAGAAAGCAGATTTGCATAATTGGGGAAATTCAAGCTATAACTTTTATGTCCGTCTTGACCATCCTGAGTCAGCAAAGGATCTGGTGAGCGATTTTTTAGTCTATTATAAAAAGAATGAACTGGGAAAGAATATGTCGTGGTATTCAGGTGAGCCTAATTTTCGCTTGACTCGTTTACCGGATGTACATTATGCAACGGATGTAACTTTCGATATGACTCCCAAGTCTAGTCGGCAAACGGTATTGGTTCTTATCGCTATTTCATTGGTCATACTGATTATTGCAGGTATAAATTTTACCAATTTCAGTACGGCACTGACGCCGATGCGTGTGAAAAGTATTAATACACAAAAAGTGTTGGGCAGTTCCGATGGCGTATTGCGCTTCTCGCTATTGATGGAGGCTGTTTGTATCAGTACGGTGGCTTATTTACTGGCTTTGTGGATGGTCCATATGGCTGGCAACAGTACGATAGCGAAGTTGGTAGATGCGGATATGTCTTTGTTTGCCCATCCGTTGTTACTTTCCGCAACGGCTTTGATCGCATTGCTGACCGGATTACTAGCAGGTTTGTATCCTTCCTATTATATGACTTCTTTTTCTCCGGCATTGGTTTTGAAAGGGAGTTTCGGTCTGTCTCCAGCAGGACGAAGATTGCGTAATGTGCTTATATGCATACAGTTTATAGTTTCTTTTACTTTGATTATCGGTTCGATGTTTATGTCTTTGCAGAATCGTTTTATGCAAAATAGTCCGTTAGGGTATGATAAGGATCAAATAATTGTGACGAACCTGACTGCACCTGTATTGAAGAGTTCGGACGCTTTCAGGAGTAGCCTGAAGACTTTTTCAGGTATAGAGGATGTCACTTATGGTGAGTTCATGCTATCGAGCCAGGATCAATATATGGAGTGGGGGCGTGAATTGAAAGGCGAGAATATACAGTTCCAGTGCATGCCGATAGATCCGTCGTTTCTTAAGGTCATGAATATTCCTGTGACTGAGGGCCGGGATTTCCGGGAGGAAGATGCTTTGACAGCCGAAGGGGCTTTCATATTTAATGAACGGGCGAGAAATCTATACGATATTAGTTTGGGGGATAAGATCGATGGAGCCAACATAGTCGGATTTATTCCGGATATAAAATTTGCGTCCTTCCGTACAGAAGTTACTCCTATGGCTTTCTATGTGCGTGGTAAGGGGTATGGCGGTGGAGCGGATTATGCTTATATAAAGGTAAAGGGTGATTCGAACCTGCAAGCAGCAATGGCTCATGTGAAAAGTGTACTAAATGAGATACATCCGGATTATCCGTTTAACGTTAAGTTCTTCGATCAGGTATTAAATACTTTGTATGAGAAGGAAGAGAACCTGAGTTCGCTGATAACCCTATTCAGTTTGATTGCCGTGTTCATTTCGATGGTCGGAGTATTCGGACTGGTGGTATTGGATAGCCAATACAGCAAAAA
>OGIE01003185.1_pt1 | contig 18291 bp, 18 predicted proteins | sample 1571581 | NCBI WGS metagenome assembly OGIE01 (sample SAMEA2582021, study PRJEB24529) | metagenome | biome: Human gut stool | place: China | collected 2011
CCACCTCTCCAAAACTTCTCTTTCAAGAAGTGCTTTTCTCCTAAAGCGGTGCAAAGGTACAAATCATTTTTAATTCTACAAACTTCCTGCCATTTTTTTCGCGAATAAATACTACTTTTGCACCATGATATATCCACAGAACTTTGAACATAAGATAGGTTTCGACCAGATACGCCAGCTGCTAAGCGAAAAATGCCTTAGCACATTAGGAGTAGAGCGAGTGACTGACATGGCATTCTCCGACCACTTTGAGGAAGTGGAAGAGCGTCTGAACCTCGTCACCGAATTTATCCGTATTATAGAAGAGGAAGATAATTTCCCTGCCCAATACTTTTTCGACGTACGCCCGTCACTAAAACGAATACGCGTAGAAGGAATGTACCTGGACGAACAGGAGCTATTCGACCTGCGTCGTTCACTGGAAACGATACGTGATATCGTACGCTTTCTTGAAAAAGAAGATACAGAGGAAGAAGACTCCCCCTACCCTTGCCTCCGGCATCTTGCCAAAGATATATTGGCATTTCCGCAGCTTATCCAGAAGATAAACAACATTCTTTCACCCTATGGAAAGATCAAAGATAATGCCTCTTCCGAATTAGCACGCATTCGCCGTGAACTGGCAAGCACAATGAGTGGCATTTCTCGTTCGCTGAATAGCATCCTACGCAATGCCCAATCGGAAGGTGTGGTTGATAAAGATGTCACTCCCACCATGCGTGATGGTCGTCTGGTAATTCCTGTTGCACCAGGGCTGAAACGGAAGATAAAGGGAATCGTACATGACGAATCGGCAAGTGGAAAAACCGTATTCATTGAACCGGCCGAAGTGGTGGAAGCCAACAACCGCATCCGTGAACTCGAAGGCGAAGAACGCAGAGAAATTATCCGTATCCTGGTAGAATTCTCCAACTTATTGCGTCCTTCCATCCCCGATGTGCTACAGTCTTACGAATTTCTTGCCGAGATAGATTTTATTCGCGCCAAGAGTTTGTTTTCCCTGCAAATATCAGGCATAAAGCCTGCACTAGAGAATACGCAGCTATTAGACTGGACGATGGCTGTGCATCCGTTATTGCAACTCTCTCTTGCCAAACATGGCAAGAAGGTAGTTCCTCTCGATATTGAGTTGAACAGACAGCAACGCATCCTTATAATCTCAGGTCCGAATGCCGGTGGTAAATCCGTTTGTCTCAAAACAGTAGGTTTATTGCAGTATATGTTGCAATGTGGCATGCTCATCCCCATGCACGAACGTAGCCATGCGGGGATTTTCAGCAGTATCTTTATAGATATAGGTGACGAACAATCCATCGAGGATGACTTGAGCACCTATTCTTCACATCTGACCAATATGAAAATAATGATGAAGAGTTGCAATGAACGCAGCCTCATCCTCATCGATGAATTCGGTGGTGGCACAGAACCGCAGATTGGCGGCGCCATAGCCGAAGCCGTACTGAAGCGCTTCAACCAAAAGCTGACGTTCGGTGTTATCACTACACACTACCAGAATCTGAAGCATTTTGCCGAAGATCATGAAGGAGTAGTGAACGGAGCTATGTTGTACGATCGCCACTTGATGCAAGCGCTCTTTCAACTTCAGATAGGTAATCCCGGAAGTTCGTTTGCCGTAGAGATTGCCCGGAAGATTGGTCTTCCGGAAGATGTCATTGCTGATGCATCTGAAATTGTAGGCAGTGAGTACATTAACGCCGATAAGTACCTCCAAGACATTGTACGCGATAAGCGATATTGGGAAGGAAAACGCCAGACCATCCGCCAGCGCGAAAAACACATGGAAGAAACCATCTCCCGCTACCAGACGGAAATGGAGGACTTGCAGAAGTCCCGAAAAGAAATCATCCGGAAAGCTAAGGAGGAAGCAGAGCAGTTGATGCAGGAAGCTAATGCACGAATTGAGAATACCATACGTACCATCAAGGAAGCGCAGGCGGAAAAAGAAAAGACCCGCCAGGCACGTCAGGAACTGACAGAATTCCGCGAATCAATGGAAACCCTTGCCTCCAAAGAACAAGAAGAGAAGATAGCTCTTAAGATGCAGAAATTGCAGGAAAAGCAAAATCGAAAAAAAGGCAAGAAAGCAAAAGAGCTTGGAAGCGGTCTTTCGGCACAAGAGCAAGCGGCACAAAAAGCTAAACAGGAAGCAGAACGTTTGGCAAGTATTGTTCCCGGCGCTATGGTGAAAATTAAAGGCCAGAGTGCAGTGGGCGAAGTAATGGAAGTGAACGGTAAAAATGCCATCATTGCTTTCGGAAGTATCAAAACCACCGTAAAAGTGGAGCGCTTGGAACGCACGAACATTACCCCGCAAAAAGTGGACAGTTCTACCAAGAGCACATTCGTCAGCAACCAAACGCAGGACAGCATGTATGAGAAGAAGCTGCACTTCAAACAAGACATCGACGTACGCGGTATGCGTGGCGACGAAGCCTTGCAGGCAGTGACTTACTTTATTGATGATGCCATCCTCGTGGGTATGGCCCGTGTACGTATCCTTCATGGAACAGGTACGGGTATTTTGCGTACACTTATCCGTCAATACCTGCAAACAGTTCCCGGCATAAGGCAGTTTGCTGACGAACATGTACAGTTTGGCGGTTCTGGAATCACAGTCGTTGACCTATAAACAATATACCATGAAATCAATCAAAGAACTCTACCGTATCGGTACAGGTCCCTCAAGCAGCCATACAATGGGACCACGCAAGGCTGCCGAACTTTTTCTGGAAAAACATCCGGAAGCTTCTTCTTTTAAAGTGACTTTATACGGTAGCCTTGCCGCTACGGGTAAAGGACATATGACCAATATAGCCATTACCGATACGCTGCAACCTGCTGCTCCGGTAGAAATTATCTGGGAACCGAAAATATTCCTCCCCTTCCACCCTAATGGAATGAAGTTCGTATCTTTGGATGCAACAGGAAAAGAGACGGATTCATGGACGGTATTCAGTGTTGGCGGCGGCGCTCTGGCCGAAGAAAATGATGGTGCATCTTCTGTCAACACTTCAGACATCTACACCATGAACCACATGACCGAAATTCTACAATGGTGCGAGAAAACCGGAAGAAGTTATTGGGAATACGTCAAGGAATGCGAAGAAGAAGATATTTGGGATTATCTGAGTGAGGTATGGAAAACCATGCAGGCAGCCGTTCGTCGTGGACTGGAACAAGAAGGTGTATTGCCCGGACCACTGAACCTGCGCCGTAAAGCCTCCACCTATTATATACGTGCCAGCGGATACAAACAGTCTCTGCAATCACGTGGATTGGTATTTGCCTATGCCCTTGCCGTAAGCGAAGAAAATGCTTCGGGCGGAACGATAGTTACTGCACCTACCTGCGGTTCCTGCGGTGTGATGCCGGCTGTACTGTATCATCTTGCCAAAAGCCGTGACTTCAGTGAAATCCGTATTCTCCGTGCTCTTGCCACAGCAGGACTTGTAGGAAATATCGTGAAGACCAATGCTTCTATTTCAGGAGCGGAAGTTGGATGCCAGGGAGAAGTAGGTGTAGCTTGTGCTATGGCCTCAGCCGCCGCCAACCAGCTATTCGGAGGTAGTCCGGCCCAGATAGAATATGCTGCTGAAATGGGATTGGAACATCATCTGGGTATGACGTGCGACCCAGTATGCGGATTGGTACAAATTCCTTGTATCGAACGAAATGCATATGCTGCTGCCCGCGCATTAGATGCCAATCTCTATTCTTCTTTCACTGATGGTATGCACCGTGTATCTTTTGATAAAGTGGTAGAAGTGATGAAAGAAACCGGAAATGACCTGCCGTCGCTCTACAAAGAAACCAGCGAAGGCGGACTTGCAAAAGATTATCGCCCAATGGGAGAGTGAAGATAGTGGTTAAGGGTTAGTGATTAGTACCTGCGGCATCACAGCGCAGCCCACTAATCACTAATCACTACCCACTAATCACTAATCAACTAATTTACCGGCGGATAAATCGTATCATCCTTACCCGATATATCTACCGTATTCATCAGTCCTCCATCTTCAGAATAGAACAACTGATATTTCAGTTTTCCTTGTTCTACTTCAATAACATACTGCATAGGCTGTAATGGATAGAACAAAAAATAATAATCATCTTGTACCCAGTTGGCATAGGTACCATTACTAAATGCTGTCTGTACAGCAGCTGGAACATCATTCCAATATAATTCTGATTCCGTCATCAGCCAATTAGCATTAGTATCAAACCATATATTCGATTCCTTTCCATCCAGCCAGCAGTCGGCAACGTAATACGACTTTTTCTGTTTCCATTCTACACCTGTTGTACTCGGATACCTCTGTTTCAGAGCCTGTTCCACAGATGCCGGCACATTAATGCCTTTATCATCATCGTCATCATCACTACACGCACTGAATGTCATAGCAGCTATGCACATCATCATCGCTAACATCAAAAATCTTGTTTTCATCATTTCTTCCTCCATTAATCATCCATGCTGACAAATTGTCCCTTCTTGTTAAACTTCAAAGAGAAATCATTCGCAAGTTCCACTTCTATACCCACACCTTTACGCTCTATCTTAGTGATAATCTCATTAGGAAAATTAGCCTTTACATAATCCTTAATAGAAACGGGGATTAAGGCAGCAGGTACGGCATTCTTCTTGCAGTCTATTTCTGTCCAGTTACCTTTTTTATCGAACTCGATTTCCGTGCGGTCAGTCAGAAGCACTTCATACTTTTTAGATAATAAATCACTGTCTATCTTGATATACGAAATCTGCGGTTTACTGAAATACTGATTAATAAAGTTACGCGCAGTCAATGGAAGTTCCTTCGCATCCTTAGTGATGACATCACCTGCAAAAGCGAATTGAACGGCTACGATAGCCAATACGAGAATAGATAAAATCTTTTTCATAATCGTTATTTTTTAAAGTGTTACTAATTATTTCCTGTTTTTATTCACACTGCAAATAACGACATAGAACTGGGAAAGATTTGGGAATATCCGCCTTTAGCTTTTCTTTTTAAGTTCTTTAACAAGCAAGAATACATGCATTCCTTCCTCCCACTTATAAGTCAGGTGGAGAGATGCAGATGTGGCAATGGAACGAGCAATCGCAAGCCCTAACCCGGTGGAATCTTTCTTCCCGTCAATGCCACGATAGAAGCGCCGGAAGAGTTTTTCTCCATCCAAAGGCTGGTCACCACTATTCTTTATACTCAGTGAGGAAGGAGTAGTTACAATATGCAATTCACCACCTGCACGGTTGTGTAGCAGAGAGTTCTTCACCAGATTGGAAACTAGAATCTGCGCCAGAGAAAGGTTACAACGAATTATAAAAGGCATCTCTCCTTTTGTACGTATCAATTGGATATGTTTCCCCTCATATATGTCCATCAGGTCAGGCAACAGTTCATCCAACACATCATCTACAGATACATCTTCTGTCTCGGTATATTGTCCGTTCTCAATACGGGACAGTAACAACAAAGACTTATTCAGCCTCACCGCCCTACCCAACGTAGCATATATCTCATCCAGTTCTTTCAACTGTTCTTCCGTCATCGACTCATTTTCGGCAAGTAACTCCACCTTACCCCGCACAATGGCAAGTGGTGTCTGCAACTCATGTGAAGCATTCTCAATAAACTGTTTCTGTTCTTCGTATGCCTTGTAACTACGGTTTCCCATATCAACAGCTGCCTCCCCCAACTGACGAAACTCCCGGATCTTTGTAGGATTATCTAACGCCGGAATTTCTTTTCCCGGTTGAATCAGCTTCAGCCAGTCCAGCAGACGATGTAACGGACGGAACACACTTTGCAATATCAGTCGCGTTCCAATAGATGTACAAATCAAGAACAGCAGGAACAACGCTCCCAAGTACCACAGAATAGCTTCTACCATGTCATCACGTTCCAGAATGGAAATCATCAGTTCCAGTTCGTAATATTGCCCGTCCGGCATACAAAAAGCTGTTTTCATAACCCGCACCGGCTCATCCTCATCCTCACTCTCTATATAGACAGTGGAGTCATAATATACTTCATCATAATCTTCCGCTTCTTCCTCGGATATAGGACGGAATTTGTAAAAAGACATCAGCGTTCCTTCTGTATCAAGGATGGAAGGGTCCATCAGGGCATTACTAATCAATATTTTACCATAGTTTTCAAGTGTATCATCCGTTTCATCCACCACCTCATCAACGATGGCATAATAAAACAATACCCCCCATGCCGCCATTAGCAAAAATAGCAGCAACGAAAGCTTTCCGTAAGTATAGTGAAGTAGTTTCATACCTCAGAGAGTTTATATCCAAAGCCATACACTGCTTTTAGCTCTACGGTAGCTTCGGCCTGTTTCAGTTTCCGGCGGAGATTTTTCACTTGTGAGTAAATGAAATCTAATGAATCTGCCTGATCGATATTATCACCCCACACAGATTCTGCAAGACTCATCTTATTGATGACACGATTAGGGTTGACCACAAAGTAATAGAGTAAATCAAACTCTTTCCGATTCAGTTGCAAGGGGATTCCCCCAACTTCCACCTGTCGCTTATCAGGATACAGCAGTAAATTACCCACTGTAATAGAGACATCTCCTTTTGCCTGTCGGCGACGGATTACGGATTTAACACGCGCATTGAGTTCCGCCAAATGGAAAGGTTTCGTAAGATAGTCATCAGCTCCCAGTTCCAATCCCTCCACTTTATCGTCAAGAGAATCTTTGGCTGAAATGATTAGTACGCTGTCGCTGCGATGCAGACGCTTGAGTTCGCGCAACAAATCCAGACCACTTCCGCCGGGTAACATAATATCCAGCAAGATACAGTCATAATCGTAGTCATTCACTTTCTCCAGCGCCGAAAAATAGTCAGCGGCAGCTTCCACTACAAAGTTCTCTTTCAAAAGGGAGATACGGATAGTTTCCCGCAAATCCGGTTCGTCTTCTACAATCAAGATTTTCATACCGACAAAGGAAACTCATAAATTAGGAAACATTCTGGAATTCTTCACTCGCAACTTAATTAATGCTGTCTGTTTCGTACAAATCTTCCAGCAATTCTTCTTTCGCCATAGATATTTTTCCGTCCGGCGTAACTGTCAGAGACAACGGAATATAGAGATCAGTCTGCGGATAACAAATGCTTGCCGCATATACAATACCTTTCGGTGTGGTCTTATCATACACCAACCCTTCAAGAATGGAGTGTTTCAGAAATCTTGCATCCACCAATGAAGCAAAACTCTCCTTCGTGAACGCCTTGTCTACAACAGACTTACCACCAGAAGTAATACGCAATGTGATTCTGTTATCTACGAACTTCTCTCCCTGTTCATTTATCACGACAGGCAAGCCGTCATCGGGTCTGCGAACCACATTCGACTGATAATCCTTACCTTTATAAGTAAAAGTCGTCTTTGTATCAGACACCTGCATACGCTGCAAACCGCTGGCATCCACACTGTCTTTCATCAGTACGTGTATGTCTGCCCCATCCCCTTTTTTCTGTGAAGAACAAGCGGACAATAACCATATCGCTATACATATCCAGAAGTAAAATACGTTTTTCATTCTACCATTTGTTTACAATTAACGGGAACAAAGGAACAAAAAGAGAGGCAAAAATACAAGGGAAAGCCAAAATAAATAAAAAACGGGCGAATCATCATCCGCCCGCTCTAAACTAATACCTGCATATCTTTTATCATACCTATTGAATTACAATGCTTATAAGACAATAGGAAAAGAGAAAAGTTTAATTAAGCTCTTCACTTTAACATAAAACAAGATTTAAAAACAAAATCATCGTTTACTTATGTTTTTTTTACTGACTAATTCCAATCTATTTAAAGCAACGGTACTTCTAATCATTCCAAAAGCAACCGCAGCCTGCTTACCCTGTATTTCCAAAACATTCCCGATAGTAATTTGTCCGTTCAGTCTAACGCTATCGCCTTTTTCTATTATGCCATTTTGGAGAGATTTTCCTTCAATAGCTTTATTCACTTTGGCTTTCACAGATTGAGATGCTTCATTGATAACAGCCGAATTCTCTACTATTTCTTTTCGCTTATCTTCCCAAAAGATTTTATCACGGGCGATAGACTGCAACAAGTTATCCATATTGATAAAATCCTCTCCCAATTTTGCAGATGACTCAACAATAATATCCTTTGGAAGCCCAATCCGGGTTGCCACTTCAATAGCAAAAGAACTACCCGGATTACCGATTGAAAGCCGATAAAGCGGTTGCATACGTTCGACATCATAAAGCATTGCACCGTTAACAATTCCATCTGTTTCATAAGCGAAGTGCTTCAGATTCTGGAAGTGTGTTGTAATTATCCCAAAGCTACCCTTTTGATTAAATCTGTCGAGTAAAGTTTCGGCAATAGCGCCCCCTATCTGGGGCTCTGTTCCGCTTCCGAACTCGTCAATCAAAATAAGCGCTTTACGATTGCAATGCTCTATGAAATACTTCATATTTGTAAGATGTGAAGTATAAGTACTCAGGCTATTTTCAATACTTTGGCCGTCACCAATATCTACAAAAATATGTTCAAATATTCCGGTCCGTGAGTTTTCACTTACAGGAATAAGTAAGCCGCATTGTAACATATATTGCAGTAATGCCACTGTTTTCAGACAAAGAGATTTTCCTCCTGCGTTTGCGCCTGAAACAATTAGCAATCTATTTTCCTGATTAAGAACAATATCCAGAGGATATGCCTGTTTATTCTGCCGGAGCAATTGAATGTGCAGAAGCGGATGTACGGCTTGCACCCATTCAATTTGTTGTTTATTCTCAAACACAGGTTTTAGTCCATTTATTCGCACTCCAAATGATGCTTTTGCACGAATAAAGTCCATTTCTCCCATAAAGTTATACGAATGGAAAATGTCCGGCAAACATAAACGAACCTGCCCTGTAAATTCAACAAGAATCTTCACGACTTCACGGCGTTCATCAGCTTCCAGCTCCTTAAGGCGGTTATTTGCTTCTGCAACAGCTTCCGGTTCAATAAAAACTGTTTTTCCACTTCCAGAACCGTCATGTACACGCCCTTTGATTTTCCGTTTATTAGCAGCATCAACAGGAATTACCATATGTCCATCACGCATACTAATATTCGCATCTTTTCCTATCAGCCCCGCCTTCTGTGCATCACGTATGGCACTCTGCATATTACGTGTAACAGCTTTAGCAACTTCCACTTTATCCCTACGGATATCTGCAAGACGACGTGAAGCATTATCTTTGAGCTGGCACGACGATTTATCCAATATGGAATTAGCCTTTTCGATTATTTTAGGGAACACTTTTATTTCATCTGCCATTGAAGTCAAAGCAGGATATTTAATGCCTCCCGTATTAGTTTTTGCGGCATGCAGAAAGTCTACTATGTTGCTGATTGTCTGAAGTGAGTTCATTAAGCTGAAAATCTCTTCTTCTGAGAGCCATGCAGTGATATCTTTCTCCACTTTCCGCAGAGAATCACGAACATCTAAAAAATTATCAGAGGGAAAATCTTCTTTGTTTTGCACAATTTGTGCAAACTCACCTGTTTGTTCCAACCATTTTTCGAGAGTAGCAAAGTCTGCCGAGAAACTCATATCTGCCACTTTTTCTTCTCCGAGCTGACACAAACATTTTTCTATAATGTATTGACGAACTGTGTCGATTCCTATTCTTTGTTCAAAATTATCCGGGTAAATCATAATCTCAAATATTATTACGATATCAGCTACCAGCCATCAGTAAACCGATAGCCCAATATACAGTTGATAAATAGTATAACTAAATAAAACTGAGATTTCCCATATTCCGACAATGCACTAAACTTCTGATAGACAAGAGCTGCCTATTTAGTACCATTGATATCTCACAGGTTAGAGATAAGAACTCGCAATATGGTATTTACACGGATGCACAACACATAAAATCGTGAATTTTAATGATTATCGGACGCGAAGGTAGGCATTATATTTGAAAGATACAACACCGCCATATCACTATTTGTTCCGATTCGGAAAGGAGGCCCCCAAAGAGACAATCCACTGGACACATAGATGTGTGATTTATTCCACTTGCGGTAACCATGACTTTGTTCATACAGCCTGTCGGTCAACCAGCTGATAGGCCATACCTGTCCGTGGTGTGTGTGCCCACTGAACTGCAAATCTATTCCTAAAGAATCTGTTTTCTTCAAATTATAAGGTTGATGATCCAAAACAACCGTAGGTTTACTATTGTCTGTTCGCTTTAACAACTCAGGCAAGGAGTGGCGCGAACGGTTGGAACGGTCGTCACGCCCTATTATCTGCACTCCATTAGGCAGTGTCACCACGGAATCACGCAATAGTTTTATGGGGGTCGTTTTCAAGAAGCGGACACATTCATCAATGCCACTGATATATTCATGATTGCCCGGAACCATGTAAATACCCATCGGAGCTTTCAGTTCCGCCAATTCTTCCGCCATATTTTCATGGTACAACGGGATGAGGCTATTGTCTATCAAATCACCACCGATAAGTATTAGATCGGGAGTCTGGGCATTTATCATATCCACATACCGCTTCAGCATAGCTTTTCCCGTTCCATTGCCTAAATGGAGGTCGCTTACGGCAACAATCTTCACTCCTTCACCTTCCATGGGTTTGTCGATAGGAATATTTATATTTTTTATCTGCGGATGGAGATAATTATAGTAACCGTACAGGAGCAGGCAGCAGGTAAAACTTAAAGCGTAGCAAAAGCCATACTTCATTGTCGGCACAAACAGCCTCACCACATCCGTCAGCAACAGAGACAATATCATATACAGCGTAAATACCAACCATACCGAGCCGACACAAAACATTGTTTTCGACAAGGAGACAGGTATCTCTATGTGGCGGGTCAATAGAGCGATTACCAACGAAAATGCCGCCAACCAGAAAAAGACAGACAACAGAATCCTCAAAGGCAACGATACTCCGGAAAGCATCTGCAAAGCACGAATAAAGATGTACACGTTACCACCTATATAGCCAAGTATAAATACCAAGAAAAACATTCTCATAATCGTTATCAATTTAAATAGCCTCAAAAATATCGTCAAAAAGCCAACTAAGTTCCATTGACTCAGTTGGCTTTATTCTTAATTATGAATTAATAACATACCTAACTATAAAGTTTAGGGTTCATCCAGATAACGAACAATTATCGAGACTTGCTTGGGAACAAAGGTTCGCGCTCTGGGCGTATAGCCTGTATGAAGCAAAGCTGCATAAAGTTCTTTATTCAATTTTATCCAATGAGTAAGTGTACGAATGGCACAACGCTCGGTAATATCAGGACAATACAGGTGAGCTAATTCTTTTTTTCTATATGTCCGGATGCGAAACACAGGTTCATCTTCCATGATTATAAAGTTTAGGTTTATTTTGTAAAGATACAACATTCAAAAGGCGAAATCAAGTTTTCAGAGAGAATAAATTGATTTCATTTATCCCAATGGATTGTCACCAAGATCTCCCTCACCACCTTCATCAGGATCAGGAGTTGTGCCACCGGGAACCGCTACCTCTCCAACCATACGCGTCAGGCTGGCATTCCGCAGCATATCCTGAAAAACGGTTCCCGGACTGAAAATGATTTTTCTACGACGAATCGTACTTGTTGTCACATCTTCCAGTTTATCCTGGCTCTTCGCATTAATACCGGGACGGAAGCAACCGAAATCTCCCAATTGTACGGAAAAGCCTTTGTTAATATTCAACTTCAAGGTATCAATCAGTGCATCCAACACGAATTTCACAGCACCACTCGGCACCAGACCGACTTTTGTCACCTCCTCACACAGTTCTTTAAAGTCAATCAACCCAAGTGTACGCGATTCAGCTACAAACTTTTCAGCTTTTGTTTTGTCAAAGCCAAACACTCTTTTTCTTACAACATAACGTAAAGACATAATTCTTAAAGTTTAAATGGTTAATAAATTGTTCTTTGTTTGTGATCACGTTGCAAAGATACTATGCCGTGAAAGCGGGGTGGTGCTTTAACGGTGACTTAGGTATGTATTAGTAGAAAAAAGTTGGATATATTATAGCTAGTAAGTCTCTGAAATATAACAGTATAAGAATACTATAAAAAAAGTATATCATTTTGTACAATATCAATTATTCCTATTTTTCGACAGCTTTAACACGCTTTTAGCTTAACAAAGCAATTAAAGGACAGCTAATGATACATATTATAAATAAACCTTAGACAATATATTTCTATCAGAATGGCAATGCTTAAAATCCAATACCAATTTTTCTTTGTCCACAGAACTTTTAGCCTTAAACAGCGAAAAAGTAATATAACAATAAATGGAGACAAGCTAATAAGAGAATAAGCATATATTATCCACGATATTTGTTCTCCATATATACAATCGACAACAAACCATACAACAACAAAAAAGACAATAAATACGACAAAAGCTCCTATAAAAAGAAATAAAGGGTTTATATCTCCAAAATTCTTTTTAAGGTCTATACCCATCAATATTAGGGCAGGAAATAAAATCAATAAAACAGACAGTATATCCATATTATTTTTCTCTTATTATATTACCTTTTTCATCAACTCGATACGTACCGGTAGGAAGTCTCCATAATTGATCTATAAAATCCGTTATGCTATGTCCCTAGAGTTTTCATATTTTCATGTATTTAAAGATTAACAATGTCTCAAAGTTAGCAACATGAAAGCAAAAAACATAATAAAAACGGTAACAACACATTTATATACAGTACTAATTATCAATCAATTACATATTACCCAGTAACAATCTACTATAAATTTTAATCGGAAGACTTCATTTTCATTCTATAGCGTCTTTGAATCACAATTCTTTTATCCGAATTTCCAAAACATAAGGCAATTGTAAAGTCATCCCAGCCACATAGTGACAAACAGGAAAATAAGCAGTCATCTTCCGTGTATTTAGGATAAACCTCTTTCAAATATATTATATAGTCCCTATAAATATTTGCAATGGTAGTACGAAGAATATTTTGTTCTTCTTCAACCAAAACGCGTATTTCTTGCTTCTTTCTGCCTTTCTTTTGAAGACTGAGTTCAGCTATTTTTTTATAAATAGTCGATTTTTCAAAAATAAGATTACATAGCTTGGCTTTTTCATCAGCCATTTTTCTAATTTCACATTCTTTTTTGGAAAGCGTTTCTCTACCTTTTTCCTGTTCACTCCGCAACGAAGCTATGTGGTATTGAAGCGTTGCCATATCACGCTCATACCCTAATTGAAGCATATCTTTTCGACGCTTCATCCACAAAATTCCCAATACAGCAAAGAGTACAACCAGCACGCAACAAACTATAAGAGAACAATGCCATATCTCCATTCTTATCCTTTCCTTATAAACCTTCATTTCCGCTTCATACTCATAAACTTTCTGCTTTACTTCCGAATCTGTTTTCAGAAAATAGATAGAATCCATTATAACAGAATAGTCGTTCCAATACTCTGTTGCTTTTTGAAATTGCCCGCTTTCCTCCATTACATCTTTTAAGCCATAAAGAGCCAAGGCCTTAGTCTCTATTGTTGTATCAGCCAGTGCCCATTGAAAATAATATAGAGCAGAGTCTAACTGTTCCTTATTTATAAATGAATATCCCACCATAATCGCTGCTTTCAATGATAATCTATCATCATAAGCCAAAGAAAGTTTGGCATAAAAAAGAATGGAATCTGTTTCCTCATAAGTACAGCTCAAATTATGATATGCCGCAGATATCGCTACAGAATCTTGCTGTGCTGATACATACTTTAAATCTTGTTTCATATAATCACGGGCACATAATGTATCACCTTCAAGTAAATAGTTCCAACCCATATTACTTATTACAGAAGATATTCCAGCTTTATAACCGCAATGTGTAAAGCATTCCTTTGCTTGCACAAACATTTTCATTGCCTTTTCTATAAATAATTGTGAGACATAAAGATTCCCCAAATCCTCATAAATCATACCCTTTATCAGTAATTCTTCCTTATTAGTATTACCCAACTCTTTTAATGCTGCACAACAACAACCAATAGCTTCTTTACTCATACCCATCTGACGTTGGATACGTTCTTTATACATTAATGCTTTTGCATGATTTATCTCACTATCATAATAACGAACAGCTTCATTGATTAAAGAATCGCAAGGCAGGAGAGAAAAATTATTTTTATCTGATGCCTCAGCCAGAAGCAATCCATAATACATTTGTTCAGCTTTAGACAACTGATTTAAAGGCACTTCTTGCAAAACAGAATAACTACTATCCGGGAAGGAATTCATCAGAGTTTTAGCACGAAGTAATCGTTGATTTACCTGTTCTCCTCTACTGCAAGAAGTAAATATCAAGAAACCTACGAAGAGACAAAGAATAAAAAACAAACGGTTTGACATATTAAAAAGGCTAGAAAATAAAAATTAAATAGTAGTGTTCGTCTTATAAATTACAACTATTACCTGCAAATTACATATACCACCGTCTTCCCCATCCCATGCTTCGCCAGCACTCCTTCCAGAATGAAAGCATTCAGTTCCACAATCGCCTGTTTGCGACTGCGTCCGGTCAACTGTGAATATTGCGCACGATTAATGCAGGGATACTTCTGCAAATATTCCTGTAAGAGTCTCAAACATTCTGCTTTGGACAAAACGCGGGAAGCATTAGAAGATGCTTCCTGAGCAGGTCGGCGTTCAAAAGAAATCTTTCCGTTCAGTTCCCGAAAGAACTGCTTGCTAAGACGGAAGTTCAATCCACGCAGAGATACAGATGTCGAGCGAAGTTCTTTCTTATCCATCACCCGGCGACTATTCAGAGAGGGAGTGAAATATCCGAGTTCGCCAAACTCCACAGTCCAGCCATTGGCGAGGGAATCACGAAGTTCGTCCGTAAAAGCTTTCATTGCTCCTTGAAGCAAACTATGACTAATGCCCGTGAAACGATGGACACGGTCGATAAATTCTTCCTGCCCCATAGTGCCTTTGGGGACAAAACGGGCATACAAAGGTTGAGGTTCGCCGGTGTGTTGTACGTCGGGACTTTCAAAAAGGTCGTAATAAGCGCTCATAATCTTCTTTTCTTTAATTGATTAATCAAGTTACCTGTGAAGGCTAAGGCGCTTTTTCGTAAGGACTAAAGACGAAGATAACGAAAGCTTATTCGTCCCTTCATAAGGAACTTTGCGTTCCCTTATGGAGGGACGAAAAGCACCTTGTGGAGGGACGAAATGTTCCCTATGGTGGAACGCATTAGTATTCGCAGACAAAGGTACTAAATTCTTCTATTGTCCTACGAAACCATGCCTAATAAAATCACTGCATCTTTTCAAAGAATTCATGAACAGCCGCTTTCTTAACAGCTTTAATGCTCGCTGCTCCATCTCCCACTTCCACCTCTTCAAACAAATGGGAAAGAGCACCGAAGCCTTCCGGATCTTTCTCAAGAAGTGAACTATAATAAACTGATGCATCATGTCCCTGATTATCTTCTGGCTTTCCGGCAAAAGAACCCAGATAATAATTTCCATTAAAAGTGTTACGGGTCGATTTCGTAAGATTAAATGCCGAAGTTTCGGGAGCATAAAAAACATTCTCCGTAAAAGTAGTATTGTCAGCATAACCGCCCCATGAATCGGCTGTAACCATTTTCCGGTCAATGTGACTGGCAGGCTTTACATTGGCGTGCAAAATATTATTATGAATGCGGGTGATTTCACAGGGACCGGCGATATGTATAGTAGGTGAGAAAATTCCTACACGCGTCTTACGTGTACGCACAGCATCGTTTATGCTTATGTTATATCGAACTATAGTCCCTTTATTTCCTATGTTATCCTCAGGATCAGTTTCTCCTTTTCCGGCATTACAAATCAGGATGAAGCCCCCTTCATTATGGTGGCTGTAATTGTACTGGATAGTAGTGTTCGTACAATTATAGTCCGAGTCGAACCCTTGTGCATCCCAAGGCGCTTTATGGTCGCTCACTTCATTGAACTGGATTACCGTATTATCACAACTCCACGGCCATATGCCGGCTGCCGCTTGGTCAGCAGGCAAAAGGTCTGTGCAATTGCGCATCAGATTATATTCCACTAAAACTCCATCGCAGCCGATAGGAACGATTCCATCACCGGGGACTTCTTCTATAAGATTCTTCCGCACAACGGTATTCGTACTCAGATGCCAGTTCTTCCGACTCCAGGGAGCACTCCAGATAATAGCGTTGCGCTCACATCGACGTATGGCACAATTTTCAATAGTCAGACTATCAAAGACAGAAACAATGCTATCCTTATTCCATTTATTATGAATCAGAATGCCCGAGCCTCCACCTTCATTCTTAACCAGGCTTCCGTTCACATCATGAATATCCAGGGCATTAAGAATCACATTATGCGATGTTCCATAATTCTCACATACCACTTTTACTCCCGTACGATGAGCCAGCCGTTCAGTCCCTTTATTGATGATTTCAAGGTTCTGCAACGTCACATAGTCTGAATTCTTAATGCAGACTGCGTACAACGAACTGTCGGGAGCGGTGATGCAAGGTTTCTTGCCCGTGCCGTAAGCATCGATAACAATTCTGCAATCAGAACGACCTTGTACACTTATCTCAAGAATGCCGAAAAAAACAGAACCGCGGCAAAATAATAAACTATCACCTGCTGCCAACCTGATATTCTTTATTTTATCTATGTTTTTCCAGGCTTGTCCCTCCGACAATCCATTATTAGCATCATCTCCATTCTCCGAATCAAAATAATAATTCACGCCCTCTTTTAGAGTTTGCGAATTGCCACAACCACACAACAAGAATGTTGCAACAACGATAAAAAGAAAAACAATTTGTCTATTCATAAATTTATATTTTGGATAATGTATGCCTACATGCTATTTCTATTTCGTTCCAAAAATACTAAAAAATCAATGATTCGAAAACAGGAAAAGACAGAAAATATTTATATATTTGTAGCATAAGACCAGAAACTTTTAAAACAGCAACTACATGAAAACTAAAACATTATTAGCAGGTGCCGTCATTGCACTATGTGTTTTCTCATCTTGCGGCGCCGCTATGATAGGAGGCGTTACCGCTGCATCCGTAACTTCTTCTAAAAAAAACACAGAACCACTGTCAGAAGAAGAAATTGCACTTTTGACAAAACGTGTCTACTCAGATCACTTCAACACACTTTATCCCTATCTTTTGGAACGTTTACAAGCAAAAGGGTGCTATATTTCAAGCAGCGATAAAGCATCAGGAATCATCACAGCTGAATTTATAGGAATTGAAAAATACAGAAGATACAATCGGCATTTAAGTTTCCTGCTGATTGAGTGTCCGACAGGAGAGACGGAAGTAAGACTCACCATTTACGAAGACGAATTATACAGTGATGGTTCTGTAGACATTAATATTCCTACAGTACACAATGTCATACAGCGAGGGATGGTACGTGACAAATCGCTGTATGACTACTGGTTTAAAGTACTTTTAGAATCCTAAAAATACGAGTATCATGTTTTTACGGAACAAGCGAGAGTTTGTCTTATTTCAAAAAACCGTTCTTATAAAAATCGTAAGCTGCTTCAATCTTCTCTGGAGTATCAGCCTTTAAAAGCAATAGCAGCTCCCGGGTAAACTCCAAGTGTCCCCCTCCGTTGGCAGTCACAATATTCTGATCGCTGACGGCTTGCACTTCCTGATACCCAGCTTCGTTGGTGTATTGCTCACCCGCAAATTGTTTCAGATATGGAAGCGTGTTGCTGGTATGTTTCACATTGTTCAGAAAGCCGTGTGCGCCCATAAATGCAGAAGCATTACAAATAGCTCCGACAATTTTTCCATGCTGCAAAGCCTCTTGCACAATGGGGACAACCTGCTCCGCTTCGGGAGATTGCCATTGCATGCCACCTATCAATATCAATGCAGCATAATCAGCAGGAATGGTTTGAAAGCTATAATCGGGTAAAGTACGGAAACCACCTATGGAGCGCACTTCGTTCAGTGTTGGAGCCACTGTTTTGGGGATATATTTCACTTCACTACCCGGTATTACTCCGGCATTTAAAGAGATAGAGAGGAATGCGCCTTCCCAGTCGGCATAATCATTCAGTAGAAGGAATAAGACTTCTTGTTTCATTGTTTTTTGTTTTAAATAAAAAAAGGCTATCTATCCCAGACAGCCAATCTTTTTGTTAACCTTAAATCTAATA
>OGIE01003192.1_pt1 | contig 18262 bp, 14 predicted proteins | sample 1571581 | NCBI WGS metagenome assembly OGIE01 (sample SAMEA2582021, study PRJEB24529) | metagenome | biome: Human gut stool | place: China | collected 2011
CGATCTGCCCCGAAACGTTGACGCTGATGGAGTACATCAGCAGGAAATTCTGGTTGTCCTCTTCCAGGCCCATCTTGTTGACGACGCGGCCGCTCATGGGGAAGGCCGAGATGCCGGCAGCGCCGATCATCGGGTTCAGCTTTTTGCCCTCCGGCAGGAAGAGGTTCAGCAGCTTTGCAAACAGCACGCCGCCTGCGGTATCGAAGACAAAGGCCACCAGACCCAGTGCGAGGATCAGCAGGGTGTCGGGCCGGACGAACTTGTCTGCGGTCATCTGCCCGGCCACGGTCAGGCCCAGCACGATGGTGATGAGGTTCGCCAGCACATTCTGTGCCGTTTCACTCAGCACATTCAGCACGCCGCACTCCCGCAGCAGGTTGCCGAACATCAGGAAGCCCACCAGCGCCACGCTGGCCGGAGCCACCATGCCCGCGATGATGGTCACAACGATCGGGAACAGGATCTTGGTCAGCTGGGAGACGCTGCCCTTCTCGTAGGACATCCGAATGCGGCGCTCTTTCCGGGTGGTCAGCAGCTTGATGACCGGCGGCTGCACGATGGGCACCAGCGCCATGTAGCTGTAGGCAGCCACCATGATGGCACCGAGGTACTGGGAGTTGAGGGTGTTTGCCACGAAAATGGCGGTGGGGCCGTCGGCTGCACCGATCACGGCGATGGACGCGGCATCCTTCAGGTCAAAGAAGAAGCCCGCCAGGAACAGCGTGAAAAAGATGCCGAACTGTGCCGCTGCGCCAAAGAGCATGAGCCACGGCTTTTCCAGCAGGGGGCCAAAGTCGATCATGGCACCGATGCCGATGAAGAGCAGCAGCGGGAACAGCTCGTTGGACATGCCCGCCTCAAACAGGGCCGAAATGGGGCCGACGGTCTCGCCCTGGGTGATGGCACCCGACAGGGGCAGGTTGACCAGAATGGCACCAAAGCCCATGGGCAGCAGCAGGCTCGGCTCCATCTTTTTTGCGATGGCAAGGTAGATGAGCAGCGCACCGATGCCCCACATCACCACCATCTGCCAGGTCAGATTCCCGAAATTGGAAAAAAGCCCGGCGAACGTGTTCAGAAAGTTCATAGTTTTACCTCCTCGTGTTCCGGTGCCAAAGGCAAGAAAAAAGAGACTCCTGCCACAGCACCCTGTCTGTGACAAAAGTCTCAAGCGAACACATGACATCGGGCATTTCTGCCGTGATGACGCTGCCATGCAGCACCCCGCAGACCCTGCGGAGCGCTCTTTACTCCCTTTTATCGGGTCTTATTAAATCAGACTGCGTCCCCGCTGTCAAGAGGTTTTCCGGATTCTTTGCCAAATTTTGCTTCAGCGCTCGAACGTCGTGCTCAGGGTCGTGGCCCAGTGCTGGCCGGGGGCGAGGCAGGCGGCGGCAGCGCGTTCGGTCCAGGCCTGCGGGTCGTTCTCGGCACCGGGCAGGGACTGCCACGGCTCGATGCAGACGAAGCGGACTGGCTTTGCCGGGGCCGACCAGATAAGGGAATACGGGTAGCCCTCGACGTTGCAGACGATGTGGCGGCCGGTGTCCTTTTCGTAGATGCCCAGCGTCCTGGTGCGCAGGCCCGCCATGCAGAAGCTGTCGTTGGCGAAGAGGTCGTCCGTGAGCGGGATGGCGGAGACGTTCTTCCACCGGTAGCCGCACCTGCCGGTCAGCAGGCCGTTGGGGTAAGCGTCCAGGATCATCGGGCTTTCGGGCTGGTCGAAGCGGAACTCGTAATCGGTGGTGGTGTGGCTGGCATCAAAGGGGATGCGGAAGGCCGGGTGGTAGCCGATGCCGAAGCGCAGCTCCTCTGCGGCGGTTTCGGGGTTTGCGACCGTCAGGGTGTGGTGGAGGGTCTTCCCTTCCAGCCGGAAGGTGCTGGTGAGGACAAAATCGAAGGGGAAGCGCTCGGCCTTGATCGCATCGTCCGAGCGCAGTTCCAGCTCAATGGTGTCACCCTCAGCGCGGAGCAGGGTGTGCTCCAGATCCCGTGCAAAGCCGTGCTGGCCGCCCTTGTAGGTCTTGCCGCCATGGGTGAAGGTGCCGCCGGGCAGTTTGCCCGTCCAGGGGAAGAGGATGGGCGCATGACGCTTCCAGACCGCCGGGTCGGCCTGCCAGAGCAGCTCTTCGCCCGCTGCGTTCTTCAGGCTGACGGCCTCCGCGCCAAGGGTGTCCACGGTCAGGGTCAGAAATTCGTTGTGGATGGTTGCCTGCATGATTCGTTCTCCTTTTTCATTGTTATCGGTTGACGATGTGCTCGCCGTTTCCGTCCAGGAAGGTGCGCAGGTTCCGGGTGGTGATGTCCATCAGGTTCTGCAGCGCTTCCTTTGTCGTCCATGCAATGTGCGGGGTGAGGAGGGCGTGGGGTTCCTTCCGGAGCGGGCTGTCCGCCGGGAGGGGTTCGGTGGCAAAGGCGTCGGCCCCGTAAAAGCCCAGCTGCCCGCTGCGGAGTGCCGCCGTGACCGCTGCTTCGTCCACAAGGGCACCGCGCGCGGTGTTCAGCAGGATGGCACCGGGCTTCATCTGCGCCAGCGCCTCCGCACCGATGAGCCCCCGCGTCTGGGGCGTGGCCGGGCAGTGGAGGCTGAGGACGTCGCTCTCCTTCAGCAGGTCGGCAAACGGCACGAACTCCACACCGTCGGCGGCATATTCCGGCCGGACGGTCCGGGTGCAGACGAGTACCCGCATCCCGAATGCTCTGGCGATGCGGGCCGTCTGCCGCCCGATGCTGCCGTAGCCATAGATGCCGAAGGTCTTGCCGTACAGCTCCATCTGGGGCAGCAGGCCGTAGCCTGCCGGGATGTCCAGCTGCCACAGGCCGTCCTTGACGGCGCGGTCATACCGCTCGGCACACTGGACGATGGCCAGCAGCAGACTGAAGGTCATCTGCGCCACGCTGTAGGTCGAGTAGCCGGGCACATTCGCCACGGCCACGCCATGGCGGCGGCAGGCGTCCAGATCCAGATTGTCGGTGCCGGTGGCGATGATGCCCACGAACTTCAGGTTCGGGCACTGGGCCAGGATGGCTTCATCCATCCGGCATTTGTTGAGGAAGACGACCTCGGCATCCCCGATGCGGGGCGCGATCTCCTCGTAGGCCGTGCGGACGTAGCTGGTGGTATCCGGGATGAGGGCTTTGACCCCCGACCAGTCGAGGTCGCCCTCGTGCATGACATAGCGTTCCAGAATGACAGCTTTCATCGCGTCTCCTCCAATTCCACGTCCTCGCGGAGCACCTGCCCGATGGGCTGGGCGATGCACAGGTCTGCACTTTCGTCCGCCGGGGTGGGCTGCATGTTGATGACGACGAGATGCCGGCCCCGGAAATACCGCAGCAGCCCCGCCGCCGGGTAGACCACCAGACTGGTGCCGCCCACGATGAGGGTATCGGCCCGGCGGATGGCCTGCACGGCCCCGGAGACGACCTCGTCGTCCAGCCCCTCTTCGTAAAGGACCACGTCCGGCTTGACGATGCCGCCGCAGTCCGGGCAGCGGGGCACACCGGTGCTGTTGGCGATGAAGTCGATGTCATAGAACTTGCCGCATCCGGTGCAGTAGTTGCGCAGGGTGCTGCCGTGCAGCTCATAGACCGTTTTGGACCCCGCCGCCTGGTGCAGGCCGTCGATGTTCTGGGTGACGACCGCTTTCAGCCTGCCCTCGCGTTCGAGTTTGGCCAGCCGCAGATGGGCTGCATTGGGCCTTGCCCCTTTCACGATGAGCTTATCGCGGTAAAAACGGTAAAATTCCTCTGGATTTTGTTCCCAGAAGGTGTGGCTCAGGATGGTTTCGGGCGGGTAATCGTATTTCTGATGATACAGCCCGTCCACGCTCCGGAAGTCCGGGATGCCGCTCTCCGTGGAGACGCCCGCACCGCCGAAGAAGACGATGCTGTCGCTCTCCTGGATGATCTTTTCCAGCGCAGGAACCATAACAAAAAACGCCCCTTTCCAGCAGATTTGGTTACACGTCCAGTATAACACAAATCCGGCGGAAAGGAAGCGTTTCTTTTGGTTCTCTGGTTCAGCGGCCGTTCTCGGCAAACAGGGTGCCGAGGGCCGCAAAGAGGTCGTGCGGGAGCATCCCGGCTTCGCCGTGCACGGCGGCGGCGCGGTCGGCAGCGGCCCCGTGGAGGTAGACCGCGCAGACGGCGGCCTCAAAGGCAGGCAGCCCGCAGGCCAGCAGGGCGCTGGTCATACCGGCCAGCACATCGCCGCTGCCCCCGCGCGACAGGCCGGGGTTGCCGGTGGGGTTCACCGCGCACCGGCCATCCGGGGCCGCGATGACCGTCTGCGCCCCCTTGAGCACGACCACGGCGTTCCACGCTTTGGCAAACCGCAGGGCGGTGCCCTCCCGGTCGGCGTGGATGGCCGCAGCGGACAGCCCGGTCAGCCGGGCCATCTCGCCGGGGTGGGGCGTTAAAATCAGTTCACCCCTCGGATGAAGCGTTTTTTCAGCTTGCAGCAGGTCGGCGGCGGCGTTCAGGCCGTCGGCGTCCAGCACGGCACTGCCCGCAAAGCCGGGCAGGAGCGTTTGTACCAGCGTCCGGGTCTCGGCGGCGCGGGCCATGCTCTGGGCCGTGTAGCCCAGCCCCGGCCCCAGCAGAAGGACGGTCGCCTTCTGGCGCTGGATGCGGGGGATGCTCTCCGGCGCGATGCCCCCTTCTGCCCCGGCCTCGCAGGGGCAGAGGCAGCACTCCGGCAGGCGGGCAGACACCGCCGCCAGCACCGGTTCCACGCTGGCCAGCGTGACGATGCCCGCACCGGTGCGCAGAGCGCCCTCCACCGCCAGCGCTGCCGCGCCCCGGTAGCTGACGCTGCCTGCCACGGCCAGCACGGCCCCGAAGGTACCTTTGTGGCTGTCCCGCGGGCGGGGGCGAAGACACGTCCAAACATACGCGGCGTCTGTTTTCATAAGGTTTACACCTCTCCCTGCAAATAGTTCCGGATCTCCTTCTCGACCTCCTGCACTTCCTGATGGAACATGCGGGCCGAGACGCGAAGGGCACCGTGGCCCAGAATGATGATCTGTTCCATGCCGTCGGAGGTGGCCACGCGGACCCGCCGCCCCTTGCCGATCTCGTGGGTGACATGCTCGATGAACATATCCGCCGTCTCGGCCTCCTTGGTGTAGACGACGTGGATGTTGTGATATTGCTCAATGACGCCGGGGCTGCCCGGCACACGGTAGGCATCGAACACGAGGATGAGCACACACTTTTTGAACCCCTGATAGTTGCACAGGATGTCCATCAGCTTCTTGCGGGCGGCATCAAGGCTCTGTTTGGAAAGCTCGTTCAGCTCATCCCACGCAAAGATGATGTTGTAACCGTCCACCAGCAGGTATTCGGGCGCGATCTCCCACTGCTCGGCGTCAAAATCCGGGCGCTCGGTCTTCCGGGTCGGGCGGAATGCGGCCAGCGGGTCCCGCTTGATGGGGCCATAGGTCTGTTCAAAGATCTTCAGCAGCTCGGCGTCCTCTTCCAGTGTGGCGCGGTAGGCGGCCATCCGGCGGGGCCGGGCAGCGGTCTCTTCCGCCGGGCGGGCGGTCTTGCCCCAGCCGCTATCCACGTGCATGTGGCTGCGCACCTGTTCCCAGGGCACCACGAACCCGGCCCCATGGGAGCAGAAGACCGAATCCGCCGGGTTGTCGAGGTCGTGTTCCGGCTCGTAGCCAATGGCCGCCAGCACCTCGTCGGTGTTGTGGCAGGGGCGGTAGCCGTCCAGCGTCAGACTCAGGTGCCCCCGGCCCCGCGTGTAGCCCACCACATCCATCGGGTAGCTGCGCATCGTGGAGGCTGGGGCTGTGCCGGTCAGAGTGGCCGTCTGGCCATCCGGAGCCGTCTGGGGCGGGTCGAAGCTGCCGCCCATCTGCTGGACGTCGTTCATCGCACGGCCCACATTCTCGGCCGGAAGTTCCAGCCGGAAGGCGTACCACGGCTCCAGCAGCTGCGTTTTGTGGATCTGCGCGGCCATCATCAGACCCTGCCGCACGGCGCGGTAGGTCGCCTGCCGGAAGTCGCCGCCCTCGGTGTGCTTCAGGTGGGCGCGGCCCGCGATGAGGGTGATCTTCACATCGGTCAGCGGGGCACCGGCCAGCACACCGAGGTGCTGTTTTTCTTCGAGGTGGGTCAACACCAGACGCTGCCAGTTCTTGTCCAGCACTTCTTCGCGGCAGTCGGCCGCAAACTGCATCCCGCTGCCGCGGGGCAGAGGTTCCAGCTTGAGGTGGACTTCGGCATAGTGGCGGAGCGGCTCATAGTGGCCCACGCCCTCGATGGCCTCGGTGATCGTCTCCTTATATAAAATGCCGCCGGGGCCGAAGCACACCTCCAGCCCATAGCGCTCTGCCAGCAGGCTCCGGAGCACCTCCAGCTGGATCTCGCCCATGAGCTGGACATGGATCTCGCCCAGCGTCTCGTTCCAGACGACGTGGAGCTGGGGTTCCTCTTCTTCCAGCCGGTGGAGCTTGCCGAGAGCTGCGTGGACGTCGGCCCCCTCCGGCAAAAGCACCTGATAGCTCAGCACCGGCTCCAGGACCGGCAGGTCGCCGTCCCGCTCTGCGCCCAGACCCTCGCCGGGGCGGGCTTTGGTCAGGCCGGTGACGGCGCAGACCTGCCCCGGCCCGATGCGCTCGGCCAGCGTATACCTGGCACCGGAGTAAAGGCGGAGCTGGTTGGCCTTTTCGGCCCAGGGCTCTCCGTCCACTTCGCCGGTGAGCTGGGCCTTGACCTTCAGTTCGCCGCCGGTCATGCGCAGCCAGGTCAGCCGGGCCCCCTGCTCATCCTGCGAGATCTTGAACACCCGTGCGCCGAAAGCTTCCAGCGCGGGAGCCGGGCGGGTGAAGCGGTCCAGCCCGGCCAGAAGTTCGTCCACACCCTCCAGCCGGAGCGCTGCGCCGAACCAGCACGGGAAGACATGCCGCCGGGCGATGGCCGGGAGAATGTCGGCATCGGTCAGCTCCCCTTTGTCGAGGACGGTTTCCATCAGCCGCTCGTCGCAGAGGGCCAGCGCTTCGTCGCGGGCGGACGCATCGGCCCCGAAATCCACAAAGCCGTCCCCCAGCCGATGGTTGAGCTGTTCCAGCAGCGCCTCCCGGCCGGGGCCGGGCAGGTCCATCTTATTGAGGAAAACGAAGGTCGGGATGTGATACCGCCGCAGCAGACGCCAGAGCGTTTCGGTGTGGCTCTGGACGCCGTCGGTGCCGCTGATGACCAGCACTGCATAATCGAGCACCTGCAGGGTGCGCTCGGTCTCGGTGGAAAAGTCCACATGGCCGGGGGTATCCAGCAGGGTGAAGTCGGTGTTTCCTGCCGTCAGCAGGGCCTGTTTGGAAAAGATGGTGATGCCGCGCGCCTTTTCCAGCGCGTCGGTGTCGAGAAAGGCGTCCTTGTGGTCCACGCGGCCCAGCTTCCGGATGGCACCGGCGCGGTAGAGCATGGCTTCGGAAAGGGTGGTCTTGCCGGAGTCCACATGGGCGAGGATGCCCACCACCAGCTGCTTGTGCGGGTCTTCCATGGTCTGCACCCTTCCTTATAAAAAGCTGATGCAGAGCGCCACCACCACCAGCGGCACCCCCAGCACCAGATTGGAGAGCATACTGCAATAGGTGCGCTCCTCCGGCTCCAGCTCCTCAAAGGAGACGATCTTCTCGTCGGCATAGTCCATGATGGAGCGGGTGGCATGGAACTTTTTCTGCGGCTTGATCCCCTTGAACTCTTCGAGCAGGTGGTGGATGGTCAGGCCGTCCAGCCGCATATAGTCCACCCACGCCCAGATGAGCAGCACCACGCCGCACAGAAAGCCCGGTGCCTCCCACATGGAGAAGGTTCCATCGCTGACATACCGCTCCCACAGCAGCATCAGCACAGCCACGATGGAAGTGCGGGTCACAGTTTTATATAAGATGGGATGAAGCATATAGCCTTTGTACATCGCGCGTAGTTTTTTCATGGTTTGCTCCTTATTCCGATACAGATTCGTTTTATTGTAGCATGTTTTTATGAAAAAAGATAGCAGAATCGTCCATGGTGAAAAAACAGTCCACTTTTTTCTTTGGAAGCCTGCCGCTTCCCGCGGTCCCCCGGCGCTTTGGATTCTTTTGCATTTTTCCGCTGCTGCTTTTCATGCAAAAGCGGCTGTCACCCTTTTGTTTCCAATTTATCGCTTTAATCCATTGACTTCTTTTCAATACAGTGCTAAAATATCCGAAGTGCGACTTTTGCCCTTCCTGTGCATTTTTTCGTGGAGGACAGGCCACACTCGTTCAGGAATAGGAAAAAACGGCGCAGGCAGACCGCCAGTGCCAGAGATCTGGGAGGATCCATCCATGAGTATCAATTTTGAGTCTCACAAGCTCGACCGCCGCAGCTTCCTCAAGGGCGCAGGCATGGTCGGCGCAGCTGGGCTGCTGGCCGCATGCGGCGGCAAGTCCGACAACGGCAGCACCGGCGGCTCCACCAGCGGTGCCGCCGCCCCCAACACCACCGGCGCCACCCCGCTGAAGGAGTTCATCTCCTTTGAGAGCGGCAACCGGGAGCTGGAAAGCTGGAATATGCTGTACACCCAGAGGGCTGAGGACGCCAACGTGGTCACCAACCTGTGGGACGGCCTGCTGAGCTTCGACTGCTACGGCAAGGTCGTGCCCGCCATCGCTTCCAGCTGGGAGCACAACGACGATTCCACCGTCTGGACCTTCCACCTGCGCGATGACGTCGATTGGGTCGATGCCAACGGCGAGGTAAAGGATCACCTGACCAGCAAGGACTTCCTGGTCGGCTTCGAGTGGGTCATGAACGCCTATAAGAATGAGGCCAACAACACCTCCATGCCCAACGATACCGTCGTGGGCGCTGCCGATTACTACGAGCAGACCAAGGCAGCCGGCGACGCTGCTGCCGACATGACCTATGAGGACATGCTGGCTGCCGGTGTCGGCATCGAGGCTCCCGATGACTACACGCTGGTCTTCACCTGCAAGGATCCCTGCCCGTACTTCGACACCGTGGCGGCTTACAACAGCTTCTACCCCGTCGCTCCCGCCCTGCTCGACGAGCTGGGCATCGAGGGCTTCCGCGGCTGCGACAACACCACCATGTGGTACAACGGCCCGTATGTCGTCGAGGAGTATATCCAGGGCAACACCAAGAGCTATATCCCCAACCCCAGCTACTACGATGCAGCCAACGTCAGCCGCTTTGAGCGCCTGACCATCACCATGATCTCCGATGGCTCCATCAGCCTGCAGCTGTACGAGAACCGTGAGCTGGACGAGGTCGATCTGGGCGAGAGCAGCATCGCCACCATCCAGGCCGATCCTTCCAACGTGTTCAACCAGCAGCTGTGCGAGAAGCGCCCCAAGAAGTTCAGCTACTGCTTCATCTTCAACTACGACAAGCGCAAGGCCGACGGCACCGCCGATGAGAACTGGAACAAGGCCATCGCCAACAAGGCATTCCGCCAGTGCTTCTCCAAGGGTCTGGAGCTGTCCAAGTTCTACGCTCGCTACAACCCCATCAACCCGCTGAAGTGCGAGAACGACTTCTTTACCATGAGCGGCCTGTGCTACACCACCGACGGCACCGATTACACCAGCCTGGTCGCTCAGGAGCTGGGTCTGGACGGCGAGAAGTATGATGGCAAGACCATGAAGCGTCTGCGCGCCAACAACGGCGACATCACCGACCTGAAGAAGCAGGCCATGGACGAGCTGAGCGCCATCGGCGTCACCTTCCCGGTGCACTGCTCTTACTATATCCTGGCCGGTTCCACCACCGCTCTGGACAGCGCGACCGTCCTGAAGCAGTGCTTCACCGACAGCTTCGGCGATGACTTCATCGTGCTGGACATCGAGACCTTCGTCTCCTCCACCATGAAGGAGGTCGTGGCACCCAAGCTGCAGAGCTTCGTCCACATGGGCTGGGGCGCTGACTTCGGCGATCCCATCAACTTCCTGGCTCAGATCATCGTCCACGACGACAACGCTTACTACAGCTGCAACATGACCAACATCGAGGGCATCGCCGAGAACGGTGCCGCCGATTACCAGAAGGATCTGGTGGCTGCCTACGAGCAGTTCACCGACCTGGTCAACGAGGGCCGCGTCATCGTCAATGACACCGATGCACGCTACGCTGCCTTCGCAAAGGCTGAGGCCTACTTCCTGGAGGAGAATCTGATCTTCCCCACCGTCTACGATGTGACCTGGTGCCTGACCCACGCCAACGAGTACAGCAAGATCAACGCCATGTACGGCCCCTGCAACTACAAGGCGGTCAACTGGGAGACCAGCGAAGAGGCTTACACCACCGAGCAGTACGAGGAGTTCGCCGCTGCTTTCGATGCAGCCACCCAGGCCTGATCGGTTTTTGAGCGCATTCTAAGTTAAGCACTTTTCCCCCGGCGGGAGCTGTTCGCAAAGCGGATGGCTCCCGCTCTTTTATTATGTAAAGTGTTTCGCACCTGTTCGTTCAGGAAGAACAATTTCGGTTGTTTTGTGTTTCAAAAGCAGTGTTAAACTTTTTGCATCCTTCGTCAGACAAAAACAAATATATTTCATCGTTTTCCACAGTCTGTCTTTCTTTTTTGAAGAAGTTCCTGTCCATGCTCCATTGACAGCTTATTCTTTTAATGGTATAATAACGATCGTGTTAAGGTTTTGCGGGAGGAGCACAGGCACAGACAGAGGGGTCTGTATCTGCGCTCTTTTGTATTCCTCAGCAGTACAGGAGATGCGAAGCTCCCGCAAAGGAGTGGGAAACAAGCAGGACAACGCGCCCTGCACCATGCACCGAAGCACGGAAAAAATTTTAGGGAGGATAACACAATGAACATCAATCACGAGTCTCATGCAATCAGCCGCCGCAGTTTTCTGAAGGCTTCCGGCGTTGTTGGTGCCGCCGGCATCCTGGCAGCCTGCGGCGGCAGCTCCAGCAGCTCCACCGCTGCTTCTTCCGGCGCAACCAGCGCCCCCAACACCACCGGCGCTACCCCGTTGAAGGAGTTCATCTCCTGGGAGAGCACCAACCGTGAGCTGGAGAGCTGGAATATGCTGTACAGCCAGATGGCTTCCGACATGAATGTCACCACCAACCTGTGGGAAGGCCTGCTGAGCTTTGACTGCTACGGCAAGGCTGTGCCTTCCGTGGCCAAGGAGTGGAGCCACAACGAGGACTCCTCCGTCTGGACCTTCAACCTGCGCGACGATGTCGACTGGGTGGACGTCAACGGCGAGGTCAAGGCTCACCTGACCAGCAAGGACTTCCTCGTGGGTCTGGAGTGGGTGCTGAACGCAGCCAAGAACCAGGCCAACAATACTTCCATGCCCAGCGAGACCCTGGTGGGTGCTGCGGACTATTACCAGAAGACCAGCGACATGGGCGACGCCGCTGCCGACCTGACCTACGAAGATATGCTGGCCGCCGGTGTGGGCGTTGAGGCTACCGATGATTACACTCTGGTCTTCACCTGCAAGAATCCCTGCCCGTACTTCGATACCGTGGCTGCTTACACCAGCTTCTACCCCGTCTCTGAGGACCTGATTACCGAGCTGGGCATCGAAGGCTTCCGTGCCTGCGACTACACCAACATGTGGTACAACGGCCCGTATGTGGTGGAGGAGTTCATCAGCCAGAACACCAAGAGCTACATCCCCAACCCCAACTACTATGGTGCAGACGATGTGTCCCGCTTCGACCGCTTCACCGTTACCATGATCAGCGACGGCACCGTTACTTTCCAGCTGTATCAGAACCGTGAGCTGGACGAGATGGATGTGGGCGAGAGCACCCTGACCACCATCCAGGCCGATCCCAACAGCGAGTACAATGCTCAGCTGTGTGAGAAGCGCCCCAAGAAGTTCAGCTACCAGATGCACTTCAACTACCAGAAGAACAACGAGGACGGCACCCCCGACGACAACTGGAACAAGGCCATCGCCAACACTGCCTTCCGTCAGTGCTTCTACAAGGGCCTGGAGCTGACCAACTGGTATGCACGTACCAACAAGATCAACCCCCTGAAGTGCGAGAACGACTACTACACCATGCCGGGCGTCTGCTACAACACCAAGGGCGAGGAGTACACCACTCTGGTCGCCAAGGAGATGGGCTTCGACAAGGAGTCTTATGACGGCAAGACCATGATCCGCCTGCGCGCCAACAACGGCGACATCACCGACCTGAAGAAGCAGGCCATGGACGAGCTGAGCGCCATCGGCGTCACCTTCCCCGTCCACGCTGCTTACTACATCATCGCCGGCAACTCCACCGCTCTGGACAGCGCAACCGTCCTGAAGCAGTGCTTCACCGACAGCTTCGGCGATGATTTCATCGTGCTGGACATCAAGACCTACGTTTCCTCCCTCACCCAGGAAGTCCGTAACCCGCAGCTGCAGAGCTTCGTCATCAACGGCTGGGGCGCTGACTTCGGTGACCCCATCAACTTCGTTGGTCAGGAGATCCTGCACGACGACAACGCTTACTACAGCTGGTACTACTCCAACATCGCCAAGATCGTCGAGGCCGGCCCCGCTGACTGGCAGAAGGATCTGGTCGCTGCTTACGAGGAGTTCACCGATCTGGTCAACACCGCAAAGGCCATCGTCGATGATACCGATGCCCGCTATGCTGCCTTCGCAAAGGCTGAGGCCTGCATGCTGAACAACGTTCTGGACTGCCCCTGCTACTTCGAGGTGGCCTGGACTCTGACCCACGCCAACGAGTACAGCAAGATCAACGCCATGTACGGCCCCTGCAACTACAAGGCTGTCAACTGGGAGACCAGCGAAGAGGCTTACACCACCGAGCAGTACGAAGAATTCGCTGCTGCATTCGATGCTGCCACCAAGGCCTGAGTTTTCCACCGCACCCCAAAATAAAAGTTAAAGGTTCGATAACATGTTAAAATACACGGTTAAGCGGCTGCTCCAGTCGCTTGTCACAATCTTTTTGATCGCAACAGCCGTCTTTTTGATGATGCGCTGTCTGCCGACGGACTACTACTTCACTGAGGAACAGCTCATGAAGTTCACCGATCAGCAGAAGACCGCTGCTCTGGAAGCAGCCGGCCTGACCGACCCCATCCCCACCCAGCTGATCAAGTTCTACAACAACCTGCTGCATCTGGACTTCGGCACATCCCGCCGCATCCAGAACGGTGCATCGGTGGTCAAGGTCATCGGCAAAAAGTTCGGCGTCTCGATGCGCCTGGGCCTCACCGCCTCCGGCATCTCTCTGGTGCTGGGTGTGCTGATGGGCATTCTGCAGGCGGCATTCAAGGACAAAGTGTTCGACTGGATCGGCACGGCTTACACCGTGTTCGTCAACGCAGTTCCTTCTCTGGTCTCGTATTCGCTGGTCCTGGTCTTCGGCTCCAAGTACCTGGGCTTCCCCACGCTGTACTCCACCCGCAATGTGGGTGCGTCCAGCGTGCTGCCCATCACCTGCCTGTCGCTGGCTTCCATTGCAGGCTATGCCCTGTGGACCCGCCGCTACATGGTCGATGAGCTCACCCGCGACTACATCAAACTGGCGCGTGTCAAGGGCCTGAGCTCCCGCGAGATCATGTTCAAGCACGTGCTGCGCAACGCCATGGTCCCCATGGTGCAGTATATCCCCCAGTCCATCCTGCTGACGGTCGGCGGCTCTCTGCTGATGGAGCGCTTCTTCTCCGTCCCCGGCATGGGCCCCCTGCTGACCGACGCCATCCAGCGTTATGACCTGAACGTCGTGCAGACGCTGGTCATCCTGTATGCCGTTCTGGGCATCGTGGGTGTTTTCCTGGGCGACGTGCTGATGATGGTGGTCGACCCGCGTATTACTCTGACCGGAAAGGAGGAAGCTCGCTGATGGCTAAGGCATCGGATTTTGAGGGCAAGAAGCAGGACGAACTGTTCTACTTCGTCGAATACTCTCCGGAAGAAGCCGAGCGCATCGGCTATTCCAACTATTCCTACTGGGGTTCCGTCATCCAGAACTTCCTCAAGCAGAAGGTCGCTGTCTTCTGCCTGATCCTGTTCCTGGCACTGAGCGTGTTCTCCTTCATCGCACTGGCCATTGGCAAGTACGATTACACCACCCTGATCTCGGATACGAGCAAGGCATTCATCAAGCCGAACAGCGAATACTGGTTCGGCACCGACAACCTCGGCCGTGACTACTGGTGCCAGGTGTGGTACGCCACCCAGGTCTCCATCCGTCTGGCTCTGGTCGTTGCCGTTGGCGAGAGCATCGTCGGCGTCATCTTCGGCCTGATCTGGGGCTACGTCCGCAGCCTGGACCGCTTCTTCACGGAGCTGTACAACCTGATCGACAACGTGCCCTATATCATCTATATGACCCTGATCGCCCTGATGGTCGGTCAGAGCTTCTGGATCATGGCCATTTCGATGATCGCCATCAACTGGCTGTCCATGGCGCGCCGTGTCCGTAACATGGTCTTCATGTTCCGTGACCGCGAGTACAACCTCGCTTCCCGCTGCCTTGGCACCCCGCTGTGGCGTGTTCTGACCAAGAACATCCTGCCGTATCTGGTCTCTGTCATCATCCTGCGCATGGCGCTTTCCATCCCCGGCACCATCAATCTGGAGTCTACGCTGTCCTACCTGGGCCTGGGCCTGGGCATCGAAACCCCGTCTCTGGGCCTGCTCCTGAGCAAGGTGCGCGGCTTCTTCCTGGATTACCCGTACCTGCTGGTCTTCCCTGCATCCATCGTGTCCATCATCTCGATCTCGTTCTATATCATGGGCAACGCTTTGTCGGATGCGGCAGACCCGCGCAACCACGTTTGATAGATTGGAGAGAGAAACGTAAATGGATAGAAAACCGATTATCTCTGCCAAAGACGTGGAGATCACTTTTAGCCTGCGCGGCCGCAAACTGAACGCCATCCGCAAGTGCTCGCTGGACCTGTATGAAGGCGAGACCCTCGCCATCGTCGGCGAGTCCGGCTCCGGCAAGTCCGTGTTCACCAAGACCTTTGTGGGTATGCTGGATGCCAACGGTACCATCACCGGCGGCTCCATCCTGTACGAAGGCCGCGATATGACCAAGTTCACCGAAAAGGACTGGCTTGGTGTCCGCGGTAAAAAGATCGCCATGGTCATGCAGGACCCGATGACCAGCCTGAACCCGCTGAAGAAGATCGGCAAGCAGATCCAGGAGAGCATCGAGCATCACCAGGGCCTGAAAGGCGAAGCCGCCAAGAAGGCCGCCATTGAGATGCTGGGCAAGGTCGGCATCCCCGACCCGGAGCGCCGCTATGAGCAGTATCCGCACGAGTTTTCCGGCGGTATGCGCCAGCGTGTCGTCATCGCCATTGCAGCGGCCTGCCGCCCGCAGATCCTGATCTGCGACGAGCCGACCACCGCACTGGATGTGACCATCCAGGCGCAGATCCTGCAGCTCATCCGCGATCTGCAGAAAGAGCTGGGCATGTCCGTCATCTACATCACCCATGACCTGGGTGTTGTGGCCAACGTGGCAGACCGCGTGGCCGTCATGTACGCCGGCCAGATCGTGGAATACGGCACCGTTCAGGAGATCTTCTACGACGCATGGCATCCCTACACCTGGGCGCTGCTGCAGGCTCTGCCGCAGCTGGGCACCAAGGGCGAGAGCCTGCCCACCGTGGATGGCACTCCCCCGAACCTGTTCAACGAGATCCATGGCGATGCTTTCGCCCCCCGCAACAAACACGCACTGGCGATCGACTTTGTGGCAGAACCTCCGTTCTTCCAGGTGTCCGAGACCCATGCAGCAAAGACCTGGTATCTGGACCCGCGTGCGCCCAAGATCGAGCGCCCGCACTCCATCCAGAACCTTCGTGAGAAAATGGGAAAGATGGGAGGTTCCAACTTAAATGGCTGAGCGTGAAAAGCTGATTGAGCTGAAAGACCTTCAGATCACCTTTGGCTCTGGCAAAAAGAAATTTGTGGCTGTGGACCATGTCAATTTTGACATCTACAAGGGCGAGACCTTCTCGCTGGTCGGCGAGTCCGGCTCCGGCAAGACCACCATTGGCCGTGCCATCTGCCGCATCAACCCGACCTCCGGCGGCGACATCCTCTTCAAAGGCCAGAAGATCAACGGCAAGATCTCCAAAGAGCTGGACCAGGAGGTCATCCGCAAGATCCAGATGATTTTCCAGGACCCCATGGCATCCCTGAACGAGCGCGCCAAGGTCGAGTACATCGTGGCCGAAGGTCTGCTGAACCACCACCTGTACAAAGACCAGGAAGACCTGCACAACAAGGTCATGGACGCGCTGCACGAAGTTGGCCTGCTGCCGGAGTTCGCTTCCCGCTTCCCGCACGAGTTCTCTGGCGGCCAGCGTCAGCGCATCGGCATCGCCCGTGCCCTGGTCATGCAGCCGGAGTTCATCGTGGCCGATGAGCCCATCTCGGCTCTGGACGTCTCCATCCGCGCACAGGTTCTGAACCTGCTGAACGAGATGAAGAAAAGCCGCGGTCTGACCTACCTGTTCATCGCACATGACCTGTCGGTCGTCCGGTTCATCTCGGACCGCATCGCCGTCATCAGCAAGGGCCGTATCGTGGAGCTGGCCGAGGCGGAAGAGCTGTTCCTCCATCCGCTGCACCCCTACACCAAAGCCCTGCTGAGCGCCGTTCCCATCCCCGACCCCTCTCTGGAGAAGAACAAGAAGCTGCTTGTTTATGATCCGTCCATCCACGATTACAGCGTGGAGAAGCCGGTCTGGGAAGAGATCGCCAACGGTCACTTCGTCTATGGCAACCAGCGCGAGCTGGAAGGCTATCGCAAGGAGTACGAAAGCCAGCTTTAAGCTGAACCGCTTTCCGGTATTTTAACACAAATGCCCCGCCGTTTGAGGGAGACCTCAGCGGCGGGGTTTTGTGTTTGACACAGCATCGTCAAAATGATATAATAGCAACGAGAAAGACGCATTCTCAACAAGAACCGAAAGAGGTGGAGATACGATGACAACTTTGAATATTCCGATTGATGAAAAAGTCGAAAAAGAAGCGGAAGAGCTGTTCTCTGATTTTGGTCTTGATATTCCTACGGCTGTCAACATCTTTCTGCGGCAGTCCATTCGTGAAAACTGTATTCCCTTCAACATTGAGCGGGAAGTTCCAAATGCCGACACGATCGCTGCCATGCGAGAAGCAGAAGAGATGAAAAAACATCCTGAAAAGTATAAAGGCTATCACGACGTGGATGAAATGATGAAGGATCTGTTGGCATGAAATACGAGATCAAGCCTTCTTCACGATTCAAAAAGGATATGAAGCTGGTCAAAAAGCGTGGTTATGACCCCCGACTGATTGAAACTGTCATCAAAACGCTTGCCAATGGGGAGCCGCTGGACAAAAAGTACAGAGACCATATCCTCGTCGGTGATTATTCCGGCTTTCATGAATGTCACATTACGCCGGACTGGCTGCTCATCTACCAGATCTACGATGAGGAGCTCTATTTGCTTTTGTCCCGAACCGGAACACACAGCGATCTCTTTTAATGATGAAAACAGCAGCGCCCCGCAGGGACCTTCTCAGAAGGCTCTGCGGGGCGCTGCTATGTGATTCAGGAGATCTTCCCGAAAAAGATGCTTACTCCACGATGATGCTCTTACCGGTCATCTCTGCGGGGACAGGCAGGCCGATATAGGGCAGCATGGTGGGCGCAATGTCGGCCAGGCAGCCGCCCTCGCGCAGCTTCACATCGCCGCAGCCAATGGCCACAAAGGGCACCACATTGGTGGTGTGTGCGGTGAAGGGAGTGCCGTCGGGGTTCTTCATCTTCTCCGCATTGCCGTGATCGGCGGTCAGGAAGGCGCAGCCGCCCGCATCCAGCACAGCGGTGACAACTTCCTTGACGGCAGCGTCCACGGCCTCTACGGCCTTCACAGCGGCCTCAAAGACGCCGGTGTGGCCGACCATGTCGCAGTTGGCGAAGTTCAGGATGATAACATCATACTTGCCGCTCTCGATCCGCTGCTTGCACTCTGCAGCGACCTCCGGAGCGCTCATCTCCGGCTGCAGGTCGTAGGTGGCCACCTTCGGGCTGGGGATGACGCAGCGGTCCTCCCCCGCGTAGGGAGCCTCGACACCGCCGTTGAAGAAGAAGGTGACGTGAGCGTACTTTTCGGTCTCGGCGATGCGCAGCTGGGTCTTACCGTTCTCGGACAGGTACTGGCCCAGAACGTTCTTCAGCTCCACGGGAGGATAGGCGACCTCGCAGTTGGGCATGGTGGCGTCATACTCGGCCATGCAGACGTAGTGGACCT
>OGIE01003212.1_pt1 | contig 18166 bp, 21 predicted proteins | sample 1571581 | NCBI WGS metagenome assembly OGIE01 (sample SAMEA2582021, study PRJEB24529) | metagenome | biome: Human gut stool | place: China | collected 2011
CGTTCCGCTACTATTGTCTCATGTGTGTCTATGCGCGGTTAGGTTTGACGGTTACTCACAAAGAAATAATAGCGGCATAAATTAGGCGGCGGTAAGCAATCGTGCTTATCGCCGCCTTTGATACTACAGAGACGGCATACGGTCGTTACTTGTGGTATCGGTTTTTAACTTAATTTTCAAAAATGACGGAAGATGAGTCTTCCTCTCCATATGAATATGCACCAACATCTAAGCCGTCTGACAACTCGTCAGGAACAAATGAAGCATTTACAATGAATTTTAGCTCTCCGTCGATGTTCCCTACAAAGTAATAGACACGGGTATATTCTTCTGGTGCAAAATCCGTCTTAATAAGGACATTATACTCATAGAGTTTATCGTTGATTTTCGTCGAAGATTCGATTTCGTAGCTAATTAACCGCATATTTGATTGCTCGTGAGCAAGTCTAAGATCATCATTAGGAAAGTAAGCATATTCAGAACTCTTTTGCGGACTTTCCTTTGCCGCCTCGAGATACAATTCCAACTGTTGCTGATAATCCTCTCCTTCATTTGCTTTACCTGTATTTTTGATAAATATTATAAAAATGAGGAGGAGTGCAAGTACGAGGAATAATATAATTGTTCCCGTGCGTTTTGAGTTTTCTTTCTTCATGTTACAGTTATCCTTTCTGTTGAGATTTATAGTTCGAACAGCCATGGCCTTAACGCCTCACTGTGCTTATCGCCGCCTTTGATACTGCAGAGATGGCGTGCCGATGATTAGAGGTAAATTGGTAACTATTGCCAAATAGTTATCCGCTCATATTTTCTATGTAATCCTGCTTTTCAAAAATGCATACGATACCAGTACCATTTCCCGAGGATTTTTTCCGTGTACTCGAAGTTATCTCCATCGGATTCATGCCAGCTCCAACTGCCGCCGTCAGATTGAAAGCTCATGCTTGTCCCCTGGAACCCGCACGGAACATCCTCATCGGAGTAGTAAAAGCCTTCATAGACGGTTTCTGAACCGAATTCGCTGCTGAATGTGGAAAACTCAATCATCCCGCATTCAGGATAATAACGAACATCTCTCCTCTTGTATCGGTCATCAGGGATAGCCCCTGTCTGAATAACTTCTGCAGCGAATTCTTCAAGATGCGTATAGTTGCATCGGACATACAGGTAGGTTCCAAGTTTGGAGGCCTTTCCCGATATGATCAGCATTGCAAAAATAAGGCAAAGACACAGAACGATGATTTTTCCTCTTTGAGCTTTCACGTAGTATCTCCTCTCTGTAGCTTTTTCGCGGGTAACTGCTTTAATACCTCATACCCCTTATATACGACATACACCACCGCTTGACATATAAACAGCCACATCGAAGCAAAGGCTAAAATCGAGGAAATTATCATTATCTGCGACACATTGACCTGCCACAGAAGTTCTCCAACTCCCCATAGGATCAGCGAAAGCAGCATCATTCTGCGGTAACGCCACTTGTCCTTTTTCTCCGTACACAGCCGCCACGCAGAAAACGCAAGCAGTAGGATGATCGTTCCCCCAAAGATGGGGACGATCCATCGTTCATCTGACTGCAATGAGAAAAGCACGGAAAAGGTTTTGAATATCACAGGATACTTCATGTTCGTTCCTCCTAACTTATTGTAACGCTGCGAACTGAAAAGGCTTACTGGAATCGATATGGCAAGAACTTCGTTTAATATTCGCTTACTCGTTCGGCGGGATCACGGTCTGACCGGTTGCATAGATATGGGAGATGATAAAGTCTTTCTGTGCAATAAGAGACTGATAGGACTCTGCCAGTACAGGATCTGATGCGCTATACTCGACATCACTCGGTGTCCTGAACAGGTAGGTATCCTTTTCTGTTTGCGCGACGACAACGCTGTGCCCTGCAATGACCGGCGGGTTGTCCTCGCTCCATTCGCCGGGGTAGCAGTCAATAAAGAAAAGAATGCCGCCCTCGCCGTTATCATGGGTTGGCTTGTGATAAAAGGTGATACAATTTCCCCCGTTTTGGTGGTGAAGGCCATATTCTTCTTTAACTTCAACTTGCCCCATCCAATTCAGCGGCATCTCCATAGAAAAACCCAGCTGATGATTCACATAGAGAATTGAGGATGGTTCCTCAGCCGATGCAGACTGATTTGGGATAGTATCCGCTCCGTTTGTTTGATCCTGTACTTCGTTTTTTTCTGAACATCCACTCAAACATAATGTGAGTACCAGAAGCATGGCGATCCCTACAGAAAAGAGCAGAGAATTCTTTTGCTTCAATGCTTTTAGGTAATGTTTCATTTGCAATCTCCATATAATCTCTGCTTTCAAAATAGCATGAGCTAAAGGGCTTACTGGAACCGGTAGCCTTGCGTGGTCAGCGCACTGAGGTAGGCCAGATATATTTCGCGCTGATCAAAATAGATAAGCTCACTATTATCCACCTCGTGAAATGAGACGATTTTCTCCGCCTCATCTACCCACACCGAATACTCCTTCATATGTCCCTCCCGATCTTGTTATGGTATTTCGCCTCAAGACACTTTCACAGCGAAACTTCCGTAAAACACTGATGCCTTCTTACGCAGGTGTCATCGTCAGCGTATAGTTTGCAGTGCGGATCACGATCTGCGTTACAGCGCTCTTTGCTGTATCGACGCTTACACTCGCGGTGTAGCCGGTAAAGCCATCGCTTGCAAACGTGACTGCCAGCTCCCATGTTTCCGTGCTGCCCGACGAGGACACACGCTTTGCATCCGTGATATGATTGCTGCGTGCTCCGGTGAACTGGCAGTCAAGGAAGCATTTGCCGATGTAGCTATTCTCCGCCCATACATCCACCTCGGCATAAATCGGATAACCAACATCACCTAGTTCCGGGCTGTTGCCAGAGATGCCAATCTGTTCATCGCTTGCAAAACCGCCCTTGACAGCATAATAATTTGCAAAAAAACTGACACCGTTATTAAAGAACGGGAACGGCTCGGCAGTAAATTTCACGGTGGTGACATCCGGTGTGCTGCTGACGTCGAGCGTGGCGTCGAAGCTCGTCTTCTTGCCGCCGCCTTCAAGCATGCCGTGGTATTTGCCGCCCGTGGCGTAGCTGCTGTTGAGGATCGTGAGTGCCTTGTCGAGCGCGGCGTCGCCAGTTCCTGGTTCAACTGGAGCAGGGGCCGGGGCTGAACTGGTATCGATACGTAATCCATTCACAGCATCCCACTGATAGCTCCAGCCGAAAGAGTCGACCGCATAAGCCCATGTGAGCGGGAAATAGGTGATTCCGTTGTAATTGAAAATGGGATACTTTTCTTCCTTGTTATTGATCTGTGCGCCGTTAACGCTGATCTTATAGCTGGGAAGCGTAACAGAAACGCTGCCGCTTTGCTTTTTTCCTGTCTCAGCAGCATAAGCCGTGCGTGCGCCGCCGGCCGTGATATCCAATGTCTTGCTTCCATTGTTCCAGTCAGCGCTTACACCCATGAATCGGCTGAGATGATATGTCATGGGAAAGTAAGTGATGTTGCTGTAAATCAGAAGCGGATACTTGGCCGTTTTATTATCAATGACCTGACCGTTGAGCGTTACCTTACCAGTAACAACGCTTGCGCGCATTGCTGCCTCAGCGGTTGGAATGGCACTCAAGGCCACCGTAACGCAGCACGCTATTGCAAGTAGAGACTGAATAATTCTCTTTTTCATGATTAAACCTCCACGTTTTGTATAACTACTTTTTGATAATTCTTCGTTTTGCCGTATTTCCTGTAGTACTGCTTGTAACTTGCATCTTAGTACTTAACAAGTTTTCAACCGTTGTTGGACCTTGATTTTTACTTTTACAAAACACCCCCCTTTCGTCGTTCGTCGAATTGATCTTGCTGCTTTATAGATGCATCAGGCGGTCGATCTCTTACATAGTTTTCGCTTTTTGACATTTCAACCAATTAGAGCATTGTTCCTTTGTGCAAAGTCTCAACTTGAGTTCTGGGACTTGTTTTATCTGCCAAACGATGCTTATAATCATTTTGCGGGGTATTTCACCTCGTGAGGAGGTTGTCCATGCTATCGTACTTACTCGCTGCGCTGGAAAGCGAAGAAGATAAGCGCAGATTTACAGAATTATACGAAGAAAATCATGTGCGTGCTGAGCAGACGGCGCTCCGTATTTTGAGAGATCCTCACGATGCCGAAGATGCCGTACAGAACGCTTTTTTGCAGGTGATCCATCATTTTGATGAGATTTCCGAAATTCCTTGTAAGAAATTAGGCTTCTGGATCATCTCTATAGTGAAAAACGAAGCACTTATGATTCTGAGACGCAAACAGAAGGAGCTGCAGCAAGAGGATTGGGATACTTTTTCGGCAGATGTCAGCGATCCAACAAGCTATAACGAGCTTGTCCATCTGTTCTCTCAGCTTCCCCCGACCTACCGTTCGGCGCTGGAAATGCGGCTGATCAACGGCTACTCCGGCAAGGAAATTGCACAGCATCTTGGTATCTCAGAGTCCGCGGTCAATACGCGCATTTCCCGCGGCCGCACGCTGCTTCGTGAAATTGCAGTCAAGGAGGGATTTCACATATGACAGAGCAGGAACTTGACCTTTTCATGCGTAACGTGCTGTTGGATGCCATTGCGCTGGACGAAGAAACGAACACAGAGACGATCCCGTATACGCCATCGCTGCATCATCAGAAGCAGATCAAGGCGATGCTCAAGAACCCTCTGCGCTGGGCGCGTGATCGAAAGCAGCCTGTTTGGAAAAGAGCCTTAAAGCGGGTCGCTGTCATATTGCTGGTAATCTCGCTTGCATTTGGCAGTCTCATGGTTGTTAGCCCAACTGCTCGTGCAACATTTATCCGCTGGGTCACAGAATGGTATGAGACGTATGTAGTGTTTCGCTATGCTGGAGATGATGTTCAGGGCAAGATGCCACAGTATGAAATCGGAGAATTGCCAGACGGTTTTGAGGAAAAGCAAGAAAAATACTTCGCAGGTGAAGGTACGGTCAGCAGGTATTATGAAAACGATAATGAAAATGTGATTTTGTTTGAATATGGCTATATGCAGCAGGGTTCTATGAGTTGGATTAGTACAGAAAAAGCAGATATAATTTCTGCTTCTGTAAATGGCCTTGATGGAAGGCTGGCAGTTCCAAAAGAAGAAGGTATCAATAGTACACTCGTATGGTTTGACCCTGAGAATAATCTGCAATTTACCATTGATGCGCCTCTTGGGGAAAACGATATTTTGCACATAGCAGAAAGTGTTTCTTTGGATAATTTGCCGGAAATTGAATGATTGTTTCTTTTTTGTAAGAAAGGCACCTTCTTTTTCATCTATTTGTCAGAAAGTGCGGATTCTTGACAAATAGTAATTGCCGTTTTTTATAGGTCCTATAAAGAACATTGCGCAAATTGTAAAAAGTGGTGGCGAAAATGCGATTGAATTCTTCAAAAAAATTTTTAGAATCTACTACTGTTCAAGTTTTGACTATTACCCTATGTGTGTTTGCAATTGTTGCTCTGCTTCTTCGCCTGAGATTGCATCAGACAATGCTCAGCGTAGTTACAACATCGTACGCTTCCATAGATGAAACCAGAGCACACATAGAAGGGCAAATATGGTTGCCAGACTTGCGGCAACGCGATGTCGAGAATTATTGCGCGGGTTTTGTCTATACGGATGAGAGTAAAACAACATTAGACCATATTTCTGCGCGGTACGAACTTCAGGGTGGCTGTGTATTGCGTTTCCTTGCAGATTATGACCGTACGATAGACTTGATTATAGACGATAGCAATGATTTGCAATTTTTGGAATGTGATAATCGTTGCATTTATTACAGGCAGGATAGTAGCTCACGGACTGATTTCTATTTCGCATACTTCAGCGAGAATGACATTTACTATGAACTTATGCTGTCAGTGCCAATTGGTACTTTATCTTCTGATGATGCGATGGGAATGTTGTTTCGAATAGCGTCTCCCTGACCTTTTAAGGAGAGTAAGTCCAAAACGAGTCGTATTCGAGCAAGTGGATGGCTGTTTAATTAAGATTAATTAAGAGGCTTATATTGGTAAGAATGCAAGTGTTGCTGATACTTCGCAAAGGAAAAAAGTACACTAAATATCATTACAACACTTTCTGCAGAGGATAATAAAATGGTAAAATGAATGATATAGAGGGTTGAGATGGGCTTAAAGATTCATGATTTTTGTGCGGTGCGGATACGCTGTCTTGTGATTGTGAAGATAATCTGCCTGATATTTTTTGCCGCAGGTTGTACAGGAAAGACTGTGGAGGGAGTCAAGGAAGATTTTCCGTTTGAAACCGTCCAGCTTGCGTCAGAATATGGTACGCTGTATATACAAGCGTCCTCATACTCCGAGGAGATTGGCAAAGAGATTCTTCAGCAGTTTGACACCGATGTGGAAACTGCCGTGCAGCGGACTGGCTGCGGTGGAGCAGATGTCTTGCTCTGCATTGCGGATTCAGCGACCGCAAGCTATTACGCGGATGCGGACGAGTGGTATTGTTCTGCTCAGCAGATACAAAGCGGCGCTTACCGCAAGAGGCTTTTAGAAGAGCTTTACGATTTGCATGATTACGGCACGCTTGTCGGACTGGCCCGTGCTGTTTATGATCCTGAAAGCACGGGTGCCGATTTCAAAGCGTACTACGCAGATGAGGACCACCTATCTGTGCTTTCTCTGTTTGCGGCATATTTTATAGACGACTTCACCAATAGAGAAACTGTGGAAATGGCAGAGTGCACAGCAGGGGAGTTTGTCGGATATTTGCTGGAAAACGGCGGTTTAGATCGTGTGATTGCTTCGCCGTTTTCCGAGAGTGACCGCAATGAATGGCTACGTACGATCGATGTTGCAGCCGAATACCGTAACCTCTACGGTACGGAATTCCTCGAAGATGCGATTTATCGGGAAAACTATCGGTATCCGCTAATTATGCGTCACGGCGTTCATCAGTATAACTTTCTCCCCCTGCGCAGCTTTGCAACGCCTGTGGAAGTCTGGAAAGCATTGTCGCAGTATGCGGAGGGAATGCAAACATTGTGGGATCATCTTGCTGAATATGCACCGTCCGCTTGTGAGCGCATTCGCACACAATGGGCGCTGCCGATGACGACGAGTTTTACCGCTGTAGGGGAAAGTCAGGAAAAGCATGGCGGCATTGTGACGGTTGCCCGCCCAATGGACTGGTTGCACGAAACTATACATTTTCTTCTGGAGCGCGAGACGGGAAAGGACCCTGCATGGACGCAGGAGGGAATGACAACATATCTCTCTTGCTTGACTGGACAGACATTTGATGGCGACAATTATTACGCGCTGCTAACGCTGGACTACAGCAAAATAGCGGATAGTCCGAGTAAGACCATCGCACTCCAGTTGGTCGAGTATTATCACACGCACTGGCTTCAGGAGAGCTATAATCCGTTGACATATTACCGCGCGCTGGGATTATTCCGCGAGGCGGCGGAGGAAGCTGGAGCGGAGGATTTCCGCCCCATCGTTGTCTCTTGTGGCGAGCGGCGGAATGAACTTTCCGGAGGAAACTTCACCGAAGAGAACGGCAATGAACTATCCTATTATCAGGCGATGCTCGTCGTTGACTATCTAGTTGAGCAGCATGGACTTGATGCTGTGCTTGAAGCCTTTTTTGAGGATGAAGATTTTCCTGAAAGCTTTGGCCTAACATATCAAGAGGCTCTGTATGCGGCTGAAACGTCTTTTAGTTAAAAATAGGAAAATAAAAATGCCTACAATAAGTAGGGTGCACTTATCTCAGATGCTAATGCCGCTTGTATTGACTGCTAAATGCAGAAGATATTAGCGCCTAATTGCTCACTGAAAGTGAAAACGCGCGTTGGTGAAAGATCTCAATCTTTATGAATTCTTCCATATTCGGTCAGATCAAATTATAGGCGGGAACATCCTTGCAAGATGTTCCCGCCCTCTTATACCCATTTCCGCTGCACGACATTATACCTCAATTTTACTGTCGTGCCGACTGGCATCCATTCGCTGCAGCCGATGCCGACAGGCTCTCTTTCAAGATCGGTCGGCTGCGCTTAGCTTCACAGGCGTTCGAGGGAAAGATTATTTGATTAGCAAGGGGCGTCCTTACCGTCCGGGTATTTTGGTGTGTACGAAGTGTCAAAGCTTTCCTGCTCCGGAGCGAGGGGAAATGTATCGATACTGCCAGCCTCACCGCGGAAGCAAAAATAGAAGCTGAGTGCGTGATAGAAAAGCACCTGCTGCTCTTCGGTCAAAAAGTCGGGTGCGGCGTAATTTGTACGAAGCTATTTGGAGACGGGCAGTTCGGCAGCGGAAAGAGAAATACGTGCGTTATAGAAATCAGTTTCCTCCACACCGTCCCATTCGCCGATGAGCTGCATATCTGCCTGATTCGGCGTGGTGAACGCATCAAAACGCCAGCCTGCGTCAGTATAAATCAGAGTGACCGGATAGGTGCGCGTGTACTCATAGCTCGTTTCCAGCCGCTTGTCGCGCTCGTCATAAGTCTCGTCCCAGCGTGGATAGGGATAAGAGTAGTGCGCCGTTACCGTGAAGTCGATACGATCATCCGTCCGTGCAGTCAGAGTAAATTCGTCGGGAATGTTGCTGTTGTAATACTGGTCGCCGTAGGCGCAGTCGAGGATAAAAAGCCGACCATCATGCTCAATGTAGATCGGCACGTTGCCGTTGTCATTGCAGTCAGACCAGAACGTATCGGTGAACAGCGCGTGGACTACTCGATCAAAGTCAGCCCAGGACTGCCAACGGCTGTGGGAGCTGATGTAGGTGTAGTCGGAGCCATCCGGCGTGTACTCGTCGTACTCGGTTTGTCTGTCCACAGCGGGGAAAGCGTCGTCGATGCCGGTCGTTTCGCCGTCAAACATTGCGCTATAGAGCGCAAACGCCTGCCTGTAAAGTGTTTGCTGTTTCGCCGTCAGGAAATCCGGCGCGGCGCGAAGCCGCGCAGCATCATCCAGCGGAAGGTCGGTATCGGTCAAATAATACTCCGCGGGCTTTGATTGATCGGATGTATCCGGCTTTGCTGTGCAGCCTGCAAGCAGCAGGAGCAATACCGCAAGCGCGGTGGGAAATAGACGTTTCATCATGGTGCTTGTCCTCTTGATGTTAGATTTGAGCATGGCCCTTGCACTTTTTATTCGGGAATATATACTTCCGCAGGACGTCCGTGCCATGGATTCTCCCAGCCGGAGGTCCCGTCCTGATAATACATGGTGACATTTTCGGTGGAATCAAATACATAATTGGCTTGCTGCGGTGCATCGCCCTTGAAGTAGACCGCACGCAAGTTTGGACAGTCGCAAAAAGCACAGTTGCGCAGGAGTGTAACGCTGGAAGGGATCGTCACCGTCTCCAACGAAGTGCAGCCGTAAAAGGCGTTGTCCTGAATTTCTGTCACACCATCCGGAATCACCACAGCGGTTATGCTCGCGCAGCCTTCAAACGCTCCCGTCGTACCCATGACGTTTCCAATCGCGGAAACAGTTTTTCCGCCGATCTGTGAGGGAATCACAATATCTGTTTCAGTACCGATATACCGGCTAATGGTAACTGTGCCATCCTCGTTTTCCGTTATTTCAAAGTTTGCGGCATCGGTGACAGATCCCTGCGGAGAATCGCCATTGGCTTTGTTCTCCTGCACATCGGATGTCATTTCTCTATTTTCTATTGGAGTGGACGGCTGGTCATCGGCTTCCAGCGTGCTCTGTGTGCTGCTGCATGAACTTAGTGTTATAAGGAGAGCAGTACTTACGGCGATGACCGAAAGTCTCGAAATTTGGCGCATGATAAAAGGCCTCCTGCATATTCTGAAATGAAAAATTAAGGTGATGGAATGTAGAGAGATCCCGGCAGTACTATCGGAGTGAGCTTTGAAATATCGAAGCTGTCAGCCAGTTCTTCAAGCAGATCCCGCGTCAAGCCGTCGGTACTTCCCGCCAAAATAATGATGGTCATAAAGCTGTCCGGCAAATCAGACAGAATTAGTGCTCTGCCAGGGCCGAGCGCCAATGTGGCCGATATGCCGCGTGATGTTTGATACCGCCATTCCTGATAACTCATTGCATCGATAACATTGAGTGTAAGGATTTGCTCATTGCACGCAATGTAAGCGGACTATGAGATTTTGACCTGTTCTGCGACGGAGACAAGCTCGTCCGGCGAGAGCTTGAAGCTCCGAAAGTTGATGAGCCAACCGTTTTCTTCATCAATCTGAAAGATGTAGGCCTCTGTACCGGTTTCTCCCGCGCATTCCTGGTCCTCACCCCAGTAAAGCGTAGCATCCTTACCGTAAAGCGTGATGGACTTTGACTCTGCATCGTCAGCAATTTCAAAGCCTCCTACTAAGCCGTCTCTAATGGCCACGACGGTGATTGAAATGATCTCACCGTTGTTGCCGAAAAATGTAGCGCCACTGGCAAAATCGACCCGGTAGCAGCCTTCCGGATCAAGACGATAGGTCTCTTCCAGCGCCGAGTAGTCGATTTTACCGGCGATATAGGATCCGGCTGGCTCATCTCCCTCGACACAGAACGTGGCGTGGTCGGAGAAGATTTCAACCAGGACATTCAGCGTGTTCTCACAAAGTGATGGCGAGAACGCCAGCGCCGACGTGAACAAAAGCACGGAGATGAGGGCCGCGACGAGGACGATTCGCAGTACGCAGGAAGGCTTGCGCTTTTTGGACCGTTCATAGGTCAGCGCCTCTTCGATGAACTCATCGTCGATCCCATTCATTGCGCTGGAGAATTTCTGAGCCAATGTCAACAAACCAAAACACCCCTTTCTGCAAGATGTGTTTGTAATTGCTTACGGATTCGGGAAAGCCGGACAGAGACATTCTTTTCCGTCAGGCCGGTTCGAGCCGCAATTTCTGCATAGCTGTCGGAGAACCAGTAGCGCCGCAGGAAGATCACGCGGTTTTCCTGTGACAAGTCCCTGAGAAAGTCTTCAATGATCGCAATCAACTCTTTTTCCTCGAGAGAGTCTTCAACCGAGACTGAGGAAGAAAGGCAGTTTTCCAATTCCTCCATTGTCGAGTCGTAATTGCTGTTTCGCTTGAGAGCTGTATTGGCCCGATAACGCATGATAGAAATATTCCGAACGATCTTGCAGACAAAGACGGACAGCGGATTGGGCCTGTGCGGAGGGATCGCATTCCAAACACCGAGATAGGCATCATTCACGCATTCCTCTGCGTCCTGTTGATCCTTCAAAATGCTGCGGGAAAGATTATGGCAAATCGCCCCATATTTGCCGTCCAGCGCTTCGATTGCAAGCTCAGAACGTGCAAAGAACAAATCAATGATCTTAATATCATCCACAAGGAATCACACCCTTCTATTTATTACCTTGCAAATTGGGGTGAACTACTACATCAAAGCAAGAATTTTTATCGGGAATTTTGGAAGATTCCCTGTTCTCCGCTGTCGTATTGCTGTCCCAACATAAAAAGCAATACGACCAGCAAGATCTCATTTCTTTACCCAGACCGGTTTTCGTTCCATTCTATAACAGATGTGCGGGGATATCAAACCCTCGAAGGATTTCAGAATATGTTCGCTATGTCATTTGGAACGAATGCTTCTGCTCCAACTGCCTTTTCCCAATTCCTCGAAATATGTACAGGTCTGCGGTGCATTTTTTCTAAGGCTCTTCATCATTTCCGAATCGTTGCCGTGGATGATGCAATAGGCAAAGCAGTCTGCGAAGTATTCTCTGCTGTCCGTTTTGGCATAATTCCGCAGCGGCGCGGCGGCAGCTTCTGCACGAAAGAGTTGTTCATGCTCTGCGGGGAATCCCAGCATCCAATCGAGAAAATGTCCGAATTCGTGGAGCGTCGCGCTGGCCTCCGAGAGGTAGATGGTTTTCTGGCTGTAGTCGGTGGCTCCAATGCAGCTCATGTCCAGTTGCTTGCTGAGTTCGCTGATGTAGTCGAAGTCGATACGGTATGTCCAGCCGGTGGCGTTGAAGGCGGCAAGCACCGGCTCCGGCACCTGCCGCAGCGCCAGCAGGTAGTCGTTGATGTTGACGCCTGCCGCGTTTACCAACGTCACCGGTACAGGCGGTTCCTCAATGCGGAAGCTCTGTGTCAGGACAACATGAAGAATGATTGCCGCATCTCCGCGCGTCACGAGCGCATTGGTATCCGCATCATCAGAGCACAGCCCGAGCTCCCGCCCCACGCGCAGGATGTTGTCAGCCGTGCTGAGCGATGCCCCTCCCTCGTAGAGCGTGCTGTCATAGACCGGAACATCCGCGGCGGCAAAAGCACTCTCAACCAGCACGCTGCGACACATCGGTGAGCGCGGCGCGGAGAGTGCGGTTTCGTTCAGCCAGCCCTGCCGATAGGCTTCCACGACGCTGCTTCGACCCACATCCTGCCAGCTGTCACCGATAGTTTCCGCACCATAGGCGCGGCAGAGCATGACAGCCCACTGCTCCACAGTGATGAGCTGTTCCGGCGAGAAGCAGTCATTTCCCGTTCCGGCAGCGATCTCACATTCTGCCAGATATATCACGCTTTCATAGCAGTCCGCAGACTCCAGTACGTCATCAAAGCCTGTGCAGACAGCGGAAGCGGCTGTGGGCAGGATCAATGCCAGGACAAGGGTGCAGACAGCCAACGCTGTTCTTCTAACGATCATCTTCATAAGTTCCTCCATATTCTTGTTCTTTCTCTGTCCTGTATCCTCCGGTAGAGTAGGCTCTTCTGGATGCGCCATGGTGACGCTACCCTATGGACAGAATTTTGAAAGGGAAAACGTCACAGTCCCCCCTTGGCGGGAGGCTGTGACGTTTTGTGCTTTGTCAGCCGATATAAATTGCTCGTGAGACTGCCGTTGGAGCGGCGGCGCTGCTTTTTCACGATCAGCCCCGCGGCTTCCAGGTCATCCAGCGCACGCTGCACCGTGCGCGTTGACAGTCCCAGCTCACCGGCAATCGTCTTGATCCCCGGCCAGCAGACGCCGGAAACGTTCGCCCGGTCCCGAAGATAGATATAGACCGCCTTCTCCCGGTGGCTCAGATGCTCCTCGGCGTAGATAAAGTTGAATTGACTCATCTGCTTCCCTCCATGTTATAGGGATTCTTTGTGCAGCTCCGATGGATGCTGCGGATGAGTTCGCTCTGGTCAACATAGGCAATCTTTCGGGCTGCCTGCTCCGGCATCCGATAGCCGTCCGGGTCAAAGGTGATGCCCCAATCCAGAAAGAGACGCAGTTTGGTGCGCATGGGATGGGTTCCCGTTTTCATCACTACAAACTCACCCTTGGGGATGGATTTCAGTTCATCTGGTGTCATGAGAGCACGCTCCATCATCTGCAAGGACTGGCTGCTCTCTTTCCCCTGACTGACGGAGCCGGACAGTACCGTCCTGCTGCCGAGGGCAGCGGAGAGGGCATCTGCCGTTTTGCTCTGGGGCGAAAAGCCGCCAAAGATGGTGTCCTGGCAGTTGTCACATATAATTTCCGCACCTTCTTTACCATAGTTCTTCTCCAGTTGGGCAAGGCTCTGGATAATGGGTACCAGCGTCAGCCTACGGGAGCGCCCCGCGCTGAATAGGGACAGAATGTCAAAGGGCGGCATCGTACCAAATTCATCCGCGCAAATGACCACGCGGTTTTTGAGCCTTCCTCTGTTTTCATCCGCTACGGAGAAGAGCTCGCGCGAGAGGTTTTGGATCATGAGACTGGCGATGAAATTCTTCGTGGGGTCTTCTTCGGGAATGACAACAAAGATGGCGCATTTGCTCGACGCAAAACGTTCTGCGTCGATGGGGTTATCGCGGCAGATGACCTGCTCGAGCTCCGAGTCCAAAAAGGCATTGAGCTTTGAAAGTACCGTCGACATGACGGATGCCATCGCCTGATCCGCCGCCGTCAGCGCCGCGCCCGCCACCCAGCGTGCCTTATGTACAGACGGGAGCATGTCCATCAACACATGGAATCCGTTCTTTCCCCGTCCGCCGCCCGGCGCTGCCAGCAGATCTTGCACCAGCTTGAACGCCGAAACGATGTGGCGCTTCTCTGTGCCGTCCTTTTCCGGCAGGATAAATTCCGCAAGCAGCATGACGATGGCGGCCAGCACACCCTCTGCGCTCTCATAGAAAAAGGCGTTGTCGCCATATTGCGAGGAGCCTTCCGGACTGATGATTGTTTTGGCGAGGATCTTGGCATAGTTCTCTGCTTTCGCCTTGGCAGTGAGATCGTTGGGGTCTCTTTTTGCTCTGTCCATATAGTGGTTCACGAGCGTCATAAAATTGAAACCGTCCGAGCACGTCGGATTGCGCAGGTCAATGACCGTGACCTGATAGCCGTAATATTTCGATGCGATGCAGCCGTAGTTACGTGCGAGGTCGCCCTTGGTGTCGAGCGCCAAATAGCTCATGCCGCAGGCGCAGGCGTATTCGAGATTCGGGTATAGAAAAAATGCCGTCTTGCCCACGCCGGAGGCACCAATCATCAGACAGTGGACGTCATCACTGTCCACCAGCGCCCGGACATCCTGCTGATCTTCCACGACATTTTTGATTTTGGAAATTGCCGTTTTCTTTTTCTTCGGCTTTCGCTGTTCTTTTTTTCCCGCTGTAGGACAGCGGAGCCTCTCCAGCAGCTTGTGAGTAGTTTGCGAAATCACACCTCTTTTGGCTCTGCGCTTTCTGCCGCCCATACTGCCGAGGATGATGCCCTGCACCGCAGGAAGATCTTCGCCCTTGCGCCAGCGGCGCGGGCGAAACGGAACTACATGATAGGTCGTGTGGATCTCCTTGGGGGTTGCCCAACGCGCCGTGCCGTGCTGACCGTCGCCGACAGTTTTGTTCTTGAAGTTGTTGAGAGAATAGTTCTTGGAGAGGAAGGACACCAGGAGCAAAAATGCCAGCAGTCCGCCGCCAAGCAAAATCAGGGGCCATACATTTTCGTTCATGTGTCTTTCTCCTTCCTCTTGAATTTGGCACAGAGATCGTCATTCCAGTCCTTGCGCACCGGGCAGAGACGCTCCACATCCAAGCCCATGTCTTCCAGCGTATCCGTCATACGGTCGCAGGCGTCATTGCCCGCGTTATCGTTGTCGAGACACAGATACACCATGTCCAGTTTCGGATTCTGCCGCAGCCGTTCCAGCGCCGGCTGGATGGAAGTTCCACAGCAGGCGACATAGCTGTGTTCCTGCCAGCCGTAGGGATAGAGGGTAATGTGGGACAGAAGGTCGATGGGGGCCTCGAACACATAGAGGGACTTGTCGGTCCCGTTTTTGTGGAAGCAGTGCTCACTTGCGCTGCCCTCAATGTTCATGCGGAACACCCGTCCCTCGCTGTTGGTACTGCGGATGTGGGCGTGCTTGGCCTCACCGCTGTCATCCAGCCCCACGAAAACACAGTTGTGGTGCTTGTCCTCGTAGAGCAGCTTTTCATGTACGAAGGCGGAAATAACCTCGCGGTCAATGTGGCGCTGACGCATGAGATAAGCATACATACGACGCATGGTCCCGTAAGGCTCCGGCAGCGCGAAAGCCTTTGAAACTTCATTCACAGGCTTTGCCTGTTCATATGTTTTTCTGTTCTTTCTGCCCAGCAAAAGCAAAACCGCCTCCGGATAAGGGAGACGGTAATAGCGCTGGACGAAGCTGACGGCGTAGCCGCCGACGCGCGCGGAGTGATCAAACCATTTGTTGCCCCGCACGGTGATGCTGGGATCATTGGGCGTACGGAACTCCCGGCCGGAGCGCACAGGTCGCTCGCCCTGGGCGCGCAGCAGCGACACGAGGTCCGTGTTCTGCGCCCGTGCTTTTTCCTCCGGCGTGAAATAGATAAATTTGCTCATGACATGTCCTTTCATAATTCTGCTTTGCGCTATCTGAATGTTTGTTCCTCGTGGTCGTCCGGCTTATGTCCCATCGCCAGCCGCTTGCGCTGCAATTCCTGTCGGCGCTTGCGGTCGATCTGCAAGCCGCGGTGGATCTGGTCGATCTTGCTGTTGTCCTCAAAAATTCTGCTCATGTGGTGCAGCATCCGCACGACGGTTTCGTTCACCGTGGGGGCGTGGTGATCCGCTCCTGCCGGTGCGCTCCCTCCCTGCTGATCAGGATGATCTGACCACTGAAAAAAAGCCGGTGCATCTTCAACCGCAGGCGGCGTGGTGCCCTCAGAAGCGGCAGCATCGGAGGAACCGGGATCTTCTGGTGCGGCACTCGCCGCACGGTCAGATTTGGGCTGCGCCGACGCGAGAGATGCCGTGACCTCAGAGTTCTTTGGCGCGGCTTCTGCGGCATCCTTTTTGATGATAGGCCCTTCCTGCGCGGAAGGTGTTCTCCGCACATCGGCGTACCGCTGCCGCTCCGCTATCCATTGCAGTGTTTCCTGAATGACCATGTTGCGGACGCTCCGGAACTCCTTTTGCTGGGAGAGCGGCATACGCTTGCGCGGCCGCTGATCGTAGTCCAGGCACACCTGCTCGTAGAGCGTCTGCCACGTTTCGTAGGCGGCGGACACCCGCTCGTCCTTCGCCAGCTCCTCCACGATGGCATCCACGATGGCCTTGACCCTTGGCGGCAGGTAGCCGTAGACCTTTCGGCCCTTGATCGTCAGCAGACGCTCTGCTAACTCCTCGGTGAGCTGCTCCAGACGCGGGTTATCCGACGTGCCATACTCCAGCTGTGCGATGCACTCCACCATTGCCTTGCGGGTCTGCGCCTGCAACTCCTGCCGCGCGATGTCCTTTTGCTGGTAGATGTGCATCCGATCCGCATAATAGATTCGTCTGGCAAAGGCAGACTTTACCTGCCGGATACCTTCCTTCGTGAGATAGCCCTCGCGGGGATCGGTCGAGAACACGATCATGTGAATGTGCACCTGCTTCGGCTTGCGATGAAAGGCGGCATACCAGCGCAGGTTGTCCGATTGAATCTTGTACGCCGCCGCGATGTCGTTGGCAGACGCCTTGACCAGAGCCTGCCAGTTTTCCGCGCTGTCATAGCCCAGCCGCTCTGCGTCCTCACGGCGCAGCGCCACCACCGGCGTCCACACATTTCCCGGATGCTCCGCTACCTCCCGTACCGCCTGCGCGAGATTCTTTACCTTACCGTTGGCGTCCCACAACCCGTGCTCGCCGTCCTTCTGGACGCCGGGACGATGGGAGATGTAGTCGACAAAATTCTCTTTCTGGTCCATCGCCTCAGCGTAGTTCTCCCATGTCTGCTGAATAAAAGCGGAGGCGTTGCCCTGTGTCGGACGCTCACGGTAGTCTTCGTACTCAATGAGTTCGCGGCTCGTCGGAAACGATTTGAGCAGGCGTGCAATGAAGTCCTGCTGTTTTTTCGTCGCCGGAAGCTCACTTTTCTCATCCGCCAACAGCTCCACGCCGGGACGGGTAGCGACATAGCGAGTACGCTGGGCCAGCTTCGCGGCGTTCTTCCCGCCCTTGAGGTAGGGGGAAATCAGTACGATCCGGGCCATTCATCCTCTGGCTCAATGCGGCGCTGCTGATGCACTGCGCTCTCAAAACTCACCTGACCATTCGTGCGCTTCACCTCATCCACCGCAAAGCCGCGCAACTCCCGCGTGTGGATAGGATCGGTACGAAAGTGCGCGGCGATGGTGTGGCAGAGCATATTCAGTTCCACCGCCCACTTAAAGATGATGCGACAGAGCCGATTGTTGTTGTCATCCAGCGTACCCTGAATGGCTGTCAGGATAGCTTTCGAGAGATACGCTGTGTTGTCCTCCGTGCCGAGATAGCCCATGTAGAAGCGCAGGGCTTTTTCTACGAATTCATTGCGGCTGCGGCAGTTATCCGCCTTCAGCCAGCCGTCCATGCGGTCGATCATGTCGGGCGGGAGCCAGAATGTCGTTTTCTTTTTCACTTTTTCTTCCATCGGTGTTCTCCTTTCCTTGCCGTCGGTCAAAAGGGGCACGAGTGCCGGAAACACCGTGCCTTTTTGAAAACCAGACTGCGGTTTTTCTGAAATGTGCTGAAATAGACTGCGCTTTGGAAAGCGCGAAAAAGCCCCGCACTGCGGGGCTTTGTGGGCGGACCGCGGGCGCTTGCGACTGCGGCCCTTTATCTTGTTATATTTTCGAACGGGGATATCACCCCACGAAGCACCTTCAAA